>Ga0302319_10020632_pt1 | contig 11894 bp, 16 predicted proteins | sample Bog_T0_2_FD_203319 | JGI IMG/M metagenome (GOLD analysis project Ga0302319, IMG submission 203319) | Peat permafrost microbial communities from Stordalen Mire near Abisko, Sweden - Bog_T0_2 | ecosystem: Environmental > Terrestrial > Soil > Wetlands > Peat | place: Sweden: Abisko, Stordalen Mire...
CGTTCCCTCGGCGTCTCGCTGTTCACGGTCGGCGTCGGCGGCCCCGACTACGACCTGTCCAGGCTCCGCGACTGGATCGCCTGGCGCAACGCCCAGAACTCCTGAGTCACGGCGCGCGGTCCGTCACAGCGCGCTCCGGTGTCGAACACGGGACTTTCCCATGGCCGCCAACAGCTGAGCACCTGGGCAGGAGAGCCGGGAACTTGGTGTGCCGCTGACGATCAGTCCCACTGCTCTCCCCGGCTGGGGAATGCAGCGGGACTGCCATGCGGTCTTGCCGCGTTCCGGCACGGGCGGCACGCAGGGGCATATCGCGGACAGCGTCCGTCGGGTGGGGCGGTGTGCGGAAACTGTCGGCTTTGCACTAAAACGAGTCCCCCAGCCGAGGCGCGCCGTCCCGTTGAGGATTTAGCTGTAACTTTCGCGGCCGGTTCCCCTGGCTCCGTGCGCGCGGATCGAGGTGGTGACTAGGTCCAGTTCGCGAAGGCCTTCCGGTATGAGGTCAATTGGCCATCGCGCTTACTTCTCCCTGTCGGGTTGCGGGGCGAGGCGTACAGTCGCGCCATACGCGGCCGAACCGGTGACCGGGCCGACGATCCGCGCCCATAACGGTCGTACTCGGCGTGATAGGCGGCATCTATGCCGGTCTGGGCCCCAGGGGCGGCGTGGGCGAAGGAGACGTCCCTCTCGATGCTGCCGGCCCGGATCCGGCCGGCGCCGCTGGCGGTAGCGCGGCGGTACCACGGGTTGTCCGGCCCGTACGCCGTCGCCTCGGCAGCGAAGGCACCCCGCGCGAGCCCGCACCGCCGCGCTGCGACGCTCACCTCAGCGAACCGGAACCTGTCAACCTGGGCGGGGCACCATTAGGTGGTTTTTACTGAGTGGTGGTTTCTTTCTCGCCGGGCGGGTTGATCCAAGAGCTGGCCGGGAGCCGGGGCGGGGCCGGGGGCTTGGTGACGAATCGCTCGGGGTGGGCTTGGTAGGCGGCTGTCAGGACTGCGGCGCGTGCGGTCTGGACGGTGGTGGCGTGGCCGTGGTGGACGTCGGCTGCAGTGTGCAGGCCGAGGCCGGAGTGGCGGTGCTCGTGGTTGTACCAGCGGAAGAATTCCTGGCAGTGCGCCCGTGCGTGCTCGATCGAGGTGAACTGGGCGGGGAAGTACGGCCGGTACTTGAGGGTCTTGAACTGCGCCTCGGAGAACGGGTTGTCGTTCGATACGTGCGGGCGGCTGTGGGACTGGGTGATGCCCAGGTCGGCGAGCAGGAACGCGACCGGCCGGGAGGTCATCGAGGAGCCGCGGTCGGCGTGGACGGTCAGCTGCCCGCGGCCGATGCCCTGCGTGGCGCAGGTGGCGGCGATGAGCTTTTCCGCCAGGGCGGCGGACTCGCGGGTGGCGACCATCCAGCCCACGGCATAGCGGGAGTAGATGTCGAGGATGACGTAGAGGTGGTAGTACGTCCACTTCGCGGGCCCATGCAGCTTGGTGATGTCCCACGAGTAGACCTGGTTCGGCCTGGCCGCCAGCAGTTCGGGTTTGACGGCGGCGGGATGGGTGGCCTGGCGGCGCCGCTCGCGGGTCTCGCCGGCGGCGCGCAGCAGCCGGTAGAAGGTGGATTGGGACCCCAGGTAAATGCCCTCGTCCAGCAAGATGGCCCAGACCTCGGCCGGGGCCAGGTCAGCGAACCGCGGGCAGTGCAGCGCATCCAGGATGGCCTGGCGCTCGGCCGCCGTCAGGGCGCGGGGCTGGGCCCGGTCCCGGTGCGGCACCGGTGCGCGCCGGGCTGGGGCCGGGCTGGCCCGGTGACGGCGGTACCAGCTGGCCTGCGCTACCCCCGCTGCCCGGCAGGCGGCCCGGGTGCCGATCCTCGGCGCCAGCATGGTGATCGCCTCACTGGTCACGGCGTCGGCCCCGGCTTGGTGTCCGCGCCCTCGGAGAGCTTCTCCAAGAGCGCCTGAAGTTTTGCCTGGACCTCCACCACGAAGCGGGACGTGGCCAGCTCCTGCTCCAGCTTGGCCTTATCCCGTTCCAGCCGGGCGATCCGCGCGTCCCGCGGATCGGCCGCCGGGCGGCCCCGCGGCTGCTTCAGCCCCGCCAGCGCCCCGGCATCCCGGGCCCGGCGCCACTCGCTGATCAGGCTCGAGTACAGGCCCTCCCGGCGCAGCATCGCGCCCTTCTCACCATCAGGTGCCGCCTCATAGGCGGCCAGGATCTCCTGCTTATACGCGGCGGTGAACGTCCGCCGGCGCGCCCGCTCGGGCACCTCCGGATCGGGGCGCTCTTGCCGCTCGCCGGTCACCCGTCCAGCATCGCCGGTCACCGGCACCTGGTCGAGCACGGTCATGGTCATCTCGGGAAGTTGTCTCCATCCCCGCCCTCGGGGAGTCAGTAGTTACTGGAGGGGCGGGTGCCTCACGACAGCTTGGCAGAGAGGGCTGCGGTGACCAGTCGCGTACCAGGACTGAGCGAACCTGCCAGAACGTCGCCTCCAGGGGCGACGATCTCTATGAGCCGGTTGTTGAGCACCCGGCGATCTTCGTCGGTGAGGGCGAAGAGAGTCGAGATCCATTCCTTGTTGATAACGCGGAACGCGAGTGCTTCAGACGGGGTTGCGAGAGACGAGATGGTGACAGCGTCTGAGGTCGTCATGTTCGAGCCTTCTACTCTGAGGGGCGGGACGGATGTCAGCCCCAGACGTTGAATCCGGTGACAGCCACCGCGAGTGCCGCGGCTAAGTGGGTGATGTTGATCGGCAGCACCTCGGGTCGGCGTCAGGCGCGGTGGGCGAACGGCTGCCGCTAGCTGCACGACGGCGAGTCCGATACCTGCGGTGGGCCCGAGCGCGTAGGCGATGCCGACGAGCGGGGGACAGGATCGCGCCGACTGCGCCGATCAGTTCGACACGCTACCTCTAGGTCTGGGCAGGCAGGACGAGGCGGCCGGCCCAGACCTAGAAATGACCTTCAGTGGACTTCGGCGCCCAAGGGCCTTCACGACGTGTGCCCTCGGGGGCGGCAGCGGCGATCTCCTGGGCCGCCGAGTTGCCTGTGGTAGTCACGAGTTCGCTGGCGTCGGCGTTGAACGGGTTGGAGATGTCAACGAGGATCTTGCCGGCCAGCGACTCGCCGTAGTTCGCGACCACTGAAACCGCGTTGGTGTAGGGGACGGCCACGATGACGATGTCACCTAACGGCGTTGCGCCGAACGTGCCGACGGTGGCTCCGTTGCCGATCTGGTCGGCGAGTGCCTGAGCCTTGGCGGTGTTGCGGCTCATCAGCTCGATGGTGTGACCGTGCTTGGCCGCCCGGGTGCCGATGGCGGTGGCCATGTTGCTCGAGCCGATGATGCTGACGGTGGTCATGATGCGTGTTCCTCCGTCGTGTCAGGGTCAGTTGGCTGTGATGGTCTTGCCGGCGTTTTGGGTTGCGTCGAGAGCGTTGGCCGTGCTGTTGAGACTTGGCACTTGAGTTCGAGGTTGTTTCCGGCCGGGTCGCGGATGAACACCGCGTAGTAGTCCGGCGCGTACTCCGGCCACAGCCGAGGCTCATGCAGGATCTCGGCGCCGGCTGCGGTGGCGAACTCGTACCCGAGTCGGACAGTTGCCTCGTCCTCGACCCTGAGCGCAAGGTGGGTCTGGCGACCATCGGGGTCGGTCGCCAGCGAGAAGAACAGCTGGGCTGGCTGGCCAGGTAGGGCGTACCCGATCAGGTTCGGCATATCGAAGGTTCGCGCACCCCCGGCCAGGCTGACGACCTGGTCGTACCAGTCGCCGATGGCGTTCAGGTCGTCGACTTGCAGGACGACGTGGTCGAGCAGCGTCATGAGCGCTCTCCAGTCCTACTGCGGTCCCGCTCTACGGCGGTGGTCTCCCGCAGCGCCGGGATGAGCTCGCTGGCGACCGGCTGGAGCTGGCAGGCGATGGCTTGGGCCATGTTGCCGGGTCTGATGAATCTGAAACGCATGAGTGCCTCCGGTGGGATGGAATCGAGGATCGAACTGGTGGTTCGTCGCCTGGTGGGTGGCGCCGCGATCTGTCCGGCCGTCGAGGCGCCGCCGACCACGTGTTGTTGCCGGGGCTATCAGGGTTCTCAGATCAGTCCGCTGACGATCTCGTCGAGGGGCTCGGGTTGGCCGGCCTCGTGGTGGAGTCGGGTGCCGCCGCGGATCAGGGCACCGCATATTCGAGCAAACAATCGCCAACTTGGCGCATCATGCACACCGACTACCGTCAACCGCTCAAGACTTTCCAGGAGACTATCTCGACCGTCATCGCCCTACACTTCTACGCGACCGCCTGAATAAGCCTCATAGTTCCCACATTCTGCCGTGATCTCGGCCGTCACTTGCGCCGCGGTGAAGAAGTCGTCGGCCAGCGGCGAGGTGCGCGATGCCGCCATCGCGAGGCACACCTGGTCGGGCGCGAGTTCCGGGATGGGTACGTAGCTGATGTCCGGACGTGAGTAGAACACTGTCTCGGAACGCCCCACGAACGAGATGCCCCGGCCGGCCGCGACGTGCTCGAGCTTCTCCTCCACGCTGCACACCCGGAGCCCGGAGTCGGGGTGCGGGCGCCTGGTGGGCTGCGTGCTCGGGTCGGCATGCCATACCAGCGGCTCACCGGCTAGGTCGGCATCGGTGACCTTTTCCTTGCCGGCCAACCGGTGGCCTGCGGGCAGCACCACCATGAGCGGCTCGGTGTACAGCGGGGTCACGCGCAGGCCGGTCTCGTCGATGGGCAGCCGCACATAGCCGACGTCGATGCGGCCGTCGAGCAGCATCGCGGCCTGGTCGTCCCATTCGATCCGCTGCACGTCCACGACCACGTCCGGATGTCGGGCCTTGAACGCCTGGGCCGCCGGGATGACCGGGATGCCGGTCCGGAAGCCGACCGCCAGCCGCCGGTTGCCGCGGGCGGCCACGGTCACCCGGCGGCGGACCGCGTCTGCGGAGGCTAGCAGCGGACCGGCGTCGGCCAGCAGTTGTCGGCCGGCGCCGGTCAGCACCACGCCGTGGCGATCCCTGGTGAACACCGAGGCGCCGAGATCTTGTTCCAGCGCGCGGATCTGCCGACTGAGCACCGGCTGCGCGATATGCAGCTGTTCAGCGGCGCGGCCGAAATGCAGCCTGTCGGCGACGGCGAGGAAGTAGCGCAGTTTGCGCAGGTCCAGATCCATGGAACCTCCCGGCCCGGTGATGCCTCCAGGGTATCACCACGGCTGAAAGAAGTCTTGGACACCCACTCAAACCAAAGGCATCGTTAATGGGGCCCGAGCGAATTCGTATAAGAATTCGGCATCGGGATTCGATAGCAGGGCCCAGAACCAGAATGAGCACATCAGGAATTGAGCCCGTCCATCGCGTCATTCGACGGCGTTGACGACACAACCGTCAACAACGACGGGGCGGGCATGCCGTTCTATCCATCTCCAGAAAGCAGGCACACCATGAGCAGCATCAGCATCATCGGCCTGGGGGGCATGACCCGCGCCATAGGCGCCCGCGCGGTCGAGGGCGGCAACTCCGTCGAGTTCATCGGCCGCGATGCGGCCAAGGCCAAGGGCCTGGCTGCCGCGCTCGGCGGCGGGGCCACGGCTGGGACATTCGGCACTGTCCCTGCTGGCGACATCGTCGTCCTCGCCGTGCCGTACGCCAGCGCCGTGCCGGTCGTCGCCCAGTACGGGGATGCACTGGCCGGCAAGGTCATCATCGACATCTCCAACACCTCCAACGCCGACGCCACCGGGCTGGTCACCCCTGACGGCACTTCCGGAGCGCAGGAGATCGCCAAGGCCGTCCCAGCGAGCGCGCACGTCGTGAAGGCGTTCAACACCGTCTTCGGCCACATCCTGGCCCAGGGCGGCCCGCTGGACGTGTTCTTCGCCGGCGACGACGCGCGGGCCAAGGCGAGCGTGTCGGCGTTCATCGAGAGCCTCGGACTGCGTCCGCTCGATGCCGGCGGCCTGGAGGTGGCCCGCTGGCTGGAAGGGGTGGGCCTGGTGATGATCAGCCTGGCCCGCCATGGCGTGGGGAACTTCGACTTCTCTCTCGGCGTCAACCTTTCCGGCTGAGCGCACTCGCACCACCACTTCTCGCGCCACATCATTCATAAGGAGCAGCGGCATGCGCGTTTTCGTCACTGGCGGGACCGGCCATTCCGGTTCGTCCATCATCCCCGAGCTCATCGCCGCCGGGCACGAGGTCACCGGCCTGGCCCGGTCGGACACGGCTGCGGGCGGCGGTGTCCGCGCTCGGCGCGAAGGTGCGCCGCGGCGACCTCGAGGACCTCGACGGGCTCATGGAGGCGGCCGCGGATTCCGACGGTGTCATCCACGTCGCGCACAGGCAAGACCTGCTTCCGTTTGGCGGGATGGACGCGGTGTCCGCCGCGGAGCTCCCGGTCATGCTCGCGTACGGCGAGGCACTCGCGGGAACCGGAAAGCCGCTGGTCGCGGCGGGGAGCATAGGCTCGTCCGGGCAGCTGGGCCGGCCGGCCACGCGGATCGTGGCGTTCTGTGCGCCAAACAAGACGGACGACCAGAGATCGCTGGTCTGCTTCCCGACACGGCCTGCCAGATCCGTGCAGAGGTCGGCGTGAATCTGACTTCTAACGATGAGCGGACGCGCGACTCTCGCACGGCCGCCGTTGCGTCCAGTCGCTCCCGCAGTCCGGCTGCCGTTCCGGCGATATGCGGATGTCGCTGACCTCGCCGTCCCGAGCCAAGTTTGTACTACGTCACCTTGCGGCTTTGTACTACGTCACCTTGCGGCGCCGGACCCCCAGCCTGCTGCAACTGTCCGTCAATGTCCGTTGTCGCGCGTTGGCGGCCGGTGCGATCGGTCACTTGGCCTGGTCTGTTCGGGTCGGGTCGAAGGCTCTCTTGTCCTTTCAGCGGATGCGGCATAGCGTCTGTCCTTGCAGCGGATGCGGCATAGCGTCCAGATTAGGGAGGTGTGCTCGTTTATCCGCGTGTCAACGAGATTGAGATTTCTCCCCGCTGCTCTGGACCTCGGTGTCTAGCGCGCAGCCAAGCCGAGGTGGCCCATGGCAGCACCTGTCCTTCATCAGGCTCCGCTCCCCGTCAGCGACCAGCGAGTTCTGTTCTTAGTCTGCGGGATGGCCGTCGTCCCGCGGGTAACGTCGGCGGGCACCACCGAGGTCACCCCAGCTCCCGGCATGCTCGCGTGCCTGCGCGACTAGCCACAAGGAGGGCTTTATGACCACGGATCAGGGTCCGTATCCAGCTCAGTATCCTGTTCAGTTCGCAGTCGAGTACCCGGACCGGCCGCTCAACCGGCTGACCTCGTTTTTCCGGATTTTAGTGATCATCCCGATCGCGATCGTGCTCGGCGCCGTTTCCGGCGCGACCTGGCAGTCGGCGGGAAGCCACTCGACCATGGCCTACGGGGCCGCCGGTGCAGGCGGGCTGCTGTTCTTCGGCCCGCTGCTGATGATCTTGTTCAGGCAAAAGTACCCCCGGTGGTGGTTCGACTGGAACCTGGAATTGCAGCGCTTTATCAACCGGGTGTGGACCTACCTGGCCCTGATGAACGACAGGTATCCGTCCACCGATGACCACCAGTGGGTCCACCTTGATTACGCCTATCCGGACGCGGCCACGGACCTCAACCGGTGGCTGCCGCTGGTCAAATGGCTGCTGGCCATCCCGCACTACATCGTGCTTTTCTTCCTGGAAATCGCCGCGTTCTTCGCGATGATCGTGACCTGGTTCGCGATCTTGTTCACCGGCCGTTATCCGCGTGGCGTATTCAGCTTCATCGAAGGTGTATTCCGCTGGCACAACCGGGTCGCCGCCTACGCGTTCGTACTGGTCACCGATCGGTACCCGCCGTTCAGGCTGGCGCCATGACCTGGCACCGCGCGGGGCGATGAGGCATTCGCCGATCGCGTCGCGACGCCGTCTGCGGTGGCGCGGGTAAGTGCGCGACGTAGGCCTGCCGCTGGTCTCGGTCACTCAGGTCCAACCCGGCCAGCCCGAGTGCCCACCATCGAGCCCTAATAACTGATCAATCCAGCCAAGGAGACCAACATGACGACCACCATGCGAATCGCAGCAACGAAAAGAGTCCCGATGGACTCAATGAGGAAGACCGCGCTCGTCGCGGGCATCTTCTACTAAATCACCTTCATCTCGATCCCCACCCTCGCCCTCTACGGTCCCGTGAAGAACCACCGGGACTGGATCCTCAGCTCCAGCGGCCACACTGCCGTGCTCGTGGGCGGCTTCCTCGAGGTGATCGTCGCCCTGGCCGGCATCGGCACCGCCGTCACACTGTACCCGGTGGTCAAGCGGCAGAATGAATTCGTCGCGCTTGGTTTTGTCGCCGCTCGCGTCCTGGAAGCCGCCATGATCTTCACTGGCGTCATCAGCCTGCTGTCGCTGGTGACCCTGCAAAAGGACCTGGGTGGAACGGCCGGAGCGGCCGGAGCAAATGCGGCCGCGCTCGTCACCACCGGCGCGTCGCATGTCGCGGTCTACAACTGGACGTTCCTGCTCTCACAGAGCCTGATGCCGGGCATCAACGCACTGCTGCTGGGCACCTTGCTGTACCAGTCCCGGCTCGTGCCCCGCGTCATTCCCGTGCTAGGACTCATTGGAGCCCCAATACTCATCATCGCCGTCATCGCAACGCTGTTCGGCGGCAGCGTGCCGCCCCCCTCCGTGGCCTCGCTAGCCGCACTCCCCGTGGCTGCTTGGGAGCTGTCACTCGGCGTCTGGCTGGTCGTCAAAGGCTTCAAACCCTCCCCCATCACAGCCGCTATGACCCCAGCCGGCACCCCACCCGCCTACCACGACGTCCCCGATTGACCCTCGAAAACACCGGCCTGGCCCACCAAGGACCCGGCCGGTGCCCGCGCCGGGTCCGAACCGCCCATACCAAATCGCCGTCCTGCGCGCTTCGCTGCTGCTCTGCGCTCGCCAATCGTGGAACGCAGATCACGGCGATCTGTGCTTGTCGCGGAGCCGACGACAGATAGATGAGAGCCGCAAATAGTCGTTCCGCGCGAACTCGGCGCCCGCCGGGCTGACCGAGTCAATCACGCTCCGTGATAGCCGCCAGGGAACCGACGCTTGGCCGCCGTCGGCCACTCGCTGAAGGCGTCCCCGCTGCCCTGCTGTTCGCCGCAGCCGGTAGAGCGCACCGGAAGGCGCGGGCCTGCCCCGTTTAGGGAGCAGCTGGGAGGCGCGGTGCGAACCGTTCGATGCGGTGGAGCAGCTCGGCCAGCGCCGCGTCGAAGCTGCCGAGCGCGGCCCGGTCCAGGGCTGGCCGCGCCCGGGGCTCGCCGGGCTCCCGCGCCCGCTCGCTGAGCTGCGCGTGGGCCGGCTGCTCGCGGATGCGGGCCAGAGCCCAGCGCGCGCCCTCCGCGCGGCTGGCCGCGATGCCCGCGGTGATCAGCGTGTCCAGCGCCGCCAGGTCCACAGGCCCGAGGAGAGCCGCCGGCACCTGGGTGAGGCCGCGCGCGATCTCGTCCTCTGCCAGGTCGAGCAGCGAGATGCCGTCCATCTGCATGATCCTCGTGGGGGGAAGGCCAGCGCTGTCGCGGACGTCGGCGGTGACCATGAACCCCTTGACCCCGGGAAGCCGCCGCGCGCGAAAGTCCTCCAGCCGGTCGAAGTGTTCTGCCATCCAGGCGTCCCGCGTCGCGCCGTCCTGGCCGGGGATGACCAGCAGGTACAGTTCTCCCGGTTCGATCACCGGGTGGTCGCCGTGGTGCAGCAGCACGAGCCGCGGCACCGCGTCCAGAGGGAAACGCTCCGTCGCCTCAGCATCGATCATCCGCTGGATGCGATCTGTCGTTGCCGGTTCCACGGCCGCCTCCTTAATCACCCTGCCGTCAGGGGCACCTGGTCCCTGCGGGTCGGCTCGGCCCGGTCAGAACCGGGCTTTAAGCTCGTTGATCTCACGCACCCGGTTTTGCAGCTGCGCGTATGCCGGGTTCTCGCGGATGCGGCCCACCGCCCAGCGCAGCACCTCCGCGCGGCTGCCCGCGATCCCCGCGGTGATCAGCGTGTCCACGGTCGCCAGGTCAGCAGGCCCGAGCCGCGTCATGACTGGGGTGACTTCCTCTGCCGCGTCATCTAGTGGCTTAGCGGCCCGGCCCCCGCGGCCGATCTTCAGGACACGACGGCGGCGCTTCTCCGCGCCGTCCGGGCTGTCAGCCTGGAACTCCACCCACGCGATGACGCGGGGCAGGTCGTCGTTCAGCCTCTTGAGGCGCTCGCGGTTGGCTTTCTCGAAAGAACCGACGATCTCCTCGTCCGCTTCCCCGCCTCCCGGCTGGTCCGGCCGGTGAAGGAAGACCCGGACCGCGACGTCTCCCGGCTCCACCGCCGGGTCGTCCCCGTACTCCAGCACCTGGACCCGGCTGATCACGTCGTCAGGAAAAAGCGACCTGATGTGCTTCTCAACACGCGTGGTCCCAGGCTTCGCCATGTCATCTTCCTTACCTGCAAGCCTTACGCGTATAACACGTGTAAGCCATGAAACCGACGCTATTACGCGGTCGTCGTCTCGTCAAGTAATGACGCGCCGCCGGACGCGGGGGGCCGGGCTGCGGCCGAGGTGCCGCTCAGGACGCGATCGATGAGATCCGCAGCTCGGCACCCGCGGGCGGTTTCGGGGGCCTTACCGTCCGGCGCTAACCAACGGGCTGCGGTCAGTTCTGGGCGGTGAGCAGGACGCGCTTGCGCAGGAGCGGCAGTCCGGCGCGTCCGAACATCTGCCGTTTGATCATCTTGATGTGGTTGACGCGTCCTTCGACGGGTCCGGAATTCCAGCGGGTTGTCAGGCCCAGCGTGACGGCGTCGAGGTCTTGTTCCAGGCCTTTGGCAAAGGAGGCGATGCCGGGCAGGCCGGCGGTGCGGGCGCCGGCGATCCACTGCGGGAGGTCTTGGCCGGTGAGCTGGGTGATCATGACGGCGAACGCCCGGACCTGCTCGCTTGCGGTGCGGAGCTCGGGGCAGCGTTCCAGGATGGCCTTGAGCCGGGGCCGCTCGTCGTCGGTGAGCGAGCCCGGGCGGCGGGTGATCCAGCCTGTGACCTCCCGGACGGTCGGCGGGGCCGGCGGCAGCGGCGTCCTGGCGGGGCGGTGCTGGGCAAGGTAGTCGCGGACGACGGGGTAGCTGCCGTCGTAGCCGAGCGCGGTGATCTCCTGGAAGAGCCGGGTGATGCTGCCGCGGCTGACGTCGGCGTGCTGGTCCAGGTAGGCCTTGAACGGGTCGAGCTTGCTCGGGCGCGGTTGCTGCCAGCGGCCGTCGGCGAGTTCCTGCCAGGTCGCGGCGCGGGCGTAGCGCTGGACGGTGTGCAGTCCCCAGCCCAGGTGGCGGGCGATCTCCCGCAGGCCGCGGCCCTCGGCGAGCAGGCCATGGACGGTCGCGTGGTGTCGGCGGGCGCGGTCGGAGTACTTGCCCGCCGGATCCGGCCGCGCGGCGGGCGCCGGCCCCGGCGGCGCGGGCTCCGGGGCGGCGGCCGGCGCGGGATCTGGTTCGTCGAGGCAGGCGCGGTGCGCGGCGGCGCACCGTTCGACGGCCTTGGCGAGGTTCTGCCACAAGTGGAACCGGTCGGCGACCTGGATCGCCTGCGGTGCCCCGGTGCGGGCCCCGTCGGCGTAGGAGCCGGAGCGGTCGCGGCAGATCACCTCAACCCCGGGATGGGCGGCCAGCCAGCCCGCCAGCGGCTGAGCGTCGCGGCCTTCGAGCAGGTCCAGCGGTGCGCCGGTCTCGCAGTCGATGATGACCGTGCCGTAATTCTGGCCGCGCCTGATGGCGAAGTCATCCAGTTATCTGGTGTTCGAACAAATTTTTGCTGTATTTTCGCAGGTGATGACGCTCCTGACGGCGTCCGCAGCGTGGTCAGGTGGCGCGGATGCCGTGCTGC
>Ga0302319_10020633_pt1 | contig 11894 bp, 13 predicted proteins | sample Bog_T0_2_FD_203319 | JGI IMG/M metagenome (GOLD analysis project Ga0302319, IMG submission 203319) | Peat permafrost microbial communities from Stordalen Mire near Abisko, Sweden - Bog_T0_2 | ecosystem: Environmental > Terrestrial > Soil > Wetlands > Peat | place: Sweden: Abisko, Stordalen Mire...
GACCACACGTCCCCGGCCGTCTCGATCCGGGACAATTCGCCGGAGTCCGGCGCCGCGCCGGCGCGGGGGCGATGCAGAACTTTGCAAGCCTCTGCCGCTTCCCAGGCGAGGCGCGCGCGTCCGGCGTGGCTCGACAGCTCTTGCGCGCCGGCCGTGAGCGTGAGCCAGGCGCGCTCCGCGTGGCGCGTGTATGCGATGCGCGGCAGCGCGAATCGTGCGTCACCAAAGCTCTGCCAGAGCGCATCGTCGGCGCGCGCCGGCTGGAACGAGAACCCGCCGACGAACTGGGGATCAGGCGCTGGATCGCCTTCGAGCGCGATCACTGCCAGGTCCTCGAATGCCTGCGATGCTGCGTTGCGAATGATTGCAAAGCGGGCTTCGCCGGTTGCGATGAGGACATGGGCAGCGCCCACGCCCACATGATCTTCGTCGGGCGTGGGCGACCATAAGACCCTGATTTCATGGCCCGGCAGCGTCAGCAGGCGCTCGGCCGGTGCCAGCGGTGCCTCGAGGCTCATGCAGAGTGTGCGTTGCGAGCGGCCGTGCGTGTGAAACGCCCGCAAGATCGCGCATTCGAGCGCACTCGCGTCGACGGTCCATCCGCTCGGGCAAGCGGCCGGATGCGCGGCACGCGAAGGCCGTAGGCGAACGTGCATCCGTTTCTCCGCGAGGGCCCAGTCTGCATTTAGGGTAGCGGCCGGAAGGGAAACGATCTGTACGCTACCGCACCGACCGGGGCCGGCCGTCTCTCGCAAAATGAGCGGGCGGATAGCCGGGGGACCCTGGAGAGTAATCCAATCCCTCCGGCGGAATGGATTCCTCAATCAATTGTTACCGGAGACACCCCATGGCGCTCGGCGCCGACCCGTTCTCCTTGGTTCGCGCGGGATCCGTCGCCGCTTGGGGGTTGGCCGTGAGGCCGCGAACCCTGCTGGTGGCGATCAGCCCGGTGCTGGTGGGGGCGACCCTTGGGTTTGAGCGTGCGGGCACGATCAATCTCGCGTTGATGCTGCTCGTGTTCGCAGCGGCGGCGCTCACCCAGATCGCGACGAACTTGCAAAATGACGTCGGCTATACCCTGCGCGGTGGCGAGCGCGGAGGTACGCGTACGGGTCTGCCGCGCGCCACCGCGCGCGGATTGCTCAGCGCCGGTCAGGTGCGTGCCGGCATCGTGGTGGTCGGGATTGTCGCACTTGGGCTGGGACTGATCCTCGCAGCGTACCGAGGCTGGCCGGTGCTGGTGATCGGCACGGCATCATTGGCGGCCGCGCTGGCCTATATGGGCGGTCCAAAACCGATCGCCTATACGCCGTTCGGTGAGTTGACGGTGTTCGTGTTCTTCGGGCTCGTGGCCGTTACGGGCACCGAATGGGTGTTGAGTGGACGCATCGGGCTGCTCGGCTTCGGTGCCTCGATGGCGATCGGCGGTTTGGCCGCCGCCGCGCTCGCGGTGAACAATCACCGGGACATCCAGCATGACCGGATGGTAGGGCGCCGCACCTTCGCGGTCATCGCCGGCGAGGCCGGTTCGCGCCGACTGTACTTCGTGCTCATGCTCGGTCCGTTCGCGCTCGCGGCCGTGATGTCCGTGTGGGCCCGCGCAGCCTCGCTGATGCTGCCGCTATTGCTGCTGCCGATTGCCGTTCGGCTGCTGCGCGACTTCGTACGCTGCCCGCCCGGCGCCGCGTTCAATGAGATTCTATTTCGCACCTTCCGGCTCGAATTCCGGTTCGCAGTGCTGCTGTCGGCCGGTTTGCTGTTCATTCGAAGCGTACGTTGACGTACAGACGGCGGGCCCTGCGCCCGTCATCGTCGCCGTCCGCCTCCGACCTCATCCATTGCAATGCACTTCAGGAGTTCTGATGAAAACACCCGCCCTATTGGCAATTGGTCTGTCCCTTGCGATGAGCATCGCGTTCGCCGATACCCCGGCGGTCGCGCCCTCCAAGATCGTGAAGCCCGGGGCATTGACCTGCGAGGCATTCCTCATGTACGACGATGTGACACGTCCGCAGATCGTCTTCTGGACCGAAGGGTCCACCAAGAAGGGCAAGCCCGGCGAGGAAGTTCTCGATGTCGACCGGACCAACACGCTCGTCCCCATGATCGTGGACGAGTGCACCCGCGCACCGAAATCCGCCTTCATCAAGAAGGTGCATGAGGTGTCCAGCAAAGCACCCGCCTCGCCCGAGGCGAAGTAGTGTCAACCGCCGGTCACTCATCGAGGTCTTTCCCATGATCAATCCAACAGCCGATTTGCAAACCGAGGCGCGGCGACTCCGGAAATCTCCACTGATCGGTCCCACGGATCTCGACGTGCAGGCATCCCAGGACATCGCCGGCGGCATGAACGGAATTCTGGCCGACGTGTTTGCGCTGTACCTGAAAACCAAGAATTTTCACTGGCACATGAGCGGTCCGCACTTTCGCGACTATCATTTGCTGCTCGACGAACAGGCGGATCAGCTCTATGCGATGACCGACCCGGTCGCAGAGCGGATCCGCAAGACCGGCGGCACGACTCTGCGATCGATCGGACACATCTCCCGCATCCAGCGCATCAAGGACAACGATGCCGAGTACGTAGACCCGCTCGACATGCTCGCAGAGCTTCGGGAGGACAACATGACGCTGGCCGCACGTTTGCGTGAAGTGCACGGCGTCGTTGCTGAACATCGCGACATCGCGACGGCGAGTCTGATCGAAACCTGGATCGACGAGACCGAGAAGCGCACCTGGTTCCTGTTCGAGTCGAGCCGGGCGGGCCAGCCCGGGCATTGAGTGACGGCGATCCAAGTCCGCGGAGAAGCCATGTTGCATAGTGTGAGCGAACTCGAAAGCTATCAGGTCACCGCGTCGGACGGATCGATGGGTACGATCCAGGACGTCTACTTCGACGATCACGCCTGGGTGGTTCGTTACCTCATCGTCGACACGGGCGCGTGGCTTCCCGGGCGCAAGGTGCTGTTGTCGCCGCTCTCCATGGGCCGGATCGATGCGGTGCGGCACAATCTGCCGGTTTCTCTGGACCGGGACGCGATCAAAAACGGCCCCGGCATCGATGCGCCCTACCTGGAGGCGCAAGCGGAAGATGCCCGTGTCGAGGCGCCCGCTCCTCGGCAGCGCGAACAGGACGATGATCCGCACCTGCGCAGCTGCCACGAGGTCGCCGAGTACCACGTGCACGGCAGCGACGGCGAGCTCGGCCGGGTCGAGGGCTTCCTGGTCGACGAGCGTGGGTGGATCATTCGTTACTTGATCGTCAACACCGGCCACTGGTGGCTGGGCCATCAGGTATTGATCGCCCCGGAGTGGATCGGCGAGGTGAGTTGGCCGAATCAAACCGTCACGACCGGCCTCTCCCGGCAGCAGATCCGCTTGTCGCCGCCCTACCACCCCGGAGTTCCCCTCGAGCGTGATCTCGAGGCGGGACTCTACGCACATTACGGAGAGACCGGATACTGGGCGTCGGCGGCCGCCCGCTGCACCCGCACAATCGAACCCACATGGAGAAGCGAATGAACATCGAGAGCAAGACCCGTGAATCCGACGAAACAACCAACTCGTTGATCGACAGATTACAGCGCCAGATGGCGGCGGACGGAAACGATGCCGTCCCCGCGTCGGTTTACCAGGAGAATGATGCCCACTGGTCGGCGAATTACGCGACCCGCCCCTATGTCGAGGCTGGCGAGGATTACGAGGACTATGCGCCAGCGTACCTCTATGGCGTCTTTTATTATCACTCAAACCCGGAACAGCCATTCGATGCATCGGAAGATGAGCTTGCGAGTGGTTGGGAATCCGCCCGCGGCGACTCGCCGCTCGATTGGCCCAAGGCGAAGCCGGCGGTTCGGGAAGCGTGGTACCTCGTCAGCGATCTGGCGGAGCGCGCGAAGTCGGAACGCGACGCGTTGCTGTCGAAGTCGCCCGCGGCACATACCGCGGGTGATCATTGATGGTGTAGCTGAACGCTGAAAGGCAACGCAACCGCGGCCGGCACGCGGTCGGCGGAAGGTAATTACTCGCAAATGACCTGTTGTAACACCTCGCTCCGTTCGGGAGCGAACAGACCATGTTCAGCGGCCGACTTAGCCTCGAACTCGATCCAATCTTGGCACCTGACGAAGGAATATCTCTTGGAGCACCGATGGGGCCACCGGGTTGACGTTGCCATTCCGGTGCGGCTGCATGCGTTGTCGCGGATGCGCGAAAAATCCGCGCAGCTCACCAACATCAGCATCAGCGGGGGGTGGATTCCCATCGATATCGGCGTGCGCCGATTGTCGAGAATCCAAGTCGTATTCGAACTGCCTTTACTGCCCACCAGTCCGCAGACCGTGAATGCGTATGTCGCGCGACAATCCGGTGAGGGCATCGGCCTGGAGTGGTGCGAACACGCGCCGCAGGCGGTCGTGCGCCTGATGCAGGCTCTCGCCCAACGGCACCACACACGCCCTTCGCGGGACGTGCGTGGTGTCGACAGTGACTCTGCGGACTTTGATTCCTATCTCACTGTACCGTGATCTGCTTCGGCTTTTGCTGCGGCGTCTCTATCTTCGGAATGTGCACGGTCAAGATCCCGTCCTTGCTGTCGCAGCGCACGGTATCCAGATTGACGTTGTCGGGAAGCGAGAAACTGCGTTCGAAGGTGCCGAAGTAGCTCTCGACGCGGTGAAATTTCTCGTTCTTGTCGTCCGTCTGCTGCTTGCGCTCGCCGGCGATGGCGAGCACCCCCTGGTCAAGTGACACCTTGACGTCTTCCTTCTTCACGGCGGGGAGATCCATGCGAATCACGTACTCCTTTTCGGTTTCGCTGATGTCGGCCGCCGGCGACCACTCGATGTGTCGCGACGCATGGCTGGTCTCGGCGGAACGGCGCGGCCAACCGGACGTGCCGCTCGGCAAGAATTGAAACACTGCGTTGCCGTCACTGAACGGGTCCCAACGAATGAGGCTCATAGAATACTCCTTGGCTGATGAAAAAAAATCGATCGGCCCGACCGGCCGGCGGCCCGCCGATCCAAAGTGAGTTAATGACATTCAGCGCCGCGCGTCTGTGCGGCAGGAAACCGAGGCAGGAAACCGAGGCAGGAAACCGAGCGCGGCCGACCCCGTGTCCTCGCTTGGCAGTCTTCGCGGGGAAGGGGATGTGCGACAACGAACAGACACACACGCCGGGTTGGGTCATCATGCCGCTCTCGATAGAGCGCATTCGAAACATTCATCGCAAGGATCCCATGAAAGACCCCACACACCGCGGCGCCGGCGGTACCGCGTGAGCGAGCACCATCATCAGAAGCTCGCGGCGCTTCACGATAGTTTGCTTCACGGCAAGTTGCCGCGGAACCTGCATTGGGACAACATGCTCGAACTGATCGCGTCCATCGGCCAGGTGGAGCCGACCAGCGGCAACGAGTTCGCATTCGTCGTCGGGACACAACGGGAATTCTTCAAACGGCCCCACGGCTCGGAGTTGGGGCTCGAAGAGGTTTCGCGCTTGAGGCGATTCCTGAAAGCGGCCACGGCGCAGCCCGCGGCGGTCGATTCCGTGCAACCAGGTCGCATGGTCGTCGTGATCGACCACCATGCGGCCCACGTGTTTCGTGATCTTGGCGGCAGCCGGCCACAAGACGGCGAGACGATCGAGCCCTACGATCCGCATGGCTTCCACCACCATCTCGTGCATCGCAAGGAGGCGCATTACCGCGGCGACCGCGTTCCGGAAGAGCCGGCGTTCTACGAAGAGGTCACCAAGGCCTTGGTCCCAGCCAAGGAAATCGTGCTGATCGGGCATGGGACCGGCAAGAGCAGCGCCGTCGAGGCGCTCGTCGAGCACTTGAAGAAACATCGCCCCGATATCTTTCGGAACGTCGTTGCCACCGAGACTGCGGATCTTTCGGCGCTCACCGCACCCGATATCGAGGCCATCGCAAAGCGGCACCTGATGTTGCACGGCTAGACGTGCGCCCCGTCGCGGTCGGCTAGCCCGCGAAACGCGCGTTCAGGACTGCTTCCTCGGCGGTGCAGATGGCTTCTGGCACGGCTTGCAGGCGCGCCAGCGGAATGGGTACGCCGCTCAAGTCCGAGATTCCGTACGTGCCTTCGTCGATCTTGGCGAGCGCACGGTCGATCGCGACCCGCCGTACGGCGAGGGTTGCACCGAGGACGCGGTTATTGTCGTAGATCGTCAGATCTTGCGCCAGGTCCTCCGACTCGTTGGCCTGGCCCGCGGCCGCGCCCTCGAGCAGCCGATCTTCGTCGTCGTCGCGCTCGATCGCGGACGAAAGTCTGGTGCGTTCGACGACGAGCTTTTCACGCTGGCTCGCGACAAAAGATTGCTCGAGATTTGCGGGTCGGTTGCTCATGGGTGTGACGGTCCGGTTTGGGGCGGTGCGGAAGTTTAACCGCGATCCACCGGCGCTTCTGTTCGGTACGCCACCGAGTGCGCGCGTGGATCAGCAGATGCGCGGCAGCGGATCGTCTTCCAATTCGTCGAGCCAGCGCTGGCCGCCGAAGGCAGTGTCGAGGATCACCTGCGGCGCATCGGCCAGCACTTCGCCGATCAACGCCGCCCGTGGCGCCACGGCGTGCAGCGCCGTGAGCGCGGCCGCCGCGGCCTCCGGCGCCACCACCGCGACGATGCGTCCCTCGCAGGCGAGGTACAGGGGATCGAATCCCAGCAACTCGCACACGGATTGGACGGCATCGGTGACCGGGATTGCTGCCTCCCAAAGATGCACGGCCATGTCGGTGGCGCGCGCGATTTCATGCGCCACGGTCGCCAACCCGCCGCGGGTGGGATCCCGCATGAAACGCAGACCTGCCACGCCCATCAGCGCCCTGGCCTCGCGGTAGATGCTGGCCGCATCGGACTGCAGGTTGCCACGGAATCCGAATTCCTGCCGGGCGAGCATCACCGCGGCGCCGTGTTCGCCCACCGGACCGCTGATGAGCACCCGGTCGCCCGCCTGGATCCGATCGAGCGAATACCGCACGCTGCCCGGCTTGAAACCGATACCCGTCATCGACAGATACAGGCCATCGCAGTCGCCCCGACCCACGACTTTCGTGTCGCCCGCGATCACCGACACACCGCATTGGCGCGCGGCCAGCGCCAACGCATCGACCACGCGCCGCAATACCGCGATTTCCAAACCTTCCTCCATGATCACGCCGAGCGTCAGGTAGCGCGGCACCGCGCCGCTCACGGCCAGATCGTTGACGGTGCCGTGCACCGCGAGCGAGCCGATGTTGCCGCCGGGGAACTCGAGCGGCTGCACCGTAAAGCCATCCGTCGTCACCACCAGTTGTTCACCGTCCGGCGCCGCCAGCGCGGCCGCATCGACCGCGGTGTCGAGCAGCGCATCCTCGAGCGCGCCTGCAAACACGGTCTCGATGAGCTCCCGCATCAAGCGCCCGCCGTTGCCGTGGGCTAGGCTCACGTGCCTGTCGCGCAGTGGATCACCCCGGCGCAACGCAGTACCCCGGCGCATGCTGCGCGTCAGCTTCCATGAGTTGACCGAAGCTGATTGCGGCGTCGTTGAGCGGCAGTCGGCATGGCACGCGCACATCGAAGCCGCGCTCGGCGAGCAGCCCGATCGCGCACGCGGTCAGGCGATGATTTTGAAACACGCCGCCGGCGAGACCGATGCAATGCACACCCGTTTCGGCGCGAATCGCGACGGCCTGATCGACCAGCGCCTGGGCGAGGCTGGCGTGGAACCGAGCGGACCGCACACAGGCTGGCTGCAAATCGTCGGTGAGCATGGCCACGAGGGGCGCCCAGTCGGTGCGCCACAGTCCGGCAGCATCCCGCTCGAGCGGCAGCGGCACGGCGCCCTGCGGCGTCGTACACAGCGCCTCCAGCCGCATGGCCGCCTCGCCTTCGTAGCTCGACACGTGGCAGACGCCGGCGAGCGCCGCAGCGGCGTCGAACAGCCGCCCCACCGCGGTGGTGGTGGGCGCGTTGAGCCCGCTTTCGGCTGCGCGCCGCAGAAGCGACCCGCCGCGCCTTTCGCCTTCGTCCCAGGGGGTTCCCGTCTGCCAGCACAGGGCGAGCGCGCTGCGCCAGGGTTCGCGCGCGGCACGCTCGCCGCCCGGCTGGCGGAACGGCCGAAAACTCGCCACGCGCCGCCAGCGGCCCGGTGCACCCCAGAGCGCCTCGCCGCCCCACAGACAGCGGTCCGTTCCGAGACCCACGCCGTCCCACGTGAAGCACAGCATCGGCACCGCAATCGAATATTCGCCGGCGACGGCCGAGGCATGCGCATGGTGATGCCAGACCGCAGTGGACGGCAGCCCGCATTGCACGGCCCAGCGTGTCGAAGCGAACCCCGGATGCGCATCGTGCACCACGCGTTCGGCGCGCACGCCGTACAGGCTTTGCAGTTCGCCGACCGTGCGCTCGAGCAGCGCCCGTCCGCGCGGTGTCGAATAGTCGCCGAGATGAGGCGAGACGATGGCTCGTTGGGCCCATCCGAGTGCAACGGTGCCTTTGGACAGCGCGCCCACCGCGAGGGTGGGGACTTGGAAATGCGACGCAACGGTGACTTCCAGCGGCGCGGTGCCGCGGCCCAGCCGCAACGGCCGCACCGCACCGGCCACCTCGCGCATCACGGGATCCTCGGCGGCCCGGGCGATCGGCCGATCATGATGCAAAAAGCCATCGGCAATTGGGCCGAGCCGCCGCTGCGCCTCGTCCACCGCGGTGAGCACGGGTTCGCCGCCGGCATTTCCCGATGTCGCAACCACCGGCGCGCCGAAATCCTCCAAGAGGAGGTGATGCAGCGGACTGTACGGCAACATGAGCCCGATTTCGCCCAAGTTCGGCGCTACGGCGGCGGCGAGCGGTGCCGCGGCGTGCACGGCGACCAGCACAATGGGCCGCGACGCATCGCGCAGGGCGTCGCCCTGCAGCGCCGACACGCAGCCGAGGCGCCGCGCCTGGTCCAACGCATCGCGGCCGCATGCCGGCACCATGAGTGCGAACGGTTTGGCCGGACGATGCTTGCGTGAGCGTAGCCGCAGCACCGCGGCTTGATTCGCCGCATCGCAGAGCAGGTGATAGCCGCCGACGCCGCGCAGCGCGACGATCTCGCCGCGGCGAAGCGCCTGCACGGCCGCCGTCAGCGCGGCGGCGCCCTTCTGACGCGTCGTGCCGCCGGTCGCCGTGCCGTGAGCCGCCAACCCGTCCATCCAATACACCGAGGGTCCGCATGCCGCGCAAGCGAGCGGCTGCGCATGGAAACGCCGGTCGGCTGGATCGGCAAATTCCCGGGCGCAGGCCGCGCACAGCGGGAACCCGTCGAGCGTCGTGTTGCAGCGGTCATACGGCAAGCGGCGCAGGATGGTGTAGCGGGGGCCGCACTGGGTACAGTTGATGAAGGGATAGCGGTGGCGGCGGGCGTTCGGATCCGCCAACTCCGCGAGACACTCCTCGCAGGGACAGCGCTCGAGCGGCACGGCGAGCTGCTGATCCCGTCCCGCCGTGCTCGGGGCGATGCGAAAATCGCTCGCCGACTCGAGCGCCACGGCCGTGACCTCGATCAGCCGGGCGGCGGCCGCGGACGGTGCGCGCTCGAGCAATGCCGCGCCAAAATTCCGCAACCGCTCGGCCGGTCCCTCCGCATGGATTTCCACGGCGCCGGAATCGTTGCGCACCCAACCGGTGAGCTCGAGCGATTGCGCAAGTCGGTAGACGAACGGCCGAAAGCCCACGCCCTGCACACGGCCGCCCAGGCGCCAGCGCTGCGCCGAGGCACTCATGCATGCGTCGCGTCGGCGACCGCATCGAGCGCGCGGCGGCGATATTTGTAGTACGCGGCGCACACGCCTTCGGCCGACACCATGCACGAGCCGATTGGATTGCGCGGCGTGCACACCGTGCCGAAAATCGTGCAATCGACCGGCTTCTTCACGCCGCGAATGATGGACGGACACTGACAGGCCGCGTTCTCGCGCGCCGTGCCGATCGCCACCCGGAAGCGGCGTTCCGCATCGAACTGTGCGTATTTGGGCTTGATGCAGACGCCACCCTCCGCGAGCAACCCGAGGCCGCGCCACTCGAACGCGGGCCGCAATTCGAACACCTCGGCCATCAGCGCCTGCGCCGAGTGGTTGCCGTCGCGTGTGACGCCGCGGGTGAATTGGTTCTCGACGCAGGCACGTCCGTCGTTGAGCTGGCGCACCAGCATGTCCACCGCCTGCATCACGTCGAGCGGTTCGAAGCCGGCGATCACCACCGGCTTGGCGTGGGTGGCGGCGAACGCCTCGTAGGGGCGGCTGCCGATCACGGCGCTGACGTGCGAGGGTCCTATGAAACCATCGATCCGCACGCTGTCCCACTGTCGCGTCCCCGGCGCATCGAGGATGCTCTGGATGGCGGCCGGTGTGACCACATGGTTGCAGTACACGCTCAGGTTCCGCAGCTCAAGGCGCTGGGCTTCCAGGATGAGGTATGCCGTTGCGGGCGTCGTGGTCTCAAAGCCGATCGCGAAAAAGATGATCTGCCGACCCGGGTTGGCGGCAGCCACCTCCAGAGTCTCGAGCGCCGAGTACACCATGCGCACGTCGGCACCGAGGGCGCGGGCCTTGAGCAGACTGCGGCGCTTGGAGGCCGGCACCCGCAGCATGTCCCCGTAACTCAGCAGCGTGACGTCGGGTCGCTCCGCGAGGGCGATGGCGGCATCCAGCCGCGGCGTGGCGAGCACGCAGACCGGGCATCCCGGACCGTGGACCAGGCGCACGTTCCGCGGCAGCAGATTCTCGACCCCGTAGCGAAAGATGGCGTGGGTGTGCCCGCCGCAGAACTCCATGAGATGGTATTCGCGCGCCGGATCCGCGGCTGCGGCGATGCGTATTGCGAGCGCCGCCGCGGCGCCGCCGTCACGAAAGCCGCGGATGTAGCGCAACGCCGGCTCCCCGATAGTGGGCGGTGATCTCCGCGAACAACGCCAGGGTCTTCTCCGCTTCCGCGACATCGAGGCGCGTGATGGCGAATCCCGCGTGCACGATCAAATAGTCGCCGACCGCAACCATGTCGACCAGTGCGATCGACAACCGGGTGACCACGCCGCCGATGTCGGCCTCGGCCCACCCCTCGCCGAGAAGGGCGGTCACGCGCACCGGAATCGCGAGGCACACGGGATCAGGCACCGAGCCCGAAACACGTGCGGTCCGCCGCCGCACCGCGCGCGGCGATTCGCCGCCGGGCGCCCGCGCGGCCGCGCAGCTGCGCTTCGATCCACTCGAGCCATTCGGAGATCGACGGCGCGCGCCGCACCGCGGTGTGGATCAAAGGCGTGCCCCGACCCAGGGCGCGCAGCGCCGCCGCGGCCCGCCGGGGATGAAAATCATCCATCACCTCGAGCAGATCGGTCTTGCTCAACACCACGAGGTCGCTGGCACGGAACATGACGGGGTACTTCGCCGGTTTGTCGTCGCCCTCGGCGACGCTCAACAGGGTCACGTTCAAGTGCTGCCCCAGGTCGAAGTTCGCGGGACACACGAGGTTGCCGACATTCTCGATGAACAAGAGATCGAGCCCGGCGAGCGGCAAGTCGTGCAACGCGCGATGCACCGACGCCGCATCGAGATGGCAGGCCGTGCCGGTCGTGATCTGCACCGCGGGCACGCCGTGCGCGCGGATGCGGCGCGCATCGTTGTCGGTCTCGAGATCGCCCTCGATGACGGCGATCCGGTGGCGCGATTTGAGCGCGAGGATGGTGGCCTCCAGCAGCGCGGTCTTGCCGGCGCCGGGCGAGGACATGAGATTGATGGCGAGCACGCCATGCGCGTCGAAGTGCCCGCGATTGTGATCGGCCACCCGGTCGTTTTCGGCGAGCAGGTTTTGCAGCACTTCGACGACGGTGCGCTGACCGCTGGCTCCGCCG
>Ga0302319_10020638_pt1 | contig 11892 bp, 9 predicted proteins | sample Bog_T0_2_FD_203319 | JGI IMG/M metagenome (GOLD analysis project Ga0302319, IMG submission 203319) | Peat permafrost microbial communities from Stordalen Mire near Abisko, Sweden - Bog_T0_2 | ecosystem: Environmental > Terrestrial > Soil > Wetlands > Peat | place: Sweden: Abisko, Stordalen Mire...
CCTCGCCACCGTCCGATCCGTAGATGCCCGCGCAAACACCGTTACCGTCGCGGTGGAAGGCGGTTCCAGTATTACCTACGACCCTCGCCGACTGAAGGGTGTTAACGTATTCCGTGAGGTTGAGCGGGAGTTCGCCGTAGGAGACCGCATCCAGTTCACTGCGCCCAACAAAGACCTCGATGTCGCTAACCGCGACATCGGGACCGTAGTCAGGCTCGAAGATGGCCAGATGACATTGCGAATGAATGGCAAATCCGCCCGCACGGTTACGTTCGACACTGCGGAGTTTCGCCAGTTCGACCATGGCTACGCCATCACATCGCACAGCTCGCAGGGCCTCACCGCGGAACGGGTTATCGCTCACTTCGATACTGATTCGTCACGCAGTTTGATCAACAGTAGGCTTGCCTATGTCTCCATCTCCAGAGCGTCAGAAGATGCTCACATTTACACAAACGACGAAAGGACATTGGGCCAATATCTGGCAGTAGATATGACAAAAGCGGCCGCCGTAACTTTCCAACAGAATGTTGGGCCCGTTACGTTGGAGGGACCAGGGAAGGCAGACAGCAAGGTCGCCTCATATGAACCGATTGTGGAAATCGACTATCCAGGCCATGCGATCAGCCTTTGAAACAATGGAGCGCACTATCCGTGGCCTATCGATGCGCGCAACAATTCCCCACTCTGTGAAAGCAGGGCTCTCTTGCCCGAAACGAGAGGATTCGTCGCAATCGTTTAGAATTGGCAGACCTCAAGAGAGGGCAAACGAAGTCACTCCTCAGAGAGTCTGCTCAAGCAAATAGAAATACTGGAGCCAACTTGGCATCGACAAAAAAAACCACTGACCTACACGCGCCCGCGCTCCTGCTGCAGAAACAGCCTGCCGTGTACGCCGTGGCACTCCCTGGCAAATGGCTATTGGGACACACAACACCGTCGTGGAGGCTGAAAGACCCAATGAAGGGTTTTCAGCGAATTGTGAATGAAAATCGCGCTCGGCAGATTGCTCGCACTGTGATCGACCGGGAACGAACCTTCCCCAATGCGATCACATTGGCCTCGGACGTCAAGAAGCTCGCATTCGCTGATTGCAGCCTAAGTTTTCCAGATACCTCAAAATTTCTCGTTGTGGACGGCCAGCACCGCTTATACGCGCAGACATTCTCCAGTAAGGATGCCCATTACGCCTGCATCGTGCATTTGGACAAGACAGAACAAGAAATGGCGGAACTGTTCCTTGAAATCAACGACAACCAGAAGCGAGTACCGTCCTCTCTACGGTGGGACCTCGTTCGGCTGGTAAGACCAGCGGATGATGAGGTCGCGATAATGACCTCCGAGTTGGTCTTTGAGCTTGTAGACCGGAAGGAAAGTCCCTTCTACTACAACATCGACCTCACGGGCGAAAAGAAGGACGTGACTATCAAACAAGGTTCACTGGCTCCAGAAATCAGGACTCTCATCACCAGAACGAAACGTACTAAGAGTCTTGACTTCGAGGACTACGCGGGAATTTTGATTCGCTTTTTCTCTGCCGTACGTTCTTTGGACCCTCCAGGGTGGGGGGATACGAACAGCACCTTTTATAAAGCCCGCGTCCTCAGGGCTCTCCTGCGTGTTTTGGCTGACATCATTCTTCAAAGCAATACACCAGCCACAATCGGAGCTCCTGCCTTTTTGGCGGCTCTCAAGAAGATCAAGCCAGACACATTGTCCACTGAAGTGATACGCAAAGCTCAAGGCTCGGCAGGTGTCACTGATCTCTATCGAGCGATGCACGACCAGGTATTCGCCAAATGAGGCTGTTTGATTTCACCGAAGCCAGGCATTTCTGTCTACCGCTTGCTGCACATATCCCCGGAGTGGGGCAGTCTCTTCCTGCTCTCTATAGAAACGCAAATTCGCACCAAATCCGCGAAGGGACTTCGGCGTTTGACGTACACCGAGTCAGCGTCCTAAACAACATTGAACGCTGGATACTCTTCGGAGCCAGTCAATATCGGAGAGCGTTCGATATGTTTATACCAAGCAACGCTGCATGGGCACAGGTAACGCTGTATTACGCGTCCTTCTATGCCGCGAACGCTATCCTGGGGATGTTTGGAGTATGGATTCATCTACAACACTGGGCAGATGTTGAGTCAGGTATTGCCCCTCATCAGATCATCAATATCCATAAGCGAAAACAAGGTCCGCCAAGTGCGTATCCCGGCAGTCATCAGAAATTTTGGGATTTGTATTACGAAGGGAGTGCTTCATTCGCTCCTTGGGTCCCCGTAGAACTATCCGAGGCAATCAGGCCAGTCAACAACAATAGAATATGGCAAATTGCCGCGCGAAACGAAGTTAACTACGATATGGCATTCGCCTTCGATGCCTCATTACTTCTGGACGCGACCGGCAACCCGAGGAGACTTGACGAATATGGCGGTGCATTAGGGCAACAGAGAGAGGTCACTGAGAACATCTTAAAACTGGCCGTATACTTCGCTAACGAGTTTGGAGTAAGCAGTTTCCCGTTCGAGGGGCTGCATCCTGGGCCGCGCCCTCGCGCGCTGCGTGCATTGGTCACAAAATCTGCTCCCAGCCTTGTTACTCAATCTGTATTGCAGGACCTCTTTCGTTGATTGGCGATCTCAAAGAGTTCTCGAAGCGCGTTGCTTGCGGAGTCGAGCGAGTATCTTGCCGACCAGCCTGTCAGCCTCACCTGTCTGTCCCTCGATCACGTGTATCGCTTCAATAATCTGTCTTATAATGCTGCGTTGGGCGGATGGGAAGTCAGATAGGGCATTCGTCTTTTCATCTTTCAAACTGTCCAGGTTAAGACGATTCTCTATCTTCCTTAGCCGTGCGCGGAGCGTCTCTCCCTCGGCTGTGTCGAAAAGAGGTTTCGCAGCGGCCTTTTCTATGCCTGGCAGGGCGAGAGAGACCTCGCCCTTGAGAGCGGAAGCGACGAAGGAGGGAGTACGAGGCTTGAGAGCTACTGACAGCTTTTCCTCGCATTTGTCGAGGTCAAAAGTAAGCTTGTGAATTGCGTTCCGCGTGATTGAACTCGTACGGCATCGGTGCGCAATTTCACGCGCAAACGGTGTCAAGCGAGTCTGAAGGTCGCTGAAGTGAGCACTATGTTCATAGTTATCCCTACGACCGTTCGGTACGATTTTTCGGTCCAAGACATGGGTCTCTGCGACTGTCCACCCATTGAACCGCGTCTCAGGGAAGAGGTCTTCCAACAGAGCGTTGTCACCAACTTGTATATCGCCCGAACGAAATCTCCACCCATTGATGAGGGTGCTCTTGGAGAGGGAGCCAATATATTCGTGGTGCAATATCCAAGAAACCGACGAGACGTTTCCATCTCTGTCGAGGGTCTTGAACGTTTCGAGTTCATTCATACGAACCAGTTTCCCTGCCGAACTGATCACATCTCGGTGCGGTCGAAACACCAGACCTTCTCCCTCGACATTTATCGAGAGCTGGCGCAGTGTCAGTCCCGACTCGCTGAGAAACGCGTTGATCTGGTCTCCGAATGTGAATTCAGGATGGAATGCCACCGGAGCGACTTGGCCCAAATAGTTTGATACTTCAACCGCATTTAGAAGCCGGTCGTCTCGATGTCGAACCACATTTCGCAGTTCGACTTCAAAGAAGTGTTTGGGGCCGGAGCTGACGCTAACAGTTCGCGTTTCTATACTTTCGGCAACGATCGTCGCCAAATCCATATGAACATCAGCTGCTCTCATGAGAGCACGTACTTTTCGCGTATCCCACCGAAGCTCGTGAACCCTATTTGATCCTAGTGCTCTAGTTCGAAAAACTAGCTCCTGACAAAACGCTAGACCCGCAAGGCGACCCACCCCGCGAAATCCACGCGCCTTTGTGCCTCGCTTGCTGCTTCCACCGATGGACGTCAATTTTCGATAAAAGTCGCGCTCCGAAAGTCCTAAACCACGATCCGTGATTTTTATACTCCGTTGCTGTCTGTCAATCGTAATCTGTACGTCATGAGGCAGGGATGCGTCTGTCGTCCCGAGAGCTGTCTCAATGGAGTCAGCAGCATTTTGCACATACTCCCTGTACATCGAGAGCGGTTCGACATACATGGAGGTACTCAGGAGCTCCAGGATGTCCTTTCCGATGAACACCTCTTCGGAGGACTTGGACCATGCGGGCATTTTTGCTTCAAGGGTGACGAGCGAGGACATTATGCCGAGATCTCCACGTAATTGTTGAGGTCGGCGTCCTCATTCAGACCTGCATCCTCGACTCTCTCTTCGTCAGAAACCAACGGGTTTTCCCTCGGGCTCTGCCAAATCATAGCCTCGCTGCCCTTATCCATCGGAACGTAAAACGAAAGAATGTTCGCAACGGCGCTGCTAGATGCGGATTCCGAAAGCCGACCAAAGTTACGGGCATCGACAGATGAAAGGAGGGCTAGTAGCTCACCCCTCTCATCGAGCGTGAGCCGATTAAACTGTGACGAAAACTCTTCAAATTCAGGCTTGCCATCATGGTGCTCAAACCAATCCCGGTTAAAGATGAAATGGTGCGGCATGAGCAAGATACGTTCGAAATCCGAAAATGAGTCCCCGAATGCTCGCTTGAAGAAACGAGGCTGACCGCTGACTACACCATGAGTAGCCTGAAGGATCAACTGCATTGACCTAAGCTGATAACGCGACCACTTCTCCCCGATGTGAGAGCGACTAGGAAGGTCGGTCGGTTGAAAGCGCATCGGAAAAGACCAAATTCTAATTCCAAGTTCCTCGTTCAAAGCGACGTTCAATCGCATCCTCTCAAAAAGGTCACTCGGAGAATCATGGAAATTGTAGAGCATGTAGTTGGAAAGTTCAGTGAGTCCAAACTCCGTCGCATACCGAACGGCTTGCTCGTAAGGAGCTTTCAATCCGAGGTGGTCAAAGGCGATTCGCAATGGTCGCAGGCAAATGGTGGACAGCTCGCGGAGGTACATTTTGTCTTTGCATAGAATCCGGGCATCGACACCTTGGTTGAAATCGACCCTTCGCTGTACGGAACCGCGCCCTCGCTTCAGTTTCGCTCCAGGGGTAAAGCCGAGATCACGAATTTCCGCGATGATCTCCCTAAACTTTTCCGAAGCAACCACATTGTTGTCCATCAGTGTCAGATCTTTCTTTGGACCATAGAGCCGCTCCACACCACGAACAACCGCAGAGATTGACTCGGTATCCCTCTGTCCCCCTTCCAGTTTGGGCACACCACAGAAGCTGCATTTGCGGATACACCCTCTCGATCCATAGGTGAAGTAGGCGTCACTGACAGGATATTTGTATTCAATCTGATCGAGGATGCTATAGTCGGGGATCAAATCTTCTATCGGGGTGCTATACAGGTCATCTGCATAGAGTTCGTCGGAGAAGTCATCCAGTTGCAAAGCTTGAGCCGGCGGATCTGTCAGCAGGCCCTTGATGATCCGAACGCCACGCCAGCGCTTCTCATCCAGGAAGCGATCATGCATCAGCGATGCAGCAATTCCGCCTACGAAGACCTTATCTCGGCTCCCTCCAGCCGCTCTAAGAGCAAAGTCTATTGTCTCAGCGATCCGAGGGTACTCAAAGGAAAACAGAGTTGTTACATAAATGCGATCCCAAGCCTGACCCAATACGCTCTTGTCTTCGCCCTTTACGAATGTCACGCGGTCACGCTTGCCCAGCGGTCCATGGTATTGAGCGATCTTCATTAAGCCAAGGGGGGGATACTTGTTCTTGTATCCTGGCTCGATCAGCAAGATGCGATTATTAGCCATACTTCACCACATTGAGTCTCGTTTTGCCACGGACTTGGCGAATGGCAGAGACGAGTTTCGCCACTCCGGCCTCTCCTCCCAGCCCTTGAAATGGACCCTGCTGGCGCCAGTCAATATCACCAACAAACTCTGAGAGCTTATTCACGAAGTACCTCTTATCACAAACTTGGGCACCGGCTTCCTCGTACAGGTCAGCCGCAATTACCATTAGCGCGTAGACTCCGACACCTTTATTCAATAAATGCGCTCTTGGAGCATTCCATGCGTCCTGCAAGACGAGAGAGACTGCCGACCAGAATGCGAGGACCGTCGTCTTGGCAGACTCAATAGACCCCTTACGATGAAGCTGCGTTTGGGCGAGGAACTTCTTGGTCGCCTTTTGCATAGTCCTTAGCGAAGCTCGCCGCTTCTTCCCTGAAGTGGAATTGCCGCCCAAATCCAGCTGGTTGAACCAGGGAGAGTCTGGATCGACATTGAGCTGGATTGCGATGTAGAGCTCTGGCTTTTCCTGCCCAAGGTTGCTGGCAAGGGTAGCCTCATGGAAATCCAACAGGCTATTACTGAGTCCGCGAGCCTTGCTGTTGATGACACTAAAGATCTCCATCTCCTCGCGCTCATCGAGACCAATGAAGGTCATGAATGGCAGAGAGATGTCTACGTCGTTCAGATGTCCAAGACGATGCTGACAATCGACTTGCACAAGGACTTTGGCGCCATCGTCTCGAATGGACAACACTGCCGGACCTTCATCTAGCCGGTCGAACTTCCAAGTGTCTGAATTGTTCGGCCGCAAATTGAATGTCAGTGGAATCGTAGAACTTTGAGCACCCTGGATGTATCGCCTGAAGTCAAGACTGTGCTTAGAATTGAATCGTCTCTGGTACCCTCTGCCCGTCTCCTCAACCAAGACATCAGCGAAGCTCAGTGCGTACAGTACGCGTGCCGGTGCGAATCCCATCGCAACGCGTTTCCCTGCGGACCAACCGATTTGGCATTGAAGAATGTGGTTCATGTGCAGTCAATCACTGCAATTATGTCACGAAAACAGTGCAATGCAACGGCGAAAATACTGCACTTTTCCACATGCGACACTGGCTCCCTACGCCTTTTACATCAGTGATTTACCGCGCGTTAGTCGCGGCTCTCTGGGAGGAGCCCTTGGCAGCCGTTTTAGAGTACATACCTCTCGACCAGATCGAACTGGACAAAGAAAACCCTCGGATCAAGAAGTTTCTAGAAATGTACGGCGACAATCCAACGCCGATGCAGTTCTATCTGGCGCTCGGCGCAGCGAGCGGGGATGAAGACGACCATAGCGCGACATTCCAAAAACTCAAGGCGTCAATCCAGACAAACAAGGGTATTGTCCAGCCGATAATCGTCAACAGACGGAACGGCACGCTCGTATGTGTCGAGGGCAACACGAGGGTTGCTCTTTATCGACAGTTTCGCGAGGACAAGGTTCCTGGCCCCTGGGATACGATACCCGGTCTCGTCTATGAAGATATGGAAGACGAGGAGATGGACGCAGTACGTCTGCAGGTTCATCTGGTTGGGACCCGCCCGTGGGACCCTTACTCGAAGGCGAAATACCTTACTTACCTTCGCAAGGTCAAGAACATGCCCTTGACTTGGATCGTGGAGTTTTGCGGTGGACGCACGAAGGAGGTTGTCGAGAGCATCGACGCCTTTGCTGATATGGAGACCTATTATCGACCAGCCGTCCAGGACGGCATATTTGACACAAGCCGGTTCAGTGGCTTCGTGGAGCTTCAAAAGCCAAATATCAAGCAAAGCATTGTGGAGGCAGGCTGCGACCTCAGCGACTTTGCAGCGTGGATTCGGGACGAGAAGCTATACCCTCTCAATACTGTTCGACTGCTTCCGCGCATTCTCAAGCATCCAAAGGCAAAAGTCGAGTTCCTCAAGAACGGCAAAGATGCGCGACATGCAGCAACTTTCCTAGAGCAACCTCCTGTGACAAAGGCCCTCGCTGACGCGACTCTTGCCCAACTCGCGTACGCACTCAAGAATTCCATTTACAGTCTTCCGTGGCCTGAGCGAGACAAGATATGCAAAGACCCAGGAGGTGAAGCGGCACAAACTCTAAGCGAAGCGCTGGACGCGTTGCGCAACCTCCTTGACGTTCCCCAGGAGACAAATTGAGTGGCCGAGTCTCTAAATCACATCGCGTTACTAGAGCGCCTGTTTAGCCACGTCCAGAAAACGATCAGTCCTAGACAGCACATAGCAGTGTTACATGACCTACCTGGCGTCATCGGGTGTGAAAAGCCACCTTGCATAGGTCAGTTCCGGCCTGACCTCTACGCGAGCGACGCTCCAACAACTTCGGTAATCATCGGCGAAGCAAAGACCGCCCAGGACCTTGAAACCCCTCATTCTCGTGCTCAAATCCACGCATATGCCAAACATCTAGCTCTCTACCCAGGTTCAACATTCATCCTGGCTGTACCTTGGCAGCTGCGGGCACGTGCAGAGATTATCATGTCTCAGGCCCTGGAGTCGGCCTGTGCAAAGGATATCGCTCGCGTAGTAATCGATGATCTACAGGAGATCCGTCGATGATCAAAGCAGAGCGTGAACCCGATCTAGGCGTAAAGCACAGCGGCTTTCCCTACCAAGCAGAAGCTTTAGCCGCTACGAAGGAACTCACGTATGCTGCAATATTCCACGAGCAGGGGCTAGGAAAAACCAAGATTGGTATTGATCTCGCGCTTTGGTGGTTACAGTCAAACGTTGTAGACTCCGTCATCATCGTCACCAAACGAGCCCTGATTCACAACTGGATTGAGGAGCTGAGTTTTCACACTCATGTCCAGCCACGCCTCATAACGCAGGATCGAAAGGCAAACTTCCTCGCCTTCAACAGTCCCGCGAGAATCTACTTAGCCCACTTCGAAGTGATGAAGTCAGAAGAGGCAAGGCTCAAGATTTTCCTCCAAACACGCAACGTCGGAATGATTCTTGACGAAGCTCACAAGATAAAGAACCCAGATGCAGCGGTCACACGTGCTCTGTTCCATCTCATTCCACTGCTCAAGCGTCGGGTGATTATGACTGGCACGCCAGTTGCTAATCGTCCGTATGATCTTTGGTCTCAAATATTTTTCCTGGATGAGGGCAAATCTTTAGGAACGGATTTCGAAGACTTCCAGACCCGGCTCGACCTGACAAATGATCTTGCTTCTGACAGCACCAAAGTCCGAGAATTTGAGCAGAACCTCGCGAGCGTGTTCGCCAAGATACGACCTTTTTCAGTACGTGAGACAAAGAAGGGTGCAGACATTCAGCTTCCACAGAAGAATTACCAAACGCTGTGTGTCGATATGGAGGCTCGCCAGTCCGAAATCTATCAGCAGTACAAGCGCGAGTTTTCATCAATTCTCCTCCGGGATGGACAGCCCGTGCTTGATGATGCCGAGGAGTCATTGAAAAGACTTCTCCGTCTTGTGCAGGTTGCATCCAATCCGCGGTTAATCGACGATTCGTACAAAGCAGTCCCAGGAAAGTTGCCAGTTTTGCAGCAACTGGTGGACGAGATCATCGACAGAGGCGAGAAGGTAATTGTGTGGACTTCATTCATTGCGAATGTGGATTGGCTTGCTCGTGAGTTTAGAACGTATGGCGCCGTCCGAATTCATGGCAAGATGGGCATCGATCAACGCAACTCCTCTGTGCGCTCTTTCAAGAATGACCAAGACTGCAAGGTTCTCGTCGCAACTCCAGCGTCTGCCAAGGAAGGGCTGACACTAACCGTCGCGAACAACGCTATCTTTTTTGATCGCGGCTTCAGTCTCGATGATTACTTGCAAGCTCAAGATCGTATACACCGTATCTCCCAAACCAAGGAATGCACTGTTACGATCATGCAGGCCAGAGGGACGATCGATGAGTGGGTAGACAGTTTGCTCTCAGCCAAGAGTCTCGCTGCTCAACTCGCCCAAGGCGATATAACGAGAGAAAAGTATCAGCAGAATGCCGAGTATTCATTTGGCACAATGATCAAAGATGTGCTGGGTCTGGACAGGAAGGAAAGTCATGGCATCTGAAAACACAGCCCCACAGACCATTTTGATACGGGGAATCGAAATTCCGGTAGAGAACAAGCTTGTGAATCAAGCTTCACTTAAATTCTTCGTCGATAACCCGCGAGTGTATTCGGTCCTCCGTGCGGAGGGAAAGGACCCAACGCAAGAAGACATTCAAGCACGTCTACAGGATCTTGAACACGTCAAGGAGCTTGTGCAAGATATCAGAATTAACAAGGGCCTGATCGAACCGCTGATCGTGAAATCGGGCAGCTTAGAGGTATTCGAAGGAAACAGCCGACTCGCGGCTTACCGAATGCTCGCATCCACCGATCCGGTTAAGTGGGGACTGGTCAAGTGCACCTTGCTGCCGGCAGACATAGACGAATCTCTGGTCTTCGCCCTCTTGGGACAGTTTCATATCAAGGGCAAGAAGGACTGGGCACCTTACGAGCAGGCAGGATTCTTATATCGTCGATATCACAAGCATAATGAAGATCCGCAGGCTTTGGCTCGCGAAATCGGCATTAGCGCGAAAGCTGTGTCGCACCTCGTATCCGTATATGAGTTCATGATGGATCACGGCGAGAATGATGTTAACCGCTGGAGCTACTACGACGAATACATCAAGTCGAACAAAATCAAGAAAGCGCGACAACAACATCCCCAGCTCGACGACCTGATCGTCAAGAAAATTCGCGACGAGGAAATCGAAAGAGCCGTTGATATTCGGGAACAGTTGTCTGTCATATGCAACTCCCAGCGCGCGTTGACACGCCTAGTTAGCGGGACGTCTACATTCTCTAAAGCCTATGAGTCAGCGGTTTCGTCAGGTGGCGAGGATACAAACCTTGGCACTGTCAAGAGGTTTCGGAACTGGCTCACCCGCCCTCAGGTGGAGGACAAACTTATAGCCGCGGAAGGATCAATCCGAAAGAACGCGATCTACGAGCTCCGAAAGATAGCTGATCGAACAAAGCATCTCCTCAAGAAGATGGAACAGTAACACCAGCTATGTCTTTTACCGACACTGCAAATTTTTGAGCTTTGGGAGGATTTGTTCCTCCCTGGCTTCAGACGCGCCCGCGTCTTCCACCACCCACCTCAGCGGGCCTTTCCCGCCCGCAACGCCCACCCTGTAAGCGTCCGCTTCGCGATCAAGAACGGTTGACAGATCCTGCGCTAAGGGGCTCTGCCCCGGTCGCGCGGCGCAAGGGTATCCCCAATCTTCCGCGCTTCGCTTGTGCAGACCGGCCTTCGGCCGCCTCCGCTCCGCTCCGGTGGGGAAACCCCTCCCCTTGCGCCTTGCTACCCCCGCCTTCGCCAGGTGGCGTTCGGCATGTACATGCCGCGTTCTACGCGGACGTGCAAAGGCCAACACCCAAGGAGGAAACACCCATGAACACCACCACCAGCACCGTCACCCCCATCGACCACCCCCCCCAACAGCCGCAGCAACGGCAGACGGCGAAGGACATCATCGCCGCCAACGTCAAGAGCCTTATCGAGCAGCTGGAGGCCGGGCACTCCGACGCGCTGACCGCGTACCTCGACGCGATGAGCCGATTCCATAACTACAGCTTCGGCAACATCTTGGAGATTGCGCGGCAGAAGCCGACCGCAACCCGCGTTGCCGGGATGTACGCATGGAACCAGCTTGGACGGAGGGTGAAGAAGGGCGAAAAGGGAATCCGGATTCTTGCTCCTATCGTCGGGTTCAAGCGCAAGAAGGACGAGGAAGCTGAGAAGGACATTACCAAGCAGAACACCCGCGTTTTGGTGGGATTCCGCAATGCCTACGTCTTCGACGTGCAGCAGACCGAGGGTGCGGAGCTTCCCGCCATGCGGGAGATCAGCGGCACCGTTGGCGAGAACCGCGACCGTATCGTTTCCTTCATCCACGCCCAGGGCATCGAGCTTGTCTTTACCGAGAAGATTGCCCCCGCTTTAGGCGTCAGCTACGGCGGGAGGATTGCGATTCTTCCCGGCCAGTCCGAGGCCGAGGAGTTTTCGACGCTTGTGCATGAACTCGCACACGAGATGTTGCACAAGGCC
>Ga0302319_10020640_pt1 | contig 11891 bp, 13 predicted proteins | sample Bog_T0_2_FD_203319 | JGI IMG/M metagenome (GOLD analysis project Ga0302319, IMG submission 203319) | Peat permafrost microbial communities from Stordalen Mire near Abisko, Sweden - Bog_T0_2 | ecosystem: Environmental > Terrestrial > Soil > Wetlands > Peat | place: Sweden: Abisko, Stordalen Mire...
CCCGGGCACTCAGTTCTTCCAACTTTTGAAGCAGAGTGGCGTCGGGCACGTTACTCTGACGGGAAGCCCATAGAAATGTTCAATTTCGATTGGTCTTTTTCAACGACGATACCAATTGTTTTTCGACCGCACTTCGAGCCCGTGAATCAAGGCGCTGAACTCCTCGCCACGCAAAGCAATCTGGCCTTCATCGCTAACCGGCCAGGTGAACCGGCCTTTTTCCAATCGCTTGGCACAAACCCATAAACCGGACCCATCCCAATACAGCACTTTGATCCGGTTGCGTCGTCCATTAGTGAATACGAACAGGTGCCCGGACAACGGATCGCCTTTGAGCTGTTCGACGACCAGGCTGTAAAGCCGGTTAAAGCTGCCGCGCAAATCCACCGGTGTGGTGGCGACCAACACCCGCGTGGCGCTGGACAGGCTCAGCACGGCAGCGCCTGCAAGAGTTCTGGCAGCATCTCCACAGCCGAGTTATTTTGGAGCCGCACGATCCAGCCTTGAGGGCTGACGACCTCAACCAGCCAGCGTGAGGATGGGTTGGGCAACCGGACTTCCTGGAACTTCACTGGGGGTGAGGTCGCTTTGCCTTCATCTCTCAACCATTTTCCCAATGTGGATAAGCCAACGCCATGCCGAGCGGCAAAGTCCCGCTGGGTCATTTCACTCTGATGAAAGTCAGCCATGAAACGTTCCCGTTGTGCGGCCGTCCAACGACGACCGTCTGACCCGCTTTTTGAGGTTTTCATGCCGCCATGATTTCATAAACCAGCGGTAGAAACTAGACGTGGCGCGCCAGCCGGATACGTTCCAATCGCGCAACGTCTGGAGCTTGTTCAACGCCTTCACCGAGGCGCTGAAGGGCAATCTGATCGAACTGCCGCGCCGCACGGAGGCTCTCCATGGGCTTCTCGATACCCACGTCGGCCTCGACGGTCCGTCGCTGAATTGATCTGCCTTCGGACGAGTCGATCCGTGAGTTGTATCGGACCGACTGTGAAAGGAATCCGCATGCTGCGGGTTCCTTTTTATCTATCAGGTCGCGCACCACCGCTGCGGGAACCAGCTCGCCCGGATCGTGTTGCTTGCGGCCATTATTTGGATCCACTGGCGTTGGAATGCGCCGGTATTCGCTCGTCAGACTCTTGTGGAATGGGCAGGAATCACCGTCAAATACAGCCGCTGGGCGAAGGCCTTTTACGACCAGCAAAAGGCGCGCCAAAAAAGCCATTCCTGCATCCTGCGCAGTCTCGCCTTCAAATGGCTGCGCATCCTCTGGCGTTGCTGGAAAAATCGAACTCCCTATGACGAGGCGTCCTATCTCGCCCAGTTCGAAAAACGCAACCCGACTCTTTTTGCCGCCATCCAAGCAGCATAAAAAATCACAAATAACCCTTGCGCGGTGCAACTCAGACGTTGGCTAACTAATCGTCAGGAATTACTGCCGCAAAATATTTTCGAGAGTTGTCGTTCTCAATTCACACCGCCCCGAGCTTTTCGCGGTCGGCAGGCGGCCAGCGCCAGCGCCCCTATCCCCAGAAAAACGGCGCTGTCCGGCTCCGGCACGGCCAGCACGGTCAGCGTCACCGCATTGATGCCGCCGACGCTGGTGTCCCTACCGTTATAAGCGATCTCAAATTGGTTGGCGCCGAAGGTGAAGGCGCTGTCATTGGCCAGGCCGGAAAAGAGGCCGCCGTTCCAATTCCCGGAATAATCGATGATCGGAAAAACCGTGCCGGGGGTGAGCGCCACGTTCGCGCCGAGATCGGCGAGGCTGAGCGTGGTGGTATTGCCGGCGGCGAGGGTCAGGCCACCGGTGACGAAGACCTGGGAGGCGGTGGAGGCGCTGGTGTTGAGGGTGAGATGGAAGGCGGCCGTGCCATTGAGGGTCACAGGCCCGGTGTATAAAACGCCTGTGCTGGCGCTCGTGCCCGGCGCCAGCGTGCCCCCGCTGTTCACGATGACGGCCCCCGTCGTCCCGCCGCTGCCCCCGAGCGTCCCGGCGCCGCTGATCGTGCTCGTCGAACCGCTAATGACGCCGCTCACGAGCAACGTGCCGGCGGTCACCGTGGTCGCGCCGGTGTAGGTATTGGCGTGCGAGAGAGTCAGAGTGCCGCTGCCGATTTTCGTCAAGCTCCCAACTCCGCTAAACAGGCCGGTCTCCGTCATCGTAAACGCTTGTGTATCGAATGTGCCGCCGCCGTCGTTGAGAGTAATCGCGGACCGCCCGGTGCCGGTTGCGGCGATTTGGAGGGTGGCGTTGTTCAGCGTTACGGGTGCGGCGTTGTTAAACAAATTTAAAGCGTTAAGGTTCACCACCCCGCCACCGCCTACGTAGAAGCTGGTCCCAGTAGCGTTGGCAGCAAACGTGGTCTTCCCAGGGCCGTCAATGACCACGGGAGGCCCAGTATTCGATAGACCCGTTCCGGTGATTTCCAGGGTCGTATCGAGGATCAGACCGCCGGTGCCAAAATTATGAATCATCAGACTCGTGTCCAGACTAAGCGTGCCGTCGCTGAACACTTCGATTGCGCCTGTACCATTGATGGTGACCTGCGAAGAGCCGGTAATGAGAAGGCCCATGCCGTCGATGCGGATGGTACTGCCGGAGAGGGTGAGTGTGGTGTTGCCGGTTGTGGCATTGATTTGCAAGGCATTGATTTGTACATGAACGTTCGGCTCCGTCAGACTCCCAGTCACGATGCAATTAACGGTCGGTTCAGTAACGGTGGTGGACGGCAAGGGAGTCGTAATGACGAGGCCGGAAAACGCGTTATTCGCGTTGTTTGTGGTCAAAGTGGCAAAACTGGTGACGCCGCCGCTGGTAAAGGTGTAGGCTGCGGGAAGGCCCGTCCCATTGGTCCAGGCGGAAGCTTGGGTCGTGGTGGTCACGCTCGAATTAGCGCCGCTCACGGCAATGTTTAGCGATGCCGTAAAGTTCAGCGATACCGTATAGGCTGGCGCGGTAGGGACGGAGCCCAGGGCCAGCACCGTGCCGGCGGCGCCGCCGACCAACTGCAACGAGGAACCCACGCCGCCAGCCGCCAGCGTGACATTGCCCAGGGTGAAACTCGTGCCGATGGCGTCCCCCTTGAAGACCAGAGCGCCGCCGCCGAAGGTCACCGCCGTGGCGGCCAGCGTCGCTGGGCCATTGGTGGCATCGACCGTGAGCGTGCCGCCATTGACGGTGGTCGGGCCGGTGTAGGTGTTGGCCCCGGTGAGCGTCCAGGCGCCGCTGCCGCTCTTGGTCACCCCCAGGGTCGTGGCCGTGCCATTGGCGATGACCCCGCTGATCTTGTTGGCGCTGGTGTTGCTCCCGCTCAGAGTCAGAACCGTGGCCCCGCCGCCCGTGCCGGTGATCCCGCCGCCGATGTTCAACGTGCCGGCCCCGGCCCCCGAGCCACTTTGGCTGTTATTGGCCACGGTATAAGCGCCGCCCGCGCCCTGGATCTGGAGCGGCGCATTGATCGTCTCCACGGCGTTCGTCGCCGTGAGCGTGCTCAAGATCTGGATGGCCCCGCCGCTGCTCACCAGCAGCGGGTTGCCGCCCGTCGAGCCGATGAAATAATTGTCCGCCGCGGTATCGAAATTGATCCCGCCGATGTTTTGCGTGCCGGAGTCGATGACGACGGGATCGACCGCCGAGTTGCCCCAGGTATTGACGATGGGGGCATTGAAAATGGCGACATCCGTACTGGTGGTGCTGCCACCCGTGGCGCCGGGGGCGACATTGCCTATCCAATTGGCGAGGTCGGAGAAAAATCCATCGGTCGATGATCCGCCATCCCAGGTCTGATTGGCGGCGTGCGCGCCGAAACCGAGCAAAACGGCGATGGACCCGCAGAGAATCGCGCCTTTCCAAACACGCGCCCGGAATTCGCTGGGGCATCGCCTCCAGGCGACGCGAACCAGAGAAAGGCGAATCCTTCCCGAGTGCGGAATCGCTTCATCATGCGAACTTCCGGATTTTCCGGTTTCGAATGCGTTATCGGACTGCGGATCTCGTTCTTTCATGGCCATCGACATCTCCTCGGAGCAATCATCTGCGAAACGAAAGGACCCATCTCTTTCGCCGATGGATTTATCGGTTACCGCGTCAATCAACGCGAGGTGGAGACAAGGCTTCCGTGATCTGACCCTGTTTGTCTCATGTCGCGCCGGTGAGAATCTCTCCGGCGCGGCAAACCGTAGGTCAAAGCGTCGCCTATTCTACACACCGGCCTTCGAGGAAGAAGCAAATAATAAAGGATTTCACAGATGGACGCGGCGCCTCAGTTGAGCCCCGGGCGCGAAAAGGTCGTTCGCCTGAGCAAGGAGGTTGCCACCCGAAGCGGGGACTTTCACCGATGATGAGAATGCAATCACTCGTGGCGCTTTGCTTCCAACTCCAAAGGCTGAATGGCAAAAAGCCGTTCTTCCTCGATTGCCGAAAGGTGGCGGAATTGCTCAGATTAAAAAACCACGGAACCGCCCACAATTGGCTTATGGCGCTTTGCAGAGAACACGGTGGCGAAGCCATCCTTCGCAAGGTGACGAGCGGAAGCTTTGCAACGAGGCGAGCGAACGAATATCTTTACGTCCCTTTGATTCAGTCTGGAAAAATGGGGACGAGTATTGACAGCGCCGCGCGGACCGAGCTCGAGGCGAAGATCCGGGACATCGCCTCCGATCTTATCGGTGTGGAGTCCGAACTGATCGGAATGCAAGACGATCTTTTCGGGCTGGGCCTCAATAGCATTATGGTGGTCAAGTTGATCTCTCGGCTAAAGAACGACCTAAAACTCAACATCAGCATCCCAACGGTGTTCGTGTATCCGACGATTGCAGAACTTGTGGCGTGCCCGGAGGTCGCGAGTAGGGGAAGTATATTCAGGGTGGACAAATGATGACCGCCGGCAAGATCATCGGGGCGCTTATGGGTGCCGAGGGAAAATCGAATCCCTATCCGATCTACCGGCAGGCACGAGAACTGGGTTCCGTCACGCAGATAGCGCCAGACTGGTTCCTCGTCAGCACGTACGCCGAGGTACGCGAGGCAATGCGTTCCTCGGCGTATCTCAAGAACCGTTACTCGAGCGTGGACGAGGACCAGAGGGCCGTGCGCCGTGCTCACCGGTCTATCCAGCTATTCGACGAGTCGGTTCTGCTAAAGGATCCTCCGGAACACGGCCGGGTGCGCAAGGTGCTGTCGGCCGCGTTCACTCCAACGCGGATCGCTGCGTTGGAGGGCAAGGTTCAGCAGGTCACGGACCAATTGCTGGATATGTTGTCCGAGCGCGCCTCTGCAGGCGGGGCGGTGGACTTCATGGAGGACTTCGCGGTCCGCCTGCCATTGACAGTGATGTGCGATCTCATGGGCGTGCCTCGGAAGGACTGGAGCCGGTTCCGGCCGCTCGCCGAAGATCTGAACGCTGCGCTTGAGATGATCGTTGACGACGCGCAGCTGGCGGCTGCTGACGCGGCGGCCGCAGAACTCGACGATTATTTCAAAGCTTTGATCGAACTCCGCCGCGCTGATCCGCAGGACGACCTGATCAGCATTCTAATTGCTGAGGCCGATGGCGAAGCTGGCCAACTGGATCTGCGTGAACTGCTGGCGAACCTGGTGCTCCTGCTGGTCGCTGGCTTTGAGACCACCACGAATCTATTGGGCAACGCATTGGCGGCGCTCTTCGATCATCCAGAGGTTCGTGAAGGCCTGCTCACCGGGAAGTACACCTATTCGGAGTTTATCGAAGAAGTGCTGCGCTTCGACCCTCCGGTGCAGCACATGATCCGCTCGTCTGGGGAACCGGGGATGAAGCTCGGCGGGGTGCAGATCCCGCTCGGGGCCGAGCTGGTGATGCTGATTGGATCAGCGAACCGTGATCCGCTGCGTTTCCCCGATCCGGATATCTTCAACCCAGCGCGCCCAGATAACCAGCATTTGAGCTTCGGGGGCGGGGCGCATTACTGCATCGCTGCTGCGTTGGCCCGGTTGGAGGGTATCACCGCGTTTAGCCGACTGCTAGCCCGGATATTTCATAGTTAAGTTCGCCGCGGCGGCGCTGGCCCCGCGCGGCGCCGGCGGCGCTTCGAGAGGGGGTATCGGCGCTCGTTTTGGCCGTTTTCCGAGCCCTGAGGGCAGACCACCCCTTACCCCCTCGAACTAACGCGCCGGGGACAGCGCCCATGTCGCGCTCAGGCGGAACTGAGAGTTGCGCACACGCTTTTGAAGAGTTCCTGATAAGGATAAGCGCTCGCGAAAAAGAACCGGATGCGGCGCGTATTGCGCACAATCACCGTGCCGATCTTCAACAGCTTGAGCCGTATCGTGCCCACTTGCGCGCGCGCCAACTGCGTCCCGCGCAGCCCCACCCGCCGAATGGTCTCCAGCAGCACATAAGCGGCGGCCGACAGGATGACGCGGAACTGATTGGCCCACCACGAGTGGCACGACGTGCGGTCGCTAAAGAGCCCGAGTTGCTGCTCCTTGATCCGGTTTTCCATCTCGCCGCGCGCGCAATACACCTCGTCGTAGAGCGCCTGCGCGTTGCCCTCCAGGCTGGTCACCACGAAGCGCGGGTTGCGTCCCTGCGCGCTGAACTCGGCCTTGGCGATAATGCGCCTTTTGCGATCCCACGTGCCGGCCGCGTAGTCGATCCACGCAAAGCGGCGCTGCTTCTGCTGCTCGGCGGCATAGGCCCTCTCGGCCTGCGCCATGAGCGGCGCGCCGAGCGCCTCCAACCGCGCATTGCGCGCCAATCCGACGATGTAATCGACCCCCGCCCGCTCGCACCAGCGCAGCATCTTCCAGCGGCAGAACCCCGAGTCCGCCCGCAGGATCAACCGCACCTGCGGCCACGCCTCGCGCAGCCGCTGCGTGAGCAACTTCAAAATGGCCCACGCGTGCCGCGCCCCATCGCGGTTGCTCGGTCGCAGATAAGAAACCAACAACTGCTCGCCGCAGAAAACATAGAGCGGCAGGAAGCACCAGTTGCCGTAATAGCCGTGAAAGAACCGGCCTTCCTGATTGCCATGCACCCGGTCATCGGTGGCGTCGAAATCCAAAATCAACTCCGTCGGCGCCTCGGCAAAGGAAGCAATGAATTTCTCCACCAGCACCTCGTGGAAAGCCACCGCCGCCTGGCGATTGACGCGCTGCTCGAGTCGGCAGAGCGTCGGCGCCGACGCCAACTCCGTGTCGCGCTCCAGCGCGGTTTGGAACGCCAGATCGCAGCGCAGCGTCGCGTGGTCATTGAGATCCTCATAGCCCAGCGCCAGCCCGTAAATGCGCTGCCGTAAGAGGTCCACCTGCCGGTGCGTGATGAAGACTTGGTGCCGCGGATCAACCAGCACTTCATCGAGCGCGGCCACCAAACCCAGCCGCCGGTCCGCCTCGCGCAGCAGGAGAATCCCACCGTCACTGGAGACATCGCCGCCGGTGAAACTCGCCTCGATTTTTCGGCGATCGAAGCTTGGAAAAGTAAGTTCGGGTGGTGTACACTTTGGCATTAGCGAAGTCTCCGGTTTGAGTGCTTTGAACACCCTCAGCCATAGCGGTTTACCGCGGGGACTTCGCTAACTTTTTTGAAAAACCGTGAAATATCCGGGCTAGCTCGCTATCCGCGTATCACGCTGGCCGGCACGCCGATTCGGGCTCTCTGGGAAGAGCCGGGCTGGCGGGATAAGGAAGATCAGGAAAAACTGCTCCGGGAAAAAGAGCGCATCCAGGAAGAGTTTATTCAGAATCTCGCCCGCGCCAAAGCCTGTGCTCCCCGGCCGCGGCGGGACGCTCCGTGTTTCGTCACGACGGCCAAAAATGGCCTCAATTGCAGCCGCAAACCCTGGTGGGAATCCTCCAGCTTCCCCCGCCGCTGCCGCCCAAAAACGGCGAGGTATCCGTGAAGCGATGCACCGAGTGCTGGCAGATTTACAAAGAGTTCCGCGAGGGCCGGAGCCGCTTTCTCCGGCCCGGCCAAAGTGATCCTGCGCTCGGATATGATTTCTCTCCATCGGAGGCGGCCGAGTTCGAAAAGATCGACTTCGGCGCCATTCTCCATCCCGTCCTGAAATCCGAACCGCCCATTCCTCTGCGTTCCTTCATGCTCTACGATATGCATCCCGTCCATGGCGGACGCGCGCTCTGGGCGGTGGAAGGGAGCCGCGCCATCACGCAGACGGCGGCCGCTCGTTATGGAAATCCCGGAGACCAACTGTGGGAACGTCGGAAACGGATTCGCTTGAGCGCCCAGGAATTGGCGGGCGTCGAGCAGTTCGCCGCCGAGCGCCGTTTCTTTTCGCTGGCGATCGAACATCGCCCGGGGCTTCCAGACGAAAAGAGCGTTGTCATCGAGATGGTCTCGAAAGAAGGGCGCCGAGTCAGGCATCAGAAGTGGGCCAATACGCCTCATCCGGACTTCGATGCGGTCCACCAGCTTTTGCTCCAGCTCTCCGAGCGAATCGGAGATTGTTTTTACGAAGGTCTGATGGATTGGAACTGGCGGCCGGAGGGGTTCTCGTAACTGGCGCGCTGATGGCCTGGAAATTCTTTCTTCAAGCGGTGGAGTGTCGCGTTGCGGCCTCACGGAGATTGGTCGCCCGAGGCTTAGGCGTCGCAGCCGTTGGCCTGTCCGGATCAGGAAGCTTGACGGCCGGCGCATGAACCAGGTCAGCAGCCGCCGGCCGCGCCGATCCATGCAGCCTCTGAATCAACCCGATTTGCCTGCCGCAAAAGCTCCATCGAGAACCGAGCGGACGAACTGCGCAATCTTCGGTTCGCTCGAAGCGCGGGGGCCGGCCACATTGAGCGTCTGAATGCGGTGCATTTCGACGAAGCTCCTGAGGGTTTCACCCGACCCGAGTTCTCCGGAGTGAATGTGAATCCACGGTTTGTGATGCTTCTCCGCGAGCCGCTGTGTCAGCGCGGACCCGCGGCTGCCGAGGGATGCTTCAATGCTGATTATCACTGTCCCGTCTGAATCCAGCACGTTGCGCTCCGTTCGTGCCGGGTAATCTGCGGAAGGCGTCTCCTTGAGCTGGTATTGCGGCGGAATCGGCCCATCCTCGGCTTTCCTCCCCTTCGGGCACCATCCATGGGGCACGCCTTGGCTGATCGCACAATCCAAAGCCGCCCGGTCGGCCCAGTCTGTCCGCCGCATACGATCTTGCGCAGGATTCCAGTTTTCACAGCGATTCCCAAAGCGGCACCAGATCGGGTTCGTCGAGCGCCCGCAGCCTGAAAGCCGAATCCAGCTCGAAAGCGCGCTGCAAGCCCTCTTTCGCCACGTCCAGATGCCCCAACGCGCAATCGTAGCAGGCGAGCAGGAAATGGAAGGCCGCCTCGTTTTCGAGGAACGGCTCCCCCCGCGACGAGAACCTCTTTCGCTTTCGCCGGCCCGCTGTGATGCCGCAGCGCGAGGGCCGTCGCCATGTAGAGCGCTCCGAAGTCCGGGTAATGCCGCAACGCGCCTTTCCCGACAATGGCCGCTTCTTCCCACCGTTCGAGATTGTTGTAGATCATAACGCGCAGAATGATCACCTCAGAGAGGTGGCGGAACTCCGGCGCCAGCTCTTCGAGTTCGGCCCAGGCGTCTTCCCACATTTCCAATAGGAAATAGCCTTCAGCCGCCGCGAGCGTTCTTTCGAACTCAGGACCCGGTTGCACTCCTCGCCTTTCTCATACGGTGCGTGACCGCGTAGAATACGCCGCCGATCCATGCAACCCCGATGGCCATCCAAGGGCCGATTTCCGAATCCAGCAGGCCCGCGCCGGCGCAGAAAGCCAGCGTGCCGACAGCGAGCAGCCCGAAGCCGCCCAATATGGCGTCTGCTGTTTCGGGATTCATCGCTGGGCGAGCCCGCGCGGACGCTCGGCGGCCAGATCATCGCCGGGAAAAAGCGGCGGGGGCACTTCCGGGCCGGTGTGCTGGCTGGCCACGATCCGACCGCACAGCGCCAGCACCTGCCCGCAGTGCACTTCGTGTCCGAGCTTTTCCAGCAGCACGGCGTGGTCAATGTTCGGGAAAAACTTCCGCCCATCGCACTTGAGCACATAGCGGCGCCGATTGGTGAGTTGGCGGCAGCACTGGCGCGCAGCCGTGGTGCCTTTGCCGATTTGGCAGGAAAAGCTGCGCGCGATAAAACGCCGCTCCAGCAACGGAGCCAGGAGATTGCACAGCGCGTGATGCACCACACGGTCGCGGAAGGGAGCCGCGCCAATGGTCCGCCGTTTCGGGCGGAAGACCTCAAAGAAACGATAGCCGCCGGGCTGGTAGCTGCCGTCGAGCAGTTCCTCGCGCAATGCCGCAAGTTCGCTCTCACGGCGAAACCACCATGCCTCAACCTCCGGGCGGCGAGTCTTGCCCCTGCGGGCCTTCGCAGCGGCGACAAAGAGATTGTCGAGCGAGGCCACCGCTTCGATGCGGCAGCGCTGGGAAAGCTGGCGGCGGTTCATCACGATGCGCATGATGCACGGGTGACCGCGCCAGACAAACCTCCAATTTACACAGTGCTCACCGAGATAGGCGGCTGGACGCTTGATCGCACCGCGGATTTGCCGAAAAGCTCGCGCTTCACTTTCGGGCAGCGGCTGGACAATCGCACACTAGACGCCCTTGAGCTTGCCGTACGCGCCATCTTTTCGCCACCCGCGCGCAAACGGGCCGTTCTGGAGGAACTCAACCTCCTCCTCGAACAACTGCGCGTCCTGTGGCGGCTCTGCCAAGATCGGGGCTGGATCAGCCAGCAGCAGCTCGTGTTTGTCGTCGGGAAGATCGACGAGGCCGGGCGAATGACCGGCGGCTGGCTCAAGCAGCTTTCGCCTCGTCCTGAACCGCCCTCCCGAAATCCATGAAAAAGTTTCGGCGCTGCGCGGCTGAAGAGAAAAGGGAAAGAGGTACAAAGAAAAGAGGGAAGCCGCGGCCAGCCTAGCGCGCGGAGACGCCCACAACACAACGGAAGCCGACATTGTTGTAGCGAAGGCCGGGTGAGTTGAGATTGCGAAGCGACGACAGCAGAAGGCCGCGGTCGTTGAGATTCCACGAAGCGCCCCGCATCACACGGCCTTTGTGGGAGGCATCGGACCAATCCTCACACCATTGCCAAACATTGCCGCCCATGTCGTACAGCCCATACGCATTGGCGGGAAAACTCCCCACTGGCGAAGTCGTCGCGTAGCCGTCCGTGTAACCTTCAATCCATAGGTCGTCCATGCGCTTCTCTTTCTCGTTCTTCTTCGGCGGGAACTTTGCGTGAAAGGTCTCGTCCGCGTAGTTGCCCACTTTCTGCCTCGGCGGATAGTCCTTGCCCCACGGGAAATCCACGCTGTTTTTCCCGCTCTTTTCCGCTGGCGTCCCGCCCAATTCCGGCGGCAAGCCGACGGCCCAACTCCATTCCTCGTCCGTCGGCAGCCGATACTTCAGCCCTTTCGACAGCTTGCCTTCCGTAATCTCCTTTTCCGTGAGCCATTGGCAGAAACCCTGCGCGTCCTCCCAGCTCACGGCCACGACGGGGTGATTCAATTCCCGACCGATGGCCACGCCATCCTTTTTTGCCTTCGTCCACGCCTCGTCCACCTTCTTCGCTCCCGCGTAAGCCGCGTAGTCCTGCACGCGGGTGTCCCATACGCTGAAGAGCACCCGCTGCCCGGCTGTCGGTCCGCTCACAATCGGCACGGGCACGAATTTCATGCCCAGCGAGTTCACAAAGGGCTTGTCCTTGGACGCTGTGGCAAGCACGTTCCCCGCTGGAATTGAAAGGTCGGATTTGGTCGGATTTAACCGGATCGGATCGGAATTCGCGCCGGTTGCGGGAGGCGGGACGGGGTTCGGCTTTGCCTTGGGCAAAAACAGCGCCGCGCCGACGGCTAGCACGATGACCACGCCGATTCCTACGAAAAGCGGCGCCTT
>Ga0302319_10020646_pt1 | contig 11889 bp, 9 predicted proteins | sample Bog_T0_2_FD_203319 | JGI IMG/M metagenome (GOLD analysis project Ga0302319, IMG submission 203319) | Peat permafrost microbial communities from Stordalen Mire near Abisko, Sweden - Bog_T0_2 | ecosystem: Environmental > Terrestrial > Soil > Wetlands > Peat | place: Sweden: Abisko, Stordalen Mire...
TTCGACGAAACCAAGCGGGATCGACGCCTCCACGATTTGCTGCTCAAAGACAAAGAGCTGCTCCCCGATCTCATCGCCTCCGCCGCGCACGAGGAACAGCGCGACGTCATGCAAAAGCTCATTCGGACTCCCGTTTTCGAAGAGCTCAACAAACGCTCCCTCCTGGCGCGGGTCATCCGCCTCTACCCGGAGATGCAGGCGCTGGTTTCCGGCGACAGCGATACGAAGCAGGAAACGCTCGTCGTCTCGTGGCAGAGTCTCGAGAAGAGAAAGTTGGAGTTCGACGAACTGGTGACCAAGAAGATCCCCGAAAACATCAAGGAGATCTCGGTGGCGCGAAGCTACGGCGATCTCCGCGAAAATTTCGAATTCAAGGCCGCGAAGGAAATGCAGCGCGTGCTGGGCCGCCGCCGGGCCGAGACCGAGCGTGATCTTTCCCTGGCCCGCGGGACGGATTTTTCCAATGCGGACATCAGCCAGGTTTCGATCGGGACGATCGTTACGCTCAAGGAGGACGGCGGCCAGACCGATGTCTACACCATCCTCGGGGCCTGGGATGGCGACCCGGAGAAGGGGATCATCAGCTATCAAAGCGCCGTCGCCCAGGCGTTGATGGCCCGCAAGCCCGGCGAAAAAATCAAGGTTCCGACCGAGCACGGCGAACGCGAGGTCGAGATCGCCAGCATCGAGGCTTACAAGAAAGCCTGAGGCCGGATCAAAAAATTCTTTGCAATCCCGCGGCGAGCCGCTATTTTCCGCCCCTCCTAAATTTTTATGGCTAAAACTTGCTGGTTAGAACGTGAAAAACGCAAATCCGCGACGGTGTCGAAATACGCCGCCATTCGCGCGGAATTGAAGGCGAAGGGCGATTACATCGGCCTTTCGCAACTCCCCCGGAACGCAAGCCCGGCCCGCCTCAGCCGCCGTTGCCTGGCCAGCGGTCGCAAGCGCGGTTACATCGGGCGGTTCAAGCTCTCCCGTATCGCTTTCCGCGAACTGGCTTCGAACGGGATGATCCCCGGCGTGACCAAGTCCAGTTGGTAATTGAGCCGGCGGTCCAGCTTCCTCCTGGAAATTCTTTTCGAGTCGCGGGCCAGTCGCCCGCGACTCGTTTCTTTTTGGACGTATGAGCATCTTTCCGCTGATCCTCGCTGTAGCGGATGCGCCGGCGAGGGATTGGGAATCGGGTGAAGTGATCTTCTTCCAGGGCGCGGGAATCCTTTTTCTCGTGCTGCTGAACGGTTTTTTCGTGGCGTCGGAGTTCGCCTTCGTAAAAGTCCGCGGAAGCCAGCTCGAAGCCCTGGAGGATGAGGGCGAAACGCGCGCGGCGTTCGCCCGGCACGTCATCTCCCACCTGGACGCCTATCTTTCCGCCACCCAGCTCGGCATCACCCTCGCGAGCCTCGCGCTGGGGTGGGTGGGCGAGCCATTCTTGGCCAGGACGCTCCAGCCGCTTTTCTTCATGGCGGGGATCCAGTCGGAGGCGACGATCAATACGATCAGCGTGGCGCTCGGATTCTCGGCCATCACCTTTCTCCATATCGTCCTTGGAGAGCTGGCGCCAAAATCACTGGCCATTCGCAAGTCGGTCGCCGCCGCGCTCTGGGTGGCCCGGCCCCTGGGGCTTTTCTACGTCGTTTTCAAACCCGCCATCTGGTTCCTGAACGTCGCGGCTAATCTCATCCTCAAGCGCGTCTTCCGGCTGGAGCCCGCGAGCGAGCACGAACTCGCCCATAGCGAGGAAGAGTTGCGCGTGATCCTGGCGGAGAGCCACGATGCCAAGGAAGTCAGCCAGATCGGCAAGGAAATCCTCATCAACGCCCTCGACATGCGCAAGCGCGTGGTGCGCGATATCACGACGCCCCGCGGCGAGGTCGTCTTTTTGAATACCGAGGATTCCTTCGAGGATAATCTCAAGGCGGCGCTCGATTCGCGCCACACGCGATTCCCGCTCTGCGACGGCCACCTCGATATCACGATTGGCCTCGTCCACATTAAGGACCTGCTCAAGCTGATCCGCGCCGAAAATCCCGATCTTCATTCAGTGAAGCGCGATCTCTTTCCCGTGCCCGAGATGATGCCGCTGGAGAAGTTGCTCGCCTTCTTCCTCAGCAAGCACGCGCATCTGGCGCTGGTCGTCGATGAATTCGGGGGGACGGTGGGCATCGTCACGCTGGATAACGTGCTCGAGGAATTGGTGGGCGAAATCCACGACGAGTTCGATGCGGAGAAGCCCGAATTTCGCCGGGTCAATGCGGACGAGTTTGTTGTGCAGGGCGGCATGGGCCTTTACGAGTTGCGCGATTTCGCCGGACTGGAACTGGAAAGCGCCGACGTCAGCACCGTGGGTGGCTACGTCACCCATCTCCTCGGCCATCTCCCCCGCCAGGGCGAACAAGTGAGGGTCGAAGACTACCAGGCCACCATCACGCAGACCGACGGCCGCCGCGTCGTCCAGATCCATTTCAAGCGCATCCAAGCCGTGAAGAAAGAGGCCGATAAGACGGAGAAGCCCGGGAAACCTGCCGACGAAGTCACCGGGAAGCCGTAACCGCCCGCCGCATCGGTCTCATTCTTCCCATGCTTCCCATCGGCCCAACTCGATGAGCCCGGCGGGGTCCGCCCCTCATTCGCAATCTCAAGCTTCGTCCACCCGAAAGCGAAGGCCGCGCCCAAATGCGCCGCTTTTCCATTTTCCATCTTCCATTTTCCATTGCTACACGAGCCCCGTGACCGTGCCCGTGCTGGCGCCAAACTTGTCGCTTTCGATGCCCATTTGCTGAAGCATTGAGACAAACAAATTGCTGAGCGGCGCGCTTTGCTTGAGGTCGCCTTGCGGAGCCACCACGAGATGCTGGCCGTGCTTGAATCCGCCGCCGGCAAGAAGGATCGGGAGTTGCGACGTGCTGTGGCTGCTGGCGTTGCCCAGGCTGCTGCCGAATAGGACCGACGTGTTGCGGAGCACGGTTTCGCCGCCTTCTTTCGTCGATTTGAGTCTCGAGATCAGCCCGCCGACCGATTTCATCATGGCTTCCTCGACTCGTCGCAATTGGGCAATTTTGTCCGGCTCCTGACCATGGTGGGAAAGCGAGTGGTGCCCCATGGTCACGCCCGGGATGGGAAACACGCAGTCATCCCCGCTGACATAAATGGTGGCCACCCGCGTGCTATCGGTCTCGAGCGCCAGCGGCATGAGGTCAAAGAGCACATCCATCTTGCGGATGATGTCGGCGGCGTTCTGCACGTCCTGGGGCATCGGGGCGTTCACTTTGGGCTTGGGTTTTTGCGCCCAGGCCTGCATCGCTTGCAGCCGCTTCTCCATCTCGCGCACGCTGGTGAAATACTCGTCCAGCTTGTCCCGATCGCCCGCGCTCACGCTGCCGCCGAGGCGCTTCGCGTCGTCACTGACCGCGTCCAGGATGCTGCGTCCTTCATTGAGACGCTCCATCTCCCGTTTCACTTCCTCGGTGGTGCCCTCGAGAAAGAGTTTGGCAAATACCTTTGACGGCAGCGTCTCCGTGGGCAACTGCACGCCGCTGCGGCTGACCGAAATCCGGCTTCCGCCCGTGCCCATGATGAGCGAAGGGAAGCGGGTCACGGGCCCCAGTTGCTCCGCGGCAAACTGGTCCACGGACACGCTGTTGCGAAAGCCGGGGAGCTGCGGGTTCACGGCCGCGCTGAGAAAGGTCATCTCGGCATTGTGACCCGCGGACTCGTTTCCAGGATGCGCAAAGCCGCTGAATACGGTGAAATCATCGCGGTGTTCCGCGATCGCTTCCATGTAGGTGGACGCCTTGTAGTCTCTGCCCGAGCCGGTCGGGAAAAAGTCCTCCGCGTGCATGCCCAGCGCAGTGAAGACGCAGATCATGCGCTTCGGCTGCGGCGCCGAAGCTGCGCTCCATCCGCGCGGCAGCATCGCGTCCAAGTAGGGCAGCGCGAGGGCGACGCCGCTGGCGCGAAGAAAGTGCCGGCGGGACATGGCGTGCGTGAGGCTGGTGTTCATGAGTATGGGTGGTTGAGGGCTACTTACATTGAAACAGCGGGCTTTGCACGACTTCGTGAACCAGCGTGCGCAGCCCGTAGGCCGTGGGTTTGGACCGTTGCAAAATGGCTTCCACTCCCGCGCGGTCGGAAAATGTGACCCCGGCGCCGGTGGCATAGGCCACGAGGTTGTTCACGAGATTGCGCGCCACCGTTTCCTGCTGATCGAGCAGGAGTTTCTTGAACTCGTCCACGTCGGAAAACGCGCGCCCGTCGGCCAGTTCGCCGCTCGCATCCACGCGGGCGCCCAGCCGGTATTGGCGGTTCCGGTGGGTCAGGGGATCCGGCACATCCACTCCCTTCCCCTGCGTGCGATACGTCTCGCGCCAGCCCCCGATGACGTCATAGCTCTCCATCGCGAAGCCGGGCGGATCCATGTATTTGTGGCAAACCGAGCAACTCTCGGAGCGGCGGTGTTTGGCCAGTTGCTCGCGAATCGTCGTGGCCCCGCGGGTGTCCGGCTCGATGGCGCCGGCGTCGGCGGGAGGCGGCTGCGGCTCCCGCCCGAGGATGCGCTTCATCACCCAGGCGCCGCGGACCACCGGCGAACTGAGCGTGCCATTCGCCGTCACCTTCAGGATGCTCGCCTGGGTCAGCAATCCGCCGCGATGGCTGCCTGGCGGCAGGGGGACTTTGCGGAATTCCTCGCCGATCACTCCGGGGATGCCGTAGTGCTCGGCCAGCCGGCGGTTGAGCATCGCAAAATCGGAGTCGAGCAGCGTGGATACGCCGAGGTCCTGCCGCAGCACTTCCTCGAAAAACGATTCCGTCTCTTTCACCATCGCGCCTTGCAGCAGTTCGTCGAACTCGGGATAGAGCCGCGCGTCGGGCGTCGTCGCGTCGATCGCCCGGATGTTCAGCCACTGGCCGCAGAAATTTTGCGTGAAGGCGTGAGCCTTCGGATCGGCCAGGAGCCGGTCGGTCTGGGCGCGCAAGGTCGCCGCTTCATGCAGCTTTCCCTCGGAGGCCAGCCGCAGCAGTTCAGCGTCGGGCATCGTGCTCCAAAGGAAATACGAGAGCCGCGAGGCCAGCGCAAAGTCGTCCAGTTTGCCGGGGCGCTCCTGCAGGAATAAAAACTCCGGCGAAACGAGAATCGCTTTGTAGGCGCGGCGCACCGCGGTTTGCAGCGAGCCGCCGGCTGACAGGGCATCGTGGGCCAGCGCGAGATAGCGCGCTGTCTCCGCTTCGGTCACCGGCCGGCGAAAGGCGCGCTCCGCAAATGCCGCGACGAGTTTGTCCGCGTCTTCGCTCGGGTTCGCCGATGCCACTTCATAGGCAATCTCACGGCGCTTGGGTTTCTCGATGGGATGGATGGCCACATCGCCAAATACGCGCCGCACGCTCGGCGGCGGCCAGGATTCGAGGAGCGGCCCTTCCATTTCGAGCCACTGCACCGCCATGCCGGAGCCGGTGTATTTCTCGGCCCCGATGTCCTGCACGTGCGTGCCATCCGCCGCGTAATCGCAGCCCACTCCGCTGAGATAAAGCAGTTCGCCTTGCTCCAGGTGGATGGTGACCTCCGTGACGCGCGGCTGGTCGGGAATCAGGTCAAATGCCGCCGCCAGCCGCGTGCGGGTAAAGTTCGTCACCATCAGCTTGGCGACGACCGTCGGCGTTCCGGTGCTTTGATAGGCATACGCGGACAGGCGAATCCGATACTGGCCGGAGATGTTGGCCCGTGCTTCGCGGAGGGTGGTTCCTCCGTAGGTCTCGTTGGGGAAGATCACCAGCGCATCGGGCAGCGCGCGATAATTCTGATGATACTTCCGGCCTTCTTTGGTGATCGATCCGGTGGGTTTCCCGAGCGCCTCCTTGATCTGCGGCACATCGAGATAGGAAAGTCGTTTCGGCTTCGTGTCCGGTTTCGGCCGGAAATCGATCGCCGCATCCAGTGCCTTGTCCGCGGCGTTCAGATAGGAGTCGATCTGCGCCGACGAGAGCCGCAGCGCCTCGGACACATTGTCAAAGCCGTGCGCGGAACCATCCTCCGGCAGCAGTTCCACGAGCGGAATGTCAATCGCCAGCAGGTCATGCATCGTGTTCTCGTATTCCACGCGGTTCAGCCGGCGCCACAGGACCCGCCCCGTATTGGCATGCCGGGCCGCGTCGTGCGCGCCGATGAAGCCGCCCAACGACTGCATGAATGCCGCGCGCTCATCCGCCGGCGGCTGCTCCTTTTTCTTGGGCGGCATCTCACCCCGCTGCACGCGGTCATAGGCCAGCGTCCACTTCGCTTCCGCCGCCAGGTCGTCGAGATTGGTCGACAAAGCGTCCAAATTCAGTCCGCCCTTCTTGCTCTCCGCATCGTGGCAATCAATGCACCGCGACTCGATGAACTCGCGCGCGGGTTTCGGCAACTCCGCGGCTCGCGCGCCGGCCGCCAGGAGCAGCGCATGAAGGATCGTGAAAACTCGGATACGCATGGCGATGAATCACTCCTCGTTCAAACAAAGCCGGAACCCAACCAGGCTGTGACGCAAAGCCGGCGCTCTGCCCCCACGATAAGCACAGCGGCATTCGACCGGATTATCGATCCAGGACCCGCCGCGCAGCACCCGGCTATTGCCCGTCTTGCCCACGGGATCAGTCACCGCGTCCGGCTTCGGGGTCTTGGGATGGATCTCCAGCCAGTCCTGGCACCACTGCCAGACATTGCCGTGCATGTCGAACAGTCCCCAGGCGTTTGGCGGGAAGCTGCCCACCGGCATCGTCTTTTCGCGATACACTCCCTTCCTGCCGCCCCCGTAAGTGTAGCCGCCGTTGTAGTTGGCCTGGTCCGTGGAAATCGTTTCGCCCGAGGAAAACGGCGTCGTCGCGCCGGCCCGGCAGGCATATTCCCACTCCGCTTCCGTCGGCAGGCGATAGGGCTTCTTTTCCTTCTCCGCCAGCTTCGCGACGAACTCCTGGCATTCATTCCAGTTCACCTGTTCCACCGGCAGGTTTGCATCGCCGGTGAATTTGCTCGGATTCTTGTCCATGAGCTTCATCCACTCCTCCTGAGTCACGGTGTGGACGCCCAGATAGAAGCCCTTCGTCAGCGTCACATTGCGCTGCACCTCATCCTCGTTTCGTCCTTCTTCTTCCTTCGGGCTTCCCATCAGGAAAGTCCCCGGAGCGATCCACGCGAACTTCATCCCCAGGCTGTTCGTAAAACTGGCCGCGGGCGCCTCCGCCCGCGCCCGGGTCGAGGCGGCACTTGCCAGGACTACAAACAGGCAGAGCAGGGAGGAATGCTTCATCGGAAATCGGGAAATGGGGGGCAGGCGCGCAGGGCGTTGGGTTCAGGGGGATTTCGGGATAAGAATCCAAGGGACTTTACTCTGAAAAGCGCGCTTTTCTTAGCCTAAAAAGGAAAATTGGAATGGCCGCAAAAAGGCGCAAAAGGCGCAAGATTCGGCATTTGTGAAATTTCGGATCGCAGCCCCTTGATCCCCCTCAAGATGGAAAACGTGCGGATCCGAACTTCCTCTTTTTGAGCCTTTTGAGCCTTTTTGCGGCTCTTCATTCCGGTATTGAGGCTTAGGGCTCGCGATGGCTGTCTCCGGAAAATGCCAGCATCGCCAGCATCGCCGCTGCCATCTAAAATCAAACTTCCGGACATGCTTCCCATCCGTTCCCATGCTTCCCATTCCTCCCATCTATCTCACCGCAGCGATCACCAGCGCAGTTGCGATTGCGCTCTTTGGCGCCCTGGTCCACAAGCTGCGATTGCCGGCCAATGAAAAATGCCTGTGGCTGGCGGGGGCGCTGGCGCTGCCGCTGCAACCGCTCGCGTTTTACCTGGTGCGCGTTCCGCTCGATCACTGGATGCTCGCCCATCTCGGCGCCAAGTCTTCCGCCTATCAATGGTTGATCTCCCTCTACGCGCCCTTGACCGAAGAGCCGGCCAAGCTTCTGCCATTGCTCATCCCGGCAATCCGTCGCGATATCAAGGCGGATAATTTCGTCCGCTACGCGCTCGCCATCGGCCTTGGCTTTGCGCTCGGCGAGATGTGGTTCGTGGCGGAACGCATCGCGCGGGCGCCAGCTTTCGCCGGGAAGCCGTTCTACCAGTTCGGCGGCTACGTGGGAGAGCGCCTGATGACCTGTATCTTTCACAGCGCATTTCTCTCGCTCTCGCTCTGGCGTCTGCGGCGCCGATTCGCTCTGGGGTTCGCCGGCGCAGCGGCGGCGCACTGGCTCGGGAACTTTCCGATCCTGCTGATGGCCTGGAAAGTCGGCGGCCTGAGCAAAAAGTTTTGGATGATCGCCGTTTCGTTCTGGCTGCAATTCTATGCGCTGGCCGCCCTCGCGTTGCTGGCCTGGTTCGCCTTTGGCCGGATGAGCCCGGCTCGAATCCTTTACGGTCGCCGGCGCTGCCCGGAGTGCGGCGGCGAATACGACGCCCCGATTTTCGCGCTCAACTTTGGCCAAACACGTTATGAACGCTGTCCTCACTGCCGGCGATGGCATTGGACCAGGGGTGACAGGGTGAGTGGGTGATCCCGCGCCTGCGGGATGAGGCTCCGCACGGCGGAGCGCTCCAAAAACGTTGTCATGGTGAGCGAAGTCTGCCGAGCCTTCCAGGGGAGGTGCGGGGGTAGGTGCTGGCGGCTGTCCGGGCAAGGGCGGCGGTCCTGGAAAGGGGCGAGTTGCTCTGCATCCCAGGCGGGGGATTCGAGGCTTTACGAGAAGTCTATGGCGCAATGGAGACAATCTGCGGGTCCGTTGCCTTCGGTGAACCCAGCCGGAAAGCGCATGAAACCCTCTCAATCCCAAAACGACAACTTCCCGCCCGAAGAAGGCATGGCCCGCGCCGATGCCATCATGGCCGGCCTCGCCGCGCAAAAGGACGCCCCGGCGAGCAGCGCGCCGGCTGCATCAACCAGCGCATTCAGTCCGACCCCGACCATGCCCGCCGATTGGGCGAAAATCGGGACCGCCAATCAACTCGCCTTCCCCGGGCGCAGTTCGAAGCCCGCCGGGATAGGCAACAACGACGCGGACGACGCGCTCGCCAAGATCCGGAAAGCCTTCGGCGGCGGAGACGACACGCCAGGAAAGTCCTACAAGTCCCCGCAGATGCAGAACGACGCCTAGGCGTGCCCCTCGCTCCTCGACTACCCCATTTACGACGCTCCAGCTTCGTAATACCAATGGGAGCGACACTCCGAGTCGCAGGCGGGAGCGTCCGCAGGCCGGTTCCCCAAACCCCCGCCAGCCAAAACCGCCCTGTCCTTACGGAAACTGCCCCGCCGCGATCGTCATTCGACAATCTGGTTCCGTCATCTTCCGCTCGCCGCTACGCCTCGGGAACGGCATTCAGAAACGGCCCTTTTTCCAGGAACGAAACGGGAACCTTGCCTTTGATGATGATCTTTCGACCACGCTGGCGCGCGACAAATCGGAGTGTGTTCACATGAGCACTTTTATCTTGACGGCTGAAATGACAGCCCTAGTGTGACGGAAATGCTCCCGCCATCATTGATTGCTCGACGCTCATGAACGGCTTGACCCCCACTTGACCACAAGATATTGTGGCCTTCTGAAATACCCACTACAGTATATGGATGATTTCGAATTGATTTCTGCGGATACCGTAGAGAGCCAACGGCAATTACCCTGAGGATTTTTGAAATGGTCAGGTTTAATACACAATTCGGAAGCACCCAACTGTCGTTCCCAGGAATGTGTGAGGTAACTGCAGCCGTGAATTCGCTCGCAACCAGCGGTATCGAGGCGCGAGGTGCGATCTTCACCAAACAGGTGGTGGTGGATTTCATCCTCGATTTGGCGGGATATACTGCGAACCGGTCATTGGATCAACTGCGATTTCTGGAACCCTCTTTCGGGAACGGAGATTTTTTGCTCACTGCCATCAGGCGGCTTCTAACTTCGTGGACGAAATCACCGGGCAAAGATCCGGTTTCTGAACTGAGCCAATGTGTCCGCGCGGTCGAAGTCCATCAGCGCAGTTTCGAGAGCACGAGGGAAAAGGTCATCGCGCTTCTGGAAGAATTTGGCATCAGCGACGAAGATGCTCCGCGAATCGCGGGAATATGGCTGATTCCCGGCGATTTTCTACTCGTTGAACTCGACGGGCCGTTCGACATGGTCTTCGGGAATCCGCCTTACGTCCGACAGGAACTGATCGCCGATGCCTTGATGGCTGAATATCGCGCGCGCTACCGCACAATTTATGATCGGGCGGATCTCTATATCCCATTCATCGAACGTTCGCTCGTGGAGTTGAACGATCGTGGCGCCTTGGGATTCATCTGCGCGGATCGATGGATGAAAAACCGCTACGGTGGTCCGCTGCGCCAAATGATTGCGGAGCAATTTCATCTCAAGACCTATGTCGATATGGTCAATACACCGGCTTTTCATTCGGACGTGATCGCTTATCCGGCCATCGTCGTCATCAATCGCGAGCGCACTGCTCACACACGAACCGCCTATCGGCCGGAAATCGAATCGGGCGTTCTTTCTGAGTTGTCACGGGAGCTCTTATCGTCAAAAGTGCCGGGCAAAAAGAGTGGAGTGCGCGTTCTGGAAAACGTCGCCCGCGGCTGCGAGCCGTGGATTGTGGACGCGGACGAAGATGTTGCGCTCATCCGCCGACTTGAGGCGGCGTTTCCGGCCTTGGAAGATGCAGGCTGCAAGGTTGGCATCGGTGTCGCCACTGGCGCTGACAAGGCCTTCATCGGGCCGTTCGACGAACTCGATGTGGAACAAAGCCGCAAGCTGCCCCTGGTGACGACTCGCGACATCCTCGCGGGCAAAGTGGAATGGCGGGGACTAGGAGTGGTAAATCCATTCTCTGACGACGGGGGTCTCGTTGATCTCGCCGCTTTTCCACGATTGAAGCGATATCTTGAAATGCGAAAGGGCGAAATCGCCCGCCGGCACGTCGCCAAAAAGGCGCCGGCGAACTGGTATCGAACGATCGACCGAATCACCCCGAGTCTGGCCACCACCCCAAAACTTCTCATCCCAGATATCAAGGGCGACGCCCACATCGTCTACGAAGAGGGAAAGCTCTACCCGCATCACAACCTGTACTACATCACCTCAAACGAATGGGACCTTAAGGCGCTTCAGGCGGTCTTGATGTCCGGCATCGCGCGGCTATTTGTTTCAGTGTACTCGACAAAGATGCATGGGGGTTTTTTGCGGTTTCAAGCGCAGTACTTACGCCGCATCCGGCTCCCGAAATTCGGCGACGTGTCAGCGGAAGTTAAATCAAGCCTGAAAAAAGCAGCGGAAAGCTCGAACGTGGAGGCATGTAACCTGGCGGTGGCTGCTCTTTACGGCCTAAGTTCAGTTGAACGGAAGCTGCTCAAATCAAACGGAGCGTTTGATGGCAATTGATCTTGTCAACTACGAGCAAAAAACGCGCGAAGCCGTCATGGCCTTTTGGGGCAATCGCGAGAAGGCGCGACAAAAGCAGATCGAAGCTGGGACCGCCGATCAAGGCGAGCGTGCCGGCGTCACAGCCGGGAAAAATATGGATGGGTTTATCGCCTTGGTCATTGATTTAGTAAATGCCAACGGTCTCGCCCACGCTCAGATTTACAAACAGCGCGTCGCCTTAACCTTACCGGGCTATTTCCGACCGACAAGATTGTGGGATTTGTTGGTCCTGCATCAAGATAGATTGGTCGCTGCGATCGAGCTAAAGAGTCAGGTTGGCCCGTCGTTTGGAAACAATTTCAACAACCGGACGGAGGAGGCGATCGGGACCGCCCATGACTTCCAAACCGCGTATCGCGAGGGGGCGTTCGGCAAGCATCCCCGGCCGTTTTTAGGCTGGATGATCATGGTCGAGGACGCCCCGCGATCGCGAAAACCTGTAGGCGACCGTTC
>Ga0302319_10020647_pt1 | contig 11888 bp, 6 predicted proteins | sample Bog_T0_2_FD_203319 | JGI IMG/M metagenome (GOLD analysis project Ga0302319, IMG submission 203319) | Peat permafrost microbial communities from Stordalen Mire near Abisko, Sweden - Bog_T0_2 | ecosystem: Environmental > Terrestrial > Soil > Wetlands > Peat | place: Sweden: Abisko, Stordalen Mire...
GTGAGCCCTCCTGCTGCCCGCCCGAGGGAGTTCGCCTCGACCCGGCCCATCCGGCTGCCGCGGCCATGGCCGCGGCCGGCCTGCCGGTACTGCCGGACCGGGCTTCCCTAGCCGCCACGATCGCCCCGCTCGGCGGGATCACCCGCGAGTCCATGCGGCAGGCGACCAGCCGCGCGACCAGCCACGCCCAGGACCTGCTCAACCTCGCGGCCCGCTCGGGCCGCCCGCGCGAACGCGGCCGCCTCGCCCGGCTGGAAGGGCTCAGCGCAGTGGCCGATGCCCTCCGCGTCTACCGGGGCGGCGGCAAGTTCGCCACCGACGACCAGGTCGCGTGGCTGTCGCTTTCCCTGGCCCACCTGGCTGTCCGGGACGACGCCTGGGCCCGGATGGATCCCGATTTCCGCGACGCCCACACCCGGCTCTGGACCGACGTCGTGCGCCGGGCCGAGCCCGCCTACCTGCCCGCTCCCGCGGCGCTGCTGGCCTTCACCGCCTGGCAGTGCGGCAACGGCGCGCTGGCCAACGTGGCCCTGGACCGCGCCCTGGACGCCGATCCCGGTTATTCGATGGCGCTGCTGCTGCGGGACACCATCGACGCCGGCGTCCCGCCGTCCCTGGCCCGGCTGCCCATGACCCCGGAGGAGGTCGCCGCCAGCTACGCCGCCGACGATGAAGCACCCGGTCCGGAGGCCGCCGAGCCCCCGGAATGACGGCCCGGCCGAGCACTGTCCTGGACGGACGGGCCCGCCAAGATAAACTGCGTGAGCTGTTTGTCGGGTGTAGCGGCCTGCGACCTGGAATGCACTGGGTCGCAGCGCCGCACAGTCGTACCGAAGGAAGGAGGGCGCATGACGGAAACCGCCCGCCAGGATGCGCCGCCGGCCGCCATGGCCGAGCACCGGGCCGCGGTCGCGCGGCTCCGTCAGGCCTACGCGTCGACGCCACCGGATGCGCCGACACGCCTGGCCAAGCGCACCTCCAACCTGTTCCGGTTCCGGGACCCAGCGAGCGGCCGGCCCGGCGAAGGCCGGCCCGGGCTCGACGTGTCCGCCTTCGGTCACGTGCTGAGCGTCGATTCCGTCGCCCGCGTAGCCGTCGTCGGCGGCATGACCACCTACGAGGACCTGTGTGACGCGACCCTGCCGCACGGCCTGATGCCGTTGGTCGTCCCGCAGCTCAAGACGATCACCCTGGGCGGCGCGGTGTCCGGGCTCGGCATCGAGTCCACCTCGCTCGGCAACGGCATGCCGCACGAATCGGTCCTGGAGATGGAGATCCTGACCGGCGACGGCCAGGTGGTCACGGCGGCTCCGGGCAACGAGCACAGCGACCTGTTCGCCGGCTTCCCCAATTCCTACGGGACCCTGGGCTACGCCCTGTCCCTCACCATCGAGCTGCAGCCGGTCCGGCCGCTCGTGCACCTGCGCCACTTCCCGTTCCGCGACCCGGGCGCCTGTATGGCCGCCATCGCGCAGATTGCCGCCGAGGGCGGCTACCAAGGTCACCGTGCGGACTTCGTCGACGGCGTGGCATTCAGTCCCGATGAGCTCTACCTGACCGTCGGGGCCTTCAGCGACGTGGCGCCCTGGCGCAGCGACTACACCGGCCGGGACATCTACTACACCTCCATCCGCGGGCCGCACGAGGACTTTCTGACCATCCGTGACTACCTGTGGCGGTGGGACACCGACTGGTTCTGGTGCTCCCGGCCGTTCGGGATGCAGAAGCCGCTGATCCGGGCCCTGTGGCCGCGGCGCTACCGGCGCTCTGATGTGTACCGCAAGCTGGTCGCGCTGGACCGCCGCCTCGGCCTGACCGACGCGCTGAATCAGGGCAGGCAGCGCCCGGCCCGCGAGGCGGTGATCCAGGACGTGGAGATCCCCGTCGGCCGCGCCGCGGATTTCCTCACCTTCTTCGCGGACCAGGTTGGTATGAGCCCGGTCTGGATGTGCCCGCTGCGGCTACGCGGCGCGCGCGACTGGCCGCTGTATCCGCTGAAGCCCGGCGAGGTGTACGTCAACTTCGGCTTCTGGGGCACCGTGCCGCTGCCCCCGGGCCGTCCGGACGGCTACCACAACCGGTTGATCGAAAACGAGGTCGGCGCGCTCGGCGGCCACAAGTCGCTGTATTCGACCTCCTACTACACCGAGGACGACTTCAGCCGGCTCTACAACGGCGTGGCCCACGAAAAGCTGAAGCGCGAATACGACGGTGCAGGCCGCCTGCCGGGCCTGTACGACAAGTGCGTCCGCGGACGCTGACCCGCCTGCCCGCCTTGTTCGCCCTGACCCGGCCCACGGTTAGATCGAGGAAAGTGAGGAAAAAAAATGGCCCTGGCGCAAGTTTTCGAGACTTTCGCGGGACCCGACGCCCCGGTCCAGTTCGTTGCGTACGACGGGAGCCGCGCGGGCGCGGAGGGAGCCCCCGTCCGCATCACGGTCCGGTCGCCCGTCGCCGTGTCCTACCTGGCCCAGGCGCCCGGAGCGCTCGGGCTCGCCCGGGCGTACGTGTCCGGCCACCTCGACGTGGACGGGGACATGTACACCGCGCTGGCCCGGATGGCCAAGGCCCAGACCGTGGACATCGACCTGGCCGCGCGTCTCCGGCTGCTCCGGGAGCTGGGCGGCCCGCGCACCCTGCTCCCGCGGCTGGCTCCGCCGCCGCAGGAGGTCAGCCCCGGCCGCCGGTGGCTGACCGGACGGCGGCACTCCAAAGGCCGCGACGCGAACGCGATCTCACACCACTACGATGTGTCCAACCGCTTCTACGAGTGGGTGCTGGGCCCGTCAATGGCCTACACCTGCGCCTGTTACCCGACTCCGGAGTCCTCCCTGGAAGAGGCCCAGGAGTACAAGTTCGACCTGGTCGCACGCAAGCTCGGGCTGCGCAGCGGGATGCGGCTGCTCGACGTCGGCTGCGGCTGGGGCGGCATGGTCATGCACGCGGCCCGGGAATACGGCGTCCGCGCGCTCGGGGCCACGCTGTCCGAACAGCAGGCGGCCTGGGCCCAGGAGGCCATCGAGAAAGCCGGACTGTCCGGCCTGGCCGAGGTCCGCCACCTCGACTACCGGGATGTCCGCGAGACCGGCTTCGACGCGGTCAGCTCGATCGGGCTCACCGAGCACATCGGCGTACGGCAGCTTCCGGGTTACTTCGCGTTCCTGCTCGGCAAGCTCCGGCCGGAGGGCCGCCTGCTGAATCACTGCATCACCCACCCGGACAACACCGAGCCTGCCGCCCGAAAGAGCGGGTTCATCAACCGCTACGTCTTCCCCGATGGCGAGCTGGAGGGTCCCGGCTACCTGATCTCGCTGATGACCGACACCGGGTTCGAGGTCCGGCACGAGGAAAACCTCCGCGAGCACTACGCGATGACGCTCGCCGCCTGGGGCGCGAACCTGGACGCGCACTGGAAGGAGGCCGTCGCCGAAGTCGGGCCGGGTACCGCGCGGGTGTGGCGCCTTTACATGGCCGGTTCGCGGCTCGGTTTCGACCGGAACCAGATCCAGCTGCACCAGGTGCTGGGGACCAAGCTGACCGCCGAGGGTGTGTCCGGCATGCCGCTGCGGCCCACCTGGACCGAGCGGCCGGCTGCCTGGGACCAGAGCTCAGCGCAGACACCCTCCCGGCCCGGCCCGGCGGACGGCTCCACCGGAGACGGCACGGCCCCGCCCGCGCACGACTCGGCTATGGCCTGAGCCGTAGGCCTGGAGCTACGCGGAGATCCCCGCGGGCTCCAGGTCTGGCGCGAACAGTCCCGGGTCCTGGCCCGCGTCCTTTCCCGCGTCCTTGTCTGCCTCCGCTGGTCCTGACGCTGACGCCGGTCCCGCGTCCCGCATCTGCAGCCCGATCCAGGCCAGCACCGGCTGGCCGGCCAGGTCGTAGCCGTGGATGTCCCAGACGTACTCGCCGTCCGGCGTGCCGATCAGGAACACCCGGAGCTCCACGGCGCTGGGCAGTTGATCGCCGCCGACGGTCAGCGAGTCACACCCGGCTGGCCGCAGCCTGCGGTCCGGCACACACGCCTGAGCCACCTGCAGCACGGCGTCGTTCAGGCCCGGGCTGCCGAGGACCAGTGGCCTGGGCGGCATCGCCAGCGGCCCGAACCATGGTTCCTCGTCCCGTCCCCGGACGATGGCCCGGCACGACCGCGGCGGCTTACCCGATACAAGCGCCACCCGGCGGAACCGTCCGGTCTGGAAGCACACCGAGCCGTACAGATCCGCCCCATCCACGATTTCGGGCCCGGCGTTGAGGCTGAACCCCGAGCCGGCCGCGTCCTGGCCGGCCTCTTTGAGACCGGCGCCTTCCTGGCCAGCCGGGGCCGTCTCCCGGGTCGTCCCCGCGGCACCGGGGCCGGAGCCGACGAACACCGCACGCGCACATTCGGCCGTCTGGCCGCCGGTACCGGCCCGCAGGATCGTCTCCACGCCATTGCCCCGCACCCGCGCCTGGACCCGCAGAATGACCTGGCCGTCTGCCGTGGCCGCGTCGGCGATGACGAGCGGGACGCCCAGCGACACGCGCCGTGCGCTGCGCATCGGCCGGCGGGCCAGTACCGACGCCGCCTGCGCCATCGCTTCCAGGCTGATCGCGGCCGGCAGCACGGCCTGCCCGTCGATCACGTAGTCGGTCAGGTACGGGTCGGTCCGCACGGAGATCCGCGCCTCGGCTTCCAGCCCAGCGCCAGGCCGGTGTGCCATGATGCTTTCGACGAACCGGTGCGGCGCCGGAGCTGGCGCGGGCGGCGGGGCCACGACCGGCTGCGGACGGGACACGGGCCGGTCCTGCCAGATGTCCACCGGCTCCGCGTCGCCGGGGCCCTGCAGGACAGTGCCCGGCAGGGCGCCCGCTGCGAACAGGGCGGCGAGGGACGTGGCCTCGTCTTCGCCCCACACCGCCGGCGGCGCGCCGACCGGCCAGGCACGCACCTGAGGGCCCGCACTTAGGACTGGCCTGCCACTGGCGGACGCCGCCGCCATGAGGGTGGCGTCCCCGGCGCTGACTATGATCAGGTCTGCGCCGTCGCTGGCCAGCCGCAGTGCTTCCCCGAAGTGCACCGGAGAGGTGAGCTGCGCACACAGCAGGGCCGCTAGGTCGTCCTGCGGCGTCAGCTCGCACGCCGTAACCGTAGACACCAGCCGCCGCCGGGGCGGCCCGAACCGGACCCGGGCCAGCACGCTGCGCCACGCGGCAGTGCCCGGTGCCATCGCCGGGGTGTGCAGCGCGTGCGCTGCTTCCACCACGCTGACGCTGAGGCCGGCCGGAGCCTGCCGGGCCAGCTTCCGCAGGCCCGCCGCCGGGCCGGCCAGCACGTGCGATCGCGGGCCTTCGTACGCCGCGATGACCAGGCCGCACGCCTCACTCAGCGCCTGCGCCGTCGCCTCGTCGGCGGTCAACCTCGCCATTGCCCCACGCCGGGCCGCCAGGCCCCGGCGCACCTCGCCCTGCCGCGCGGCCAGCCGCGCGGCTTCCGCCGCCGACAGGCTGCCTGCCCATACCAGGCCGGCCAGCTCGCCTAGTCCGTGGCCTACCGCGGCATCGGCCTGAACGCCGAGTTCGTCCAGCCACTGCAGCACGCTCAGCGACCGGGCCAGGGTGGCGGCCTCGGCCCTCGGCGTGGCGATGCCGCTGTCGGCCGCCCAGCCGGGGAACACCAGCACGACCCGGCCGCCCGCCCCGCAGGAGACGTGTACCCCGGCCTCGCTGACCAGCGGGCCGCCCCGCGCCACGTCCACGAGACCGGCGGCGTGCCGGGCCCGTTCGGCCAGTTGATCCGCGCTCGCCGCGGTCAGGGCCACCCGGATCTCCCGGGCCCCGGGGTCAGCCCGGCGAGCTCCGGCCGGCCCGTCCCCGGGCACGTCAGGATGGTCGACGCCCACAGGCCACGACGCGCCACCCCCGGACGCCCCCAGCCGACCGTCGACCGCAGCCCACGGGGCGGGCAGCACCGCTTCCCGCCCCAGCTGGCAGGCCAGATTGTGCCGCTCGCGGCCGGGCATTCGCGGAGCGATGGCGGCGATCCGTTCCAGCGTGGTCACGAGCGCCTGCCGGTCCCGGCTGCGGAGCGCGAAGACGTCCGTGCCTGCCGCTGGACGCCCTGATCCAGCGGTAACCCCAGTGCCCATTCTTCCCCGGAAGCAGTAGGTGCGCCTCAGGCCCTGACCGCACGTACCGGACGGTAAGCACAGTCATTGCCGTGCCTGCATTCCTGTGCTTGCCCGGGCCTTATGGGCTTGCGCCCATAAGGCCCGGGGCCACAGGTCCTCAGGCTTGCTGGCGCGCTGGCCAACAAGGTGCCGGATACCCGTTACGTCCCGGCCACGGCCGGTGCCGGTTCACCGGCCGTCCTCACTGTATTGAGCATGAATATTTGCGGTCAAGGGCCATTAGGGGATTCACCGATTCCCGCGTCAATTTTAATTCTGCGTGGCAATGTCGGCTATGAATACCGCGTGGTGGCTTTTCCTGACATGCCGCCAGTGGGGGGCAACGGCCAGGCTTGCGCCCAGGTCCGTGGGCCCCCGGTGCCCGTACGTGCCCTGGCCGGCGGAGCAGCCCAGGTCTACCGCGAGCAGACCTCGTCCCTGGGGGCTTCCGGCCAGCAGACGTGGCCCGTGCCGCTAAAGCGCCCGGCGGCACGGCCGGAAAGCGTATCCGGGCCTAATTCGTCCGATAAAAATCCGCCCCGCTGTTCCTTTACCGGAGCGTTAGTAACCAGAAGAATAGGCCGGCCAATGGCCCTTTCCGGGGAATCCTGTTTTTTGCGGTCATCGCGGGACCGTGCGATCCGCGGCGCGGGCCGGTGGCGGCCCGGCGCCCGTCCCCGCCGCGGCCGCCGGCCCGGGCCCCGGCCCCCTCCCGCGGTGGTCCTGAACATGCGCTATCCTCAGCGCATGCGTGGCGTCCGGCTGCCTCTTATCTAGCCACGTCGACTGAGCTCCGTCGGCGTGGCTGCCCCTCGTGCGCGAGGGGCCTTTTCATTGCCGGGGCCGTCCATTACGGGGCCAGATTCACAATGACACGCACGCGGCCGGACCGAAGAGTTGTGAGGAAACGATGACAGCGGCGGAGAGCGCCGAGGCGGCGCAGCGCTACGACCCACGTGCGATTCAGCCAAAGTGGCAGCGACGGTGGGCGGAACTGGATCCGTTCCGGGCGAGCGATGATCCAGCGGACCCCCGTGAGCGCGCCTACCTGCTGGACATGTTCCCGTACCCGTCAGGCGACCTGCACATGGGGCACGCCGAGGCGTACGCCATCGGCGACGCCATCGCCCGGTATTGGTTCCAGCTGGGCCGCAACGTGCTGCACCCGATCGGCTGGGACGCCTTCGGCCTGCCCGCTGAGAACGCGGCCATCCGCAACAACGCCCACCCCGCCGACTGGACCTACGCGAACATCGAGACGCAGGCCGAATCGTTCCGCCGGTACGCGGTCTCCTTCGACTGGTCGCGCCGGCTGCAGACCTGCGACCCGGAGTATTACCACTGGAACCAGTGGCTGTTCCTGCGCTTCTACGAGCGCGAGCTGGCCTACCGCAAGGACGGCTACGTCAACTGGTGCCCGAAGGACCAGACCGTCCTGGCCAACGAGCAGGTCATCAACGGCCGCTGCGAGCGGTGCGGCACCGAAGTCGTCCGGCGGACGCTGACTCAGTGGTACTTCAAGATCACCTCCTACGCCGACCAGCTGCTGGCCGACGCCGCTGCCCTGGAGGGGAACTGGCCGGAGCGCGTGCTGCTGATGCAGCGCAACTGGATCGGCCGGTCCGAGGGCGCGGAGGTGTACTTCGCGGTCGAGGGCCGCGACGAGCCGGTGACGGTGTTCACTACCCGCCCGGACACCCTGTACGGGGCGACGTTCTTCGTCGTGGCGGCCGACTCACCGCTGGCCGAGGAGCTGTGTGAGCCCAGTCGGCTCGAGGAGCTGCGCAGCTATGTGGCCGAGGTCCGCAAGCTGACCGACATCGAGCGGCAGGCCACCGGCCGCGAGAAGACCGGCGTCTTCCTGGGGGTGCACGCGGTCAATCCCGTCAATGACGAGCTGATCCCGATCTGGGCCGCCGACTATGTGCTGCCCGACTACGGGACCGGGGCGATCATGGCGGTTCCCGCGCACGACCAGCGCGACCTGGACTTCGCCCGGGCGCATGGGCTGCCCGTGCGTGTCGTGGTGGCCACCGACCAGACGGACCCGGCCGTCTCCGGCGTGGCGACGGCCGGCGACGGCATGCTGATCAATTCCGGTCCGCTGAACGGGCTGGGCAAGGCCGAGGCGATCGCGGCGATCACGGCCATCCTGGCGGAGAAGGGCCTGGGCCACGCCGCGGTCAATTACCGGCTGCGTGACTGGCTCGTCTCCCGGCAGCGGTTCTGGGGGACGCCGATCCCGATCATCCACTGCCCGGCGTGCGGCGAGGTGCCGGTCCCGGAGGAGGACCTGCCGGTCGTCCTGCCGGACCTGCGCGGGCAGGACCTCGCCCCCAGGGGCGTGTCACCCCTGGCCGCGGCGACCGACTGGGTGAACGTGACCTGCGCCAAGTGCGGCGGGCCGGCCAAGCGTGACACCGACACCATGGACACGTTCGTCGACTCGTCCTGGTACTTCCTGCGGTACTGCTCGCCCCGGTACGCCGGCGGCCCGTTCGACCCGGAAGACGTACGCCGCTGGGCGCCGGTCGACCTGTACGTGGGCGGTGTCGAGCACGCCATCCTGCACCTGCTGTACAGCCGGTTCTTCGTCAAGGTCCTGCATGACATGGGCCTGGTCGACTTCACCGAGCCGTTCACCCGGCTGCTGAACCAGGGCCAGGTGATCAACGGCGGCAAGGCGATGTCCAAGTCGTTGGGCAACGGCGTCGACCTGGGTCAGCAGCTGGCCGCACACGGGGTGGACGCCATCCGGCTCACCATGATCTTCGCCAGCCCGCCCGAGGACGACATCGACTGGGCCGACGTGCGCCCGGAGGCGATGGTGAAGTTCCTCGGCCGGGCGTGGCGGCTCGCGTCCGATGTCGCGGCGGCGGGTTCCGCTCTGCCCGGCGCAGGGAGGGGCGACATCGCTCTGCGCCGCGTCACCCACCACACCATTGACGACGTGACCCGGCTGATCGAGGTCCACCGGCTGAACGTGGCCGTGGCCAGGCTGATGGAGCTGGTCACCGCCGCCCGCCGGGCTATCGATTCCGGTCCGGGCGCCGGTGACCCGGCGGTCCGTGAGGCGGCCGAGGTGCTGGCGGTGCTGCTGTCCCTGCTCGCGCCGTACACGGCCGAGGAGTGCTGGGAACTGCTCGGCCACGACCCGTCGGTGGCCAAGGCCGGCTGGCCGGTCGCCGATCCTGCCCTGCTGGTCACCGAGTCCGTCACCAGTGTGGTCCAGGTCAACGGCAAGGTCCGGGACCGGCTTGAGGTGCCCCCGGACATCAGCGACGCGGACCTGCGCGAGATGGCCCTGGCCGCGGTCGGGGCGGTCCGTGCCCTGGAGGGCCAGTCCATCCGGAAGGTCATTGTCCGCGCGCCCAAGCTGGTCAACGTGGTCACTGGCTGAAGCCTCCGGCAGCATCTTGCGGGCTTCAGCATGCTGACGGCGGTTCCGGCAGATCAGCCCCGGCTGCCAAGCGGCCGCACCCCGCCGGGGTGCGGCCGCATCGCTCAGCGCCTGCTGGCCATGACCGCCCGCATCGGGGGCGGCGGCTGACGAGCAGCCCGGCGGCAGGCAGTCTCCGACCGAGCTAGACGCGCCTGAGGACGGCCACGACCTTGCCCAGGATGGTAGCTTCATCGCCCAGAATCGGGGCGTACAGGGGGTTGTGCGGGATCAGCCAGACGTGCCCGTCGCTCTTCTTGAAGGTCTTGACCGTCGCCTCGCCCTCCGCGCCCTGGCCTTCGACCATGGCGGCGACGATCTCACCGTTCTCGGCGTCCGATTGCGAGCGGACGACGACCCAGTCCCCGTCGGTGATGGCAGCGTTGATCATCGAGTCACCGCTGACCTGAAGCAGAAAGTGCTCACCCTCGCCGACCAACTGTTTCGGCAGCGGGAAAACATCCTCCACCTGCTGTTCGGCCAGGATCGGGCCGCCGGCGGCGATCCGGCCGACCAGCGGAACATACGCCGCTTCCTGTGACGGGATATCGAAAGACCCAGCCGGTGCCTCGGCGGTTTCCTCCTCATCCTGTTCGAAATCAGGGCGGACGGCAGGGTGGCCCGGGAGCCGGACCTCGACGGTCCGCGGCCGGCCCGCGTCCCGGTGCAGGTACCCCTTGGCCTGCAGAGTCGAAAGCTGGTACGAAACACTCGACGTGCTCGTCAGCCCGACTGCCTCGCCGATCTCGCGCATTGACGGCGGATAACCGCGCTTCTGCACCGAGTCGCGAATGACTTGAAGCACCTTGCGCTGCCGCCAGGTCAGCACGTGGCCGGGCTCCGGCCTTTCCGGCGTCACCGTGACAACGGGCGGAACGGTGCCCTTTGGCTTACGTCCTGGTTTTCCCTTGGGCCGGGGAGTGTCGCCGACGGTGGCGGACGTCCCCTCTGCGTTGTTATCCGTGCTGCCCTTGTCCATCAGTCGACCTTCCAATCCGGTTATTGCCTATCTGATGCCGAGGGTAGTAGCTGCGCTGCTCGATCTCAAACATCTGTTCGACGTGTCGGCAAACTGTCAGACCCGACGGGTACAAAGATGTCGTAGGTTCGTTCGATCGAACAGGTATACGATCGAACAGAGTTGTTCGAATGAACGTTTGAGGAGGTCGGCATGAGCGCTCTGCCGGTGGAGCAGCAGCCGTCGGGGGCCATCCCCGCGGATACAGACCGCGGATCACGGGGGCCACGGCCCCGCCTGGCCGGTGCCCCAGCCCGGCGGGACGTACATCCGCTGATTCCGAGCAAGCGGGCGGTCCTGCCGGATGGTGACTGCGTCTTTCCCGGCGGGGGAGAGCGTTTCTCCAGTGCGTCCCAGCCCTACTCCCGCCGGTCGTCCCGCCCGCTGCCTGCCGGGCGCAGTTCGGCCGGGTCCCTGATCCCGCAGGTAACCGGTACGGCGCCCCCTGCGGGGGCCGGAGCCGAACGAATCGCCAGGGCAGCGCCGCCCGCCAGGCCAGTGCCCGCCAGGCCAGTGCCCGCCAGGCCAGTGCCCGCCAGGCCAGTGCCCGCCAGGCTGGGGCGCCCGGTCCTGGTGGGGCGGCCGGTCTCGGCGCCCCGGGCGGCGGGGGCAGTCCCCTCCCGGCGGATCCGGCTCACCAGGCGAGGCCGGATCGTCGTAGCGGCGCTGGCCGTCGTGGCGGCCTGCGGGCTGTTCGTGGCGGGGGCCAGCGCGGCCCAGGCCAGCAGCCGGGCGGCGGCCCATGCAGCGACCGGATCCGGCCAGCGGATCATCGTCCAGCCGGGCAGCACGCTGTGGTCCATCGCCGAGACCGCGGACCCGCACGCCGACGCCCGGACCGTCGTCCAGGAAATGCTGCAGGCCAATCGGCTCAAGACTGCCGACATCACGGCCGGGCAGCGCCTATGGGTGCCGCGAGGCTAGCCGCCGCGCCTGCATGGGATCGTGCCACGAGGCCGGTGCCGGTGCCGGGTGCGGATGCCGCGACACGCCGTCTGGGGTTCGCTTTCCCTTCGTTGTCAGCGCTTCAGGACACACCCGTCGTGGCACTTGCGGGGACCAGCCGTGGTGGTCTACCGTAACCACAACATCTAGTAGTTACACCAATGTGTTTTATCCAGAACTTGTGTCCCGGCGGGGATGCTTGACGGATGTCGGCGAGGAGGTTTGGTCGCGTGCACTGTCCCTTCTGCAGGCACCCGGACAGCCGGGTGATCGACAGCCGCACCGCCGATGACGGCGTGGCAATCCGCCGCCGCCGGGCATGTCCTGAGTGCGGAAA
>Ga0302319_10020648_pt1 | contig 11888 bp, 13 predicted proteins | sample Bog_T0_2_FD_203319 | JGI IMG/M metagenome (GOLD analysis project Ga0302319, IMG submission 203319) | Peat permafrost microbial communities from Stordalen Mire near Abisko, Sweden - Bog_T0_2 | ecosystem: Environmental > Terrestrial > Soil > Wetlands > Peat | place: Sweden: Abisko, Stordalen Mire...
AATCAATCCGCAATCCGCAATCCGCAATCCGCAATTGGGCTCTGTTGGAATGGCTGATTCGCAGACGTTGCAGTTCGAAAGCGCGCGGGTTTTGCAGTCGCTTTACGCGAATGACCTGGCGCTGATCAAGACGTTGGAGAAAGCGCTCGATGTGCGGGCCACGACTCGCGACGGGTGGTTGCGCCTGGAGGGGGAGCCGGATCGCATCGAGCAGGCGCGCCGGGTTTTCGAGCAGCTCGACCGGGCGCGGCAGGGCGGCGTCACGATCCGCAAGCACGAATTCCTTTATGCCCTGCGCTCGGTGACCGAACCGGAGGAATCGAGCCTGGATGAATTGCTCGATACGAAGATCGTGTTTTCGCCGAAGCGTCCGCCGATCGTGCCGAAGACAGCGGGGCAGCGGGCCTATCTGCGGGCGATTCAGACGCACGACATGGTGTTTGGAATCGGTCCCGCCGGGACCGGGAAGACCTATCTGGCGATGGCTGCGGCGGTGTCGGCGCTAAAGAAGGAGCAGGTGACGCGCATCATTCTGACCCGCCCGGCGGTGGAGGCGGGGGAGGCGCTGGGTTTTTTGCCCGGGGATCTGAAGGAGAAAATCATGCCCTACCTGCGGCCGCTCTACGACGCGCTCCACGATATGATCGATGCCGAGGAAATGCAGCGCTACATGGAACGCGGCGTCATCGAAATCGCTCCGCTCGCTTACATGCGGGGGCGAACCCTGAACCGCGCCTTCGTCGTGCTGGACGAGGCGCAGAACACCACCACGGAGCAGATGTTCATGTTCCTGACGCGCCTGGGAGCGGAATCCAGGGCCGTCATCACCGGGGATCACACGCAGATCGATTTGCCGGCGAACAAGCGCTCCGGGCTGGTGGAGGCGATGCAGGCTTTGAAACACATCGAGAACATCTCCTTCTGCCAGTTTTCGGACCGGGATGTGATCCGCCACGAACTCGTCCAGGCGATCGTGCGCGCCTACCGCCGCCATCGCGGCACGGGCGATGTGGAAACAAAGCGTTGATTTTGCCCACGCGCCAGCCGATGCTCCCACCTTGCCTTGCACATGCTCGGGTTTCTTGAAAGACAGCGTCTGGTAAAAAAAGGGCTGGCCTCGTCGAAGTTGCGGCGCCGCCGCACGGAGAGCGAGGTGGCGCACACTTTGGAATACGGTCCCGCGGCCAAGGTGGGAATTTTCCTGGGCTTTATCGCTGGGCTGGCGGTTTTGATTTATTCCGACTCCCGGCCGCAGCCGATGGAGAAGGTGTTCATTGCCCTGCTGATTTTCCTGACGGCGCTCACTCAGCTTTGGATCACGCAGCCGAAGACGTTTGAGAGGAACTCCCGCATCCTGCTGATCTTCGGCGTTTTTCTTCTGCACCTGGCGATCGTGAAGATGGTGCTGGTGACGGCAGACAACCAGGTGCTTCGCGGAGGCTCGGCGCTGCCGGGCGCGCTCAGCGCCCTGGAGCGGCAGCAGCTCTGGCGGCTGGCCGTGCCCTATGCGTTTGCGCCGCTCATCATTTCGGTGTTGCTCGGGAAGAATCACGGGATCTATGCGGCCACCTTCGTCAGCCTCTGGGGAGCCATGGTGTATCGCGGCATCGACCCGGTCTTTCTGGTCATGAGCCTGATCAGCGGATGCACGGCGGTCTTTGTGACCCTGCAGGTGCGGAAGCGCAGCCGGCTGGTCCGCGCGGGATTCTTCGTGGGCCTGGCCACGTGGATCCTGGCCCTGATCTTCGGGATGATCGGGCCGATCATCTGGGAATCTCTCGGCGGCACGCCCTGGCAAATGATCGGGTGGCAAAGCGTGGTGGCGGTGAGCAGCGGGATCGTCACGGCGTTCGTCGTGGGAGGGGCGCTGCCGATGTTTGAAAGCATGTTTGGGATCACCACCGATATTTCGTGGCTCGAACGCGCGGACCTGAATCACCCGCTGCTCAAGCGGCTCGTCATGGAGGCGCCCGGCACCTATCACCACAGCCTCGTGGTCGCCAATCTCGCCGAGGCCGCCGCCGAGGCCATCGGGGCCAACCCCACGATGTGCCGGGTCTGTTCCTATTTCCACGATATCGGGAAACTCGTGAAGCCGGACTATTTCACGGAAAACATGCGGCGCGACCGCAATCCGCACGATGAACTGGCGCCGACGATGAGCGCGCTGATCATCATCGCCCATGTGAAAGAAGGCGTGGACCTGGCGCTGAAGTATGGATTGAACCAGGAGATCATGGATGTCATCCAGCAGCATCATGGCACCTCGCTGGTCTTCTTCTTTTTCAAGCGCGCCCAGCAGCAGCAGGAAGACGCGCGCGCCGGCGGAAAGATCATGAATATCCGCGAGGAAGACATTCCCGAGGTGCGCGAGGAGAGTTTTCGTTACAGTGGTCCGCGGCCGCAGACCAAGGAGGGCGCGATCATCAGTCTGGCCGACTCCATCGAGAGCGCGTCCCGAAGCCTGGAGCGGATCACACCCCAGAAGATCGATCAGCTCGTGGACGACATCATCGAAAAGCGGCTGACGGACGGCCAGCTCAGGGAATGCGACCTGACGATGCATGAGCTGGAGGAAGTGGCCGAAAGCTTCAAGCACACGCTCCAGAGCATGATGCACAGCCGCGTGGCTTACCCAGGGGGGCGCACGGAGAAATCGGATACTTCGCCTCCGCTGTCCCGATCGACGGTTCCGCCGGTCTCGGCGGCGTGAAGACGGGGACGATCCACCTTCATAATCGCCAGCGGACGATCAAGGTGCGCCTGGCATGGCTGCGGCGGTTTGCGGAAATCGCCCTGCCGGAGTGCGCTTTGCAATCGGCGGACGGGCGATTCGCATTGCGGCAATTGCCGGAGATCGAGGTGGCGATTGTTTCCGATCGGGTTATCGCCCGGGTGCACGAGCAATTCATGAATATTCCCGGGCCCACGGACGTGATCACCTTCGAGCATGGCGAGATCGTCATGAGCGCGGAGACCGCCGTGACGCAGGCCCGGCAGTACGGACAATCGGTGGACGCTGAACTCGCCCTTTACACGGTGCATGGGCTATTGCATCTGAATGGGTATGAAGACGCCGCGGCAAACGATGCGAAGCGAATGCGAAAGACGCAGGAGCGCATTATGAAAGCTTGCTTCGAGCGAATTTCCCGCCCTTAAATAGCCGGATATGCTCCCCCGCCTTGCTTCTCCCCAATTTTTAAGAGTGACCGCAATCGCCATCGCAGGATTCGTTGGCGCGCCTGTTCTCCGCGCCCAGCAGGGCGAGACGGTGGATGCGGCGAAACTCCTCAAGGAACTCCATGCCGTCCGGGATCAGCAAAGCGGCCTGATCAAAACCGGGCAGGGCGCCGCGATCCAGAAGGTCAGCGCCGCCGCGGCGAACCCTTCCGTAGCCGTCGCGGAGTGGGAGGATGCGGTCCGAATCACCAAATTCGAAGGCGCCGGACACGAAAGCACGGCCTTTCAAGCGTGGAAGGCCGGAGATGGCCAGGCCTTCAAGGAGTCGATCGTGCAGAGCGCGCTCCGGCTCTATTTCACCTGGCTCCAAATCACTATTCAACGCTCGGCTGGGACCAAATTGAAGGATTTGCTTCCGGCGATCGTCAGCTACACCAAGGATCTGGCCAGCGATCAAGCGGCGATGGCGTCGTTGGACGAGGCGGCAAAGCGCGAAAAAGAACTGAACGTCTACAAGGCTCCGGCGCGCGGCGCCAAGCCCAGGGGTCTCGATCTTGACGAGATCAAGGCGGTCCACGATGCCATTCTCAAGCGCCCGTTGGGCAGCAGCATCTATGTGCAGTGCCAGAAGTTGATGGATTGGGTGAACGTCGAAAACTGGGAAGGCACCCCCGCGGAGTTTGACGGCATTTACGAGAAAGTGGTTCTTCCCGAGATGCGCGACGAGCGTGATCCGCATCTGCTCGATTACTGGGATATGATGTTGCAAAAGAAGGCCGATGAGGCGAACCGAACGAGGCTCGCCTTCGATGTGGACAAGTACAACAACATCATCGTGCCGGCGTTGCTCTGGGGCAAGTATGGCGACATGGTTATCCTGGGCCAGAAGAGCCAAGCCTTCACGGGCATGCTTTCGCTGATCAAAAAGTATCCCACGCATCCGGACTCGAGGGATTGGGTGACTCAATTCGAGACGTTGCTTGCTCCGCCGAAATCGGCCACCGTCGCGGCGCCAGCGGCTCCGGTAGCGGCGCCGGTTCCCTCGGCCTCGGCTCCGGCCGCCCCTCCTGCGCCGGCCGTTCCTGCCGGTTTCGCGCCGGCGCCTCCCGGCAGCGTTGCGCCCGGGGCGACATCGCCCCCCTAGAACCCCCTTCGTTGTGCCCAGGACCGTCGTCGAAGAAGAAACCGAGACAAGGGAGGCAGTGGACGTTCCCTGGAACGTGGTCGTTCACAATGACCCGGTCAATCTGATGAGCTATGTGGCGCGGGTCTTCCAAAAGGTCTTTGGATACTCTCGTGAACGCGCTCGAAGGCATATGCTCGAAGTGCATCATAAGGGCCGTTCCATTGTCTGGAGCGGATTGCGCGAGCCAGCGGAAGCTTACGTCGAGCAGTTGCATGGCTATCTGTTGCTCGCCACCATCGAGAAAAGTTAGTGACCCGTGCAGATTTCACGCATTGACGGACAGACACTCCAGATTTCGCAACTCGACCCATTGCTGGGCGAATTGCTTCAGCGGGTCGTGGCCAGCGCGGATCCCGCGGGCAGCGCGGCGGCGGAGCAGCGTCTCTTTAGCAGGCCATCGGACGATCCGGAGGAATCCGCGTTTTATGAGGATTGGCAGGAGTATGTGGAACCCGGGCTTCGGCATATTTTCCAATCCGCGCTGGAAGTGATCAGCGGCGATCTCGTGACGATGCGAGTGGAAGGGGCCGATGGGGGCGGGACGCTGACGATTCCCATGGACCACGTGGAAAGCTGGATTCACGGATTGAACCAGGCGCGCCTGGCGCTCTCCGCGCGCCATGCGTTTACCGAGGAGGATATGGATCGCATATTGCCGCTGGCGGGAGATCCCCATTCCCTGGCGCTGTTGCAGGTGCGGTTTTATGGGATTCTGCAGGAGTTATTTTTGCAGGAGTTGGACGAGGAGTGAGTAATAGGACTCAGAAACGGAGGGATGGAGGAAGGAACGCCGCGGCCTCCCGCGGCGCCTGGATAAGAATGGGGTTTTGCGCGGGATCAAGCCAGCGCGCGAGGGTGAGCAAATCCGGGTAGGGGAGCGCGGTGCATCCCGCGGTGCCGGGGCGGCGCCGGCTCCAGGCATGGAGAAAGACGCACGATCCGCCGCCCTGCTGGCAGGAGGGATTTGAGCCGACCGCGATGCAAAGGGCGTAGTCGCGGATTTTGGCCATCCGTTCCGAGGAGCGCCAATCGGGGTGCGCGATCACGCTGCGATCCACGATCCGGTTGTAGTAGCGGGAGTTTGGATCGTCGATGGCTTCCATCGTGGGCGTGATCGGGCAGAGTGGCATGCGGATTCCATCGAGCTTCCCGCTGTGGAAGACGCCCGTGAGTTGAAACACCCCCGCGGGAGAACGGCGGTCGCCCTCGCGTTTTCGGGGGGAACGGTCGTCGGGGATGGGGCGCAACCCGGCGGCCCATCCCAGGCCGTGTTTGCCGATCAAGACAGGAACGGCGCCGCCCACGGCCACCCAGGGTTCGCGAGCGCTGGAGCGCGAGAAACGCCGCAGGGTTCCGGTGGAAGAGTTCCAGTCGCTGGCGGTCATCAGGACGATTTGCCCGCACCCGGAGGGAATCGCATCCGGCGGCTCCGCTGCGCAGGCCAGAGACGAGAGGGCTAAGAGTGAGATTTTTTTGAGGAGTCGCACGGCGCGTGGAGTGAAGGTTTTGCGGCGCATGGAATGGATGCCCGCGCCAATGGATGCATCCAATTCTTACTATTTGATTGCCATTCGGCGCACAGGCTTTTATTCCAACCGCGCCTTTTTTGAAGGCGTGGGCGCGACTCCGCTCGCGCATCCTTTCCGCAATCCTGATCCGCAATCCCGAAATTCCTATGTCTCTCACTGAAATAGTCAAAATTCACGCCCGCCAGGTCATCGATTCGCGGGGGAATCCCACGGTGGAAGCCGACGTGACGCTCGCGGGTGGGGCGGTCGGTTCCGCCATCGTGCCGAGCGGCGCGAGCACGGGAGAGCACGAAGCATGGGAATTGCGCGACGGCGTGAAGGATCGTTACCTCGGCAAAGGGGTGACGAAAGCAGTGGCTAACGTGAACAAGTCGATCGCGAAGGAAATCGAAGGATTCGACGCGCTTGACCAGGTGGGCGTGGACAAGACGATGATCGCGCTCGACGGCACGCCGAACAAGGCGAAGCTCGGAGCGAACGCCATCCTGGCGGTGTCTCTCGCGACGGCCAAAGCCGCGGCCAACCAGCTTGGACTTTCTCTTTTCAAATACCTCGGCGGGCCGAATGCCAAGGTGCTGCCCGTCCCGATGATGAATATCGTCAACGGCGGGGCGCATTCCGACGCGCCCGTGGATTTCCAGGAGTTCATGGTGGTCCCCAAGGGATTTGATTCGTTTTCGGAAGGCCTGCGGGCGGGGGTGGAGATTTTTCACGCGCTGAAGGGTGTGCTGAAGGGGCGGGGCCTCTCCACGGCCGTGGGCGATGAAGGCGGTTTCGCGCCGAACTTCACCTCGGTGGACGACGCGCTGGAATCGATCGCGCTGGCGGTCAAGAAGGCCGGCTACAAGTTCGGAAAGGATGTGTTCATCGCCCTCGATGCCGCCGCGTCGGAGTTCTACAGCGCGGAGAAGAAGCAGTATATCTTCAAGAAATCGGACGGCTCCAAGCGCACCGCCGAGGAACTGGTCGCTTTCTACGTGGACCTGCAAAAGAAATTCCCGATCATTTCCATCGAAGACGGATGCGCGGAGAATGACTGGGACGGATGGAAACTACTGACGGACGCCCTGGGAGCGACCACGCAGATCGTGGGTGACGACCTGTTTGTCACCAACGTCGAGTTCCTCCGCAAGGGGATCGAGACCGGCACCGCCAATTCCATCCTCGTGAAGGTCAACCAGATCGGTTCATTGACGGAAACGCTCGATGCGATCGAACTGGCGAAGGAAAACAAATACACCGCGGTGATTAGTCATCGCTCGGGTGAAAGCGAAGATAATACGATTGCGGACATCGCCGTGGCCACTAACGCCGGGCAGATCAAGACCGGCTCGCTAAGCCGCACGGATCGCATAGCAAAATACAATCAACTTTTAAGAATTGAAGAGGAACTTGGTGACAATGCCATTTATGGCGGTAAGATGCGATGAGTGAGCGCGGCCCTTTGCGACTATTCCACGTCTAACGGGGGAATCTGGCATTCCCTCAATCGATTTCTCTTCACCTTCATCGTGCTAACGGTGGCGGTCGTGGTGCTCTTTCACTTTTTGCCCGAAGTGGCCGCTCGAAGGGAGCAGGAGGCGCGCCTCAATAAACTCAAGGCAGATGTGGAGCGGGAGCATCAACTCCTGACCCGAAACCTCCGCGAGGAGGAACTTTTGAAGCGCGATCCGGAGTATATCGGCATCATCGCGCGAGATCGTCTCGATCTCATGAAAGACGGCGAAATCATCTACCGAATCGAGCCGCCGAAACCGGACAAATCGAAGATGCGGCTCAACCGCTGAGGCGCAGCCGGAGAAAAACCAAGGCGCAGTCGGAGAAGCCTGACGGGCAGTTGGAAAAAATCGCGCCTCGACGGAAGAGCATCCGCTTTTTCATTCTGGCGGGATGCACGTCCCTCTTCTCGATCTCAAATTGCAGTATGCTCCTCTCAAAGCCCGGATATTGGCTGAGATCGAAGCGGTGGCGGACTCGCAGGCGCTAATCCTGGGGCCCAGGACGGAAGAGTTTGAAAAGGCCGTGGCCGGCTACTGTGGGGCGGAGCATGCGATCGGTGTCTCCTCGGGCACGGATGCGGAACTCGCGCTCCTCATGGCGCTTGGGATCGGGCCGGGGGATGCGGTGATCACCACGCCCTACACCTTCTTTGCCACGGCGAGTTGCGTCACGCGGCTGGGGGCGCGGCCCGTGTTCGCGGATATCGATCCCGCCACCTTCAATCTCTCCCCGGGCGCGCTGGAGGAAGCGCTCGCCCGCACGCCCAACGTGAAGGCCATCGTCCCCGTGCATCTCTATGGACAATGCGCGGACATGGAGGCCATCCTGGCCTTGGGAAAAAAGCATGGCGTTCCGGTGCTCGAAGACGCGGCGCAGGCGCTTGGCGCCCGGCATCCTCTGGGAGGGGCAGGCGCCATGGGGGAAGCGGGATGGTTTTCGTTCTATCCCACGAAGAATCTCGGCGCTTTCGGCGACGCGGGCATGGTGGTCTGCCGCGATGGCGCCCTGGCGGCCCGCCTTCGCACGCTCAGGAATCACGGCATGGAGCCGCGCTATTATCACGCCCTGATTGGCGGGAACTTTCGAATCGATGCCATTCAGTCCGCCGTGCTGAACGTCAAGCTTCCCTATCTCGATGGATGGAGCACCGGCCGGAGGGCATGCGCCGCGCGCTATCGGTCTGAATTTGAGCGACTTGGATTGGGAGACACCCTGGCGTTGCCTGTGGAGAGCTTCGCGCAGACAGGAACCCAAAATCACCATATCTACAACCAGTTCGTGATCCGCGCGCCCCGGCGCGACGCGCTTCGCGCCCATTTGAGCCGGGCGGGAATCGGCTCGGAAATCTACTACCCGCTGCCTCTGCATCTTCAGGAGTGCTTCCGCTATCTGGGTTATCGCGAGGGCGACTTTCCCGAATCCGAACGCGCGGCGCGAGAGAGCCTCGCATTGCCGATTTTTCCGGAATTGACCGGGGAACAGCAAAGCTACGTGGCCTCGCAAATCGCCGCGTTTTATCAGGCTGACGGAGCCGATTAATCAAGGCGCCGCTGGCGCCGCCTCGGTGGCGATCCCGTCCAACTCCGCCAGGGTCTCCGGTGACAGCGCCAACTGCGCGGCGGCCAGGTTCTCGCGGAGGTGGGCGACCGACGAGGTGCCGGGGATCAACAGGATGTTGGGCGAGCGATGCAACAACCAGGCCAGCGCGACCTGCATCGGGGTCACCTCGAGCCGGTTCGCGACAGCAGAGAGGGTGGACGACTGGAGCGGCGTGAAACCGCCGAGGGGGAAGAACGGAACGTATGGAATGCCCTGCCGGGCCAGGTCCTCGATCAGGGCGTCGTCGTCGCGGTCGGCGAGGTTATAGTAATTCTGCACGCACACGACGTCCGTGATTGCCTGCGCTTCGGCCACATCGGATTGCTTGTTCCATTGCTCATATTCATGTCTTTAGAGGGTGAAGCGTGTCGCGACGAGCAGCACGTCGTCGTCCGGGATTTCGTGGCCGGCGAAACGGCGGCGCGCGGCGGCGAGCTCGGCCAGGACTCCACGGCTGCCGGTCTCTTCATCGATGCCGCGCAGAACCGATTTTATCCCGTCGATGCCGAGCATTTCACCATCGGCATTGCGGGTTTCACTCAGGCCGTCGGTAAAAAGCAGCAAGCGGTCGCCAGCCGCCAGGTTGGTGCTGGAAGCCCGGCAGTTCCGCCCCATTTCCGGGAAAACTCCGATCAACGGCGAGAGCGAGCCGAGCGATTCGAAAGTCCCGTCGCGTCTTTGCAGAAGCGCCGGCGGATGGCCCGCGCCCGCATGGGCAATGCGGCGGCGGCGCAGGTCGATGTCCACGCACAGGAACGTCGCATAGATGCCCAATCCATCGAAATGTCCGGCCACAAACCGGTTCAGGGCATCCACCACTTCGCACGGTTGATGGGCCACAGTGATCTCGTGCTGCACGAAGCTGCTGATGCGCCCGGCGAGCAGCGCTGCTGGCAGGCCGTGCCCGGTGACATCGCAGACGCAAAGAAAAAGACGATCTTCCGTTCGCTGAAAGACGGAACAGTAGTCGCCGCCGAGAATCTCGTGCTCTTCGTAATGCACGGCGAGGTCCACCCGCTCATCACGCACAGGTTGGGGCAGCAGGCTCCGGTGGATGCGCCGGGCGAGACGCCATTCGTCGGGGTCGATCGTGGGCGGCATGCGGCGGGCCGGGCGCAAAGGAGTGAGTTGGACATTCATCGGGCGGCGTGCGCGGGGGCGCGGAGATGGCAGTTGGAGTCCGCGGGATTCGGCGCCGGCGTGGGCAGCTTCAAGAGAGGTTTTGCCGTTGGCCGAGGTTCCGCCAGTGACTGGGGTGGCATGGACAGGGAGAGGATGATTATTCACGGTTTTTGAGTATTTTGCGTTGCAGTAAGCTGGAGGTCACCGTTTTGCCTTTAGTGGTGTTTGCAATTCTACCTCCAATCCCTCGCGGAGCGCGTCACTCGGATTGGCGACCAGCGAATGGCGCCACGCCGAGAAGGAGAATGAGCAGCGCCATCACGACGAAGGTGTAAGGCGGCGGAGCGCGAGCTTGACGATCCACATATGCCGGAAGGTTTTGGGATTTACAGGCCGGTTATGCGGCGTGTGAGTAGGATGCCTCGCTGGGCTTGAGGGTCGGCTGGAAGGCCAGTTCGGCGATACGCGCCTCCACCAAATCGGGGAGGAACAAATGTGGGAAGAAGGAGAGACGCCAAGCTTGCGCTTCGGCGTCGGCGATGGCGGCACGGACCAACTCCGTCTTGCCGGGGAGGGCGCGCTGGTAGTGCGCCTGGAGCCGGCGGTTGAGTTCCGCGACGGCGCCGGTGACCCGGACGGTGAAGTCCGCCAGGGCCGTGGAGGGGTGGGTGGGGGCGAGTTCAGTGATGTCGTTCATGGCGATGTATTCCTTTAATCGGCTTTTACTATTTGACTGGGCGTCTATACTTTTCGCAAAAAAAGAGACCAAATTGGCTCAGAGCGTATGGGGTACCGGGCCGCTGGCGCGCTGCGCTCGCAGGAAATCCAGCGCCACGCTGCCGAACTCGTGAAGCGGTTCCACGCAGTTCTGAATCCGCGCTTGCGTGAGCGTGCCTTGGTAACACGCGAAAAGCGCCTGAGCCTTCGCCTTGGCGTCCGGCGCAACAATCAGGCCCTGGGCATGAGCGTCACGGATCGCGGATTCAAAATATTTGACCTTCCGACTGAGGATTTCCTGCACCTTTCCCCGCAGCGGCGCGTCCTGAGTGCTGACCTCACTGCCCAGTGTAAACAGGGCGCAACCGAGGACCGAACCACATTGCTTCTGACGCTCGGTGAGGTGGGCGCAGACCATCCCGAAGTAGCGCTCAAGACGCTCAAGGGGGGGCACAGTCGGAGAAAAAATGCTGTCCATCTCCACCTTTTTTTTCTGCCAGTCGGCCTCCAGCGCCGCCACCGCCAGTTCGGATTTGGACTTGAAGAAATAGTAGAAACTGCCCTTTTTCACCTCCGCGCGCTCGCAGATCGCGTCAACCGAGGTCGAGGCGTAGCTGTTTTCCCAGATCAGATCCATCGCCGCGTCGGTGAGGCGTTCGCTGGTATTGCTGATTCTTGGCATGCCGCCAACCTTCGGCATGTTTACTAGTCAGTCAACTAAATATCGAGGAATTTCCGATGGTGGGTCTGGCGCCTATTTCGAGACCCGAACGGAACTCACGGATCGACCTCGACCGGAGTTCCCATGGAGACATTGTTGAAAAAGATCTCCGCCATGAATCCAGGCATCCGGATGCAACCGTGGGAGGCGGGATAGCCTGGCAGGAAGCCTTCATGCATTCCCGTGCCGCCGACGATTCGCATGAAAAACGGCATCTTCGCGCCGTCGAAATGAGCGCCGGGCGGAATCGGATCCTTTTTCAACTCGATGTCCTTCTTCACGATTGCGCCACTGGCGTCCACGTAATCGCCAAAGAGCGAGGATTTGTGATCCT
>Ga0302319_10020649_pt1 | contig 11887 bp, 12 predicted proteins | sample Bog_T0_2_FD_203319 | JGI IMG/M metagenome (GOLD analysis project Ga0302319, IMG submission 203319) | Peat permafrost microbial communities from Stordalen Mire near Abisko, Sweden - Bog_T0_2 | ecosystem: Environmental > Terrestrial > Soil > Wetlands > Peat | place: Sweden: Abisko, Stordalen Mire...
TTTTTCCGGCTCGACGCTGGAAATGATTTCGGTCGCGGAAGAAAGCGGCAAACTCGACGGCGAGCTGGTGCGCATCGCGGTCGTCACCGAGGCGGATTTGGACCGCAACCTCAAGACCGCCGTGGCGCTGGCCGAACCGATCATGCTGTTTCTGATCGCCGCGTTCATCGGCACCATTTTCATCGGCATGTTGCTGCCGATCCTCTCCATGAGCCAATACATCAAATAAAAAACCAACACCCGGCAAATTATGAAAATTCAAATTCAAAACCTTCGGAGGGACGAGCTCTGCGAGTCCCTGACTAACAACCACAATGGAATTTTTGGGGCTCGTGGAACTCGCCCCTCCGGCGCAATTCGTCGCCGCGCCTTCACGCTCGTCGAACTGATGCTCGTCGTCACCATCATCGGCATTCTCGCGGCGCTGGTGATTCCCAAAATCGCGGGCCGCGGCGAAGAGGCGCGCGAAAAGGCGGCGTATGCCGACATCCACGGCGGCATCAAAACCGCGCTCGATTCGTTTGAAGTGGACAACGGTTTTTATCCCAAGAGCCTGCAGGACCTCGTCCAGCAGCCGAGCAACGCCCGGAACTGGCACGGGCCGTATTTTGACCCGCCGGTGCTTCCGGTGGACCCGTGGGGCAATCCTTACATCTATTATTATCCCGGCAAACACAACCAAACCGGCTACGATCTGCTGTCAACCGGCCAAAGCGGCAAGGAAGGCGACGACGACAACATTGTCAGTTGGGTGAACTAATTGAAGACGTCATGTGCGCCCGTCGCTTACATTTTGGGTTTTGCTGGCGATTATCGGATTTATCCTTTATGCGCTCGTCGTGCCGAGAATTGGCGGTGGTCCTGGCGCTCGTGAAGCGGCAACTCATTCCGACATCAGGGGCGGCATCAAATCCGCAATTGACCAATTCAAGCGGGATAATGGCAATTATCCGAAAAGCTTGCAGGATTTGGTTCAACGACCGGCTGACGCCAAGAACTGGCACGGATCGTATTTGGGTTCAACCAATCTTCCGATTGACCCGTGGGGCAATCCTTACATTTACGCATATCCCGGCAAGCATAACACGAAAAGTTATGATTTGTCTTCCGCCGGCGAGGATGGCAAGCCGGGAACGGACGATGACATTTGTAACTGGACTAAATGAATGAAATTGCAAACGCAAAGTGGCAAGTGGCAAGTGGCAAGTGGCATGAAAATGCGCCGCACGCAGTTGGGCATTTCGTGTCACCCGTCACCCGCCACCCGCCACGCGGCGTTCACGCTCATCGAGCTGGTTCTCGTGCTGGCGCTGCTGGTGGTCATCACGTCGCTGGCCGCGCCGGCGATGGCGACTTTCATCCGCGGCCGGGCGCTGGATTCCGAGGCGCGGCGGCTGTTCGCGCTCACGCACGCCGCCCAGAGCCGCGCGGTTTCGGAAGGCGTGCCGATGCTGCTGTGGGTGGACGAAAAAAACGGCGCCTACGGACTTACGGCGGAAATGAGCACCAAGACCACGACCGACCAAACCGGCAATGGCGATCCGAAGGCGGAGAATTTGACGGTGGATTCGACCTTGCAAATCTCGGTGCTGAATCTCGGTTTGAACGCGCCGACGACGTTCAACAATCTGCCGGCCATCCATTTTTTGCCGGACGGCACGGTGGACGAGGAGAGTCCGCAGACAGTGCAGTTGACCGATTCCGCCGGCGTTGCGCGCTGGCTGGTCGAGTCGCCAAACCACACGGGTTATGAAGTTAGCGACATCAAGCCATGACCAGTGGCCAGTGGCCAGTGGCATGAAAAGCCGCGCCGCCGGGGCGGGCATTTCGTGTCACGCGCCACGGGTCACACGTCGCGTGGCGGCGTTCACGCTGGCCGAGGTGCTGGCGGCGATGATGTTTCTGGCCATTGTGGTTCCGGTGGCGGTTGAGGCGCTGCACGTCTCCAGCCTCGCGGGCGAAGTGGCGGCGCGGAAGGGCGCGGCGGCGCGCATCGCCGACCGGGTTTTGAACGAGAGCCTGGTCACGACGAACTGGACCGGCGGCACGCAATACGGCACGGTCGCGGAAGGCCCGCTGGATTTCAACTGGACGCTGACCAGCCAGAGCTGGCCGCAGGATTCGCCGCAAAGCGCGAATCAAACTCCGATGCAAGGTTCGATACAGCAAGGCACGATTATGATGCTGACGGCGGAGGTGAAATTTCAGGCGCAGGGCAAGGATTACTCGGTGACATTGAGCACGCTGGCGAATGCGCAGTCGCAGCAAACGCAACCGGGGGCAACCACAAGTTTGCGATAGTGAAGATTAAAATGCACAACATGCACGCGTTCACGCTGATTGAAATGGTCCTGGCCATCGGCGTTGCCGCCATTGTGCTGATCGCCGTCAACACCGTGCTGTTCGCCTCGTTGCGCCTGCGCGACACGACGGCGGACACCGTGGACGCGGCCGCGCCGCTGGATCAGACGGTGACGATGCTGCGCCGCGATTTGCAATGTGTCGTGACGCCGACCAACGGCACGTCCGGCGCGGTCATGGGCGGCGATTTCCGGGTCGGCAACGTGAGCAGCCCCGGCGTGCCGGAATCAGTGGCGATTGAAATGTTCACCGCAGGCGGCGCGTTGAGCGACAGCACGCCGTGGGCTGACATCGAGCGCGTGACTTACGAATTGCGGCAGCCGACCGACCGTGATGCCGTGGGCCGGAATCTGGTCCGCAGCGTGGTGAGAAACCTGTTGACCATGACGACGCCGGACGTGGAAGACCAGCTCATGTTGACCGGCGTCCAGGACATCAAATTCACCTGCTTCGACGGCACGGGATGGCAGGACACCTGGGACACGACCGGCGTGACCTCGACTTATACGAATTTGCCGCTCGCCGTCCGCGTGGACATCCAAATGGCCGGCGACAACAATAATAATTCGACGCCGATTGAAATGATCGTGCCGATTGATTCGCAGGCGCTCACGAACGTGGTTCCGTCCACGGCCTCGACCAGCGGAAACGGAAATTGAAATGAAATTGCGCAATCCAACACAATGTTGCGAGCGTCGGCGTCCCGCCGGCGAGCGTTCCGATTTGTTGCTGCGCTCGCGGGGTTCCGTCCTCATCATCGTGCTGTGGGTTTGCGTCGGGCTGGTGAGCATTGCCCTGTATTTCGCCAATTCGATGACGTATGAATTGCGCGCGTCGGACAACCGCGTCAGCGGCCTCACGGCGGACCAGGCCATCGAAGGCGCGTCGCGTTACGTCAGCTATGTCCTTTTCAACTACGCGACGAACGGCGCGGTGCCGGATCCCACGGAGTATTCCTGCGAGGCCGTGTCCATCGGCGACGCGAAGTTCTGGCTCATTGGCCGCGACACGAGCAGTTCAGGCCTGACCGGCCTGAACACAACCGGTCAAAGCGGCAGTGATCCGGCGTTCGGGCTGATTGACGAAGGCTCGAAGTTGAATCTGAACTTCGCCAACACGAACATGCTTTCGTATCTGCCGAACATGACGGCGGATTTCGCGCAAGCCATCGTGGACTGGCGCACCACCAACGGCACCGTCGGGCTGGACTACTCGACGCTCGGCTATTTTCCGAAATACGCACCGTTCGAAACCGAGGACGAACTGCGGCTGGTTTATGGCGCGACGATGGATTTGCTCGTCGGCGACGACCTCAACCGGAACGGCGTGCTCGACGCGAACGAAAAGGATTCCACCGGCACGGGCCAGTTGAATTCCGGCCTGTTTGAATACACGACGGTCTGGACGCGCGAGCCGAATTTCCGTCCCGACGGCTCTTCGCTGACGAATGTGAGCATGTCCAAGACCGCAACGATGGTCGCCTTGTTGGGAAACGCCGGCATCAACACCGCCAATATCAGATATTTGACTAATCATACTTATAAGAGCCTTTTGGGCTTCGCCACCAACTGCCTGGCCGCAGGCATGAGCGAGGCGGATTTCGCGAAGATTTACGACTACGTGACCATTTACACCAACACCACGACTTACATCACCAATCGCTTGAACGTCAACACCGCCAGCGAGGACGTGCTGACGGCCCTGTTCATGGGCGTGAACAACAACCTGGACCAGGCGACCGCCTCCGGCGCGGCGGAGGCGCTCATCAACTACCGCGAGCAAAACCCGGGCGGCCTCAATTCCATCTGGTGGCTCATTGACGCGCTGGGCAACAACAACCCGGTGCTCACGGCGCTGGAAGGCGGCGATTACGTCACCACGAAAAGTTATCAATTCACCGCCGACGTCGCGGCGGTCGGGCCGTTCGGGCGCGGCTACCGGCGCGTGAAGTTTATTTTTGACACCAGCCAGGGCACGCCCATCATACTTTATCGCCAGGACTTGAGCCGGCTCGGCTGGGCGCTGGGCGACAAGGCGCGGCAGACCTTGCTGGCGAACAACACATCGCAAAATGAATAACATCCTGAAAATCAACTTCCGGAAGCGCAAGAAACTGTCGAGCGTGCTCGGCCTCGCGCTGGACGGCAGCCGCCTTGAAGGCGTGGTGCTGCGCCGCGTCAACGACGTGCTGCATTTGCATCAGAGCTTTTCCGTCGCGCTCACGCTCGATCCGCTGACCGCCGCGCCGGAACTGGTCGGGCGCGAAATCCGCAACCAGCTCGACGCCGCCGGCGTGCGCGAGCGCCGCTGCGTTTTTGGCGTGCCGCTGAAATGGGTGCTGACGGCGCGCACGGAACTGCCGCCGCTGCCGGACGCCGACGCCGAGAGCCTGTTGCAGCTGGAAGTCGAGCGGGGTTTTCCCACCGATGTCGCGACGCTGCAGCTCGCCAGTTCGCGCTGCCCGCTGGCGGCGGACAAAAAACACATTCTGTTTGCGGGAATTCCCGGCGCGCACATCGCGACGCTGGAGCAGGTGCTGGCGGCGGCCAAATTGAAGCCGGTCAGCTTTGCGCTCGGCCTTTCGGCGTTGCAGCCGCCGGCGGCGGAAGCCTCCAACGGCGTGCTCGCGCTGGCGATTGGCGAAAGCACGGTCTCGCTGCAGATCACCTGCGGCGGCGGCGTGGCGGCGCTGCGCGCGCTCGAGGGCGCGATTGAAAATCCCAACGGCCGGCCCACGCTGATGCCCGATCTCGTCGCGCGCGAATCGCGCATCACGCTCGGCCAGTTGCCCGCCGAGTTGCGCGACGCGGTGAAGCGCATCCGCGTTTTCGGCCCGCGCGAGCTGGCGCGGCAGCTCGCCGATGAAATGGAACTGCGCTTTGAGCCGATGGGCTTGAGCGTGGAAGTCGTCTCGGCCTACAAGCCGGATGAATTTGGCGCGCAGCTTCCGCCGGACGCATCGCTGTCGGCGGCGTTCAGCCTCGCGGCGCGTCCGCTGGTGAATGAGCCGCCGGCGTTTGAATTTTTGCCGGTCAAGCCGACGCTCATCGAGCAGTTTGCCGCGAAATATTCCTCGGGCCGTTTGCGGACGACGGGCGCGGTGGCCGCGGGCATCCTGCTGATTGTCGGCGGATTGTTTGCCGTCCAGCAAGTCCAGCTCGTTCGGCTGCGCTCGCAGTGGAAGGGCATGGAGAAACAAGTCACCCAGTTGCAGGCCGAGCAGAACCGGATCCGGCAATTCCAGCCGTGGTATGACGAATCGTTCCGGAACCTGTCGGTTTTTTGGCTGCTTTCGCAGGCGTTTCCCCAAACCGGCGTCGTGACGGCCAAGACCATCCAAATCCAGGGCGGCAGCACGGTGAGCTGCTCCGGCAACACCACGGACACCGCGTCGGTGCTGCTGATGCAGACGCAGTTGCGCAACGCGCCCGGCGTGCGCGATGTGAAGCTGGATTTGCTTCACGGCAAGAGTCCGATGCAGTTCACCTTTCACTTTCAATACGGAGGAGCACAATGAAAATTGAAAATCGTCAGCACTTCTTGATCATGCTGGTTGCCGTGGGAGCGGCGCTGCTCATCGGCAACAGTCTGATTTATTCGCCGCTGGCCAAATTGTGGTCGGCGCGCTCCTTGCAGATCAGGAATTTGAAAAATCAGGTGGCGGACGGGAAAAATTTGATCAAGAGCGCGACCACCCTTAGCAACCAGTGGAGCAACATGACGGCAAACTGCCTGCCGTCCAACACTTCGCTGGCCGAGAACCAGTTGCTCACGGCGCTCACCTCCTGGTCACGCAGCACCGGCGCGGACATCACCAGCATCATGCCGCAGTGGAAAAATGACTCGACGAATTACATGACGCTGAACATGCGCCTCGAGGCGTCCGGCACCATTGCCACGCTGACCCAGTTCCTTTACCAGATTGAAAGCGGGTCAATGGCGCTCAAGCTCGACTCGGTGGAACTGGCCGCGCACGACACCACCGGGCAGCAACTCACGCTCGGCATTCAAGTCAGCGGGCTGGCGCTGCTGACACCACCACCAACAAAACAAGTGAAACGATGAAAGTGATTCCTATGAAAAAATATTCTTATTTCCCACTTTGCCTCGGAATTTTGCTGGCCGTGCTGGCCGGCGTGACCATTGCCTCCGCGCAAAGGAACAGAAACGGGTTCGGGAACAACGGCAACGGCAACGACAACGGCAACGGCAACGGCAACGGCAACGGATTCGGGAACAGAAATGGGTTCGGAAATAACGGCAACGGCAATGGATTCGGGAACAGGAGCGGGTTCGGGAGGAACAACGGATTTGGGAACAACAACAACGTGCCCGCCTCGACGAATTACTCTGCGTTCGCTGGCTTCATCTTCCGGCGGAACATTTTCAATCCGGACCGGTTTGCAATCAATACCTCGCAGGTGATACGCACTAACCGAGGCCCACAGACAATACGCGGACCGGAGTTTCAACTGGTCGGCACGATGAGCTACGAAAAAGGGATGTTCGCGTTTTTTGACGGGAACAATAACAATTACCGGAAGGTGCTGTCTCAATCGGACAGCAACAGCATCGCCGGCTACACCGTGGCGAAAGTCACGACTTCCGGCGTCCAATTGCAGTCCACCGACAAAAAAAGGACTTTGACGATGAATATCGGCCAGGGCATGCGGCAGAATAACGGCGTCTGGCAACTGGTGAACGGGCAAGGCGATTTGTCCACCAGCACGGGCGGGGTATTCGGTGCGGTTCCGGGAACGACGGAAAGCGCCGCTCCCGCAGAGAGTTCCGCTCCCAGTCCCGCCCTTGAAGGAAACGCAATTTTGAAAAGACTCATGGAGCAAAGACAAAAGCAATTAGGCAATTAGACAACAGGAATTAAAATGAAAATCATTAACACCACCATCCTCACCGCCATTTGCATTTCAGGGCTGCTGCTGTCCGCAGCCGCGCAGCCCGCCGGCCCGCCGGCCAACGACAACAACGCGGCGGCATCGCCGGATCAAGCCCCGCCGCCGCCACCGCCCGGTGGCCCGGACATGGGACCCGGCGGCGGACCGGACGCCGGACCGCCCCCGCCAATGATGGCCGCGCCGCCGGATCAAACCGGAACCAACGAAGAGGACGACACGTCGGCGGATGACACGACCGCCACCCCGGCGGGAAATCAGCCCGCCGCTCCCGCGGTCATTTCGCCGAGTGGAAGCGCGCCGGCGGATGAGGAACCCGTGGCGTCGGACTTCCCGGCGCCCGCGGAGGCAACGGGCACGAATACGAATCCCAACGATTTGACCTTGAATTACCGGAACGCCCCGCTGGATATGGTGCTGAATTATTTAAGCGACGCGGCGGGTTTCATCATTGTGGAGGACGTGCCGGCGCGCGGCTACATTACGGTCAAAGGCACGCACCTCACCAAGAATGAGGCGGTGGATTTGCTGAATTCCGAGTTGAACAAAAACAACTACGCGGCCATCTGCGAAGGGCGGACGCTGACGATTTTGAACAAAAATGACGCGAAGACACGCAACATCCCGGTCAAGACCGGCAATATATGGACCAACATTCCGAACACCGCCGAGATTGCGACGTGGATCATTCCCATCCGGTTTGTGGATGCCAATCAACTGGTCACGGAGTTGGAGTCGTTCGTCTCGGAGCAGGCGATCATTGTCGCCGATCCGAACGGCAACTCGATCATCATCACCGACACGCAGTCCAACATCCGGCATCTGGCTCAAATCATCCGGATGGTGGATGACAGCGCCGAGATGGAAACGGTGGTCACGACTTTCCCGCTGAAATGGGCCAGCCCGATTGACGTGGCGAACGAGTTGAGCAGCATTTTCCCCAGCTCCACCGGCACCCAGTCGCCGGTTCAGCTTGGCGGCCGTGGCGGACGCCGTGGCGGTGGCGGTGGATTCGGCGGCGCCGGCGGCGCCGGCACCACCAGCCAGCGCATTCAAAAGGCGCAGCAGATCGGCGTTGTGCCTGACTCGCGCACCTCGGCGGTCGTTGTGACCGCGCCGAAGGATTTGATGGACGAAATTGCGGGCGTGATTGCGGATATGGACAAGCCTTCGACTCGCGACCAGCAAGTTTATACTTATCAGTTGAAAAACGCCGATCCGAACCAGACGCTGCAAACGCTCAACAGCATGTTCGGGGGCAACAATTCTCGCGGCACCACCCAGACCAGCGCGCTCATGAATCGCAATCAAAGCAGCGCGAACAGCGCGGGCACCGCCAACGTATCCACCGGCATCGGCACCGGTGCAACGCCGTAGAGGATTCCAAACCACGAAAAAATTCAACGAAAATACAAAATATGACGACAAACCATTTCAAGCAAAAGGTCAGCGGCATTCTGATATTTCTGATTTGCGCCGCGCTGCAAGTCCACGCTGGCGGTGGCCGTGGCGGCGGTGGCGGTGGCGGTGGCGGTGGCGGTGGTGGCCGGGGCGGTGGCGGCGGCGGCTTCGGTGGTGGTGGCGGCGGCTTCGGCGGCGGCGGTGCTGCCTTCGGTGGTGGTGGCGGTGCCGGCGCTGTTGCGGGAGCACGCGGCAATGCCGCTAACGGCAACTCGGCATACAACAACAACGGCCAAGTGGGCACCGCGCAAATTTCGGTGGACCCGGTGACGCACAACCTTGTCATCATCGCCGACGAGGAGACCAAGGAGCAGATCTATAGAGTTCTAGCCGAACTCGACGTGCCCGTGCCGCAGGTGCTTATCAAGGCCGTCTTCCTCGAAGTGGACGACAGCAAAGCGCTCGATTTCGGTGTTCAGGGCAATTACAACGGTTTCAGCCATAACTTCGGGGTGATCACGGGGTATATAACCAATTACAGTCTTACCACCCCTTCTACAGTTGTTGCAAATCCAGCTGGTGGCAGCACAACAACGTATGGGACTCCAACCATCGGGCCTAGCGGCCTTACTCCGTTGACGACGAGTTACAGTGTGAACAACGGTTTTGGCGTGCCGGCATCCCTGTCGGGATCGGGCGGGAACGGCGGGCTTTATCAGATCATGGGCAATGATTTCACGGGGACAATCCAGGCTCTTGCCACCGCCGGCAAGGCGCAGGTGCTGTCGCGCCCGTCCGTTCTGGCGCGCGACGGCCAGTTGGCGGAAATTGTCGTCGGCCAGAGCGTCTATCTGCCCAGCAGCGTCAGTTTAACCGCTGTCGGCGGCACCGGCACCACCGTTCCTTCCATCAACGGCAGCTATCAGAACGTCGGCATCCAATTGGATGTCACGCCGTTCATCGGGAAGAACCGCCTGGTGCAAATGATTCTCGAGCCGCAAATCACCTCCATTGACACCTCGACGCCCGGCCAGGTGATTGAAGGCGCCAGCCTGTTCACCTCCGCCGTGTATGCGCCCAATCTCCTCAAACGTTCCGCCAACACCGTGGTCATTACTCCCGACGGCCAGACCGTCGTCATCGGCGGCCTCATCAGCAACCAAAAGTCCTCCAGTGAAAGCAAAGTGCCGCTTCTCGGCGACATACCGGTGCTCGGCAATCTTTTCAAGTTCACCAGCAAGGCGAACGGAAAGGACGAGTTGCTGATGTTTATCACGCCGCACGTCGTCCAGATGCCGGATGAACTCGCCGCCATGTCCGCGCATGAAACCGGCCAGGCGCCGATGATCACCAATTCGATTCCGGAGCAGGAACTGGATCGTTTTCTTGACCGCCAGCCGGCGAACAACAGTTCGACCCCGAGAAATGGGGATGGATTTTTCTCGCCCCAGCCTTAAATTGGAATACGAATCATGCAACCCAAACGAAATAGCAATTTGATTTACGGTCTGCTGCTTGGAGTCTGGGTGCTGGTCGTTGCCTGGCAGATCGAGGAGCACTTCCAGGTCCGCGGAGCCGCCAAGACCGATTTGCGGAATCGGTCCCAGGAAATCGCCAACACCTTGAGCGCCGTCACGCACGCCCTCCGAATTCGCGGCGCGACTCCGCAGGAACGCCTCGACCCGCTCCTGAAAGAACTCGTCCGCAACCGCACCAACGAACTCGTCAATTCCATCCGCTTGATTTCGGTCGGCTTGCTGAACACCGACGGCGACTACATCGTCGCCGTCGGCAACACCAATCTGCTGTCACGCGAAACCCCGGCTGAAAGCGAGCGATGGTCGGACGGTTATGTCACTTTTATCTGGCCGGTGACGGGCACGGGGGTCGGTCCCGAAGGCGCGACCAATCCCACCGTTGTCCTGCCGTCGTTTCGCGACATGACCAACGAAATGCGCGGTGATTTTCCGCGTCCCGAAACGCCGCCGGGCGAAACGCCGCCCACAAACGGTTTTGCCGGCGCCGCCACCAACGCCGAACCGGGCGGCCCGCCGCCCACGAACGGTCTTGTCAGCGCCGCCACCGGCACCGCCACCAACGCCGAACCGGGCGCGCGGCGCGGGATGTCGCGCGGTCGTCCGCCGTGGATGCGCAACATGTCCGATGCCGATTACCGGGCGCTCGCCGCCACCCATGAATTGCACGGGCTGGTGCTCGCCATGTCCACGGAAAATTACCGCGCCGTCTGCGTTCGCGACCTCTGGCTGCGGTTCGTCATCGTTTTTTTCGCGGGCATGTCCGCCGCCGGCGCGGGAATGGCCGCGCGCAATGTTTCCAAGACGGCGGAACTGCAGATCCGCCTCGTCCGCGCGAGCGAACTCAATTCGCATCTCAAGGAGATGAACCTCGCCGCCGCCGGCCTCGCGCACGAAACCCGCAACCCGCTCAACATCATCCGCGGCCTCGCGCAGATGCTTTCCAAACAGACCGACGCCCCGTCCGACATCCGCGAGAAGACCCGCGTCATCATGGACGAGACCGACAAGGTGACCGCGCAACTGACCGAATTCATCAACTACTCGCGCCCGCGCGAAATTCGCCGCTCGAAAATCGCGCTGCCGTCCGCCACCGCCGAAGTGGTGCGCGCGCTGACCCACGACATTGAGGAAAAGAAACTCCGCGTGGAGACCGGCGGCGAACCGATTGCAATCGAGGCCGACGACCAGTTGTTCCGCCAGGTTTTGTTCAATCTGTTGATCAACGCCATCCAGGCCGCAGACGTGAACGGGCAGATTCAAATTTCAGCGCGGCGCGTCAGCGCCAGCGAGGCGGCCCTCGAAATCCGCGACGACGGCCCCGGCGTCCCGCCCGAACGCCGGCAGGAAATTTTCAAGCCCTATTTCACGACGCATCAGAAAGGCACCGGCCTCGGCCTCGCCGTCGTGCAGCAAATCGTCCTCGCCCACGGCTGGGAAATTCAGTGCCTCGGCAACGAGCCGAAAGGCGCCATCTTCCGCATCACCCACTTGAAGCTGGCGGTGTGATTTAACGCGCTGAAGGTGCTGCGGAAATCAGCCCGGTGTTGGCCGATGCAATCGGCCTACGCCGGGAAATCATCCCACAAATTAATTTTCCCTCTCCCCGCCGAACGAGGAGAGGCCGGGGGACGAGAACGAGGACGAAAAAACTTTGAACCCCGAACTCCGAACCCTAGA
>Ga0302319_10020650_pt1 | contig 11886 bp, 9 predicted proteins | sample Bog_T0_2_FD_203319 | JGI IMG/M metagenome (GOLD analysis project Ga0302319, IMG submission 203319) | Peat permafrost microbial communities from Stordalen Mire near Abisko, Sweden - Bog_T0_2 | ecosystem: Environmental > Terrestrial > Soil > Wetlands > Peat | place: Sweden: Abisko, Stordalen Mire...
ATCAGATTCTCGGCCAGTACTCCGTCAACAAGCCCGGTATTGACGCGGGAATGGGCTTTGCCGTAGGCACTAAGTGGCACGGCAAGATCTTCGCGGAAGCGAAGTACAAGCGCATGTTCAACGGCAACTATCACACCGACTACGTCCCTGTAACGGTAGGGTTCCGCTGGTAATCGGAGTGTAAACGAGGGCGGCGTAACACCCGCCCTCGCTAAGCGAGCCGCGCCTCGTTCAGCAGCCTCATCCGGCGCAGAAATTCCGGCAGGAGACTCAATCGCAGCGCATTGGGCCCGTCCGAAAGCGCCCTCTCCGGCTCATCGTGCACTTCCACGAAGATCCCGCTAACGCCCACCGCAACTGCCGCTGAAGCCAGCGGTTCGATGAATTGCGGCTGCCCTCCCGAAGCCGCGCCACCGCCGCTCGGCAACTGCACGCTGTGAGTAGCATCGAAAACCACCGGCCATCCCGACTCGGCCATCACCTTGAGCCCGCGCATATCCACCACCAGATTGTTGTAGCCGAACGAAGAACCGCGCTCTGTCAGAACCACTCTATGGTTGCCCGCCGATTCAACCTTCTCGCCAGCATGATGAATATCGTGCGGCGCGACAAACTGGCCCTTCTTGATATTCACGATTCGATCCGTTCGTCCTGCTTCAAGCAGCAAATCCGTCTGCCGGCAAAGGAACGCCGGGATTTGAAGGATATCCACCACATCCGCGGCCGGAGCCACGTGCGCGGTCTCATGAACATCGGTCAGAATCGAATAACCCCGCGCTCTTAAACCTCCCAGTATCCGCAATCCCTCGCGAATACCCGGCCCGCGATAACCCTTCAGACTCGTGCGATTCGCCTTGTCGTAAGACGCTTTGAACACATAAGGAAAGCCCTGCTCCGCCGCGATAACCGAAATCGCATCGGCCATCCGGTGCACATGCTCTTCGCTCTCAATCACACACGGACCCGCGATCAGCACCAGCTTCGCGGGATTCTGAAAATCCTCGAAACGAATACTCACGCGGTATATTCCGGCTCGGGCAGCAGCGGAGCCTCAGCCGCCGCCACACGATGCGCGCGATACTTCCGCGCTGCCGCCACAAAAGCGCTGAACAATGGATGCGGCTCCAGCGGCTTCGACTTAAACTCCGGATGAAACTGGCAGCCAAGATAATACGGATGATTTTCAATCTCGCAGATCTCTACATAAGTTCCGTTAGGAGTCTCACCGGTAATCTTCAAGCCCTGAGAAGTCAATGCGTCCTCAAACTCACGGTTGAATTCAAATCTGTGCCGATGCCTCTCGCTGATCTCAATAGACCCGTAGGCCTTATACGCAAAACTGCCCGGCTTGAGAACACAAGGCCACGCCCCCAGGCGCATCGTGCCGCCTAACTCATCGACACCTTTTAACTCGCGCAGCTTATAAATCACCCGCTGTGGCCCCCCCGGATTGAACTCCGTCGAATTAGCTTCCGCCAGTCCGCAAACATTGCGCGCAAATTCGATCACCATCGTCTGCATCCCCAGGCAAATTCCGAAGTAGGGCACCTTTCTCACCCTTGCGAACTCAATGGCGTTAATCATCCCTTCAATCCCGCGCTTGCCAAAGCCGCCCGGCACAAGGATGCCGTCATAATCCTCCAGCTCGCGATGCAGCTTGCCCTTCTCAAAACTCTCCGCCTCAATCCAGTGAATATTCACTTTCACGTTATGCTCAATCCCGCCATGCAGCAGGGCCTCTTTCAGGCTCTTATAAGAATCCTCATACTCGACATACTTACCTACCAGCGCAATATCGATCTGATCCTTAGGATTCTGCATCCGGTCCAGCATGGCAGCCCATTTTTCAAGATTGCGCGGACCAGTGGAATCCAGATGCAAATGCCGCAGAATAATTTCGTCCACCTTCTCGGTCGCAAACACCAGCGGGATCTCGTAAACCGAATCCACATCCTTAGCCGTAATCACCGCTTCCGGCGCCACGTCGCAGAAGAGCGCAATCTTATCCTTCATTTCGTCCGGCAGAAACCGTTCCGCACGGCACAGCAGAATATCCGGCTGGATACCTATAGCTCGAAGCTCTTTAACGCTATGCTGCGTAGGCTTAGTCTTAAGCTCCTGCGCGGCGCTGATCCATGGCACCAGCGTCACATGCACGAAGATGCAGTTCTCGCGGCCCACTTCATGCCGCACCTGGCGAATCGCTTCCAGAAACGGCAGCGATTCGATATCGCCCACCGTGCCGCCGATCTCGCAGATCACCACGTCCACGTCCACCGCCAGCTTACGAATTGCCGCCTTGATCTCATTGGTCACATGCGGAATCACCTGCACGGTCTTACCCAGATAATCCCCGCGCCGCTCCCGCTGGATGATCTGTTCATAAATACGGCCGCTGGTAAGATTGTTCGCCTGCGTCAGCCGCGCGTGCGTGAAGCGCTCATAATGGCCCAGGTCGAGATCGGTCTCCGCGCCATCGTCCGTTACAAAAACCTCGCCATGCTGGAACGGGCTCATCGTGCCCGGGTCCACGTTCAGATACGGGTCGAACTTCTGCAGCGTAACCCGAAGCCCGCGATTCTCCAGAAGGCAGCCGATCGAGGCCGCCGCAATTCCCTTCCCCAGCGACGAAACAACTCCGCCAGTGACGAAAATATGTTTAGCCTGTTTAACCAATGATCTGCACGCCTCCCCTCACCGCTTCCTGCGCCGCGCGAAACAGACTGCGCACTCTCTCCAGATCCTCAGGCGTATCTACGCCCAGCGACTCGTACTCCGTCTCCACCACGCGAATGGTAAATCCGTTCTCCAGCGCCCGCAGCTGCTCCAGCCGCTCCGCCTGTTCCAGAGGCCCCACCCGCATCTCCGGATACCGCAGCAAAAAATCGCGCCGGTAAACATAAAGCCCAATATGCTTGAAGTGCGCCAGCGGCCCGTTATCCCGGGCAAACGGAATCGTAGAACGCGAAAAATAAATCGCATTCTCAAACCGGTCCGTAACCACCTTCACCACATTCGGATCTGAAACCTCACGAGGATCCTCAATCCGCTTCTTCAGCGTTCCCATCGGAATCGCCGGTTCTTCCAGCAGCGGCAAAACGGCAAGATCGATAGCCGTCGGATCGATCAACGGCTCATCGCCCTGAATATTCACGACGAGCTCATAATCCTCAAACGCCGATGCCACTTCAGCCACCCGATCCGTGCCCGAAACATGATCCTCGCGAGTCATCTGCACGCGCGCGCCGAAGCGCCGGGCCGCGTTATAAATGCGCTTATCGTCTGTGGCGATTACTACAGAAGTCAGGTACCGCGACATCATGGCACGGTCATAAACGTGCTCAAGCATGGTGCGGGAATCGAGGGTTGCCAAAGCCTTCCCGGGAAATCGGGAAGATGCGTACCGGGCGGGGATAACGGCCAGTATTTTACGGTGCACACGCGATGGTAGCATACTCACCTTGTGCTAGACTCCAGGCAGAAAGGGAAGCACCCGATGCGGTCCCGTTACGTCGTAATACACCGTAAGGTAGTGATCCTGGGCGCGCTGGGGGCTGCCGCTCTCGTATTTGCGGTTGCCTCGCCGCAGGACCAGAAGCCTGTTTCAGGCGAGAGCGCTCAGGTCGATATCGTGCCCCGGCCGAAGCTCGGCGAGCCCGTTGCGGCGCCTTCGCCGAAGGCGAACATCCGCGTCGATACCAACGTAGTCCTCATCCCTGTCACCGTCACCGATCCCCTGAACCGCTTCGTCACCGGACTCGATCAGGATGTCTTCGATGTCATGGAAGATAACGTCAAACAAAAGATCGTTTCCTTCGGCAGCGAAGACGCGCCGCTCTCGATTGGTATCGTCTTCGACACCAGCGGAAGCATGGGCCCAAAGCTCGATAAATCCCGCCAGTCCGTAACTGAATTCTTTAAGACCGCGAACCCCGAGGACGAGGCGTTTCTGGTCGAATTCAACGACCGCCCCGAACTCGTCACCCCTCTCACCCACAACCTCGAAGAAATTCAAAACCGCCTCACATTCACCCAATCCAAGGGCAGAACGGCCCTGCTCGATGGCGTCCTGCTCGCCTTGCGCACCATGAAAAAAGCGCACAATCCCCGCAAGGCCCTGATCGTGATTTCCGATGGCGGCGATAACAGCAGCCGCTACACCGAATCCGAGCTCAAATCGTTCGTGAAAGAAGCCGACGTACAGATTTACGCCATCGGAATTTATGAACCGGCTTCATCGCGTGGGCGTACGCCCGAGGAACTCGCCGGTCCCGGCCTGCTCACCGACATCTCGGAACCCACCGGCGGCCGGCACTTCGTCGTCGAGAATCTGAACGAATTGCCCGACGTAGCCGCAAAAATCGGAATCGAACTGCGTAACCAGTACGTCCTGGGTTATAGCCCAGCCAATGCCGCCCGTGACGGCAAGTATCGTAAGGTGAAAGTGAAGATTAATCAGCCGCGGGGATTACCGCAGTTGCACGCATTCTGGAGAACCGGCTACTATGCGCCGACGCAGTGAGATCGTTTTAGCAACCGCAGTCCTCGCGGGGACGGCGCTTTTGCTTGCCCAGCAAAAACCGCCCGCAGGCAAGCCGCCCGCCGCAGCGCAGGATGACACCGGCGACGCCATATTTACCGCGGATACGCGCCTCGTTCCGCTCAACGTAACCGTAACCGATAAAGCCGGACACCTTGTTACCGGCCTCACTCGCGGAGCCTTTACCATTCTCGAGAACGGGGTCGTTCAGCAGATCAAGGATTTCAAAGGTGAGGACGTTCCCGTCTCCCTCGGTCTCATCATCGACAACAGCGGCAGCATGCGCGAGAAACGCCAGAGCGTCGAATCGTCCGCGTTAGCCCTGGTCCGCGAGTCCAACCCTCAGGATGAAGCGTTCGTCGTCAATTTCAACGACGAAGCCTACCTCGACGCGCCTGCCGACGGCCGCGGTCTTACCGGCGATATTAAGGTCCTTGAACAGGGGCTCACGAAAATCGATTCCCGCGGAGGCACCGCCATGCGCGACGCTATCCGGATGTCGATGGATCATCTGAAGAAGTACGCCAAACGCGACAAGAAAGTCATCCTTATCGTCACCGATGGCAACGACAATGCCAGCAGCGAAACCCTGTCAGCTATAGTGCGTCAGGCCCAGCAGGAAGACATCCTGGTCTACGCCATCGGTCTCCTGAGCGAAGAAGAGAAGAAAGAAGCTCAGGCCGCAAAGCGCGCGCTCGATCTGCTGACGAACAGCTCAGGCGGCCAGGCTTTCTATCCGAAAGACGTTTCCGACGTCGAACGCATCGCGCACGAAGTAGCGCATGATATCCGCAACCAGTACACCATCACCTACACGCCCGCAAACCAGAAGCTCGACGGCTCTTTCCGAACCATCAAAGTGATGGTGAAAGCCCCGGGGAATCCGCTGGCGCGAACCCGTCAGGGTTACTACGCCACCCCTGAAGACAAACACCCTGCACCCTCCGCCTCTCGTGGTTCCGTCCAGTAAGGTGGGACAGGCGGTTCCGCCTGTCGACTCTTCTCGGCGCGCCCCGTGCTAACTCTCCTCATCGCATTCCGCCTCACCAAAGGATACCGGCTCAAGCCCTGGAAAAGCCCCTACCTCCGGTGGCGGATAGAAACCTGGTCCGGCATTGAAGCCGATTCCATCACCCCCCGCCAATTCTTCACCTTCGCCTGGGAGAATCGCCGCGACCTCATGCGCTACCTCCGCTGGGCCGCCGCGAAAGGCAACATCTAAGACCTGAAAATGCCCTCTCGAATTCTCAAACTCTGGCTGCTCGCGGCATGTTGCGCATTCGCGCAATCCACCGTTCATTCGCTCACCATCCTCCACACCAACGACCTCCATGCCCATCTTCAGCCCGATTCCGACGGCATGGGCGGATTCGCCTACCTCGCCGCCGAACTCCGCCACCAGCGCGCCGGATGTACCGCGTGCCTTTACCTGAACGCCGGCGACCTCGTCCAGGGCACTCCCGTATCCACCATCTACCACGGCATTCCGGTCTACAAAATCTCCAATCTCCTCGGCCTCGATGCCTCCACCCTCGGCAATCATGAATTCGATTACGGCTGGAAAAACATCGAAACCTTCGAGAAAACAGCCCACTATCCCCTTGTCACGGATAACGTAGTGAACGCCCAGGGACAGTTGCTCACCCACAAAGGCTATGTCGTCAAAAAAATCGACGGAGTCCGCATCGCGATCATCGGTGTCCTGTTAGGCGATCTTGTCGGCAACCTCTCCACCGAAGAGCAGGTCGGCCCCTGGAAGGTGGAACCCGTCGCCGAAACGGTTCGCAAAACGGTCGCCGAGATCAAAGACAAAGCCGATCTCATCGTGGTCCTCGGCCACATCCACACCACCGAAGCGGAGCAGATCGTCCACCAGATTCCCGAGGTCTCCATCGTCGTGATCGGCCACGAACACACCGGCTACAAAGAAGTGCATCGCCTCGAAAACCATTACATCGTCGAAGCGAAGAGCTACGGCGTCGAGCTCGGCCGGCTCGACTTTCAGTTCGACACCGCGAAGCGCGAAGTCCTCTCCGCCGACTGGAAACACATCCCGATCGACTCGCACAAAATCACTCCCGCGCCCGATGTCGAGAAGCTCGTCGACAAGTGGGAAAGCAAAGTCGCGAAAATCGTCGACGTGCCCATCGGCGAAGCGAAGCGCCGTCTCTCCGGACCGGACCTGCGCCACCTGATTGAAACCGCCATGGCCGAAGAATCGGGCGCCGATATCGCCTGGATCAACAGCGGCAACGTGCGCGGCTTCCTCCCTCCGGGCCAACTTCTGGCCCGCCATATCTGGGACATCCTGCCCTTCGACAACTTCATCCTTGTCGGAACGTTCAAAGGCGCGGATCTTCCCGAGCCGGTCAGGAAAGAATTCCCTAACCTGCAGCCGGATCGCATCTATAAACTCGCCACCACCGACTTCACCGTAGCCAACCAGGCCTCGCGAGATCAGTTCGGAGTCTCAGGCCTGAAATTCCCCGTCAAGGCCCAACTCCAGCGCGACGCCATGATCGACTGGGTCAAAAAGAAAAAGACCCTCGAATGATTATTTCTCATAAGCGCTAACTTAAGACGAAATTGTAAGCTCGCAGCGCGGATGTCAGGAACGCGCGTTTTACGGCAAACTGCCAGGGCGCCTGGAAGACCATCGGAGGTACCGCGCAAAACAGTATCATGGGAATGTTAAAAGTCAGAGATTTGATCCAGATGCTCGAATCCGCCGGCTGGCGTTTGAAGAAGACCAAAGGCAGCCACCGCCAGTTCCGTCACCCCCGAGAAAGGGATGGTGGTTACTGTGCCGGGCCATCCCGGGAAAGACATACCGATAGGAACGCTGAAAGCCATCCTTCGTAGTTCTGGTCTGGAGAGAAAAGAGGACGAATGACGTACACGGTCATTTTCGAGAAGGGACCCACCTCGTGGGGAGCGTACGTTCCGGATCTTCCCGGCGTGATCTCAGTTGGCGACTCGCGAGATGAAGTACAGCAATTAATTCAGGAAGCGATCGCGTTTCATCTGGAAGGAATGAGGGAGGAGGGCCTTTCCATACCGCTGCCTTCCAGCTTTGCCGGGGCAGTCGAAGTCGATCACGCCGCCTGACCGGGCCAAGTCGGACTTTTCCGATTTGCGCGTAATGCGTCAAGTTGAACATGCGCGGGCGACAGAACGGCTCATAATGGTCAAGCGAGGCGCGTACTCGTACCCAGCTGTTGCTCTCGATGGGCACATCGACTCCTGGAGGGAGATTTCTTTCCAGTCGACTTGGCAAATGGATCATCACCACCGCGATCTCCTTACCTCGCCCGATAGCGCGAGATCCGTGATGGGCTACCTGAGCACGATCTTCTGGGGACACTTGAGTGGTCAGGACGGACGTGTCGGGGCCGCAAGGGCAAAAGCAAAGGCGAGGCAGGCACTGAACCAGATAGCGAACGGCGCCGGCGGCGGAATTCAGGGTGCAGCGAATACGATTCATCAGGCTCTTGCAGTTGTCGAATTGGAGCGATGCGGAGATGCCGTGAAGTTACTGTACTCCGATCTTCCTCAACTGGGGCCCGCTGTTCGCGTCCAGGGTATGTGCCTTCCTGGCCCTAAGAAAATGCGGTGTGATCGACTCGATAATCGCGTTGAAGTATCCGCAGTTTGGGTTCTCGGTTGATGGCAACAGGTATGTGAAAGGAACAGCCACGAATGTGCGGCTCTACGACTCGTATTGCGCATTCTTAAGGGAGTGGGCGGAGAACCTTAATAGCGCAGGTCGCGACTTCCTATGGAAAGACCGAGACAACGAGAATCGCGGTTGGCGCGCAGCCGATGTGGAACGGGCGATCTTTTAGTGTATTTGACGATTCGTCGCCGGTGCGCAACCGACCGCTGCGTCTTTTGCAAATGCCGCTTCGTGCTTTCGAAGAACACGGACGCTTCAGCGTATAGGGCATCGAGATGTTCTTTCGCCCTGGCTATCTTCGCGTCAGCGCTTTCCATCCAGGGCGGTGAGTCGGGAATCGGCATGATTTCAGGAAGCCACACCCTCCGACCTTCGGTCAAGTTTCGGTCAAGTTTCGCGAACATCATGTCATGCGCCGCGATTTCCAACCCGCACGCAATCCCATTTGCCCGTGTAGTCGGCAGGCCGTCGCTGTGGCTGTCCGAAGTGTGACTTCATGCGAAACACTCTCGGCGCTTATCCGAACCTTTACCTCGACGCGCGACCCAAGGCGGTTGATGACCGACATGAGACGATCCACCGTGAACCGGCCGAGATCCGCGTTGCGTATCCGCGAAAAATCGGCCGCGGCAATGCCGGTTCTCGCGTGCGCGGCACGAACAGTCAGTCGTTCCCTGTCCAGCGCCTTCACAATCTCGGCCGCCAGGATCGCAGCAACCTCGGCTATGACCCCTCCGGCTCCAGAATACAAACATCCCGCAAATTCCGATACTTCTCCGCAAAATCCAAACCATACCCCACCACAAACTCATCCGGAATCTGAAACCCGACATAAGCCACATCCACATGTCTCAGCCGCCGCTCCGGCTTATCCAGCAATGCCGCCACCTTTACCGATCTCGGAAAACGCGTCTTCAGCAGCGCCGTCAGATAACTCAACGTCACCCCGCTGTCGATAATGTCTTCCACAATCAGCACGTCCGCCCCCTGCAGCGAAATATCCAGGTCCTTCACGATCCTCACCTCGCCCGAACTCGTCCGCTCCTTCCCGTAGCTCGAAATCCCCATAAAATCGATAAACGCATCGCGCTTGATCGCCCGCGCCAGGTCCGCCAGAAAGAAGCAGGCGCCTTTCAAAATGCAGATCAGATAAAGCGTGCCTTCGGGGTAATCCGCCGTGATCTGCGCGCCGATCTCTACAATGCGCTTCTGAATCTGTTCTTCTGAAATAAGAGGTCTGAGAGCCATATGCCGGTCCCTTATTCTACGCGTCCAGTACGTCTCTCAGCTTGCGCCCCAGGGCTTCCGACGTGAAAGGCTTCTGAATCAGCTGCGTCTCCCCTGCCAGAACCCCGTGGCTCGCCAGCATGTCGTCGGTATAACCCGACATGAACAGCACCTTAAGCCCCGGATTCTTCTCGCGCAGCTTATGCGCAAGGTCGCCCCCGCTCATCTGCGGCATAATCACATCCGTCAGCAGCACGTCAACGCGACCCCGGCTGTCATCCCAGACCTTTATCGCCGTCTCGCCCGATTCCGCCACCAGAACCCTGTAGCCCAGCCTGATCAGGATTGTCTCCGCGAGAGCGCGCACACTCGATTCGTCTTCCACCAGCAGCACCGTCTCCACCCCCTGCGGCGCCCCCACGCTCGGAGGAGCGGCGTTTTCGACCTTCCCTTCGGCCTCGGGCAGATAGATCCTGAAAACTGTGCCTTGCCCCACCGCCGAGTCCACCTGAATCCTGCCCTTCGATTGCGACACGATTCCGTAAACCATCGAAAGCCCCAGCCCGGTCCCTTTGCCCTGTTCCTTAGAGGTGAAAAACGGATCGAATATTCGCGGGCGAATCTCTTCGTCCATGCCGATTCCGGTATCGCGCACTTCCAGCAAAATCCCGAGGGGAACGTCGGTTTCCTCTACCGGAGGCATCGCCACCTCCAGCTTCCGGCAGCTGACATCCAGCGAACCTCCCAGCGGCATCGCATCGCGCGAATTCACCACCAGATTCATCACCACCTGCTCGATCTGATGCGGGTCTGCCCGAATCAGACAAGGACCCGCGGTCGTCACCGTCAGCACCACATGCTCGCCAATCACCCGCCGCAGCAGCCGCTGCATATTGCGCAGCAGATCGCAAAGATCCAGCACTTTAGGCTGCACCACCTGCCTCCGGCTGAACGCCAGCAACTGCCCCGTAAGCGCCGAGGCCCGCCGCGCCGAGTTCAGAATTTCCTGCAGATACGTAATCAGGCTCTCGTCGCTCAGCTCGCCGACACCCTCCAGCGCCAGTTGCCCATACCCCGAAATCACCGTCAGCAGATTATTGAAATCGTGCGCGACGCCGCCCGCCAGCCGCCCCAGCGCATCCATCTTGCGCGCCTGCGTCAACTGGTCCTCAAGCATGGTGCGCTCCGTGATATCCACGCCCACCCCGCCCACCAGCACCACGCTGCCCCCTTCGATGATCGGGAACTTGTAGATCAGCCAGGAGTGGATGCCATCGGCGTGAGCCAGCGGCTCCACGAATTCCATCGGCTTCTGCGCCGCCACCACCGCCGCATCGTTCTCGCGATAGAGCGCCGCATTTGCTTCCGGCCAGATCTCCTCGTCCGTGTGGCCTACCATCGCCTCCGGTTGGATGCGGAACAGCGTCCAGCACGCCTCGTTGAAATAGACATATCTTCCGGTCAGGTCCTTGATGAACGCGATGCCCGGCAGATGCCGCATGAACGCCGCGAACCGCTGCTCGCTCAGCCGCAGCGTCTCCTCCCAGATCTTGCGCTCGGTGATATCGATCACCGTGCAAACGATACTCCCGCCCACCTGGCCGCGCGGAGCATCGAACAGACGCGCGTTCACCAGCGTCCAGCAGCGCGACCCGTCCTTTCTCCGATAGCAAACCTCGTATTCGCTGAGATGCCCCTCATCGGTCAGCTTTCGCAGCAGACGGTCCCGCGCCCCCGGTTCGGCGTGCAGTTGCGAAGCCCGCACCGCGAACAACTCCTCGCGCGACGCGTAACCCCACATCCGCAGGATTGCATCGTTGCAGTCCAGAATCCGCCCGTCGACCGTAGCGTGAATAATTCCGGCCAGGTTCTCGCGATAAATAAAATCGCGCAGTTGATTGGCCGATTCCGCCTCAAACTCGCGTTTTCTCCGCTCCGTAATATCGCGAAAGGAAAACAGCGCGCCACAAATCTCTTCGCCCACTCCTTTCAGAGGCCGTGCGCCGCATTCGATCCAGAGAGCGCACGCGTCGCCGTGGCCCCGCCGGATCACGTATACCTCGTCCTCGCTCGTTTCCCCGCGCAAAGCGCGCGCGACCGGCATCCGCTCAGCCGCCACCGGCCGCTCCGTCTGCGGATCGGCCAAAGCAGGCATCTCCTCCGCCGGGACGCCGCGCAGCCACTCCTCCGCCCGCGCGTTCCTGTGAACCGCACGGGTTTCCGCGTCGTAAATCACGACCGCGAGAGGCAGCGCGTCCAGCATCGCCGCATCGGGAATTATTTCCATGAATGAATGGATTATACCCACCTAATTAACTAGTTTCCGGCGCAAAATTTGCTTTCGAGTATAGAGCGCCGCTCCCTTACGGTCACGGCTCGGAATGAAAACCCTTGTTATCAACAGCCTTTCCGAGCCGCGCGCGTAAGCAAGCGGTTGCAAGTG
>Ga0302319_10020651_pt1 | contig 11886 bp, 10 predicted proteins | sample Bog_T0_2_FD_203319 | JGI IMG/M metagenome (GOLD analysis project Ga0302319, IMG submission 203319) | Peat permafrost microbial communities from Stordalen Mire near Abisko, Sweden - Bog_T0_2 | ecosystem: Environmental > Terrestrial > Soil > Wetlands > Peat | place: Sweden: Abisko, Stordalen Mire...
TCGCGCTCCGGCACGCTGGCCACCCTGCGCTTCCTGCGCCAGCAGCAGAACCCTGCCAAGCCCGGCGACCCGCTTTATTGCCTGGCCGATTTCGTGGCCCCGCGGGATTCGGGGCGCGTGGACACGGTGGGCGCCTTCGCCTGCACCGCGGGCCAGGAGCTGGAGGACTATGCCCTGTCGCTGAAGAAGAGCGGGGACGACTACAAGGGCCTGCTGCTGCAGGCCCTGGGCGACCGCCTGGCCGAAGCCCTGGCCGAGTTTCTGCACCTGCAGGTGCGCAAGGCCTGGGGCTACGGCGAGGGCGAGAACCTGTCCGTGCCGGACCTGTTGAAGGAGCGCTACCGCGGCATCCGCCCCGCGGCGGGCTATCCCTCGGCGCCGGACCACACCGAGAAGGCCGCGCTGTGGTCCCTGCTCGACGCCGAGAAGGCCACGGGCATCACCCTGACGAGCAGCTATGCCATGCATCCGGGCGCCAGCGTCAGCGGCCTCTACTTCGCCCACCCGGACAGCCGCTACTTCGCGGTGGGCCGCCTGGGCCGGGACCAGGTGCAGGACTACGCCCGGCGCAAGGGCTGGCCGGTGGAAGAGGCGGAACGCTGGCTGGGGCCCTACCTGGCCTACTAGAAGCGGCGGGAAGGCGCGTGGTGTTGCGCGCACACGGGGGGTTGCCATGGGTAACAGGCGTGGGACTGCGGCGGTGGTGTTCCTGGGGTTCCTGGGACTGGCGTCCGCGGCAGCGAGCGCAGCGGCTGCGGCCGCCACCACCAAGGGGGCCGCTTCGGGCATTGCGGTCGAGCCCAGCGCCCCGGCGCTTGTGCCGACTCCGGACGTGGACACGGTCGACGCCGAGTCCGATCCGGACCTGGACAAGGCCAAGCCCACCGGCGAGCCCGAGCAGAAGCCCTTGGATCTGGGCATGAAGGGGCGCCTGGGCATCAGCCTGAACACCGACCCCAACCTGACGACGGGCCTTTCCTTCGACTGGTGGACCGGCGAGCGGGACTCCATCCGCTTCACGGTGTCCGGGAGCTACCTCGACAGCCCTTCGCCCACCTACAACGCGCTGCCGTCCAATGACGGCTATGGCGGCTCGAGCACCCTGAACTGGTCCTACGGCGCCGAGATTGCCGTGCGCAGCGCCTGGTTCGACCTCGGCGACCTCGGCTTCGTGTACAGCCAGGTCAGCCTGGGCGGGGGGCAGTCCCAGAGCTGGAGCCAGTATCAGGGCCTCTGGGACGACCGCTGGGCGGCCTCCGGCAAGTACACCCTCATCTACGAATCCGACAATGAACAGACCTACGGCCTCTTCGGACTGCGCCTGGGCGCCGAGGTGTTCTGGCCCGGGCGGCGCGACCTCTCGTTCGAAGCCTCCTGGGGCGCGGCCCTGAAGTGGTCGCAGAATTCCTCGAACGCCCAGCAGACCAGCAGCGACCCCGCAAACGAGCCCGCCCCGGCCCGCCAGTCCGGAACCGCGGACGGGTTCCAGATACTGACCAATTCCGCCGGCTGGACCGCGGCCATCAACTTCTACTTCCGCTGAGCCCCCGGCCCGGCGAACCAGGAACAAGCCATGACGCTCATCCCCACCTCGGTCCTCAAGTCCTACGGGCGCAAGCCGGCCTGGCTGCGCGCCCAGCTGCCCGGGGGCGCCGGCTATGACGAGACGCGCGCCAAGGTCAAGGGGCTGGACCTGCACACCGTCTGCGAGGAGGCCCAGTGCCCCAACCTGGGCGAGTGCTGGAGCCGCGGCACGGCCACCATCATGATCCTGGGCGACACCTGCACCCGCGCCTGCGGCTTCTGCGCGGTGAAGAGCGGCCGGCCCACGGAGCTTGACGAGGCCGAGCCCGAGCGCGTGGCCGAGAGCGTCCGGCGCCTGGCCCTCAAGCACGTGGTCCTCACCAGCGTGGCGCGCGACGAGCTGGCCGACGGCGGCTCCGGCATCTGGGCGCGCACCATCCGCCTGGTCAAGCAGGCCTCGCCGCGCACCAGCGTCGAGGTGCTGATCCCGGACTTCCTGGGCAAGCAGGACTGCTGGCAGCGCGTCTTCGACGCCCGTCCCGACATCCTCAACCACAACACCGAGACCGTGGAGCGCCTGGCGCCCACGGTGCGCAGCGTGGCCCGCTGGGACCGCACCCTCGCCCTGCTCACGGCCGCCCGCGCGGCGGGCCTGGCCACCAAGAGCGGCCTCATGCTGGGCCTGGGCGAGACCGAGCCCGAGGTGGAGCAGACCCTGCGCCAGCTGCACGCCGCCGGGGTCAGCATCATCACCCTGGGCCAGTACCTGCAGCCCACGCCCGCCCACCTGCCGGTCGCCGAGTTCGTGCACCCCGACCGCTTCCGGCACTGGAAGGACTGGGGCCTGGCCCTGGGCTTCCGGGTGGTGGAAAGCGGGCCCCTCGTGCGGTCCAGCTACCACGCCGACGAGCAGGCCCTGCAGCTGGCGGAGCCCTAGTGCCGGGCCTGAAGTTCTCGGCCTGGCTCATCCACTCCCGGCCCGAATCGCTGGCCTCCTTCAAGGCCCATGCCGGCCTCATGGCCAGGGTGTACCCGGTGTGGTATCTGACCGGGCCCGCCGGCCAGCCCATCCGCCGCCCGGACGCCACCCCGGCCCTGCGGACGCGGGTGCTCGGCGTCGCCCAGGACCACGGGCTGCAGGTGTGGCCGCTGATCAGCAACCACAATGCCGCGCTCGGCGACTTCGACCCGGCCCTCATGCGCCTGGTGATGGGCGACCCGTCCACGCGGCGGGCCCACATCGCGCAGCTGCTCGATTTCGTGCGCGCCGACGGCGCACAGGGCGTGGACCTGGACTACGAGAACCTCTACGACGCGGACCGCGACGCCTTCAGCGGCTTCGTCGCCGAGCTGGCCGCGGCCTTCCGCGCGGCCGGCCTGAAGGTGGGCATCGCCGTGCACGCCAAGACCGACGAGCCAGGCACGCCCGGCGGCTCGCGGGCCCAGGACTACACCGCCCTGGCGGCCGCCTGCGACCGCCTGCAGATCATGGGCTACGACTACCACTGGTCCACCGGCCCGGCCGGGCCCATCGGCCCCCCGGACTGGTGCGGCGCCGTGCTCGACCACGCCCTGGCCCTGGCGCCCCCGGCGCGGATCGAGTGGGGCGTGCCGGGATACGGCAACAACTGGGGCGGGGACGCCCCCGCGGTGGGCGTGCACTGGGACGACTGGCAGGCCCTGGTCGACGCCCATCCGCCCGGCCGCCGCGACCCGGCCACCGCCGAACTGACCCTGCGTTACGCCGGCAGGGAAGTGTGGATGAACGACGCCATAAGCATCACCGCCAAGCTCTGGCAGATGCGCCGCCGCGGCGTGTCCGAAGCCGCGATGTGGGTCCTGGGGGCCGAAGACCCCCGCCTGTGGGCCCTGATCGAAACCCTGCCCGCCGATTTCCTGCCCGTGGAGGAACCGTGAACCGACTGCGCCCATCCCTGCTGCTCGCCATCCTGCTGCCGCTGCTGACCTCCTGCGGGGTGTTCTACACCCTGGACACCCGCGGCGCGGGCCCCGGCGCCGCGGCCCGGCCCCTCGAGCTCACGGGCTGGCTGGTCTTCTGGGACCCGCAGTCCTGGGCCAGCTTTCAGGCCAACGTCGGAGCGCTGGCGCGGGTCTATCCTGAGGCGTACAGCTGCCAGGCGGACGGCGGCATCGGGCGCGTCGAGGGGGCGACGCCCCAGAAGCTCGCCGACACGATGGCCCTTGCCCACGCCCACGGCTGCAAGGTCCTGGGCATGATGAACAACTACGCCGGCGGGGACTTCGACCGCCTGCGCGTGGAGCGCTTCCTAAATGACCCGGCCCAGATGGAGCGGCACGTGCAGGGCCTGCTGGCCCTGGCCCAGGCCGACGGGCTCGACGGGCTCGACGTGGACTATGAAAACCTGTCCGCCGGCGACCGGGCCGCCTTCACGGCCTTTGTCCGGCGCCTGGCCGATGCCTGCCACGCCAAGGGCCTGCTCGTGGGCGTCGCCGCCCACCCCAAGGAAAGCGAGCCCGGCACCTGGGACGCTCCCAAGGCCCAGGACTGGCAGGCCCTGGGGGCGGCGGTGGACTACTTCCAGCCCATGACCTACGACTTCCACTGGGCCAGCGGGGCCCCCGGCACCATCGCCCCGCCGGTGTGGGTGCGCTCGGTCATCAGCTTCGCGGCCTCCCAGATGCCCGCTTCCAAGGTGGAGCTCGGCCTGAAGACCGCGGGCGTGAACTGGAGCGGCAAGGGCCAGGACCTGCCCTGGCCGGGCTTCCTGGATCTGCAGTCCAAGGCCGGCAAGGCCCAGCGGGACCCGGACACCCAGGAACTGACCCTCACCGCGCCCGCCGGGGGCGAGGTGTGGATGCCCGACGCCGCCACCGCCGAGGTGAAGTTCCAGATCGCCCGTGAGCTGGGCGTGCGGGGGGTGGCGATGTGGGTGCTCGGCAGCGAGGACCCCGCGCTGTGGAAGGCCTTTGCCAGCTTCAACGGAGGGATGCCCTCGGGCGCCTCGCCGAGGTGAGCCCGGGCCTGTGCTGGAGCCGGAGCCGGAGCGGGCGCGCATGGGCCTGGGCCCTGCTGGCGGCTCTAGCTCTTGGCGCCGGGGGGCGCAGGGCGCAGGCCTTCGAACTGGATGCCAACGCCTGGGCAGGGGCAAAGGTGCCCGCGGAGCTGGCGGACCATCTCGGCGCCTACAGGCGCCTGTACATGGATCTTTACCTCCTCTCCCCTCCGGAGGCCGGCGGCGGAGGGCCCCGGCTGGTTCGGATCCCGGCCAGCCTGCCGCCGGAGTGGTCGCGTTTCATCGGCACGGATTGCCCCGCCAAGGGCGTCCAGGTCATCGCCCTGGTCAGCAACCAGACGCTGTCCCTGAGCCACACCTTCCGCACGGACGGCCTCGACACCGTGTTCGGCGACACCCGCTGGGGGCGCTGGGCCATCGACACCCTGGTGGCCATGGCTCTGCAGGACCACGTGCAGGGCCTGGCGGTGCATTTTCAGGGCAGCGACCCGGGCCAGCAGGTCCCCTTTCTGAACTGGTTCCGCGCTCTGGCGGCTGCGGCCAAGGCCAAGGGCCTGGAAGTCGACGCCGAGCTGGCGGTCCAGTACCACGACGATGACAACGCCTATTACGCAGGCATCCAGTCCTACCGCGGCCTGGGAGGCATCGCCTGCCAGGCCCTGTTCGGCCCGGGAAGCATGATGATCGGCCCCGGCGGGGGCAGCGGCGTGGTGCCGGCCCACTTTTTCCAGGACGCGCTGGACTATGCCCGCCAGCGCCTGCCTCAGGACCGCGGCGTGCTCACCCTGGACGTGGGCGGCCGGCTGTGGCGCAACGGCACAGTCCACGCCCTCGACAAGCAGGCCTGGAAGGCCCTGCTTGCGCAGGCAGGCGCTCCGGACCGCATGGAGGACGGCCGCCTGACCGTGGACACCGGCAACGGCCTGGCGACCTACATGGATGCCGCAGCACTGGCCCATTGGATCATCAAGTCAGGCGCGGCCGGGCTGGGAGGGGTCTGCCTGGAGCCCGCCGGGCTCGTTGATCCGGGCTTCTGGCGCTGGTGGGACATGAACAAGGCCTCCCTTGCCGGGACCGCCGCCGCACCCTGAGAGGAACCTGATGGACCCCAAGCTTCCCGCGAAGATCGAAGCCCTGGCACTGGACCTGGCCCGCAGGGCCGGGCGCCTGCAGATGCGCCGTTTCCGCACCCGCCTGGACATCCGCTTCAAGCGCGTCACCGACCCCGTCACCGAGGTGGACCACGCCTGCGAGCGCCTGATCGTCGACGGCATCCGCAGGGCCTTTCCGGACCACGCCATCGTGGGCGAGGAGGGGGGCGCCCAGGGCCGCGTGTCCGAAGGCGCGCCCTTCACCTGGTTCATCGACCCGCTCGACGGCACCGTGAACTACAGCCACGGCCTGCCCGTGTTCGCGGTCAGCATCGGCGTGTGGGCCCGCGGCCTGCGCCCCGCGGCGGGCCGCCTGGCCGACGCCGCCGCCGGCGTGCCCCTGGTGGGGGTGGTGCACGCCCCGGCCCTGGGGGAGACCTTCAGCGCCCGGCGGGGACGGGGGGCCTTCGTCAACGGTGGGCGCATCCGGGTGTCCGCCCAGGCCCGGCCTCTGCAGGCCGTGCTGGCCAGCGGCTTCAGCTACACCGCCCGCGAGAACGGCGAGAACTCCCGCGAATGGATGCAGGTGGTGCGCGACTTCCAGGCCGTGCGGCGCATGGGCTCGGCGGCCCTGGACCTCAGCTTCACCGCGGCGGGCCGCTTTGACGGCTTCTGGGAATACGGGCTCAAGTCCTGGGACGTGGCCGCGGCGGGCCTGGTGCTCGAGGAGGCCGGCGGCCGCATCACCAACATCACGGGCCAGGCCTACTCCCTGGGCAAACCCGGCATCGTGGCCACCAACCGCCGCCTGCACCGGCCCCTGCTCGCCAGCCTGAAGAAGGGCCTTTCCCGCCGGCTGAGCTGGCCCTGACCGGCCCCTGGCCGGGCCAAACCCCCGCCCCGGCTTGAACCCGGGCGTGTTTGGACGTATGGTTGCTCCCCGCCGCCCCCTGGACGGCCCCTTTCCCGCATCAGAAAAGAAGCCATGCCCCTGGTCACCTTCTCCAAAGTCTCCAAGTTCTACGGCGCCCGCGACATCGTCGAGGAGGCCAACTGGGCCATCGAGGACGGCCGCCGCATCGGGCTCATCGGCAACAACGGCGCCGGCAAGACCACGCTGTTCAAGATGCTGCTGGGCGAGGAGGAGCCCTCGGCCGGGGACATCTCCCGCCAGAAGGGCCTCACGGTCGGCCACCTCAGCCAGCACCCCAAGTTCACGCCCGGGCACTCGCTGCACGCCGAGATGATGACCGCCCACCCCGAGCTCATGGAGCTCGAAGTCGAGATGAAGCGCCTGGAGCACGAGATGGCCGACCCGGCCGTCTCCGCCGACCCCGAGCGCCTGGACAAGGTCATGCACCGCTACTCCGACGTGCAGGGCCACTACACCACCCTGGACGGCTACGCCTACGAAAGCCGGGCCGAGGGCGTGCTCGAGGCCATGCGCTTCAGCCGCGCCGACTTCGAGCGCGACGTGGCCAGCTTCTCGGGCGGCGAGAAGACCCGCCTCATGCTCGCCAAGCTGCTGATCAGCCAGCCCAAGCTGCTGCTGCTCGACGAGCCAACCAACCACCTCGACACCGGCATGTGCGAATGGCTCGAGGACTTCCTGCGGGACTACCCCGGCACCCTGGTGTGCATCAGCCATGACCGCTACTTCCTCGACAACGTCGTCAGCGAGATCATCGAGCTGAAGGACGCCCGCCTGAAGTACTACCCGGGCAACTACACCTTCTACAAGGAAAACAAGGACAAGGAGCAGGCGCTCGCTGCCAAGGCCCTCGACGAGCAGAACGCCCTGATCGCCCGCACCGAGGACTTCATCGCCCGCAACATCGCCGGGCAGAACACCAAGCAGGCCCAGGCGCGGCGCAAGATGCTCGAGAAGCTCGAGCGGGTCGAGGGGCCTGAGCGCAAGTCGCGCGGCATGGCCTTTGGCATCAACCAGAAGAAGGCCTCGGGCAAGGAGGTCGCCCTCTTCGAGGGGGTGTCCAAGAGCTTCGGCGAGCGCACCCTGCTGCGGCCCTTCACCCACACCCTGTACCGCTCCTCGCGGGTGGGGCTCATCGGCCCCAACGGCGCGGGCAAGACCACCCTGCTGAAGGTCCTGGTCAGCCGCGAGCCGGCCAGCGCCGGGCGCACCCTGCTCGGCCAGGGCGTGGACCTGGGCTACTACGACCAGTTCCAGACGGACTTGGCCGAGAAGAACTCGGTCATGGACGAGATCTGGAGCCTGCTGCCCGGCGAGGGCCAGCAGACGATCCGCGGCGTGGGCGGGCGCTTCCTGTTCAGCGGCGAGGACATCGAGAAGAAGATCTCCAGCCTTTCGGGCGGCGAGAAGGCCCGCCTGATCCTGGCCAAGCTGATGATCAAGGGGCCGAACTTCCTGGTCATGGACGAGCCCACCAACCACCTGGACATCCTCAGCCGCGAAGTGGTCGAGGAGGCCCTCGACGAGTTCGAGGGGACCCTGCTGGTGGTCAGCCACGACCGCTACTTCCTCGATCGGGAATGCGACCAGATCTGGGACCTCACCGGCGAGTCCATCACCGTCTACGAGGGCAACTACTCGGCCTACCGCGAGGAGCGCCGCAAGCGGGAGCGGCAGTCCGCGGCCGTGGCCGCCGCGCCCAGGCCGAAGGCCGAAAAGAAGGCCCCGGCCGAGGCGAGCCAGGCCCAGGCGGAGCGCGAGCAGGCCAAGGACGCCCAGAAGCGCTCCCGCGAGCTGGCCAAGCGCCAGCAGGAGCTGGAACTGGCCATTGCCGCGCTTGAAAAGGAGAAGATCTCCATCGAGGACCAGTTCCTGGATCCGGCCCTGGCCCAGCGCCCGGACAAGATGCGCGTCCTCAGCGAGCGCCTGACGCGGGTGAAGGAGGAGCTCGAAGCCAGCTTCGACAAGTGGCAGGAGCTGGAAGTGCGCAAGAAAGGCTGAAGCCGGGGCCTGAAAAGCGTTGTGGATCCGCGGTTTGTCTGTTCAGGGTTGGAAACACCCGGGTTGCCATCCATTACCATGATGTCCTTGGAAGCGGCACGGGAACTTGGCATACTTTTGAAGCGTTCGTTCATGAAACACCGTGTGTTGGAGAGCCTCCCATGAAACCAAGATTACTGGCCTTTGCGGCCGTGCTGGCCCTGTCGGCCGCCACGGCCCTGCACGCGGACGTGCAGGCCCGCCTGAACGTCATCGCCAGCGCCCTCGCCTCGGCCCGCCACCTGCAGCTGCAGCGCATCGCGGTCGGCGGCTTCACGGATTCCTCCACGGGCCAGCGCCCTCCCTTTGCCGACAGCCTCGAGGCCGACCTGCGGCAGGCCCTGGGCCATGCCTCGGCCAAATGGAAGGTGGTTGCGGCAGACGGGGACACCAGCACGGCGGACGCCCTGCTGACAGGGACCTTCGCCCGGCAGGGCGAGGACATTCAGGTGCTTGTGGAGCTGCAGGGCCTGCCGGATGGCGCCGTGCTGTGGCAGCGCAACGCGGCGCTCGACGGGGCGGACGTCGATGCCCAAGATCTGCCCGTCCAGGCCATGCCCAACGCGGCCGTGGCCTCCCCAACCGGCGCCGGGGCCGGATCCGGGGTCTACGGGGACGCCGCCATCGCGCCCGAGGGCGCGGCCGCCGGTGCCGTCTCGGCGGCGCCGGGCACCACGGTGCCCCAGGCGGCAGGCGGGCCCGAGGAACTGGGCGCGCCGCGTTCCGCCGGGGATGACGGCGGGGACCAGGTCATCCCCACGCTGCCGGGCAGCGGCCGGGTGCGATACCGGGAACATGAGAACACCTTCGACATCTCCCTGGGGTACAAGGCCTTCATGCCCACCAACAGCACCTTCAAGCAGGTGGTGGGGGACCGCCTCGACGGCATCTCGCTGGGCCTGGCCTTTGACGACGTCCTGCTCGTGGATTTCGACTTCTGGAGCCAGGACGTCAACAACGTGGGCACGGTGCAGAGCCTGGACTACGCAGGGACCAGCTTCGCGCTTGTGTATCCCTTCCATTTCGGCAAGGACCGCGCCTTCACCCTCTACCTCGGGCCGGGCGGGCGCTTCGGCTCGATCGCGGTCAACGACCCCTCCACCCTGACGGGCGACGGCGTGGTCTTCGGCAACAACGCCTTTGAGGGCGTGGCGGGCTTCAAGTGGAAGATCGACCACGTCGGACTGGACCTGCGTTACACGTACGACTTCGCCTACCAGTACACCGGCTATCACACCGCGCGCTTGGGAGCCTTCTATGAATTCGGCAACTAGGCCCATGGGGCGCGGGGGCGCGCTGGCCCTGCTCGCGGCGGTCATCTTGGCGGCCCTGGCGGCGGGCTGCGGCGACCACGGCCCCACGAACCTGTACAGCGACAGCCTCTTCGGCCAGAAGCAGAGCGGCCCCAGTCTGGCCGTCTGGAACGTGCAGGAGTACTCCCTGTCCACCACCGCCGGCGTGGGCCCGGACCAGTACGTGGTCTGGCTCAAGAACACGGGGGCGGGCGGGGCCATCGGGCCCATCACCGGCACGGTAACCCTGCAGACCTGCTCCGGGGTGACCCTGGCCAACACCACGGCCACCTTCGGCAGCGCGGGCCAGGCCATCTACCCGGGAGACATCGTGCTGGGCAACGCCACCAACATGTCCGGGCCTTACCAGTACACCTGGGAGACCGGCTCGCTGCCCGCGGCCTGCTCCAACACCGCTGCGGCCTTCAGCGTGACCTTCACCGACACCAAGGGCGGCAGCTGGACCGGAACCTTCACCGGCACCAACGAATGAGAATCCCGCAGGGAGAGGAGCATGCCATGCAGAAGACCCCATGGATCGTTTCGGCGCTGTTCGCCCTTGGACTGGCCTGCGCCTGGCCTGAGCCGGCGCTGGCCGCCCCCGGAGACGACGTGGTGGCCCTCAAGGACGGACGCGTCCTGCAGGGGCAGGTGGTTGAGGAAGGCAAGGACAACATCGTGATCCTGGTCAACGGCGTTAAGCGCAGCTACGGCCGCAGCTTCATCTCGAAGATCAGCTACGGCAGCGGTCCCGCGGCCCTTGCGTCCGCGGCAGCAGGACCGGCGGAAGGCGCCAATATCGCCTATTCCGTGCCGGCTCCCAGGGCCGGTGGCCTGGCCGGGGAGATCAGCGCCCGTTATCAGGTGCCTGTGTCGGATGTCCTCTGGGTGCGGGCGCAGGGGATGCCGGACGTGGACCTGCCCCTGGTGTTCCTGGTGGCGGCCACGGCTCGGGTCGTGCCCCGGGCCGTGGTGAAGCTGCGGCTGAAGGGCTGGTCCTGGGCCCAGATCGAAACCCATTACGGCATGCGCTCGGAATACGTCCGTTATGAACCGGGTCCCTGGGTGGCCTATCCCTACTACTATTATCCCGGCGTCGGGTGGGGGGGGGGGGGGGGGGTGGGGGGGGGATTGGGGGGTGGGGGTGGGGGTGGGGGCACGGATGGGGACGCCACTGGCGCTGAGCAGCTGAGCTGACGCGGGATTTGCGCAGAGGCATGCCTCGAAAAGGTCCGGCCCGGTTTCGGTCGGACCTTTTCCGTTTTTTGGGTACCGTTGCTGCCCAGCAGAGGTGGATAAGCCTTCTGGGACAGGCCCTTTTCTAGCCCATGGCAAGCCGGGGCTGGCCAGGCCGTCCGCTCCCTGAAATGCCGGGGTGCCAACGGCATCCAAAGCTCCGGAGCTCTCCTGACGCAGCGGCGCCTGACAAAATACATTTGAGCGACTGAAATACAAGCTGGAGGCCTAGGCCGCGGCCGGCCCGGAGCGGGCGGACGTCTGGGAGCGCCTGGGGGACGCGCAGCTCAGTCTGGGGCGCCGGGAAACCGCTGCGAAAAGCACCCGTACGGCACTGGGCTGCGGCCTGGCGAGCCCAGGCTGCCGGGCAAGATCCGTTCGCTGGAGCCGCCTCCGCCACAGGCGCCAGCCCTGGCCCCGGTGACACCGGGGGCTGGCCCGTGGTGAACCATGCGCATGAGCGGGGAAGCGGCGGCCCGTGGCCCTCAGCCCCGGATCAGCCCCAGGCGCAGCAGGGCCTCGCGAGCTGGGACGCTGCGCCCGAGTTCCAGGGCCATGTAATAGGCCTGGGCGGCGCGGGGGATATCCTGGGTCTGCTCATGCAGGGCGCCCAGCCAGTACCATGGCTCCGCCCGCCGAAGGTCGGCGACCACGGCGCGCCGGAGCAGGGCCCTGGCCTCCCCGGACCGCCCCGCGGCAACGGCTTTCAATGCAGTCTGGAGCAGGGCGTCCGCGGCATCCACCTGGGACGTCCACTCCGAAGGATGTTCCAGCGG
>Ga0302319_10020653_pt1 | contig 11885 bp, 11 predicted proteins | sample Bog_T0_2_FD_203319 | JGI IMG/M metagenome (GOLD analysis project Ga0302319, IMG submission 203319) | Peat permafrost microbial communities from Stordalen Mire near Abisko, Sweden - Bog_T0_2 | ecosystem: Environmental > Terrestrial > Soil > Wetlands > Peat | place: Sweden: Abisko, Stordalen Mire...
TAACTTTTCTGGGCAAGTTCGTCATTTTCCTTTTCATAGCCGCCTGCATAGGATATCCGCTCTACCGCTTTGCGGGAAAGGCCGGCATGCACTTGCCTTTGGGCAAAACGGCCAGCCCCGATACCGCCGCGGTTCCTGGAGTTCGCAACGGCAGCGTGCAGATCGGCATCGCCTATGGAACCGAGAAAAAGCGCTGGCTCGAATGGGCCGTCACGGAATTCGGCAATGCCAGCGCGGGCCGCGACATTACTATTAACTTGATCCCGATGGGCTCGCTCGCTGGCGCCCACGCCGTCCTGAATGGGGATCAGCGCATCCACGTCTGGTCGCCCGCCAGCAGCCTTTATAAGGACATGTTCCTACAGGAATGGCAAGTGAAATTTGGAGGAAAGAACCCGATCGTGAAAGAAGAGGCGCTGGCGCTCACCCCCATGGTCTTCGTGTTTTGGGACGAGCGCTATCAGGAATTTATAAAGAAGTATCCCAAGGTATCGTTCAACGCGATCGCCGACGCCGAACAGCAGAAAGGCGGCTGGGACGCTATTGCGCAGAAGCCGGAATGGGGCTTCTTCAAGTTCGGCCACACTCTTCCTAACGAATCGAATTCGGGCCTGATGACTCTGCTGCTGGCCGCTTACAGCTACTCCGGTAAGACTCGCGACCTGTCATTGAAAGACATCGTCAGCGTTCCATTCCAGGAGTGGCTTGAGAAGCTGGAGCGCGGCGTCGCGGGCATGTCCGATTCCACCGGAAATATGATGCGAGAGATGGTGCTGAAAGGACCGTCGTCCTATGATGCGCTCTTCGTCTATGAAAGCGTAGCCATGGATTACCTGAAAAACGCCGAAGGCCGCTGGGGACAATTGCATGTCGTTTACCCGGAATTCAATGCCTGGAACGACAACCCTTACTATATTCTCGATACCTCCTGGAGTTCGCCGGAGCAGCGCAAGGCGGCGCAGGCGTTCCTCGATTTCCTGCTCACGGACCGCGTTCAGAAGGAGTCGCTGAATCATGGATTCCGGCCGGGCAATCCGAACGTACCGGTGAAATTTGCCGGCAGCCCTTTCGTCGATTACGCGAAATATGGGATTCAAGATACGCTGGGAAGGATCTGCGAGCCGCCGAAATCGGAGGTTCTGAATAATCTCCTCACCAGTTGGCAGCGCACGCAATCCGGCCGATAATCCGAGATAGATGTTGCGCTACGTCAAAGCTGCCTTTTTCAGCCGGGTCCCTCTTCCGGGGCTGGGGCAAGTGCCGGCCAATCTGTTAGGCGTGGTCGGATTCGGTCTGCTGGGGCTGTCGGAACCGTCTCTCTGGCTGTTGGGCACTGGGTTGGAGACGCTGTTTCTCTTCTCTCTTTCCACCAACTCGCGCTTTCAGAAAGTGGTCGATGCGGAGAACCTGCGGCTGGATGAAGGCGATGCCGAGCAGAAGCGGCGCAAATTGATTAACGCCTTGCCGCACGATGCGCAGCAGAGGCTCGCGATGCTGACTTCGAAGTGCTATCGCATTGGGGAGATCTATCGCAATCAGCAAGCTGAAGTGTTTGCCCTCGATGCTAACTCCGATGCTTTGGAACGCCTCAAGTGGGTTTACCTGAAGCTCCTGGTGGCGCGCAACAACTTGCTCTCTAATAGCGCCGGCGATAGCGAAGCCGGCCTGCGATCCAAAATCGCAACGCTCGAAAAAGAAGTCGAGGGCACGCCGCGCGAGACCCCACTCTATCAATCCAGGTCCGCGACCCTGGCCATTTTGAAGGAGCGCCTGGCGTCGTTCCAGCGGCGTCAGGAAGCCTTGCAGGAGATCGCAAGCGACCTCACGCGCATTGAGGCGCAAGTCGATCTCATGCTGGATAATGCCAGTATTCAAGGCAAGCCGCAGACCATCTCGCTCGACATCGAGCTTGCTACGAACCTGGCCGGATCGCTGCTCTATGGCGATTCGGAACCGGCTATAGCCGACCTGGATCACGCCTTAAAAGCCAAGCCCGATGCGCCTCAACACCTTGAATAGACCGCACTATGCTTCCTGCCAGCACTAGCATATAGATTGATGACCAACGCGAAACTGGCCGATGAGCTTCAGGCGATGGCTCGGGAGCTTGAGGGGCTTCTTGCAAACGAGCGGCCTGCAGCTATCGAGTTGGATCGACGGTTCGCGGAAGCCTTGGAGCGCAATAGCCTCCTCTTCACCCTTGTCGAGGCTCGCCAGAGAAGCATCCTGACAGGGAGTGGTGGTCTTACGCACTTCCACCCAAGATGGAGGATCGGTGACCCATCGCCGGATTAAAAGCGGCGCGGCGGTCAGCTCGTCTCGAACAATAGACGGCAGAATCACTTTTTCAAATAGAGCCGGAAGGATGTCGATATGCCCGATTAGGACCAGATAATTAATCGGACCGGTATCGGCGATAACGAGCTGCACCGGTCAGAACCCTAAACGTTTAAGATCCCGGAGTTCGCGGCGGTAATCCTCGATAGAGTAGTCGATCCAGACTTCATGGGATTTGAGGAACCCATCAAGTTCGTAGCGACTACCGAACCCAAGAAGGCGCTGCAATTCCGCCTTGGTAAGGTGACCGCTTTTGTATTCCTCCAGCCCGAATGCCTCCAGCGCACGGCGTGACAGGTCACCGCCGGCTAAATTGAGCCGACTGACGAGCTCGTCGGGAATTTCAACCGTCAGATTCATGTTGTTTCTTCCTCAAGCTTAACCCGGCCCGTCTATTCCGATTGACCTCGGCGGACCTATGAATACGCGATGGACATGTCCACCGGCTGGTACTGCGCAACCGGCCCTCACCGGTACTCGATTCTGCTGTTGCCTCTCCCCTAATCCTCCTGCATGTTTGGTCCATAATAATGGCCGAAACCGGATATGTTTCCACCAACATTCGGACGCACCCGCGCGGCGGCTTCGGCGGCCTGATAACGTTGCTTGTTCTCCCTCACGCCGGCCGCCGCTTCCGCGAAGTACTCAGTGGCGGATCGTGCAGCGAAGCCGCGGGCGCGGTCGAAAGCGTACAGACCTTTGGCATCTTCAACCAGGCGCTTGACGTCCGCGCCGGTGAAATCGCCGCTCAAGTCGATCACCTGCGCTGCATCCAAATCCTTCAAATCGGCAGGAAGATTGGCTGTCAGCTTCTCGAGTATCCTAGTTCGCGCGGCAGCATCGGGCGGCTTCATTTCAAGCCACAGTTCCACCCGGCCAGACCGGACCAGCGCGGGCGGCAGGTGCGCCAGATTCATGGCCGTCATCATCACACACACCCTCGCCGATCCTTCGCTCTCCAGTCCGTCGAGCATCGTTAAGAGATAGCGATAGAGACCGCGCTCTTCCCCGTCTTCAAAGATCGCGTCGGCATCGTCGATAAAGATCACTGCCGGAGAGTTGTCCCTGGCGGCCATAAAGATACGGTGGACGCGCGCATGGAAATCGCCAGTACCGGCCACGAAGGTGCCATCGATCAGGAAGAACTTGCCGCGCAGGCGGTGCGCCAGAGCGCGTCCGATCGTTGTCTTCCCGGTGCCGGGCGGCCCGTAAAGCAAAACTCCCCGCTTGGGCCGGAGCCCCAAATCGTTCGCCAGCGGGTCGTTTTCCAGCGGGAGAACAATGTGGATCTCCAGGCTTCGCAACACATCGTCCACGCCTTGCAGATCGTTCAGATCGACGGCCTGCACTTCCTGCAAATCCACGTTGCTGCCCAGTTGCTGCGAACGCAGGTAGCCGATGAAGTTTTCAGTATCGAACGGACCGTCGGGCCGCAGCCAGTCGCAGGCAGCCTTGATCTGGTGCGCGTTCAATTTGTGGGCGAAGCGGAAGATCTTCTCGCAATCGAGCTCCGACGCCGTCTCGGGTCCGGCGAAGTTGGCGATCAGGGCAGCGTAATCCTGAGCGCTGAAGCGTGGGATCGAAACACCAAAGGAGCGCGCCAGGAACGTGTATGCTATGGCGCCGGAGGTCGACACAATCAGTTTCTTGCCCTTGCGCAGGGCGATGTGAGCTAAGTCAAGCAGGGCCGCTTCCATATATTGATGGCGCGGATATTGCCCCACGGCCGCATGTAGGATCAAGTGAATATCGTCGACATACACGATGTCGTGGGCCAGCAAAGCGGTGTTTACCGCGCTATGAAGCGCTTCTTCCAAAGCCAGCGGATGCCGGTCGCCGGTACTTTCGAGGAACTCCTGCGCGCCGAGGAAGCCTCCGCCGGTCTCCGCATGCATGTGGCGGAGGATTGTGGTGCGGCCCTGTCCATGAGCGCTCATCAGAACGGCCAGATTGCCCGCTGACAGCGCTCGCTTGAGAGAGCTGAAAGCAATTGCCTGGGCGGGCGTTAAGGGATGGTCCATAGAGCGTTGCCGGCTATTTTAAATTTTGATCTTGCTCGTTATCATGCACTTGCGCCAATGCAAGTGTCTGTCGCTCCGGGCCTGGGCGATATAGTGAGAGCAGTAAGTGAGTGACATAGTGGGGGCGCCGCTCACTTTAGAGAGAGGGTGAGCGGCGCTTTTAATTTCGTCAGTACTTGGGCATGGCCGGATCCACCTTATCGCTCCAGGCCAGGATGCCGCCCTTCATGTTGCGTACCTTCTTAAAGCCGGCCTGCTTCAGGAAGTCCACGGCCTTAGCGCTACGCATGCCGCTCTTACAATGCGCCACAATCTCATCCGCGCTATTGAGTTCATTAAGACGTTTGGGTAGGTCTCCCAGGGGGATCAGCTTCGCATAGGGGATGTTGCAGATCTGGTATTCATGCGGCTCGCGCACGTCAAGCAGCACGAACGGATCGTGTCGATCGATCTTCGCTTTCACTTCCACGGGGTCGATATCGCCTTCAATCACGGCCGGCTCCTGGGTTTGTTGTGGCACACCGCAAAATTGATGATAGTCGATTAGCTCGTGAATCGTCGGATGATCGCCGCAGATAGGGCATTCCGGATTGCGGCGCAGCTTCAACTCGCGGAACTTCATGCCCAAGGCATCGTAAAGCAGCAGGCGGCCTTTCAAAGGCTCGCCGATGCCGAGTATCAGCTTCACTGTTTCGGTGGCTTGGATCAGGCCGATGGTTCCGGGTAAAATGCCGAGCACTCCGCCTTCGGCGCAACTCGGAACCAGACCGGGAGGAGGCGGTTCCGGATACAAGCAGCGATAGCAAGGGCCGCCCTCGTAGGCGAACACCGTGGCTTGACCCTCGAAGCGGAAGATCGACCCATACACGTTCGGCTTCTTCAGCAGAACACAAGCATCGTTCACCAGGTATCGCGTGGGGAAGTTATCGGTGCCATCGACCACGATGTCGTAGTCTTTCAAAATGCCCAGCGCGTTCTCACTGGTCAGCGCGACTTCATGGCGGTCGATCTGCACGAACGGGTTGATCTCCAGCATCGACTCCGCGGCCGAATCGAGTTTCTTGCGGCCGACGTCCTTGGTGCCGTGGATCACCTGGCGCTGGAGATTGGTGTAATCGACGATATCGAAATCCACCAGCCCAATGCGACCCACTCCCGCGGCTGCCAGATACAAGCCCAGCGGAGCGCCCAAGCCCCCGGTCCCAATCAGGCAGACCTTAGCGTTCTTCAGCTTCAGTTGGCCTTCCATGCCGACCTCGGGCATAATCAGGTGGCGGCTGTAGCGCAGGATCTCGTCTTTATTCAGCGTGGCGACAGGCGGTTCGGCTACCTCCACCGCGCCCCCGGCAATGCTGGGCACGATCGATACAGTATCGCCATCCTTGATCGGGGTCGCGTCTTTTTCGAGGTAGCGAATATCTTCGTCGTTCACGTAGACATTCACGAAGCTGCGCAGCTTGCCTTCATCGTTATAGAGGTGGCGCCGCAAGTCGGCATATTGGGACGTCAGTTGCTTCAAGACATCGCCTACCGTGGCGCCGCTCAGCTCGACGGAATCTTGCTTGCCTGCGAATTGGCGCAGCGGTGTGGGGATCAAAATCTTAGCCATGGATCAGTTCTTCCTTGGGCGCTTCGGTTTGGTCGAAATCAGGCCGGTAGCTGTTGGCGTGGTCGAAGCGTCCTTTCTTTATCGACAGTACTACGTATGAAAACCAGGGGCAGGAATGCTCGAGATCGCGCTTGGAAAAATAAGCATCGCAATCGGGATGCGAGTGGAATATCCCGAGCACGCCCAAGCCGTCCTTGCGGGCCTGCTCGTCAGTGCGGCGCAGGTCTTCCGGATCGATGGTGAAGAAGTCTTCCTGGGCTCCGGTGTAGGCGTTTGGGAGCGGAATAGCGGAGGTTACGGTTTCGGCCGAGCCGATCATCACGCCGCAGCCTTCCTTGGGATAGGCGCCTTCAACATGGGAAACCATTGTTTCCCAGGCGGTCCGTTCGATCTTAATCATTCCAGAACGGTTCGCTCAGATACTTTTCGGCGCCGTCGCAAAGCACGGTGACGATGACGCCCGATTCGCCGGCTTCCACCAAACGGCGGGCGACGGTCCTGGCCGCGACCAGGTTCGCGCCGCTCGAGATGCCCACCAGCAGAGCTTCGTCACGAGCCATCCGTCGAGTCATAGCATAGGCATCTTCGGTTTCGATCCAGATATTGTCGTCGGCCACGCGCTGGTCGTAGATGCCGGGGACCATGGCCGTCGGCATGTGCTTCAATCCTTCCAGGCCATGAAAGCCCGAAGACGGCTGCGCGGAGATACATTTCACGGCTGGCAGTTCGCGATGCAGCCGGCGCGATGTGCCCATGAAGGTTCCGCTGGTGCCCATGGCGGCGACGAAGTGCGTGATGCGGCCCTGCGTCTGATCGATAATCTCCAGAGCGGTCCCGTCGTAGTGAGCCCGCCAATTGGCCGGATTGTTGTATTGATCGGGATAGAAGTAGCGGTCGGGATCGGCCTCGTAGATGCTGCGGCAGAGGCGGATTGCGCCATCCGAGCCTTCGCCGGGATCGGAGAAGACCATCTCAGCCCCATAGGCGTGAAGTATATGCTTGCGTTCTTTCGAAGCGTTTCGCGGCAGGCAGAGCTTCACTTTGTAGCCCTTGTAGGCGCCCAGCATGGCATAGGCGATCCCGGTGTTCCCGCTGGTGGCGTCCAAAATGATTCTCCCGGGCGTCAATTTGCCGGTCCGCTCACCATCGAGAATCATGTTCAGGCCGGCGCGGTCCTTTACAGAACCACCTGGATTGGTGAATTCGGCCTTTCCATAGATTTCGATTCCGGGCAGATCGGCTGCGATTCGATGCAGCGGGATCAGCGGCGTATTGCCGATCAGGCTGACTAGATCGGAGGCACCCGAGCGAATAGAAGGCAGGGCAACGCCAGCGAGGGCCATGGGCTTAATTTTATCATCTCTATCCCCGTAGACAATAGGGGCTTCGATCGTTGGCACAGGTCTTGGATGCTACGGGGAACTGACTCGACTCTCGACGGGTTCTAAAATATTGGACGGGTTCGAAAAATATTGGGGGCAGACTCTTGGTTCTGCCCCCATCGGAGGAAGTTGAAAGTTTAGTCGGAAGACGCTTGCGCTTGCGTGATGTGGGTGCGGCGGTTCTTCTGCCAGCAGTCTTCATCGTGGTCGGTGCAGATCGGCTTTTCTTTGCCGTAGCTGATGGTACGGAGCTGAGTGGACGGCAGGCCGAGGCTGGTCAAGTAGTCCAAGGTCTGCTTCGCCCGAGCTTCGCCGAGCGCCAGGTTGTATTCATCCGATCCACGCTCGTCGCAGTAGCCTTCCACTGTCAGCTTGAAATCGGGGTACTGGCGGATGATGTCCGAAAGGGTTTTGGCGTCGGCTCTCAGAGCTACTTCAGCGTCTGGCCGGATGTTGTGCTTGTTGTAATCGAAGTACGCATCCTGAATGCGATCCAGCAGTTCCTGAATGCGGACGCGGGTGGCGGCATCGGGCATCTTAGGAGTGGCGGCTCGCGCGACTTCGGTGGCGCGCGGGGTTGAGGCAGGAGTCGGCGCGGTTCGGGCCGGCGGGGCTTGACTGACGGCCGGAGCAGGCGTGGCTGGCTTGGCCGCTATGGTGGTCTTCTTCGTGCAACCGGCAAAGGTGATACACAAGGCAAATACCGCAATACCGCTAAATAGTTTTAGTTTCATCGTTTCGCAGAAACCTTCCTTCCTAACAATATAAGCGAACGATGGGCAGAGTTAAATACTGTTCGCATTGTATTTGCGAACGGTCAGCAGCAGATGTCGGAGTAGTAGCGTTCGTACTTCGGAATGATCAGATTTGTGGAGAACCGTTCCACCGCGGTACCGCGGGCCGCCACCGACACTTGCTCGTAAAGCGATTCATTGGAAAGGAGCTCGCGCACCCGCGCGGCCTGCCCCCAGACGTCGCCGACTTCTTCCAGAAAGCCGTCTTGCCCATTGGTCACCAGTTCGGCGACGCCCCCTACGCGCGTCGAGACCGGCGGTACGCCGCACGCCATCGCCTCCAGTGCCGCTAAGCCGAACGACTCCATCTCGCTGGGTAGCAGCAGAACATGATTCAGCGGGATCAACCTTTCAACGTGATCTTGCTTACCCATGAAGGTCACGTCGCTGTCGAGTCCGAGTTCCCGGGTCAGTCGCTGAGCCGGCCCGCGCTCGGGACCATCGCCAATCATGTAAAGGTGTGCCGGAATGTCCCGCCGCACCTCGGCCAGAATCCGGATGCAATCGAGCACACGCTTCACTGGCCGGAAATTCGAGATATGGACCAGGCGTTTCGGGTCGGAGGAACGCTCCGGCGAAGGCTTGTACAAATCGACATTGACGAAGTTATGGATTACGCGGATCTCGCTGCGGACGCCGAACACTTCCAGCGTGTGCCGCCGCAGATCTTCACTGATGGCAGTGATGCCGTCCGATTGCTCAATGGAGAACTTGGTGATTGGGAAATAGGAGCGGTCCAAACCCACCAGCGTGATGTCGGTCCCGTGCAGCGTAGTAATGAACGGCAATCTCATGCGGGTTTGCATCATCTGTTTGGCGAGCATGGCCGAGATGGAGTGTGGAATCGCGTAATGCACGTGCAGCAGATCGAGATGATATTCCTCGGCCACCTCCGCCATTCGCGATGCCAGAGCGAGGCAGTAAGGCGGGTACTGAAACAGCGGGTAATTGGAAACTTCCACCTCGTGGTAATGAATCCGGGGGGAATTCGTATCCAGCCGGATTGGGTTGGCGTAGGTGATGAAATGGACGTCGTGCCCGCGGTTGGCGAGTTCGAGTCCTAGTTCCGTGGCGACGATGCCGCTACCGCCGTAAGTGGGATAACAAGTGATTCCGATGCGCATGGCTTCCCTAGGATAGCCGCAAGGACAAGCAACCCCGCCAGGCAACCGTGCCTGTCCTAACTGGAAACTACGCGGCGCGCTCGAAGAGAGCAGTCTGCAAAGGACGGGTGGATTTGTATCCAGCCAATTCCAGCGGGTACCTTTGAATCAACTCAGCGGGGGCGATCCGCCGCTCGTCGCCGCACAACGCCGTGAACTGCAACGCGTTGACGATCGATTTCCCAGCCACATCGTTGTTCGCGATAACGAAAGTCCGGGCCGCGAACTGGCGGATCTGCTCCACCCGGCCCTGCCACTCGATTAACTCCGGCAGCGAATACAGATAATCGTGCCGAGCCATGGGGCGCGCCGTTTCCGGACCCCAGTCCTGCGGATTGCGACCATGCAGGCGGACATAGCCGATGTCGGAGGTTAGATGAGCCGTCGGCGGAGTCGCCTTGGTATACGCCGCCTGATCGATGTTGCAGAACCCGATCCGGTAGTCGATCAGCGTGCCCAGAGCTTCGCTGTGGGTCCAACTGCCGTGCCGCATTTCCACCACCAGGGGAAACTCGTGGAAGGCGCGCCGCAGTTCGATTAAGTAGTTGCGGTTCTCTTCGGTGTAGCGGAAAGTCCACGGGAACTGCATCAGTAAGCAGCCCAGTTTGCGCGCCCGCAGCAGCGGCCAAAGGCCTTCCTTGTAGAGGGCGATTTCGCCCGGATCCAGGGTGCGCTCGTGCGTGAACCGCCGATGCAGTTTCGCGGTGAACTGGAACCGGGGATTACCGGCCACTTTGCGCACCCACAGGCGGGCGATCTCGGGACGGATAGGTTGATAGAATGACGTGTTGATTTCGACGACGTCGAAGTATTTTGAGACCGTTTCCAGGGCGTGATTTCCCTGCGATTTGGTCTTCGGGTAGACGATCCCGTTCCAGTGTTGATACATCCAACCAGCGGGTCCGCAATACAGCGTGGGGGGAAGTGGCATGGCGAATCCTTTCGGCTTTTCTTCGCTTGTTAGTATATGCGAACAAAAGGCGAAATGCAAGGGATGGAAACCATTTTGCTGGTCAGCGGCCCCGGATGCTTAAGCTGGCGCGTTCTTTGGAGTACTTCCGGGACCGCCAAACCGCGAAATAGATCAAGGCAAGGAAGAAAACGATTGCAAGCACGATCTCCCATGGCTTCACCGCCGACTCGTGTCTTGTTGGCGTGAAGGTAACGGAGGTACTCTCTTGCATCATCTAATCAGCCTAGTCTGATCTGGCCCTTCTGGCAGTTCCTGAGCAATGAAACCCGATGCGGCGGACGTCATGCGCATCACCGCCCCAGTATATCAACGGCCGACGAAAGAAGTCCTGGAAGCGCTGTTGTTAGCAGGTTGCGCGGATTCTCCTGGCCGGATGTGCCATCTCGATCGAAGCGTTCGCCTTTCACGTTCTCCCGCCGGCGCAGCATTTAACCGCCGCCCCCGCGGGTCCTTTTCACATCGAAGGCAGCTCGATCGTCGATGCCAAGGGACACCCCTTCCTGATCCGAGGCACACAATTGCCCGCGTTCGACCCACAGGCAGCACCGGCCGACGCAGGCCCGAGCTTTGGTCCTTACTCGGCTACCACCTTCAGCACCATCCGTCAGCGCTGGAACATGAACGCGGTCCGCATACCGCTGAGCGCGGCAAGCTTCCTGGGAGATGATGCGGCTTTTCACAAGCTCGGCGGAATTATGCGGAACGCGAACCGGCTGGAACTGCTGGTGATCCTGGCAGCTCGCGAGCCGCCGGAGTTCTGGGCTCGTTGCGCGGCCTATTTCAAGACTTGGCCGAACGTCATGTTCGATGTGTCCGGCGAACAGCCACGAGAGCTCGTAAAAGCCATTCGCGACACCGGCGCCAATCAGCCCATTCTAGTGGGCGGGATCGACAGGCTGACTGCGGATTCCTTGCTCGACGCCCCCAACATCATCTACGAAGTGAACCCGAAGTATTCCACCACACGTACAGATCGGGACCGCTATGAACACTTCGGTTTTCTTGCCAGCCAGGTTCCGGTTCTCGTCAACGAGGGGGACCTCCATCTCGACCAAAAGGCGGAGCCATGCGCCTCTCTGCCGAGCGATCCCAGCGAATTAGAACGTCTGGTAAAGGCAAACTTGCTGTACTTCGACGCCCTCGGTATTTCCTGGACCGCGTCTGTTTTCGAACCCGGCGAGTTGATCACCGATTACCGTAAACAGGACGCCACCTCGCTTGAAAACGGCTGGACCTGTGGAACGCCCGCCGCGCTCCGGCCCGGCTTGGGTACTGTTGTCCAACTGCATTTATGGGGGGCCGAGTTTCGCGGCTTGTACGCAGTCAATGGAGCGGGAGGCTTTCGATTGCCGCGCGGCGGAGTGGCGATACTGTATGGCCCTATTTTCGCCGACCGCGATCGACAGGCGTCCGGCAAGCGACCGCCGGAAGCTCTCGGCAAAGTCTCGGTCGAGGTCACGGATGCATTGGGCGTCAGCCGTCCAGCCGGCTTGCTGTATGCATCCGCGGGCTGGGGGCAAGCCAACTTCATTGTGCCCGACGGCTCCGCACCCGGCCCGGCGCGCGTTACGGTGGTTCGCGCGGACGGTTCCAGCACAGCCGCGAA
>Ga0302319_10020660_pt1 | contig 11883 bp, 12 predicted proteins | sample Bog_T0_2_FD_203319 | JGI IMG/M metagenome (GOLD analysis project Ga0302319, IMG submission 203319) | Peat permafrost microbial communities from Stordalen Mire near Abisko, Sweden - Bog_T0_2 | ecosystem: Environmental > Terrestrial > Soil > Wetlands > Peat | place: Sweden: Abisko, Stordalen Mire...
TTGTGCGCTCCGATTTCTTTCTTGCGAACCGCTCCTAGAGGACATCAGCGACATCGATCTTCAGGGAATTGGATGGGTGCTTTGCGGCGGAATGTCGGGACCGTTGCACAAAGACCGGTCGATGGATCTTCGTTGGGCGGCAACACTCTATCAAACTGCCCATTCGGCTGGCGTTCCCTTCCTCTTTAAGCAGGTCAGCCATAATCTCACCGAGCGCGGAATCAACGCCCTTGGCCTTCTACTCGCGCAGCGCTCCGGCAAACCTACGGACCCGGAAACAGTCGATTGCATCCGGCAATATCCAAAGCTCGCGGTTCCCTTCACACCGCCATCACCGAAAGGTGTGCGCTGGACCACGGAAGATTGGACAAAATACCTAAGAACACACTCGATTTGATCCACTCCCCACTCCTACCACTCAATAACAGCAGCCTCCTGCGATTGTCGATTGCCGACTCTCGTTGGAGGCTTTTGTTGTTTTAGACAAGCCCGTCATTCTTCGGCGCGCACCCCGAGATCTCCGTCCGGATCGGATCTCTTCGCAGCGCCCTCAAAGAGAATACCGCCCGGATAGATTTTCCCCGCACGTTTTGCTTGCGAAGACTTGACGTGATGCTTAAGTTCATGCCCTGGCGTGGCACGAAACTTGCGCGGCCGAAAATCGCGATGATTTTGTTCCCGAAGGTATAGGAGATAAATCGAGGGTTCTCTATTCTGAAGCTGCTGAACTTGAATCAGGCTCTTAATTAAGAGCCTGCCTAGAAGATGAAGCCATGAAAGCTGTAATGCGTGGTGCCCGGCATCATCTCGAAGGCAATCATAAACGGAACTGCGGATCAACGATGTGACTCGCCGCACAGGTACCAACGGCATTTGAGGCGAATTGGACTGTGTTCAACGTCATCGCAAAGCTGAATACTTACGACAGACTTCTCGAGGTCGAGGATGTGGTCGAAGTGTTTGACTTTTCGAAGTCCAAGGTTTACAGGATGGCCGAGTCCAAGCAGATTCCAGCGGCGCTAATGGGCGGGACATGGAAGTTTGATCCATCTGCACTAGCTATGTGGTCTGCGAGTAAGGATCCCAGCATTGCGAAAGCCTACAGGCAACTTCTGAAAGAAAATCGGGAAGCGCAAGATGAGTTCCTGCGGCACCTCAAAAACTAGCGGATTAACTTCGCCAGGTCCGAAGCCTCTACTTTCTCCTTGATACCGTCGCCGCCGAGGAAGTGTAAATATTTGCTGGTCGTTGCAATGTCCTTGTGACCCATCGCCAGTTGCAACCCTTTCAGACCTAATACTCCAATCATGTGCGATGCGTAAGTGTGACGCCACTTGTGCAGGTACCACCGTTCACAGCGCGGGTCAGTCTTACACGTGTACGGGACTTTCTCTTTTCTCGTTTTGCTTCTCTTCACAGTGTAAGTGCCGGTGCAATGGCCGCAGTTGAGGCCCGCACGGAGCGCGATCTCTTTACACGTCTCTAGCATGTGACTATCGATCCCGCCTCCATAAGCTTTGCGCGTTGGATGTGGAGCTGACGGGAATACCAGGAGGCTCTGACTTCCTTTCTGGCGTTTTTTGAGCGAGTCGAGCAATGACCGGGGCACGTTCACCGAGCGTATCTCGTATGATTTCGGGCTGAACCCGTGCTCAGCCTTGGCAGTCACCCTGATCTTCGCGAGCCGATAATCGATATCGGACCACATAAGGTGAGCGACCTCCTTATCGCGGAAGCCAGTGCACAGGAACACCTGAAACAACAAACGCTCATCATCGTTACAGGCGGCGAAGAACTTCTGCATCTCCTTCTCCGTATATACCTCAATCGGTTTGTCGGTGGTCTTCGGCCAGTCGCCTTTCTTGAGTTTGATTTCATGGTCGTGATGTCGGACCATGTTGAGCACGACGGTGACGTGCTTGTTGATGGTTTTCTGATTCAACTTCTCTTCACGGCCGGCAGCGAATAGGCCAAGCAGATCCTTGCGGTCAAGCCGATAGACGAGGTGCTTCTTGATGTGCTGCTGAGCCCATCTTAAGCAGGTTTCGTAGGAGGAGTGTGTCGCGGCTCCCTTAGTCGCCGCCACAGCCTCAAGGTACTGTTGGATGCCATCCTGAATCGAGATTCCAGCTATGTCTGTAGCTTCATCCGAAGCCTCGGACTCATCGGCAGGAATCGAACCGTTCGCCACACCGGTAGCTATTCGCCACGCATCCAACGCCTCACGCGGCGCCGTTCCAACTTTTTGGCGAATTCGCTTTCCACGCTCTCTCCAGTCCAAGAAGAACGCGCCTCCTCCTTTCCAGGAGGCCGCCTCTCCGCCGATGAGAATGAAACGAGGGTCAGGCTTGTTTCCATCCCGGAGAACCGGATAGAATTGCCATTGTCCATTTTCTGCTTTGCGTTTCTGCGTGAGGTTGATTTTATGCTCTTTGGTTTCCATGGTACCGGCGTCGCTTTCCTAGGTGCTTACATCCCCTCAGAATCGACACTAGTCTACCATTTTGGACACCAAGCGTGGACACCACGATAATTTTATCGATTAAGTTGTTGATTTTAAAGGGCGGGAGTAGTTCAGTGGTAGAACGTCAGCTTCCCAAGCTGAATGTCGCCGGTTCGATCCCGGTCTCCCGCTCCATAAAATGAATAACTTACGGGCAACTTGGAAGACTCATTACAAGTTTCACTCCCTTTACACTCCGTTAAGCGCTGAGCACCGCCTTCTCAAGCTGGTTGGCAGCACCCATTTTTTTCGCGAACGCAGACTTGGTGTATTGGTCCAGACTCACGCCGATCCCGTGGCCGCGCTGGTCGGCAGCGACCTTCGGATCGATCCCAGCATCATGCCCCAGGCTTGCGTGGGTTCTCCGCAATACTTGGAAGGTCGCCCATTCAAGACCCTTCGGTTCGAGCTTAGGCTTGAAGTGGCGTCGCCAGAGATTCTCCAACCGAAGCGGTGTGTCGGGATTCTCAGATGCGAACATCCAAGCGCCTTCCTCCTCAGGAACGAGCGTCATCCACTCACGTAGCAGGGCTGCAGCCGCTGGCGGAACTGCCACAACACGTTTCGACGAGTCCGTCTTCGGAACGTCGATGTCTCCGCCGTAGATACGTTGCTCAATGATGATGCGAGTAGCGGCATCTTTGATGTGCCTACGCTGGAGGGCCAGAATCTCGCCGGGGCGGAGCCCGACGAAAATGGCGAGATGGGCGATTACCCGCTCGCGAAATTCGAGGGCACATAGAAATGTGGGAACTTGGTTAATTTCAAGTACTCGGTCATCACTGACCGGGGTGCACTTTGGGATGTAGAGAGCCCGCGTTGGATCACGTTCGATGTGGCCTTCCGCCGCCGCTAGTCGCATAATACTGCTGAGGTTCCAGCGGCAATGCGCGACGATCGACTCTGAGCAACCGGCCTCCGCTTTCTCAAGCAAGAAATGTTGGAGAAGGTTCGGCGTCAGGACCTGCAACGGATTGTTCCCCAGTGCGTCGATCAAGTGTGTGCGAATCGCATTCTCTGTCGTTGTTTGGGTTGAGAGTTTCCATTTTGGACGCATGAATGGCAGTACCACATCCTCTACGAAGGCACCGAATTTCAACGGCTCCTTCGTAGATTGCCTTTTGGATTCGATCTCGGCAATAATCTGTGCCTGCTCGCGCTGGGCCTTGGACTTTGTCATTTCTGAGACGGGGCCGAGCGTTTTGTATCGCTTTGACTGCCCGTCCCTATAGAGAAGAACCCACATCTTGCGGTCTCCGTGGCTTCTGATTTGCAAACTGCCTTGCTGATAACGATTTCGCTTGCGTGTCAAGGAATCCTCCTTGAGTCGTAAGCAAAGCAATACGGGTCTGTGCGAATTATATTGCTCATCACGCAGCACGCTCTCCTACTTCCACTTTCCGGAGCCACTCTTCAAACGCTGCACGACGAATTAAAGTCCGGCGACCGATGCGGATCGTGGGAAGTGGCGGCAGCCCAGCAACCTTGCCACTGAGGACGTTGTAGATGTGGGCCCGCGAGCACCTCAATTCAAGAGCGACTTCCTCCGGTGTCATCAGCGGCATTATCGGGTGCGACCAGCGTGCGCGTACCGGTACCAATGATGTCGCAGCTTCTTTGGAGTCCGATAATGGTTCGAAAGTCGCTGGTGCGGTGCACATGATGTGGATAAATACCCATGTTTGATGGAAAAAGCCCGATATGAAATGAAAATTCTTCTGAAGTGCCGGACTTCCTTTACGCGCAAGGTTCTGTCCAACCATCGAGCTGCGGGAACGAGCCCCAGCTACCGTGCCGAGCTGCGCGTCACCGCCGCCCGCCTCCTGCAGCACCTGGGCCTGGCGGACCGTGTCTCCACCACCGAGTTGACCGACCACGAACGCGACGAGCTGCTCAAGATGGTCTGCCGGTGCTCCTGGCCGGACGAGCAGACGGAGCTGGTGATCGGCGTGCTCAGCTTCCTGGCCGCTGTGATCCTGCCCGGTCAGCCGCGTGACGAGCGCGAGAAGGACCAGCTCGCCGCCGCCACGCTGGCCGCCCTGGCCCACATGGCCGCCATGAAGGCTGGGAGATTCTTCCCATCAGCCGAGAGACCGAGGAAGTGGTCGACGTGGTGGCCACAGAAGATAGCTCCGAAGACCAGCGCCTGGAGGCGATCTTCACCAGCCCGATCTCGCTCTGCGTCTTCCTCCGGCTCACCAATCTCGAAGACCGCCTTCGCCTGTTGCTGACGTCTATCGTCGCGGAGCTGGATGGGGGGCGAGTCCCAGGGGGCTGAGAATACCTCCGGCGACAGCGAGTGCCTACAATCGAAATTATCGAGGAGGTCGCCGTCTCCAACTGTCAGGACACTCCCGCGAATTGTGCCCCTCAATTCCGCAACCAACAAACAATTGGCGACCGCTCAACGCGTGCAGGCTGTGTCCGCTTGAACTCCGGTCCACGAGCTGGCGGGATGCACCGAAGCATCGCGAATCTCGGCATCGCGCCAGCGCCGCATGGCGCGGCCCCGGAGCTTGCCGAGGCAATCTGATGCCTCTTCTATGGTCTTGTGGTTGTGGCCGCAGTCGGCAACATCGCCATATATCCTGCGCCCGTTGCGAATGACCCACGAGCTAGTATTGAGTGCAACTGCTTGATAAGTTTTGAGCATGATTGCTGCCTCCCCTGGTCGCTTTCTAATCGGATGCGCTGAGCAATAACTGGTTGCGGTAGGGCGCCCGGGGCAGCCATGCGAGTGCACTGGCCCGGACTGTCGCGTGTGACAAGGCCGCGCATGTGGATTAATACCCATCGTGACGATGGAAACCTGATTATGCCGTGGCTGTATTCGCGCAATCGTTGCCACCCCGGGTAAAGGGCTCGATCCACTGGATGCGATGCGACGTGCGCTTGGGGCCATAGGGTTGGTTGCGCAGGAAACCGGAGACCCAGTGGAAACGAGGCGAGGCGTGAGCGCCACCCTGTGGGAGACTAGCCACAGTGCGGAGTTTGTAATGCTCGCCGATGATGGCCGGGTTCCAGAACTCCTTGGGCAGCTTGTCCTTCTTGGCTGGAAGACGGTGGTTGAGCGAGAAGTTGGTGACAAGATCGGGACGGGCCGTCATCAGTATGAGCGCGGAAAGAATCATATGCGCCGCTCCAGCACCCAAGGAGGCTCCCATAGGCGTCAGGTTGCCTCCACACGCTGGAGATGCCATGGTCTCCCGTTGCAACTCGGCGAGCGTAATGGTAGGTCCGCAGGCCTCCAGCGACATGTCGCAGTGAATAAAATACCCGCTCTCCACTGCTGCAGCTAAGTACATACTCCCATCATCAAGGCAGTAGGGACGGCTGGGGATAAGTGGCGACGCATAGCTCTCCCCGGCGCGGAGGCGGGCCCACCAAAGGTACAGGACGTTGCCATCCGTCGGATGAACGAGGCTGACCGACCGTGGCCCAGCGAGATGAGACCATCCCCGCCCGCTCCAGATACCGCAAGGAGCGCCGGACCTGAGTCACAGGAATGTTGAGTTGCTCGGCAAGTTTTGTCGCGTATGCTTCAGTCCGGAGTTGGGGCATGGCCTGCAGCGCGAGGTACTCGCGCTCACCGCGATCGTGAAGTTCGCTAGACACTCCGGTCTGCAACCTTTGACATCTCGGACAGGCTGGGGGCGAAACACGGGTCGGTGGGGATGTAAGCGATCGAGAAGTCGGTTCCCCCGCTCTTCAGGGAGTTAATCTCAAGCTCGACACCACCATCCGTCTCCATCCAGCGGCGATTCCTCTCAAGCATCGGAAGGGCGGCCCAGTCAGGAAGCACGATGTAATCGGGAATCTGCACATGCGGGCTCCGGAATTGCCCGGCAGTAGCATCGATTAGGCACCCCCGTACCAAAACGACAGAGTGTGCAGCCTTCTTGGAGATTTCGACCTTCCCAACGAGTGCGCTCATTTTGCCTCGCCTCCCAGTGATAACCGAGCATCCAATTACTGCTGCGTCGGCATATCCGCGATCTGCCAGAACTTCTGATAGAGCTAGGGAGGCGCTATGGCAGTCTCGCATGTCGGCATACCTGGATTTCATGGAAGCTGCGCAGCGGGCCGCAAAAGCTTCAAACAGATGTAAATCCTGGGAATCACACGAACTGTTCGTCCTTTTCATTGTTCGCCGCCCTCATTCGCAATATGGTCAAAGTCCATGGGGGTAAATACCCATTCGAAATATGACTTTCCCAATATCGCCACACATTTTTGTGGCCGTTCAAGCCAGTTTCTTCGCCTACCGCTGCCTGGAAGGCATCTGGAGTGCCGGGTGGAGAGCATGAGGCACCGAGAAAGTCGACTGAGAATGCCAACTTCAGGATGTCGTGTCCGCCGTCCTACTCCTGAGTGAATACCGCTCGACGCCATCCTGACCTGGAGTCGCAACTACAACTCTCGCCAACCTCAAGGTTCTTAGGGCACGTTGGAGGTGCTTCGCTGTTTTGGTCCCGGTAGTGGCCTAGAGGCGTTCAAGAGTCTGCGCAGCCTCGAGCCGAAGGGCAAGCATCGCCAAACGTTCGGTCGGCGAAAATGTGAGATCGGTTGCCATTTCCTTTTCTCCTTGTGATCTGTTCTGCAGATCAACAAGGATTAATACCCATCCATTGCATGTTTTCCCCCGTTTTGAAGGAAAAATATTCTGAGAAGACGCTCTGCCCTCGTGCAAGATTTTTTTGGGGCATTTTCAAGCGTTCCAACCTTTCATACCTCGCCGCATCCCTGGCCACATTTGTTTCTACTGCAACTTGACTTCCCATCGGCGCCGAAGACGAATGATCATGGGTCGACCATTCGTGGCCGAGACTCGCCAAAGAGGCATTGGAACGACAGCGTCGCTACGCAGCGTGCGTAGACCTGAACCCCTCAGGTCAACGAACCCGCTCAAATGGGTGACGCACGGGACGGAGACTGGTGCGCATACGCTGAAGGCTTCATGCCACCCAACCCAGAGTGCTCGGCGTTTGATTGTTATTCCCCTGAAACTCCACCTCGCTCAGTAACCGCATCACCCGGCCCCACATTGCAACCCCGCGCTTATCCGAATAGCGATCCGGCGACTTCACGATCGTGGTGTCGGTCCGCAGGAGGAAGCCATCAAGGACGAGTTCACTTGCCTGGGCCATCGCGTTCTTGGTGGCAGCCACCACATCCTCGATCTCATCCACGGCACCGCCGACCAAGAGAGCATCCTGCACCGGTGCGTGTACGGTTACACCTGCTTCAGTCGCGTAGCAACACGCCCAACGCAACATCTCAGCACCGTTTGCCTGCATGGGGAAATTCGAAATTGTGTTGGGCTTTGTCCGCGAGGTAACCTGCAACGACCACTCAAACACTGTGCTTATCGTCCTGTCGAAGACGGCCAACTGCGACCGCCACTCACTCCATTCCCAAAATCGGGAATACACCCGGCGGTGGAGATCGAGCAGCTCCTGCGCCTGCCAGACAGGTTTGCCGAGGTTCTTAGAAAGTCCAATTGCTGATTGACCGTATTGGGTCGCGAGCACAACGATCTTGTAAAGGTCCCGAACCGCCGGGTGTGTGGCTTTGGTTGCCCCCTTAGGCGCAGCACCAGCTTCGATCGCGAATGCCATGTAGATGTCGCCGGTCTCGTATGCGGCCTTCATCCGCGTGTCACCCGACAGGGCGGCAGCGATCCCGAACTCCGCACTGCTCCAGTCCACATAGGCGATCGCTTTGCCCGGCTCCGGCTTGATCAACGAGCGGAGCCAGGTCGAAGGCCCAAAAATGAACTTGGAACTGGGTGGATAGTTGCGTCCGGTGATCGAGCGGAACGGCATCAAGGGGCAGCGGTTATATCCGTCCGGCCCAACGGTAAGCCCCAATTGACGGAGGCGGGTTGCGGCACAAGCAGGTGGGGAAGCCCCAGCGCCCCATGCTCCTCCGGCGGTGGACATCATTGCTCTTGAGTCGCACACAGGCAATGACCTATTGATGGAGCTATTCAATCAGCGCGATGCCTTGTTGGCGAAGATCAAAGCTTGGCAGGTGACGAGCAAGGAAATCATAAAGCGGCTTCCGGCGTTTGGCCTGACGGAGAAGCTCGTGGCTCAGGCTGCCAGTCTCCCCGAACATGCCGATTGGTTGGCCACTCTTGCGTCCATCCGCGCCAATCGCTCGCTGCTTGACGATCCGGACCCTGTCTCAAACGTTCTTAAAGCTGCGTCCAATGCGCTTCGAGCGAAACTTGCCCAGGCGCATAAGGCCCATGCGGAGGCGTTTGCCGCAGAGACAACGAAGGTTGCAGAGCAGTCTGTATGGAAAAGCCTTCCAGAGGAAAAGCGTAAGGGTATGCTCTCTTCCGTTGGGGCGATCGAGCGAACGGTGCCTTCCACGGCTTCGGACGATCAGCTTCTCTCGGCGCTCCAATCATGTTCGCTCGCTACCTGGCATGCGCAAACCGACGCCCTGCCCGCCCAGTTCGAAAAGGCACATGCTGCGGCTGTCGTCGCTGCGGAACCCAAGGCGAAACGTGTCACTCTCGCCGCCGCCACCATTCACGACCTGGATGAACTTAATGCCTGGTTGAGTAAATCTAAGACCGCTATCGAAACCGCCTTGAAAGACGGTCCGGTAATCCTTTGAGGAACTGAAATATCATGCCCATTTCTCTTTCTAAGGCCCACCGCAAACTGCTCGAAAATACAACGGCTGAAGCTCGTGTGCTGGCGGAGAATGCGTGCAAGGCCGCATTGGAGAACCTGGCCGTACACGAGAAGGACTATCGGGCTCATATGGCCGACAAGCCTGAACTGCGTGATCTGCGAAACCGTCTACGAGCCCGTGGGAGGGCCTTGGGCGACAAGCGGGATGAGCGCACGAGCATTCAGGGCATCCATCTTCTCACGGAATTGGCGGCTTACGAGCATTGGCATCGCCTACTGTTTACGCGCTTCCTCACCGAAAACCATCTGCTCATCACCGACGAAGCCAATGGTTCGGTTCCCATAACGCTGCAGGAGTGTGAGGAACTTGCACCGGAACTTGGGGCGCGAGACGGCTTCGATCTGGCGTGTCGGTTCGCGGGCCTTACGCTGCCCGGTGTATTCAGGCGCGATGACCCCGTGTTGGAACTCCCGGTTGCCATGAACGATCAGGTCGAGTTACGCAAGCTCCTCGGGAAACTGCCATCGGAGTGCTTCCTTGCTGACGATGCTTTGGGCTGGACTTATCAGTTCTGGCAGGCACAGCGGAAAAAGGAGGTCAATGATTCCGGCGGAAAGATCGGAGCTGACGAACTGTCGCCTGTCACTCAGCTCTTCACCGAGGACTACATGGTTGAGTTCCTACTCCACAACACCGTGGGCGCTTGGTGGGCAGGAAAACTTGGTCCGATTCAGGCGGATAGTGAGGAGGATGCGCGGACACGGGTGGCACTTTCAGCTCGCGATGGCCTTCCGGCGATAACATGGACCTATTTGCGGCTGGTGCAAAATGAGGCAACTAAAACTTGGCTCCCAGCGGCGGGAACGTTCGATGGCTGGCCGAAGTCTGCTAGGCTGATTCGATTACTTGACCCATGCATGGGGAGCGGTCACTTCTTGGTCTTTGCGCTGCCACTCCTGGTTCGCCTGCGAATGGAAGAGGAACAGCTAGAAGCCAGACCGGCAGTCATAGCGGCGCTGAAAGATAATATCCACGGCCTTGAGCTGGACGAACGCTGCACACAGATTGCCGCTTTCAATGTCGCGCTGACAGCTTGGAAGCTTGCCGGGTACCAAGGATTACCCCCGCTCCATCTCGCCTGCTCCGGGATTGCACCGAGTGCGACCGAAGCGGAGTGGACAGGGCTCGCCTTCGATGATGATCGGCTCCGCCGGGGCATGGTGCGGCTGTACAACCTCTTCAGCGACGCTCCAATGCTTGGTAGCCTTATAAATCCGGGTGCCCGAGGCGGCAGTCTTATCGAGGCTGAGTTTAACGAGCTTGCACCGCTGCTGAACGCCGCACTCCTACCAAATGCATCTCAAGAAACCAAACCTGACAATGACTCTTTTGAATTGGGTGTGATCGCTCAGGGCCTTGCAAAGGCAGCCGAAATGCTAGCAGATCATTTCTGCCTGGTAGCAACTAATGTTCCCTTCGTCGGCATGAAGAAACAGGATCGGGTTCTCAAGGAATACTGTGAACGGGTGCACCCTAAGGCGAAGGCCGATCTTGCAACATGCTTCGTAGAGAGAGGCCTGGAGTTCTGTCAAGAAGGTGGGACGACCACACTTGTTACACCGCAAAACTGGCTTTTTCTCGGAACCTACAGAGACCTCCGGCGAGAGATGCTGATCGACTCACAATGGGATTTTGTTGCGCGGCTTGGCCCGCGAAGTTTTCAAACACCAATGTATGACTTCAGTATCGTTTTGCTTTCTCTCACAAAACGACCACCAGCAACAAACCATCCTCTTATGGCTTTAGATGTTGGTGAATATTCGACGCCAACCGAGAAGGCGTCCAGTGCCTCACTTGATCCAATTATCCGACTTGATCAGAGCGAACAACTAAAGAATCCCGATGAGAGAATCGCGCTAACTAAGGCGTCATCCCTTCCTCTGCTTCAAGAATTCGTGACCTGTCTTACAGGTGCGCTTAACGGAGATTCTCCACGGTTCATGAAGCAGTTTTGGGAATTCCGGGAACGCCCGATCGAATGGGTATTCGTTCAGAGCACTGTAGACAAGACCATTCCGTTTGGGGGCAGAGACACGCTGCTCTACTTTGATGAGAAGCACGGACACTTGCGAGAAGATGCCACAATACGAAGGGAGCGATTGCACGACTCTGATCAACGGGGAAATGGGGTCTGGGGAAAGAAGGGCCTCCTCGTCCATCGGATGGGCAACCTACCCGCCACATTCTATAGCGGTGACGTTTTTGATCAAAATGGCGCGGTAATTGTGCCTGCGGAAGCAGATTTACTCGCGGCAGTGTGGAGTTTTGTGACGTCTAAGACGTTCCTTGAAGAGGTTAGACGTTTAGATAATAAAGTTGGGGTAACTCCCGCCACCTTAGCAAAAGTTCCCTTTGATCTTCCCCATTGGAAGCGAGTCGCCGAGGAGAAATTCCCTCATGGGCTCCCGCAGCCTCACAGCGAGAATCCATCTCAATGGCTCTTCGACGGTCATCCGAAAGATTCCGAGCAGCCACTTCACGTCGCTGTCTCCCGCCTACTTGGCTACAGATGGCCGCGCCAGACAGGAAGCAACTTTCCTGATTGCCCTGCTCTGGGCTCCGACGGCTTAGAAGCTTTTTCGGATCACGATGGCGTCGTGTGCCTCCCACCCGTTAATCGGGAGCAACCTGCGGCCAACCGTCTTCGCCAACTCCTTACCGCCGCGCTC
>Ga0302319_10020661_pt1 | contig 11883 bp, 11 predicted proteins | sample Bog_T0_2_FD_203319 | JGI IMG/M metagenome (GOLD analysis project Ga0302319, IMG submission 203319) | Peat permafrost microbial communities from Stordalen Mire near Abisko, Sweden - Bog_T0_2 | ecosystem: Environmental > Terrestrial > Soil > Wetlands > Peat | place: Sweden: Abisko, Stordalen Mire...
GAGTATCTCGCCCGCAAACAAAGGGAACAGCTGCTCGACTATGACGATCTATTGCTCTACTGGCACGTCATGATGCAAAACGAGAGCCTGGCGGCGGGGCTCGCGAAGAATTTCGACCATGTGCTCGTCGATGAGTACCAGGACACCAGCGCCCTGCAGGGGGAGATCATTCACGCCCTGAAGCCGGACGGCGCCGGCGTCACGGTGGTGGGCGACGATGCCCAGGCGATCTATTCATTCCGCGCGGCGGCGGTTGAGAACATCCTCGGCTTCGCCGACCGCTTTACGCCGAAGGCCGAAGTCGTGGTGCTGGGACAGAATTACCGATCCACCCAGCAGATCCTGAACTGTGCCAATACCTTGATGGCGGAGGGCGCGCGACAATATCGCAAGAGCCTGCTCGGGAGCCGCCAGTCGAGTCAGATGCCGCGGTACGTGACCCTGGAGGATGCGGCGGCGCAGGCTGAGTACATCGTGACGCGGATTCTCGCGACCCGTGAAGTGGGCGGGGCATTGCGGCGCCATGCCATCCTCTTCCGCAGTTCACACCACAGCGATCAGCTGGAATTGGAGCTCACCCGCCGCAACATTCCGTTCGTGAAATACGGCGGACTCAAGTTTCTGGAGGCCGCGCACGTCAAGGACCTCCTGTCGGTGCTGCGCTTCGCCGACAATCCGCGCAATGCGATGGCCGGCTTCCGCGTGCTCAAGCTGATTCCGGGGATCGGTCCCGCGCATGCCCGGTCTGCGCTTGCGCATCTCGAGGCGAACGCGCATGGCCTCACGAGCCTCGCGGTATTCGCTCCGCCGCAAGCGGCGACGCCGGACTGGAAGCTTTTCTGTCAGATGATGTCCAAGCTCGCCGATCCGCAGCTGCCGTGGCCCGGTCAGTTGCGCCTGGTGCGTGACTGGTACAAGCCGCACCTCGAGCGTCTCTACGATGCAGCCTGGACCCGCTTGGGCGACCTCGACCAGCTCGAGCAGATTTCGACGCAGCATGCGTCGCGCGAGCGCTTTCTCACCGAACTCACGCTCGATCCTCCCAGGGTGAGCAGTGACGCGTCGATTACGGCCTCGAAGGACGAGGACTACGTGATTCTGTCGACGATCCATTCGGCCAAGGGGCAGGAGTGGGACTTCGTCTACGTCCTGAATGTCGCCGACGGGAATTTTCCATCCGAGTTCGCCGCCGGGAAGCCGGAACTCATCGAGGAGGAGCGGCGGCTGCTCTACGTGGCGATGACACGCGCGCGCAATGAGCTGCATCTATGCGCACCCCTGAAATACCTCATCACCCAGCAGGCCCCGTCGGGTGACGCGCACGTTTACGGCGCCAGGAGCCGTTTCATGACCGACAAGCTGCTCGAATGTTTCGAACCGATCGCGTTTCGCAGCGCGCGCAGCGCGCTGAACCTGGCCGGCGAGGTAGCGACGCTCGACGTGGGCGCCAAACTCAAGGATATGTGGTGACGGTGCGTGGACGGCGGACGGGGCGGCGATATCGCGCTGCACCATGAGTGGGGAACGGAAGAGGGGCGGCGATGACCGCAAAAATTCGAGAAGGAGGACTCCGCGGCGCCAATGCGCCCACGCGCGGAATCCCGCCAGCCCCCGAAACCATCCGGGGGCTTAGATCTCGCTTACCAGCGTCGTGCGCCGCCGCCGCCGCCACCGCTCGCTGGCTTCGACCGCGGGGCCCGTTCCTGGGCTTCATTGACACGCAGCGGCCGGCCTCCCATCTGGAAGCCGTTCGTTTGCTGAATGGCGTTTTGCGCCTCGCTTGCCGCCATGTCGACGAACGCGAAACCGCGGGGGCGCCCCGTTTCGCGATCGTTGATGAGTTTGACGGAATCGACTTTGCCGTAGCGCTCGAAAAGGCTGCGCACTTCATCCTCAGTCGCGGTGAAAGGCAGGTTGCCAACGTAGATCGTCGTCATTCAACTAGTCTCACTAAGGTTGCGCACGGACCGCGGGCTGAGCCCGCTCGCACGCGGTTTCAACACGCAGACCATCCCGCGAACTTACCCGCGACGAAGGCCTGTACCTTCGGTCGTGCACTAATCAACTCAGCTGGGGAAATCACACGAAAACCCGCTAAATGACCTAGGGAACGAACCTACGATCCGATGCTACGCCAGGGATTTCTGGATGGCAAACGCCGGCCGACGGACGTTTCTCCCGACCGACAAGGGCCGTTCGAGGGGCTTGCCACGGGCTTGCAACGGGGGGTGGGGCGGGAGGTCACTCGCCTTCGAGGTAGGCGTAGCCGTTCAGTTGGTTTTCGTAAAATCGCTTCACGGCCTGGGCCTCCGTCAGCGTCATGCGGCCCTCCCGCACCGCCCGCTCGCAGTCCCGGGCGAGTCCCGGGTACAACTCGTCCGTGTCGTATTCCATGTACTCGAGCACCTTGTTCGCCGTATCGCCCTTCACGATCTCTTCGATCCACCAGCCGCCCTCGTCATGCAGGCGGATGTGTACCACATGCGTGTCGCCGAACAGGTTGTGCAGGTCGCCGAGCGTTTCCTGGTACGCGCCGACCAGGAAAGCGGCGAGATAGTACGGCTCGCCGGCAACGAGTTCGTGGACTTCGAGCGTGCGCTTGGTTTCGCGGGGGTGCACGAATCGATCGATCTTGCCGTCCGAATCACAGGTGATGTCGGCAAGCACGGCATTGCGTGAGGGGCGCTCGCCGAGCCGCTGAATGGGCATGATCGGAAACAGCTGGCCGATGGCCCAGCTGTCCGGCAGGGACTGGAACACCGAGAAGTTGCAGAAATAAATGTCGCTCAAAAGTTCCTCGACGTTCTCCAGCTCCTCGGGAATCTTGTCGAGCTTGCGGCAGTAATCGCGGATCTTGGTGCAGGTTGCCCAGTAGAGTTTTTCGGCCAGGCCGCGGAATTCGAGGTTCAAGTAGCCAAGGTTGAACATCTGCAGGGCCTGTTCGCGCGCCTGCAGCGCATCGTGGTAGCACTCGACCAGGCGCCGCTCGTTCACGGAACGGTAGCTGTCGAAGAGGTCGCGCACCGGCGGGGGCAGCTCGAGGATGCCGCGGTAGTCCTCCTCGGCCCGGCCCGACACCTTGAAATGGTCCAGCGTCGAGGCGCCGAGGACGTCGAACACCAGCACGGAGTGCTGCGCGGCGATGGCGCGGCCCGATTCGCTCACGATCATGGGATGCGGCACGTTGCGCGCATCGCAAACGCTCTTGATCCGATAGACGACGTCGCTCGCGTATTCGTTGAGCGTGTAATTCATGGAGGATTCGTAATTCGTGCCGCTGCCGTCGTAGTCGACGCCGAGGCCGCCGCCGATGTCGATGTACTGCAGGCCGGCGCCCATCAGCTTCAGCTCCGAATACACGTGGGCCAGTTCGTTGATCGCATCCTTGACGCGCCGGATGTCCTGCAGCTGGCTGCCGGGGTGGCAGTGCACGAGCTGCAGGCAGTCGAGCATGCCGCGCTCTTTGAGGAGCGCGTGCAGATCGAGGATCTCGCTGATGAACAGGCCGAACTTGGATTTCTCACCCGCCGATTCGCGCCACCGCCCGGCACCCTCGCTCGCGAGCTTGACGCGCACGCCGAGCTTCGGGCGGACGCCGTAGCGCTCGGCGTGCTTCAGGATCAGATGGATCTCCTCGAAGTTCTCCACCACCGGAATGATGGTGCGTCCGAGCTTGGTGGCGAGGATCACCGCCTCGATGTAGCTGTCGTCCTTGAAGCCGTTGCACACGACGATCCGGTCGGGGGCATCCTCGGTGATCGACATCACGGCGAGCAGTTCCGGCTTCGATCCGACCTCGAGACCGAAGCCGAATTCCTTGCCGTAGCGGTAAACTTCTTCCACGACGAGACGCTGCTGGTTCACCTTGATCGGAAATACCGCGGCGTACTTGTTTTTGTAGTCGTTTTCGGCGATCGCCGTGCCGAAGGCATCGGCGAGGTGGCGGAGCCGGTGCGCGAGGATGTCCGAGAAGCGAACCACGACCGGTGTATGCATGTCGCGGGCGCGCAGCCCCTGGACGACGTCGTACAAGTCGATCTCACGGCCGGCGTCCATGCTTGGCCGCACCACCACGTGACCCTGGGCGTTGATCGAGAAGTAGCCCTTGCCCCACGCCTCGACCTGGTAGAGGTCGAGCGATTCCCCGATTTTCCAGGGAAGGCTTGCGGGAAGTTTCTTGGCGGGGGTGGACATGAGGCCCGCACGATAACAAATTGGCGCTGCAAGTCTATGACGTTGCGCACGCCCGCGCCGGCTCCCGCAGAGGCCGCGCGGATTGCTGGGCTCCTACGGCTCGGACCCCGTTGCGACCGGGCGGGCGGGATCGCGGATCCACTCGCTCCACGAGCCCGCATACAGGCGGGCGCCAGGCAGGCCCGCGATCTCGAGCGCCAGCAAATTGTGGCACGCAGTGACGCCGGAGCCGCACATTGCAATCGCGCCGCCGGGCGTCGTCGGGCCAAGCCGTTCGAGCCAGCGGCGGCGCAACTCGGCCGGCGGCAGGAAGCGGCCGTCGGCGCCGAGATTCATGGCGAAGGGGTGATTGACGGCGCCGGGCACGTGCCCGGCCACGGGGTCCAAGGGCTCGACCGCGCCCGCGTAGCGCTCCGGTGCGCGCGCATCGATGATGAGCCGCGCCGCGTCGTGGCGCGCGGCCGCGACTGCGGCCGTGTCGAGCCATGCAGCCGGATCCGGCTGTGCCGCGAAGCGGCGCGCCGGGCGTTCCAGCGGGCCGGTCTGCAACGCACCACCCGCCGCAACCCACGCAGCAAGGCCGCCGTCGAGCACCGCGACCCGGCCAAAGCCAAGCCAGCGCAAGAGCCACCAAAGGCGCGCGGCGAACGATCCGTTCGCGCCATCGTAGGCGATCACCTGGGTGGTGCCATCCACACCCCAGGCACCGAGGCGCTCGGCGAGCGCCTGCGGGTCCGGCAGCGGATGGCGCCCAGTCGCCGGACCGACCGGCGCCGACAGGTCCCGCTCGAGATCGGCGTGGCTCGCGCCGGGCAGATGGCCGGCAAGGTACGCTGCGCGGCCGGCCGGCGGGTTGGCAAGATCAAAGCGGCAATCGATCAGCGCCACGCGGGGCGCTGGCACGCCGCGCGCTTCCACGCCGGGCACTGCAACGCTCGGCATATCAATGAGATCTCGCAGCGCCGGGACGTCGATCAGTGTGGTGTATGGCATGTTGACGTCCTCCTGGTGCTTGCCGCCGTGGCGGGTACGGCATCCGTTACAATTGGTGATTATGGCACTCGTTCTGTACTGTGGAAGCGGCAGTCCGTTCGTGTGGCGCGTCATGCTGGCCCTCGAACACAAGCGCCTCGCGTACGAGTCGCAGCTGCTGCACCTCGACAAACAGGAGCATCAATCGCCGCAGATGCTCAAACTGAACCCGCGCGGCCGCGTGCCGGTTCTGAAGGACGGCGATTACGTGGTTTTCGAGTCCGTGGCGATCCTCTATTACCTGGAACGGAAGTATCCGGATCCGCCGATTTTCGGCGTGACCGCCGAGGAGGCCGGCGTCATCATGCGAGTGATCTGCGAATTCCAGGCCTACGCCGAGCCGTCGGTCGCCAGGATCGTCTCCGCCATCTTCGCCGACCAGGTGGCGAGCGACATCGATGCGCTCACTGATGCGATGCACGTCGTTGCGCGCGAAGCGCGCACGATCGAGGCGCGGCTCGCCAAGGAAGAATGGATCGTCGGCGCAGCCTACTCCGCCACGGACATGGTGATATTTCCCTGGCTCCAGCTGCTCCGCCGCGCGCTCGATCGCAGCGCCGCCACCGAGCTCGGCGCACGCTTTCTGCCGATGGAAAAAAACTATCCGGCGCTGGTTCGTTGGATCCGGCGCATCGAGGCGCTGCCCGGCTACGAGCGCACTTACCCGCCGCATTGGCGCGAAACTTGAGCAATTCGCCCGGCGACAGGTAGGCTGGTTGCCGATTGCCGGCCGTCGGCCCACAGGGAGAGCGTTGAAATGGGTTACAAATTATGAGCAGCCGTGAAGTGCATGTGGATTTCGCGGGCAGGATCGTCTTCGTCGGTTTCGGCAGCATCGGACAGGGTGTGCTGCCATTGATCCTGCGCCACATCGGCACTTCCTCGGATCGCATCACCATCGTCACGGCCGAGGATCGCGGCCGGGCGGAAGCCGAGGAATTCGGCGTCAAGTTCGTGAAGACCTCGCTCACGCGCGAGAACTACAGAAGAACGCTCGAGCCGCTGGTGAGAGCGGGCGATTTCGTGCTGAACCTGTCGGTCGACGTGTCGAGCGTCGCGCTGATCCAGCTCGCGCGAGAGCGCGGCGCGCTCTACCTCGACACCTGCATCGAACCCTGGGCGGGCGGATACGTCGATCCGCGCCTCGCGGTCGAGACGCGCAGCAACTATGCGATGCGCGTCGAGGCGCTCGCGCTGCGCTCGCCGGGTGAGCGCTCGCCGACGGCGGTGCTCACGCACGGTGCGAATCCCGGGCTTGTCTCGCACTTCGTCAAACAGGCGCTCCTCAACATAGCGGACGACATGAACGTCGCGGCGGCGCGGCCGGCCGGCCGCGAGCAGTGGGCGCAACTCGCCCGCACTCTGGGCGTGAAGGTGATGCACATCGCGGAACGCGACACCCAGGTCTCGAACGTGCCGAAGGCGCCCAACGAATTCGTCAACACCTGGTCGGTCGACGGCTTCGTGAGCGAGGGGGCCCAGCCCGCCGAACTCGGCTGGGGCACGCACGAGAGGCATTTTCCTCCGGATGGCGGCAGACACAAGGCGGGCTCGGGCTGCGCCATCTATCTCAACCGGCCCGGAGCGAGTACGCGGGTGCGCACCTGGACGCCGGCGGCGGGCCATTTCCACGGCTTTCTGATCACGCATTCCGAGGCAATCTCGCTTGCCGACTATTACACGGTGCGTGAGCACGGCGAGGTCGTTTACCGTCCGACGTCCCACTATGCCTATCATCCGAGCGACAATGCGGTGCTCTCCGTGCACGAGTTCGCCGGCCACAACTGGCACCTGCAGGAGCGTAAACGCATCATGCTCAACGAGATCACCGCGGGCATCGACGAACTCGGCGTGCTGCTCGCGGGGCACGGCAAGAATGCCTACTGGTACGGCTCGCAGCTCTCGATCGAGGAGGCGCGCGGACTGGCGCCGTTCAACAGCGCCACCAGCCTGCAGGTCACCTCCGCCGCCCTGTCGGGGATGGTCTGGGCGATGGAGAACCCCGACCGCGGCATCGTCGAGCCCGACGAGATCGACTTCGAGCGTCCGCTCGAAATCTGCCGGCCTTATCTCGGCAAGATCGTGGGCGAGTACACCGACTGGACTCCGCTCTACCAGCGCGGCGAGCTGTTCGCCGAGGATCTCGACCGCGACGATCCGTGGCAGTTCAAGAACGTGCGGGTGGTCTGACGCCGGGCGGAATTCACCGAGGTCCCGCGGGGCGAGGCTCCGCGGGGCGCTGTCCGTAATGCACCTCGAGAATGGTGAGCACGCGGGGGCCGTCGGGCAGATCGACGGTGACGGTGTCGTGCAGCGCGCGGCGCAGTAGGCTGCGTCCCAAGGGCGAGTCCATGCTGACATAGTCATCGGCCATGTCGAACTCGTCCGGCCCGACGATCCGATACCAGCGCTGCGCCTGCCCGTCGTCGGCGACGCGCACCCATGCGCCGAAATAGACCCGCTCGGTATCGCGCCGCGCCGCGGCGGCGCCCGGGTCGACGATGCTCATGCCTTCGAGGCGCTTGCGCAGGAAGCGCACGCGCCGGTCGATTTCGTGCAGGCGCTTCTTGCCGTAGGTGTATTCGGCGTTTTCCGAGCGGTCGCCCTGTGCTGCCGCTTCCGACACGGCTTGGGTCACGCGCGGGCGCTCCTCGAGCCACAGCCGGTCTAGTTCCTCGCGCAACCGGCGCGCGCCTTCCGGTGTGATGTATTTCGACCCGTGCGGAGCGGGCGGCCGGTAGCGAGACACGGGATCAGGAAGCTCCTGTTTTCAAGACGTGATCCGGTTCCGGGGGGACCTCGAGCGGTTGAGCGCGGGATCACAGATTGCCCGCGTTACGGTCACTATGATTCGTCCCATGAGCGCCAAATACTACACCCACTTCATCGCGCAGCAGGACGGCGCGGTCGAGTACAGCGAGTATCGCGGAGTGGTCGAATTGCTTGGACGCACCGGCTCCGTCGACAGCGATCGCGAAATCGCCCGGGTGCTGGCGCGCAGTTTCGACCTCGAGGAGTGCGACATCCAAGTGCTCCAGTGGCATCAGCTGCATTGATCCCCTAGCGGGCTTTACTTCCCTTCACCGAAGTCCGCACCTCCGCCCCGAGCGATTCGCTCGGGGTTTTTTTTTGCCGGTGCTAAACTGCGCTGCGATCCCGCGCCGCGGGAGACGGGATAAAGGGAGTCTCACGATGCGAATTCCGGGTTTATGCGTCGCCTTGCTCGCCGCCACGCTCCTCTCGGGCTGCGGCTACAATTCGATGCAGGCGCAGGACGAACAGGTCAAATCCGCCTGGTCGGAGGTTCTGAACCAATACCAGCGGCGCGCTGATCTCATTCCAAACCTCGTCAGCACCGTCAAGGGCTACGCCGCCCAGGAGCAGCAGGTGCTGCTCGGCGTTACCCAGGCACGAGCCCGGGTGGGCTCGATTGCGGCCACGCCGGAACTCGTCAACGATCCGCAGGCGTTCGCCAAATTCCAGGCGGCACAGGGGGAGCTCACCGGCGCGCTGTCGCGCCTGCTGGTGGTTTCGGAGAACTATCCGCAGCTAAAATCCGATCAGAATTTCAGGGATTTGCAGGCCCAGCTCGAGGGTACCGAAAACCGCATCACCGTCGCGCGCAACCGCTACATCCAGGCGGTGCAGTCCTACAACACGACGGTGCGTTCGTTCCCCGGCAACCTGACCGCGATGGTCTTCGGCTACAAGCCCAAACCGAATTTCAGCGTCGAGAACGAGGCGGAGATCTCCAAGCCGCCGACGGTCGATTTCGCAGGACCGCCCGCGGGCGCTGCCACGCCGGGCGCTGCCACGCCGGGCGCATCCGTGCCAGCCGCCGCGAAATAGCCGGCGCCTTGCTGCGCCCGGCGACGCGATCCGGCCGCTGCGGCGCAGCCCCCGCGCTGCGCGCCGCGCGGCTGTCCGCCGCGGGGCTGTTCGCCGTGGCGCTGTTCGCCGTGGCGCTGCCGGCGCGCGCGGAAGTCGCCGTGCCGCCCCTCAACGCGCGAGTCACGGATCTGACGGGAACGCTCTCTGGGGGCGCCGTCAACCGGATCGAGGCGCAGCTGAAGGATTTCGAGGAGCGCAAGGGCAGCCAGATCGCGGTGCTCATCGTGCCGAGCACGCAGCCGGAGGAGATCGAGCAGTACGGGATCCGCGTGTTCGATGCCTGGAAACTCGGCCGCAAGGGCGTGGACGATGGCGCGATTCTGCTGGTTGCGAAGCAGGATCACCGGGCGCGCATCGAAGTGGGCTATGGACTCGAGGGCGCGCTTCCCGATGCCACCGCCAAGCGCATCATCGATGAGGTCGTGACGCCGCGCTTCAAACAGGACGACTTCGACGGCGGCATCGAGGCGGGGGTTGCGCGCATGATTGCGGTGGTCGACGGCGAGCCGCTGCCGCCGCCCGATCACCGCTGGGAGCATTCCGGTTCGCCGGTCGGCAACCTGCTGCCGATTTTCCTGGTGGGCGTGTTCGTCCTTTCGGGCGTGCTGCGGGCGATATTCGGCCGCTTGTTCGGCTCGCTCGCGACGGGGGGCCTCGCCGGCGCGGCGGCCTGGATTCTGACGCACTTGCTGCCGGTCGGCCTCGGGGCTGGTGCGGTCGCATTCCTCTTCGCGCTGTTTCTCGGATCCAGCCGCGGTTGGTCGACGGGCGGTTTCGGCGGTTTCGGTGGAGGTTTCGGCGGCGGCGGCGGGGGTGGCGGTGGGGGCTTCAGCGGCGGCGGCGGCAGTGCCGGCGGCGGCGGCGCTTCGGGAGGCTGGTGATGGATCTCTCCAGGCTTTTACGGCACGCGGCGGCGATGCACTGGCGCACCCGGCTCAAGTTCTCGGGCGCCACGCTGGATGCCATCGAACAGGCGATCGGCCGCGCAGAGCTTGCCCACGAGGGCGAAATTCGATTCGCGATCGAGACCGCGCTGACGCCGCAGCACATATTGAACGGCGTGGACTCCCGCGCCCGCGCGCTCGAGGTGTTCTCGCTGCTCCGGGTGTGGGACACGGAGCACAACAACGGCGTCCTCGTCTACGTGCAACTCGCTGATCGCGCTGTTGAAATCGTCGCCGATCGGGGATTTCAGGGACGCGTGAGTCCGGCCGAATGGGCGGCTGTCTGCCGGTTGATGGAGGAGCACTTCCGTGCGGGCCGGTTTCGCGGCGGTTCGGTCGCAGGAATCGAGGCCGTGGGAATCTTGCTCGCGCGCCATTATCCGAATCAGGGGCGGGACGCGAAGTCCCAGCAGAATCAATTGCCTGACCGCCCAGCTTTGCTGTAGATAGTGTGGTCATGATGCGCTCCCCGTTGCCGAGTTTGACCAATTCCTTCGCTGCGCTCGCGGTCGCGCTGGCCGCCTGCGTCTCTGGCTTGGCGGGCTGTTCGCTGTTTCATCCCGTCGTGGCGCAACCCCCCGCCGTGTCCGCACCGGCGGCGCCCCTCAAACCCGTGCTGCCGAAGCCGGCGGTGACGGACCGCTTCGTGCTCGAGAGCGACGCGAGCGACGTGGTCGGATACGTGCAGCGCACGGTCATCGGCAAGGAGGACACGCTGCCGGACGTCGCGCGGCGTTTCGACGTGGGCTACGAGGAGATGCTGCTCGCGAACCCCGGGGTCGATCCCTGGCTGCCGGGCGTGGGTCGCGAAGTCGTGGTGCCCACCCAATTCGTGCTGCCCGCCGCACCCCACGAGGGCGTGGTGGTCAACGTCGCGGCAATGCGCATCTTTTATTATCCGCCGCACAAGAAGGATGAACGCCAACAGGTGTTCACGCACCCGATCGGCATCGGCAAGGTGGGCTGGCGCACGCCCGAGGGATCCACCAAGATCGTATCGCGCCAGAAGGATCCGGTGTGGGTTGTGCCCAAATCCGTGCGCGACGAGCACGCCGAGGATGGCGAGATCCTGCCGGATAAGGTGCCCGCCGGACCGGACAACCCGCTCGGCCAGTATGCGTTCCGGCTTGGCTGGCCGAGCTATCTGATCCATGGCACCAACAAGCCGTACGGTGTCGGGATGCGTTCGAGCCACGGCTGCATGCGTTTGTACCCGGAGGACATCGCCGTATTCTTCGATCAGATTCCGATCGGCACCAAGGTCACGGTGGTGAATCAACCGTACCTGTTCGGCTGGCGCGAAGGCGCGCTCTACATGCAGGCCTATGCGGTGATGGAGGACGACTCGCGGGATTGGGCCCGCAACCGCAAGCATCTGCTCGACCGTCTGCTCAGCCCCAAACTGCGCCAGCGCATCGCCGACCACGACCGCGAGATCGACTGGCAGCGCGTCGGCGAACTCGCCCACGCGCCGCGCGCCGTACCGGTGCCGGTCAGTGGTGGTCGTGACGGCGTCGACGCCGTCGTCGCGCAGTCGCTGCTGGTCGATGACTCCGTTCCCGTCGGATCGAACTGGGACGGCAAGAGCGAACTGCTGGTCGACGAGAAGACATTTCGCAATCTGCTCGGCGAGCGCGCCAAGCCGCTGCCCGTTTCGCAAACCCAGGCCTCCTCGCAGTAAGGACGCCCGCGCCCATGAAACGCTGTCTCGCGGCGGCGCTTGCGCTCGTCGGCGCCGCCGCGTTGGCGGCGCCCGTTCCACCGGAAGCGCCGCCCTCCGCGGCGACCGCCGCAACAGTGGAAGCACCCCCGGAAGCCGTCG
>Ga0302319_10020662_pt1 | contig 11882 bp, 8 predicted proteins | sample Bog_T0_2_FD_203319 | JGI IMG/M metagenome (GOLD analysis project Ga0302319, IMG submission 203319) | Peat permafrost microbial communities from Stordalen Mire near Abisko, Sweden - Bog_T0_2 | ecosystem: Environmental > Terrestrial > Soil > Wetlands > Peat | place: Sweden: Abisko, Stordalen Mire...
ATCAGTAACTACAACCAAAGGTACGGAGGACAACTGACGCCCGCCGGCGAGTGCCTGACAGCGAACGCGACGGCCAACAGCGACCCCCTTGGTTCCTGCCCGGGGCTGATCTCGGGTCCCGCCGTCTTAACTACCGGCGATCTGCATGCTCTGGGTTGGTCGCTGCCCGTACTGAATTCCGTCGCCCCGCACGCCGTGGGAATCCCGTGGCTAAATTCTCTGGACCTGAAAGCGGCATGGCCCTTGAAGGTGCGAGAAGGAATCACCTTCGAACCCAGCGCGAGCGTCTTCAATGTCTTCAATTTATCCAACGCCTTTCTGCCGGGAAACCTGCCCGGAGCGTCGCTGGTTCCCGGCTCGAACGGCCTGTTGGCACCCAACGTCGTCGGAGGCGTAACCCCAGGGTCAAGCCTCACACCCTACCGCGCCAGCTTCCAGTCCGGAACCTATGCGCTGGGTGCTCCGCGGCAGTTTGAATTCGGACTGAGGATCAGCTTTTAGGCCTTCGCTTATCCCGGCCCTCGGTTGGCCTTGGCATGAATCCTTCTTTATTCCGGTTCTTTTCTATGGATTTCGGTAGAAGATATTGGTTCACCCCTTTACGACCCAGTGGAAATCCCCCAAAAAAACTGATATAAACCATTGCAATAATTGGAGATATAGCATTTCTTGTTAATTGTCTTAATACTGGCGCAAAAAATGCATTCTAAGACTTCGCGTTCCCCCCCTATGCGGGGAGCTGTGTACTGTGTTTTGCAAGTTGATCCAAAAAGCCTCCGAAAGGAACATCCGATATGGCGAGTTTTGTCTCCTCCCGCTCCGGTTCCATCCTTCTTACCTTCGTGGTTCTAGCTGCGTTGCTGCTTTCTTCCGCGGCTTTCGCGCAGACGACCGTTGCCCAAGGCAGTATTCAGGGAACTGTGACCGACCCTTCCGGCGCAGTGGTTGGTGGCGCCAAGATCACGATTTCCAATAAGGCAACTGGATCGGTTTCGACTACCACAAGTTCGGGGTCAGGTACCTACAACTCCGGTGGTTTAATTCCCGGAGATTATGTGGTCCGGGTGGAAGCGGCGGGATTCAAGACTTCGGAGCTTCCGGTCGTCGTGCAGGTAGCCGTCACCGCATCCGGCAGTCTGAAGCTGGAGATTGGCACGGGAGCGACTGTTCTTGAGGTTCAGGGAACCGCCATAACTGTAAATACGGAACAAGCCACGGTGCAGGGCGTGTTGAGTGGTGAGCAGATCGATAACTTGCCGGTCAACGGCCGCAACTTCCTCGATCTGGCGCAGCTTGAACCCGGAGTCCAGATGCAGGATGGAACTTCGTTTGACCCCACCAAGGCAGGTTACGCTTCCGTTTCAATTAATGGTGTCATGGGTCGAACGCCCCGCATCGAGGTCGATGGCTTGGACGTCAGCGACGAGACTGTCGGAACGACCACGCAAAACATCCCGATGAGCGCCATTCAAGAATTTAATATCAGCCGCTCCTCACTCGATCTATCCACGGAGCTTACCTCTTCGGGTGCGATTAATCTGGCCACCCGTTCCGGGACAAATACCATTCACGGTGAAGCCTTTGGAGCTTTCCGCGATCAAGCGGCCGGGTTTGCCGATTTCCCCGGAGGCCAGAGCCTTCCATTCCAACGCAGCCAGTATGGCGGACGTTTCGGCGGTGCCATCATTAAAGATAAGTTCTTCTTTTTTGTTGATAGCGAGCGCACCCTGCAGTCCAGCATCGATCCCGTCACCGTGGCAGCGCCCTTTAACGCTCTCACTGGTGGATTTGCGGCGCCCTTCCACAGCGAGTCCAGCGAAGGAAAACTCGATTTTCAGGCTACCCAGAATATTCACATCTTCTATAAGTTTGCTTATGACTCCAATTTCTCTGGCAGCAACGCCTTTGCCGGAGACTATTCGGCATATGCCAACCGCGATAACACTCCGTCGCACGCGGTCGGCCTGGACTGGAACAAAGGCAACTGGTCGCACAGCTTCCGTTTTGGCTATTTGAAGTTCCACAACCTCATTGGCGGGGACACTTCTGCAACCGCAAGTCCGACCAATCCGTTTCCGAATATCGAAATGATCTTTGCCGATAACGGTCTGACGACCGGGCCGAACTTCCTAGCTCCTCAGCAGACCTACCAGAGCGATAAACAGTTTAAGTACGACGCCAGCAAGGTGTGGGGCAAGCACATCGTTCGTTTCGGCGCAGGGGTAAATCGTATCTTGGGTGGCGGCTTCGCCAGTTTCATCGAGCTCGGACCTGAAGTTTTGACGGCGGTAAACGGCAACACAACATTTGGATTGCCCATGAGCGGCGCGGGATATCAATGTCTAGATCCTTCAGGAGCATCTTGCCCCACCGATCCAGGGGCTTATCCGTTCATCGAAGCGATCTTTGGCAATGGCCAGGGCTATTTCACCGAGAAGCCTCAATTCGGCGCACCGGCTGGCGGTCAAGGTGACACCCGCTTCCAGGCGTACGTAGGCGACTCCTGGAAGATCAAGCCTAACTTCACCCTTACATACGGCTTGAAGTATGGCCGCGATACGGGCCGTTCGGATAACGATCTTGCTCCGATTCCGTGCTCGGCCACGACGCTTATTTCGTGCAGTGGCAACCTGCTTGATCAGTTCGGAAATACGCCAGGGCTAGGCGATCGCATCCGCCAGCCCAACATGAATTTCGGACCGCAGGTTGGCTTTGCCTGGGATCCCCTGAGCAACGGAAAGACGGTGATCCGCGGCGGCGGCGGTCTCTATTACGAAAACTCCATTTTCAATAACGTGCTGTTTGACCGGCCAGGCAAACTCGCTTCGGGCCTGTTCTTCAGCGCGGCGGTTCTTGCTTGTAATCCGGGCGCGGCGGCTGGCAGCGAAGGGCTCACTCTTCCCAACGGAAGCCTGTTGAGTTCCGTTGACGGCGCCGACGTGGCCACCCAGCTATGCTTCCAGCCGCTCGGTGCAACGGCTGGAACTACTACTGTGGGGACGGCGATTGGCGATTTGTCAACCGCTTACCAGCAGGCAGTGGCTGCGGCTGGCCCGGCAGCCAACAGCGGTTTCGTAGGAAACACACTTTCGCTCGACACTGCGGTCAGTGATTACGCCGCCTACGCTCCCAATTACCGAACTCCGCGTTCTTACCAAATGAATATCGGTTTGCAACGCGAACTCGTCCACGGAGGCGTGTTATCAGTTGACTTTATTCGCAATATCAGTCTGCACTTCCCGCTGACCGTCGACGTAAACCACGTTGGCGACTCGCGCTACCTTGAAACGAACGCGGCCCTGAACGCAATCGCTGCTACTACCGCTCAATTCGGCTGCGCTGGCACAACTTCGGCGGCAATTGACTGCGCCATCGGAGCTGGGGCCACTATCAATAGTTTCGCCGGTAACGGTCTGGATTCCGGCCAGGCTTACCTCAGTGGCGAGGGCGCACCGGCCTTCGGCCTCACCCCAGACACAGGCGCAGCTTTCAGCGGAATCAACCCCAATGTCGGGGTCGGCGACGTGGAACAGCCGATTGGCCGTTCTGTCTATAACGCCCTGCAGACTGAATATAAGTACCAGGTTCACAATCCGTTCCGCGCTTTTAGCGGATTGAATGTGCAGATTGCTTACACCTTGTCGCGATTCCAAGGCAGCGGCGGCAACGACCAGAACTTCAGCGCCGTCGCCTTCGACGCCAGGAACCCAACCAAGTTCTTCGGCCCTACGTCGTTGGACCGGACGCACCAATTCAAGTTCGGCACCACCTTTGACGTAGCTCACCGTGGCCCGCGCATCAGTCTGATCGCGAGCTTCCTGTCTCCAACACCGTCTAATCTTTCACTTGACACAAGTGCGCAAACTCAGGCGGCCGGCATCTTCACCTCCGATCTCACCGGCGACGGTACGCTTGGCGATTTAATCAACGCAGCTGGTACCGGAGTCGGAAAGCCGGGAACCTATATGCGCGGTGTTTCCACCAAGAACCTCAATACCGTCATCAACAACTTCAACTCCAACTACGTCGGACAACTGACGCCGGCAGGACAGGCTTTGGTAAATGCCGGCCTGTTCACCCAGACCGAATTGACCGAATTGGGTGGAACCATCAACGGTGGTTCGCCGCTCGCTACCGTTTCAAATCCCGTCGGGAATCCTTGGTACAGAGATGTTGATACTGTTTTTGCGTGGCCCATCAAGCTACGCGAGCGCGTCACCATTTTGCCCAGCTTCTCGTTTTTCAATGTTTTTAACTTCTCAAACTTTGGCTCCGTGGGTACAACCAGTTCAATTCTGGGAGCGCTCACTGGCGGTCCTGGATCCCCCAACGGCCCCAGCGATCAGCTAACTCGCAACGTTCTTCGTGCCGGGCTGGGCTCTGGCGTTTTCTCCGCCGGGGCTGCCCGACAGGCGGAGTTTGGCTTGCGAATCGATTTCTGATCGATTCCTATGCCGGTTTTTATGAGCCGCTGGCCTTCGGGCCGGCGGCTTTTCTCTTTGATCGTTCACCCAGGGTGTCTTCTCAGCCGTGTACAATGCCAGCATGTCTTTTCGCGCGCCGGGAAATCCCAATGCTGCCAAGCGGGGCCGGACTCCACCTCCGGAGGAAACCCTCGAAGAGGCCACTTTCCTCAAGGCCCTCGGGGAAAAGCAGAAGCCGGTAAGCGTGAAGCTCATGGATGGCCAAACCGTGACGGGATGGATCGAGTACTACGATAAAAATATGGTGCGGTTGACGCGCGAGGGCGCTCCCAATCTTTTTATTTTTAAGCACGAGATCATGTACATCGCGGAAGACGGCGGCAAAAGGAAGTAGGGACGCATAAAACGCTCTGTCATCCTGAGCGAAACGAATGCTTGCGCGGAGCGCAAGCATTTGTGAAGTCGAAGGATCCCTAAGCGATAGACCGCGTTCTCGTCAGGATACAAAACTTTTCCATGGCAAATTTAGCGTCTGATAATTCCGCGAGCTTCCTTCCCGCCATGTCCGCCATTGCGCGTGAAGCCGGTGCGCTGTTGATGGAGTATTTCCAGAAGCACATCAAGATTGAATACAAGGGAGACGCTGACCTGGTAACCGCGGCGGATCGTGCTTCTGAGGTGCTGATCCGCAAGCGCATTACCGAACTGTGGCCTGCGCACGATGTTCTCGGGGAAGAGCAGGGATTGAACGATCAGGGCAGCGAGTATCGCTGGTACGTCGATCCGCTGGATGGGACGACCAATTTTGCGCATGGCTACCCTGTGTTCTGCGTCTCGATGGGACTGGAGCACAGAGGCGTGATGATCGCGGCCGCAGTTTACGATCCGACGCGGGCTGAATTATTTTCCGCGGAGTTAGGCAAAGGCGCGCAGTTGAATGGCGAGACGATTCAAGTTTCGAAGACGCCTACGCTGAAAGAATCGATGCTCGCGACCGGGTTTCCCAGCCACAAGCGGCATAAAAATCCCAACATTCATTTTTATCATCAGATCACGCTGCACTCCCACGGCGTGCGGCGCGCGGGGTCGGCGGCGCTGGATTTGTGCAACGTAGCTTCGGGGCGATTCGACGGATTCTGGGAGTTCAACCTGAATCCCTGGGACACTGCAGCGGGAGTGCTGATCGTGGAAGAAGCCGGCGGGAAGGTGACTCGCTTCGACGGTTCGCCGTTTCAGTTGAACAGCCGTGAGACGCTGGCCTCGAACGGATTGATTCACGATGCGATGATGAAAGAATTCACGGAGATTTTTGCGGGGCGCGGGTTGGAAGATTTGCCCGATCCGCGGGTGTATGAGAGATAGATCGCTGCCCGCGACAAAAAAACCTTCAACACAGGGGTCACAGAGGAACACAGGGCAGTACTTTGGCGCGTTACAATTAGCTTGTGGACTGCCGCATCCGCCAGCGGCGTCTTAAATTCTTAACTCCTACAGGTTCAACGTGATCAACTCTCTTCTGGAACGCAAGATTGAAAAACGGCCCGACCAGGTCCGGCTGCAGGGACGCATTCTTTTTCTCACCGAAGATCCGGAGCTTATCAAGCGGCAACTGGCAGGCGAAGACCTGCCGTGGGATACGAAGAATCCGGAGAATAATCCGAAACTGCGCGACGACATTTCGACCGACGAAATTACTCCGGCGCATTACTGCTTTTATTTTGACGAGACCCTGGGTGAGATTCCATACCTCGGGTTGAAGTGCGGCAGCGTGACTCCGATCGGACGCGGCGACGTGAAGCGCGGCGGCTTTGTGTGCGCGGTCAGCGGCAAGCGGCGCGGCAAGGGTTCGAGCCGCGAGCAGTCGCCTTACGCCGAAATGTGTGCCGGGATCAAAGTTGTGATCGCGGAGAATATCGAACGCATCTACAAACAGAATTGCCAGAACCTGGGCGTGCTGACCTCCACGGATTTCTCACTCATCGATCGCATCCGCAGTGGGGACGCGATTCCGCTCGCTGAGTTCACCGCCGGCGAAGATGAGATCACGCGCCAGGTGATTGAGTACGGAGGGTTGTTTCCGTTCAACGTAGCGCGGATGCAGGGAAAGGCGTTTTTGCCGCCGATTGAAACCAAGAAACGCGGGATGACCGTGGCAGAAAAAATCTTCGCCCGGCACATGAAGAATGAAAAAGGCGAAGTTGGCGTTACAGCAGTGAAACCCGGCGACACAGGCTTCGCTCAGGCCGATTTGCGATTCAGCCATGAATACGTCACGCCCATGGCCGCAATTTTCTTTGAGCACTACGTGGGTAAAGACGCCAAGGTCAACGACGCTTCAAGCATTCTCTTTTTCCGCGATCATCTTACCTTCCTCGATGAAGTGATTTCTGAGGAGAAAAAGAAGTTGGGTCTGCTCGATCTGGCAACACAACTCAAGCTCAAGCAGCAGGATTTCGCCACGAAGCAGGGCATCAAGCTGCACGGCGAACTGAAAGATCGCAAGGGATCGGAAGGCATTTGCCATTCCATCGTCCTCGAAAGTTACGCCCTGCCGGGCCAGTTGAATATTGGCTCGGACTCGCACACGCCGCATGTGGGTGCGATTGGTTGCGTGGCATTCGGCATCGGCACGACAGACGTCTTCAATGGATGGATCACCAAAGATGTTCGGGTGAACGTTCCGGAGTCGGTGAAGATTATCGTGCGCGGCAAGCGCCATGAGAATGTCACCGCGAAAGATTTCATCCTCAAGATTCTTAGCCTCGACTACGTTCGCAGCGGCAAAGCTCTCGCCAAAGTGATGGAGTACGCAGGCGAGGCCATCGAGGAACTCAGCGTCGACGAGCGCGCCACGATGACAAATATGGCGGCTGAAATTGGCGGATTCACCGGCATCGTCGCTCCAGATAAAAAAGCCGTCGACTTTTTGGTCGAACGCCGCGGCATGGATCGCAAAAAAGCCGAGGGCATGATCGAAGGTTTGTACAGCGATCCCGACGCGCAGTACGCGCACGTGATCGAACTCGATGCATCCGAGATCACGCCCATGGTCGCTACTCCTGGCGATCCGGGCAACGGAAAGTATGTGCGCGAACTGAACACGCCCGTGCCGGTTGAGATTGCCTACGGTGGCACCTGCACCGCTGGCAAGAACGAAGACATGGATATGTACGCCGCCGTGCTCGCCGACGCATTGAAGCAAGGCAAGCGAATAGCGGATTCGGTTCAGTTCTATATCCAGTTTGGATCGCAGGAGACGCGCGAGTATTGCTTGCGCAAAGGCTATCTGGATGTTTTCCAGAAGGCCGGCGCTCACGTGATCGAGCCGAGTTGCGGCGCCTGCATTAACGCCGGTCCGGGCGTTTCGACGCGTCCCGATCAGATCGTGATCAGCGCGCAGAATCGCAACTTCCCCGGTCGCAGCGGTCCCGGACAGATGTATCTGGCTTCGCCGTACACGGTCGCGGCCAGCGCGGTGGCGGGCTATATTGTGGAGTATGAGCCGAGTGAGAAGAAGGAATTAGTGGGAGCTTAGACTTCTGGGCCCTGATTTCCGTCTCGACAGTTTTAATATCTCTGTAAAGCCTCAACAGGGAGCGGATCTCGATGAAGAAATCAGGCAAACCGGAAAGTAAAGAACCACAACTCTGGTGTGAATACGAGTGCGGCAACTGTGAGATTGGGGCCCACGAACGTTGTGCATCCCCCAATTGCCACATGCCCAAGTGGCGAGACATCCAGAGCAAGCCGCCCAAGCGGGACCGCTAGCGTAGGTTCTTCTGGGCAAACTGCCTGAACTGAAACTCGAATTCCCCAGGCGAATAAATGCCCTTCTGCACCAGCAACGTGTTCATCGAATAAACCGTTGCGCGAAAGCGCTCGTCGCGCGAAAGCTTCTCCATCGCTTCCTCAAAGCTGATGAGTTCCTTGCTTTGAGGCGCCGTGTGTTCGGACCGTTCTACGGGGGTAGTGGCCATAATTTTCTCCGCCTAAATTTTTATTATAGGCCGTCCACTCCGCCTCGACCAAGGATTCGTTCGCGACGGTGCAGTTGGCCTGAAGCGTCTCGAACATTTTGCTAACCTTCGAACAACCGAAAGCGTCTTACTTCGTGGAGGATGTTATGATCCGCTCCCGCTTAATTTTAATTGTTCTTCTGACGACCGCTTTGGCCCTCTCGGCCGCAGCTTTTCGAATTAGCGCCGTTCCCGATTCCCACCTGGGTTCTGTGACTCCGGCCTCGCCAATGCTCGAACCGCGCTCGGGACAGACGGCAACCCTGCTGCCCAATGGCAAAGTTCTCGTCGCCGGCGGGATGCGCCGCAACCAGGATTTCTACAAGTCTGCTGAACTGTATGATCCAGCGACCGGCAAGTTTCAACCTACAGGGGAGATGAGTCAGCGGCGCGTGGGGCATATCGCGGCGTTGTTACAGTCGGGAAAAGTTCTCATCGCCGGAGGGTGGGTGGGCCATGAAGGTACGGATTCGGCGGAATTGTACGATCCGGCTACCGGTAAATTCACGCTGATCGCCAAGATGACCAGTCCGCGCGGCGGGCCCAGTGCGACACTGCTGGCAAACGGCGACGTGCTGATCGCGGGCGGCGAAATACGTGAGAACGAATCTCTGGCTTCGGCCGAGATTTTCCACGTCAAGACGCTTTCTTTCCAGGCCACCGGATCGATGCACGATGCCCGCATCGCCCACACGGCGACGCTTCTCAACGATGGACGCGTTTTGGTCGCGGGTGGCTACGCTGGCGGCGTTGTGTCCGGCGCGGAGTTATACGATCCCAGCAAGGGTACGTTCTCGGAAACCGGCCGCCTGAGCAGCGCACGCTGTAAGCATACGGCTGGCATATTGCCCGATGGAAGAGTCTTGATCGCGGGCGGGTCCGATTCGCGCGGCTGGAACGGGAGCCTAAGCAGCGCGGAAATTTACGATCCACGCAACGGAAAGTTCGCCACGACCTCGCGGATGAATGACAGTCGCTTCAAGCTGCCGGACGAAGCGGTACAGTTGCCGTCCGGGAATTTGCTGATTGCAGGTGGAAGCAAGGAAGCGGAAGTTTATGATCCCGTGAGCGCAAAGTTTGTGCTGGCGTCCGGAGAGATGAATGACAAGTGGCACTACATGAGTGAGACCAAACTTCGCGACGGCAGCGTGCTGCTGGCGGGCGGGTATCCGAACAACGATCAGGCCACTGCTCAGACCTGGATCTACCGGCCTTAGCCGGGTTTGAGTTGCTCTAGAGCACGGGTGGTTCGTGGACGACCCCCCATCCACCCCCCGTAACCGGTTGAATTCAAGCGGGGTGGCTGAAATGAGCCATTGCAAAACCAGCAACTTTTTTCATAATCTGGCGTTCAAATACATAGGCGCTACAGAGGAAACAAGATCTGGGTGGCCTGGCAGATTCGCCGGTTCTGAGAGCAGTAGCGGGAATCTGAAAAAAGGGGATTCACCATGCGTTACTTGAAATATTTGGCTCTGGTGGGGATTTTGATTCTGCCGCTGGCCATTGCGCAGCCCTCGCAGGCGCAGGTCGCGGTAGGGGTTGGGTTCGGGGCTCCGGTGGGCTGCGACTACGGATACTACAATTACTATCCGTACGCTTGCGCGCCTTACGGATACTACGGTCCTGACTGGTTTGCCGGCGGAGTCTTTATCGGCGCCGGCCCGTGGTACGGCTGGGGACGCGGCGGCTGGGGTGGTTGGGGCCGCGGCTACTACGGTCGCGCCGGCTGGGGTGGTTACGGACACGGCTACGGTTACGGGCACGGCTACGCCGGCGGACGCGGTTATGCGGCGGGACGTGGATATGCCGGCGGACGCGGATACGCGGGCGGTGGCTACCGCGGCGGATCGGTCCGAGGTGGCGGCTTCCACGGCAATAGTGGCGGAGGTGGATTCCACGGCGGCGGCGGTGGTGGCTTCCATGGTGGTGGCGGCGGACACGGCGGCGGCGGACACCGGTAAGGCTTAATCCGCAGGTTGAAGGAACGGCTGGCAGCGTAAAGCTGCCAGCCGTTTTTGTTTGTTCGCAGATCGAGGTCAGGGGGGGCACGCGCAACGGCACATTGCGCGGACGCGAGGGCGGCGCCGCGCTGATAAGGAGCGCAAATCGGGGGGCTAGGCGCCGAAGGCTAGGCGCCGAAGACGACGCGCGTCCCTGTGGAAGGCATGATTAGCTTCTCGGGCATCTCACGCTGGATTGCGACTATGGTGCGGAAGCCGGTGCAGTGCATGGGGATCAGGTAGTCCGGGTTGATTTCCTTCATAGCTTCCACGGTCTTGGCGATGAGTTCATCAGGATAGGGAGCCAGGTGCCACCCCCCAACCACAGCATGCACCTTCTCGATCCCGGTGGATTTCTGCACTTGGCGGACGGAGTTAATAATGCCCGCGTGGCCGCACGATGAGATCACGACCAGTCCCCGATTTTTCACGTTGTAAGCCGTGGCGTGCTCGCCCCAGAAGATGTCTTTCACCAACTCGCCCGGCTTGGCTTCCGTCTTGATTGTGCCAGCAGGGAAGTGGAGGGTGGCGTCGCAGGCGGAGCCGGGTGCGCCAGCTTCGAGGCGAGCCGCCGGAGGAGACATCTCGAAATCGGTGACTCTCGCGATGTGGCCTGAGGTGAAGGCGTGGCCGGCCACGACGGTAGGTTGCTCCGCGATCACGACCTTCAATCCGCGCGCTTCCAGTTCATCCCGCTTGAGCTCGCCGTAGTCGAGTTTGTTCCCGTCGGGCTGCACCACCCAGCGATGGCAGAACGTGTCGCGTCCTCCCGCATAAAGAGTGAGCCCTGGTTTGGCGTGTCCCTGCAGGGACTTTGCCAAGTCGGGCAGCCCACCGTAATGGTCCTCGTGCCCGTGGCTGATGATCAGGGCGTCGACGGTGGCGGGATCGACTTTCAAGCCTTTGAAATTATTTTCCAGGGTGCGGGGCGTGAGCGCGAAGTCCAGCAGGATCTGTTTTTCCTCCGCCCCCCGGAAGGACTCCAAATGAAAGGCCAGCCCGTGTTCCGACAGCAACGAAACCTCTGAGCCGTAGGGATGAGGCAAAGTATTCCGAGTGATTGTGAGGCCGCCGATCTTCCCGCCCTTGGCGAAGATGTCGTAAATGTTGTCCACCAGGTTGGTGACAACGAGGCGGTCAGTCGTGGGGATCTCCTTCGGAGCATCGAGGAGACTTCCGAAGCGGCCCGCGCCGCCCACCAGGAACGTTCCGCCTGCTACCGCTCCCAGCTTCAGGAATTCGCGCCGGTGCATGATTGTCCCCCTTCATCTGACCTGAGAGTGCCTTCTTTGGCTTCAAAGACGCAGACATTGTACCCCCGCGAGACTCAATCAATGGTGAAGAATCTTGCATCGTGTAGCATATTGACTTTAGCGCGCGATATTCTCTATACCGTAATCCGCATTTCTTGCTAGAATGTCCGGTTCGTGGCGCGCGCC
>Ga0302319_10020663_pt1 | contig 11882 bp, 8 predicted proteins | sample Bog_T0_2_FD_203319 | JGI IMG/M metagenome (GOLD analysis project Ga0302319, IMG submission 203319) | Peat permafrost microbial communities from Stordalen Mire near Abisko, Sweden - Bog_T0_2 | ecosystem: Environmental > Terrestrial > Soil > Wetlands > Peat | place: Sweden: Abisko, Stordalen Mire...
GACCCTCCAGTGCCAGACCTGCTGGCGACGAGGCAATCAAGTTCGGCCGGCGCGCCGAAGACGCCGTAAACGGTCAGCGCAGCGTGAAGGTAGATCAGGCCAAGATCGACCGATTGATGAATCTTATCGGTGAACTCGTGGTCGAGAAGAATGCGCTGCCATATCTTGCACTTCGAGCCGAAACGCAGTACGGCGTGCGCGAGCTTTCACGTGAAATCAAGGCACAATACTCGGTCATCAACCGCATCGCCGACGAAATGCAGGATGCCATCATGCAAGTGAGGATGATGTCCGTTTCGTTTGTTTTTCAACGTTTTCCGCGGCTAGTCCGGGATATTTCCCGGAAACTTGGTAAAGAAGTGCAATTGGTATTGGAAGGCGAGCAAACAGAGGCCGATAAGAACATTATCGAGTCTTTGGCAGATCCGCTGATCCATATCGTCCGCAACAGCCTGGACCACGGGTTGGAAACTCCGGATGTGCGGCGCGCCTCAGGCAAGCCGGAAACCGGCACATTGACCATTCGGGCAGCGCAGGAAGCCGACCGGGTGGTGATCGAAATATCAGACGATGGCAAGGGAATCGATCCGACGGTGATCAAGCGAAAGGCCTACGAGAAAGGGTTGATCGACGAGGCGGCGTTGGAGCGCATCGACGATCAGGAAGCCGTCAACTTGATTTTTGCCGCTGGCTTGTCCACGGCGGCGGTGGTTTCAGACCTGTCCGGCCGTGGTGTGGGGATGGATGTAGTCCGCAGCGCAGTGGAGAAGATGAACGGCACCGTGATGGTGAATAGCGAGGTGGGAAAGGGTACGAAGATCCGGATTTCGCTGCCGCTTTCAATGGCGGTAACGCAAGTGATGATTGTTGAAAGCGATCAGCAGTTATTCGGCATCCCGTTGGACCATGTGATCGAAACGGTCCGTGTTGCCAAGACTGCGATCCGATTCATCAAGAAGAGCATGACGGCAGTTTTGCGGGGGCGAGTCGTTCCTTTAAAGGGCATCAACGGACTGCTTGGAATATCTGCTCGCGCCAAGGTGAACGAAGACGACGAGTTTGCTGTACTGCTTGTTCAGGTGGGAGGCGAAGTGTTGGGCCTGGTCGTGGACAGTTTTCGCGAAACGATCGGCGTAATTCAGAAACCGCTGAATGGTTTTTTGTCGGGGCTGTCAGCTTATTCCGGTTCGGCGCTCATGGGGGATGGTTCAGTTCTAATGATTCTAAATATCAGGGAGCTTGTCTAATGCCGATCGAATTCACGACAGATCAAGTGATCTTTCGAGATGTGGCGAGTGTGGAAGAAGCGGAGGCGCTTCTCGAGTGGTTGCAGAAGACGTCGAACTCAACAGTCGATCTGGCCGCATGCACACATCTCCACACCGCCAACCTCCAGGTGTTGATGGCGGCACGTCCGGCGATCACCAGTTGGCCGGAAAACATCGAACTGCGGGCTTGGCTGGAAGTCGCGTTGAAACCAGAGTTGGGAGAGTCTTTGGATGGCAATGACGATTCTCGTAGTCGATGATTCGGTCACCATGCTGATGAGCCTGGAGACCACACTGACCATGAACGGTTTTCAAGTGGAAACCGCCAAGGATGGCCAACTGGCGCTGGACAAACTGAAGGGCGGCATCAAACCCAACCTTATACTCACGGACATCAATATGCCGATTATGGGGGGCTTGGAACTGATCGGCAAAGTGCGAGCGCTTCCCGGTTTTCGTTTCACTCCGATATTGACACTGACGACGGAGAGCGAGACCTCCAAACGTAGCGAGGGAAAACGTCTTGGTGCCACAGGATGGCTGGTCAAACCGATTACCGGCAATGACCTTATCAAGGTGATCAAGCAAGTACTGCCGGGAGCGTAAGTTATGGATCAGGCCGACGACCGAATTCAAAGCATCGTATACGAATCCGGAGAAATTCCAACGACGATTGACTTGGAGCTGGCGCGAGCACTGACTGGCCGCACAGCGATGAGAAAAGAACTCACGGATTCCGGTTCGTACGTTGACGTCATGCATGGGCAGATTGGCGATTCGCTGGTCGAATCTGAGCGCGAAGTTGTGTCCGCCATCGAGCAAATCGGTCAGCTGATTACCAATTCCACTCAGCAGAGGAAGAACATTGCCTCCTCCGTCCAGAGCGGCAAGGAGCTCACCGAAAGCACCCTTGCGCGAGTTGAAAACAACAGAAAGACCATCGCCAAGATCGAAGGGCAGTTGCAGGAACAGACCAACGAGGTACGTTCCAATTTGGCTCGAATCCAGGATCTGGCCAGCGAGGTTGGCGCCTTGGCGCCTCTCATCAAAAACATCGCTGCCATCGCCCATCAGACGAAGATGCTTGCCTTGAATGCAAGAATTGAAGCAGCGCGTGCGGGCGATGCCGGACGCGGATTTGCCGTGGTCGCCAATGAGGTCAAAGAGTTGGCCTTACTTAGCGATAGGGCTGCTGCCGACATTTCCAACATGATCGCCTCTGTCTGCGCGAAGGTGGACCGGGAAATGGCCGATGCTCAGAAAGCACTTAAGAAGCACGAGTCAAACGGTGCGATGAGCCATCTCGTCAGCGAGGTCGGCGGAATGCAGCAGCAGTTCTCAAGGAACAGCGAACTACTTCTGGACGTCATCGCCGGTGTGGAAACCAACTACTCTGAAAGTATTACCCACCTTTCAGAGGCACTGGGACATATTCAATTCCAGGACGTGATGCGCCAGAGAATGGGAAGCGTCCAGGATGCTCTGATGGAAATGCGCGACCACCTGCAGCTTTTGGGCGAAAAACAGGAATCTCCCTCCTGGGATGGCAAGTTCGATTCGAGCTTCAAGGACCTGCTAGCATCCCATCTGGGTCGTTACCGAATGGCAAGCCAGACCACCACTCATCTCGAGCTAGTAGGCGAGAGAAGCAGCGACCACGAACATCCGGCGATCGAACTCTTCTGAGTGTTGAACGGCGGAGGTGGACTTACAGTTTAATCCAGGCCATTTCATGTACCACTGCAACAGGATTGCGAAACTCTTTGGGCGAAGGTATCGGGGCATATGAGCCCGCCGTGCATCTTGAGGGCGGGTGGAACGATGGCTGCATTTTTTGCGATGCAATCGACACGTGAAATCAAGAGAAGGAACGCAGAAAGCGGCGTTGTCTGCGTCGCCAACGAAGGGAAAGTGTGTAGCCGGAATTGAATGTTGAAATGGTCCAACAAATTGTGGGTACCGTCTTCGAGACCATGATGAGCCTGAATGCATCTCCGAGCAAGACAACGTGGAGCCCAGGGGCTGACCATCTAACATCGTTTGTTCAAATAACGGGGGACTGGGAAGCCGTAGTGTTGCTTGAGTGCAGCCAGTGGCAGGCGTGTCAATTTGCGGGGCGTATTCTCTCAATGGCACCGCCCGAAGAGGTGAACGACGACGTGCGGGACGTGCTTGGCGAACTAGCCAACATGATAGGCGGAAACATGAAGTCCGAGATGCCCACGGGAGTTCGTCTTTCGATGCCTACCGTCGTGGCCGGCAGCCATTCCGGGCTTCATTTCTGCGGATCAAAGGTGCGGCAGAGTCTTTCATTTCAATGTGCCGATGGGATTTTCTGGGTTTTTGTTTTTGCAAAAGATACATAGAAAATCCGCGCTTGGGCGGTATTAACCCTGCTTGATGCATTGGCGGCACTGGGCGGGGCAAGGGCCAGGGCATGGACAGGTACCGAAAGCGAGCCGATAGATGGAACTGAGGCAGAACCTCACCGAGGCGAACCATGCACAGCGCGACAGGAACCATAGGCAAGGCGGGACTGTTTGCGGCTGTTGAGCAGGCCGCGGACGGCGTGGTCATCACCGATGCACAAGGCAACATAGAGTATGTAAACCCCGCATTTACAGCAATTACCGGATATTCCATTGATGAAGCGCTGGGGCAGAATCCTCGCATCCTCAAGTCCGGGCATCATCCCACCTCCTACTATGAGAGCCTGTGGAGCACAATCCGGGCAGGCAAAGTGTGGGACGGAGAGGTAATCAATTCACGCAAAGACGGTTCCACCTACCGCGAGGAGATGCGTATCGCGCCTATCCGCAATGCGGAAGGCGCAACCAGCGGTTATATCGCCATCAAGCATGACGTAACCGCGCAGCGGAAGCAACAGGAGGCGCAAGCCTTACTGGCCGCAATTGTGGAGTGTTCGAATGACGCGATCATCTCCATATCCTTGGCCGGCGAAATCTTGACCTGGAACCGCGGCGCCGAAGAACTGTTCCATGTGGCCGCGCCACAGGCGATCGGGCAGAGCTTATCCGCCGTCATTCCGGCGGAATTGCTATGTCGCATGTCCGAATGCATCGAGCAGGCTTTCCATGGCCACTCCCTAAGGAATGTTGAAGGACCTTTGCGGCGAGCGGACGGGCGGGTTGTCCACGTCGCGGCAACAGGATTCCCGGTCAGAGATGCGTCTGGCAACGTGCTGGCCGCCACCGCCATATTGAGAGACGTCACCGAGCGCTACGATGCGGAATGCAATCTCCGGGAAAGCGAAGTGCGCTTCCGCAGTATGGCCGACGGCTCCCCATCGATGATGTGGGTGACAGGCGCTCAAGGACGGGTAGAGTTCATGAACCGTGCGCTCCTGAACTTCTATGGGATTGGTGGCGAAGAGGCGGATGGGCTCAATTGGGATATGGCCATTCATCCCGACGATTTGCAGAAGTCCGCCGCCCAGTTCCACCGCGCGATGAGCGAACGGAAAATTTTCAGCTGCGAAGCGCGCGTCCGGCGGGCCGATGGCGAATGGTGTCTTTTCGGAACCAATGCCGAGCCGCGCCTATCGCCGGACGGCCAGTACATGGGGCACATCGGCGTCTGCGCCGACATCACAGAGCAGAAACGGTACGAAGAAGAACTGGTTCAGGCCAGGGTGGAAGCCGACGCGGCCAATCACGCCAAGAGCCGCTTCCTGGCCAATATGAGTCACGAAATCAGGACGCCGATGAACGGCGTGATCGGCATGAATCAACTGCTGCTGGAGACGGATTTGACTCCCGAGCAGCGGCGATACGTCGAAGTTGCGCAGAACAGCGGCCGAAGCCTGCTGACTCTCATTGACGCCATCCTTGACCTTTCCAAGATCGAAGCGGGGAAGGTCGTCCTGGAGAACACGATCTTCAGCCTGAACCAAACCGTGGAAAATTTAATTCAGCTTCTGCGCGTTCAAGCCAACGCAAAGGAACTGCATTTGGAATCGCGCATCTCTCCGGAGATTCCGGAATTCGTGCGTGGCGATGCCAACCGGCTGGGCCAGGTGGTTACGAATCTACTGGGCAATGCAATCAAGTTCACCGCCAGGGGAGGGATACGGCTGGCAGCGGAACTCGATAGCCTTCATGATTGCAAAGCGACGGTGCGATTCACCATCACCGATACGGGGATAGGGATAGGTCCCGAAAAGATTCCGGCGCTGTTCTCGCCGTTTGTCCAGGCCGATGCCTCCACGACGCGCAGGCACGGCGGCACTGGATTAGGGCTCGCCATTTCGAAGCAACTTGTGGAGATGATGGGGGGCCGAATCGGTGTGACCAGCCAGCCAGGCCAGGGTTCGACATTCTGGTTTACGACAGTGTTTGAGCGCACAAATGAAGGTGAAGGCCTGGTTGGAGATCGGCGGCCCACGAAATCGGCCGGCTTGCAGGGCGCCGGGATACGCCGAGGAAACGGAGAGAGAATCCTGGTAGTGGAAGACAACTTCACCAACCGGGAGGTTGTACTCGCTCTACTTAGGAAGCTTGGATACAAGGCCGAAGCAGTGGTCAACGGCGCTGAAGCCGTTGAAGCGGTGAATCGTGGCGGCCACGATTTGGTGCTGATGGACTGTGAAATGCCGGTGATGGACGGCTTTGAAGCGACCCGGCGGATACGCAACTCAAATCGGCCCATGATCCCGATCGTTGCTCTAACCGCGAGCGCCATGGTGGCAGACAGGGAGCGATGCCTGCGCGAGGGCATGGACGATCATCTTGCCAAACCAGTAGAGTTCGCCCTTCTGTCCGAAGTAATCGCCAAGTGGACAGCGAAGCCTGCCCCCGCTATCCACGACTTGTCTGCGCCAGACGCCGCCGAAACGGTTTCCGTCGCAGTATTCAATGATATTTCGCTTCTGAAGCGACTCATGGGCGATCGGGAACTTGCGGTTTCAATTCTGGATGGGTTTCTCCAGGACGCCCCCTCTCAATTGGGAGAGTTGCGTGTGCGGCTGGATGATGAAGACTTGACGCGAACCAGGTTACAGGCTCATACATTGAAGGGGTCGTCTTCAACGGTGGGCGCTGAGGCGCTGCAGGCAGTTGCCCTGGCGATGGAGAAGGCGGCCACCGTAGGCGAACTCAATCTCTGCCGCGACCTGTTGCCTCGTGCCATAGAGGAATTTCAGCGCTTCCGTATCGCCCTGGAGCACGATGGCTGGGTACAAGAGACCGGAAAACAATCGAGATGGGCATGCTGAAACTGAGGACGCTTTGTTCCAGTGTAGGAAGATCCCGTCTCCTGATGGGCAGCTCGTTGAATGAGTGGATCAATGCATTTTCATGGAGTAGACACGAGCGGGGTACGAACCGATGACGCAGACACCCCATGAGCATCCTGCCTGGGCCAGTGAGAGTATCGAGCGTTTTGGCTTGTCCAAGGCCGTGGAGCAGGCTGCAGACGCGGTTGTCATTACCGGCGCCGACGGCAGGATCCTCTATGTGAACCCAATGTTCACAGCCATGACGGGATACTCCAGCCTGGAGGCTGTGGGACAGAATCCCAGCGTTCTCAAATCAGGGCGGCATTCGGAGGCATTTTACCGGCAGATGTGGGAGACCATTCGATCGGGCAGGGTCTGGGATGGCGAAATGGTCAACCGCTGTAAAGATGGCCGCTTGTACAACGAAGAGATGCGCATCGCTCCCGTGCTTGACTCGACCGGCGAGATTGTCAGTTATATCGCGATCAAACGGGACGTGACAGAGCGCATTCGCACCACACAGGCACTTGCTGAAAGCGAGGAGCTTTACCGGACCGCATTCCAGACCAGCCTTGATGCGATTACCATCAACCGGATGAGCGATGGGATGTATATCGCCGTCAATCGTGCGTTCTTCGAAATCATGGGCTATGAGCCCGAGGAGGTTGTCGGGCGAACATCGCTCGCAATGGATGTGTGGGTAAACCCGCTCGACCGGCGGAATCTCATTGAAACGCTTGGCAGGGACTCACACTGCCGCGACCTGGAGGCTCAGTTTCGCGCCAAAAGCGGCCGAGTCTTTTGGGGGCTGATTTCGGCATCGGTCATCGAGATTGGCGGCGTTCCCTGCAACCTTTCGGTCATAAGGGATGTTTCGAATAATAAATTGGCGGAGGAGAAGATAAGGAATCTCGCCCTCTTCGACCCGCTGACAGGACTTCCCAACCGCCTTTTGCTTGCCGAGCGCCTGGAACAGGCGCTGGTTACCGGCTCGCGCAGCCTCCAAAGAAGAGCACTGCTTTTTGTGGATCTGGACAATTTCAAGACTCTGAACGACAGCCTTGGACACCATGTGGGCGACCTTTTCCTGCAGGAAAGTTCGCGGCGCATCACCGGCTGTATCCGCAAAGGCGACACAGCCGCGCGGCTCGGCGGGGATGAGTTCGTCGTTATGCTCGAAGGGCTAAGCGAGGTCCTGGAGTTGGCTGTGGCTCAAGCAAGAATGGTGGGCGAGAAGATCCTCACAGCCATCGGTCAACCTTATCGACTAGAAGACCGAGACTGGCGCATCACCTCCAGCATCGGCATCACCATGTTCAAGGAAGATAACGGCGGCGCCGCAGAGATTCTGAAGCAGGCCGATCTGGCCATGTATCAGGCAAAGTCCCAAGGCCGCAACACCATCCGATTCTTCTCCCCGGTGCTGCAGGCGGCAGTCAATGCCCGCGCGTCTCTTGAGAGCGAGCTGCGTAGCGCAATCGGCGCAGGCCAACTCGAACTCCACTATCAGCCGCAGGGCGATCACGGCCGGTTTATCGGCTCCGAAGCGCTGGTGCGATGGAGGCATCCGGAGCGCGGTCTGTTACCTCCGGCAACGTTTATTCCCCTGGCTGAAGAAACAGGGTTGATTCTGCCGTTGGGAGATTGGGTGCTCAAGACCGCTTGCGAACAAATTGCCGCCTGGTCTAGAAATGAAGCCGCAGCCAGCCTTTCGGTCGCCGTGAACATCAGTGCGCGGCAACTCCGCCAGCCACACTTTGTGAAAGATGTGCTGGCGGCGCTCAACCGCGCCGAGGCCAATCCGCGTAATCTGCAACTGGAACTGACCGAGAGCATGCTGCTCGACGATATCGACGACACGGTCGCCAAGATCAAGGAGCTTAGGAATCACGGGGTGCGATTCTCCCTGGACGATTTTGGTACCGGCTATTCGTCGCTGTCTTATCTAAAGCGCCTGCCCCTGGATCAATTAAAGATCGATCGCTCATTTGTACACGACATTCTCACCGACTGCATTAGCGCAGCTATTGCACAGTCCGTAATATCCCTGGGCCGGGCGATCAACCTCCCAGTCATTGCCGAAGGCGTTGAGACGGAAAAGCAGCGGGAGTTCCTTCTCTGCCTGGGATGTCAATTGTTCCAAGGCTACTTGTTCAGTCGGCCTCTGCCGTTGGAGGAGTTTGAGAAGGTGTTACTCAAATCAACTAAAATGCGGTCGTATAACTCTCGTCTGATGGCCGATTCTCGTGAGATAATCCAGATAGCGAGCGGCACCTCGGGTGTTCGATGCGAAGCGTAGTGTCACTTTCCTAAATCAGGCGTAGTTCTCTCGGCGTCATATGGCGTATGCTTTCTTGAACTTGCTCCCATCCCGGCGGGGAGAGGCATGGCATTCAGCGCCTTGCGACGTGCAGAACCGCATCGGCCCAAATTACGGCCTCCGCGTAGCACCGGATCATCTCGGCCTGGTTCAAGCCGTAAGATTGCTCGATCAAATCGCACTTAATCCAATCTCCGAGCTCGTGAAACTCGACCCAACGCAAAAGGCAGCTCTCACGACTCATCGCGCCTAACCACGCTTCCCTGATATTCGTGCGAATTGACAACGCGGGAGCCAGCTCCGCCATCGCGATGCGCAGCATCGCCGGAAGCAGGCTGAACATCCCCAGCAAGTACTGCTCGGATTGCCCCAACGCGCAAAGGCCGGCGGCCAATTCACAGAACCGGCCTCGAACAAAGGCCATTTGAAGAATCGCTGGCGGCTGATTGGCATTGAACTCGCTTGTGATGGCCAGCGTGGCTACGCGGCGGACCGTATCGTCGCCAAGTAGTGTCAGCGCCATCTTTATCGAGCTAACCTCCTGGCGCATAGCGAACAGCGGCGAATTAACCAGTCGCAGAAATCTAAAGGAGAGAGAGGCATCCTGCTTCACAAGCTGACTCAGCTGGAGCAGGTTCAGCTGATCCTGCTGCAGAAGGCGAAGAATCTGGATATAAGAAAGCCGGTTGGCAGGAACCTTCCGGTTCTTCACCATCTGTGGACGGCAGAAGTAGTACCCCTGAAACAAGGGGAATCCCTCCGCGCAGGCTTGTTTGTACTCCTCCCGTGTCTCCACCTTCTCCGCCACCAACACCATTGGCTTGTCGCGCAGTCGCTCGAACAAGTTCTGCCGAGCCGCAGCATCTGACCGGGCAAAATCAACCTTGATGAAGTCGGCCAATTCTACAAGCGGTTCGAACTTCGGCTTCCAGGTAAAATCGTCGAGCGCGATGCGGTACCCCGCCGCCTTCAACTCGCCGCAAGCAGCAATCAGATCGGTTGTGGGCTCCAACGTTTCCAGTATCTCCAACACCGTAATGCTGGGTGGCAGAACGTTGACCAGGCGCTTCGTCAGCGATTCTAAAGTGCAGTTCACAAACGCCGGCAAGCCCGCCGTCAACTTATCCAGCCCAAACATCACCGCATTGTCGAGCATGGTGCGAGTGGCCAGGTCGCCATCTCCGCGGAAAATATTCTCAGGACCAGCGCGGAAAAGTAATTCGTAGGCATATATCCTGCCGTGCGTTTCCAGAATCGGCTGCCGTGCCACATAGCGCAGTGCATCTGCCCGTTCGGGCGACAGAATCCCGGGTGGAGTGACCTCTTCAACCATGGCAGATGGCCCTCAAGTGCGCGGCATTATCTCTTGGCGATCGGATGCGGTCTACTGGTCCTGAGCAGTGTTTCTACAAGCTGAGTGCCCAAATCACCTTTGTCTACAAGTTGAGTACAGTTCGACACCAGCTTCTGGAACTCTTCCGATAGTCCCGGCAAGCTGATCCATGCCAAACAGCTTACGCCAAATAATTCAGAACAAACTGCGCCATTAAACTCTGAAAGTGATACTTTCCGGCGCACGCCTGAGGACCTTCCCATGTGCATTAACGCTCGGTCATCATCCAGCGAAGAGCTCTATAGTCGGAGACTTACCGCGGATTGCCTGGCTTTGGGTCCGACCTCAAGCTCGAAGCCCTGAGGCCGCGTTGTCCGGAGGCAAGAATGCTTGATTGTCTGCCGAAACCGCCCGTAAGAAGCGTGCTGGAAGCTGTTCGAGAAGCTACGCGACCTCTTCACGCAAGCCTGGGCAGCAGTCCCGCGATGTCGCGCCTCTTTGCCAGCGACTACACCCTCTCTGAATATCGGCTCCATATCAGCCGGCTCTATGGCTTTTACGAGCCGCTCGACTCCGCCGCATCCATTGCGGCGAACGCCGAGGGTTGCGAATCATTCCTGGGTGCCCGCTTTGTGTTCGTCGACGTCCAGCGCAACGGCTCCGCTGATGGGGCATACAAGACACGTGATCTGCCCAAGCAGTGGGGCATTCCTATCAATGGGAACCTGAGTTTCCACGAGCGGCACATTGTGTACGCCACAGACGAGAGGGTTGGATTCAATCCTTCGAAAGCACCGTTCACCCATACCTCTCCTCCAGTTGGGTCTGCCCCTGGCAAGTCGCGGCAGCGAAAGAGTCCTTCGAATTTGCGCTACGCCCCAAGACCTGCAATCCTCCGCCAAAGCCGGAAAAACGACCCGCCAGAATGCCCGTAGACGCGTGTTCTTGAGGCTTCATGTGGGGTAGGTATCCCTTTTCGCTCCTCGCGCCGGACCCACACGGTGGAGCCAAGGCACCGATAGAAGCGCCTGAACAGCTTGGCCGGCCCGTGACCTAGAAAGACCGCCTGTCTTCCCTGGTTTTTTCAGATTGCGATGCGGAGGTCAACAACGCAGCCTATGGCTGGACTCTTCCGCTCTCGCAGAATGGCCCCAGAGATTGACGCCCTGGGGCCTTCTGTTACCGCATTCTGAGGAAAGGATAAGTTGCACTTCAATGGAGATAAATATACACCCGATTGGCGCCGCCCGGCCCCTCATTCCTGAAGACAACGCAAGGAGATTCCCAGAAATACCTCAAGCACAGATCGAAATCCGCTCAGCGACGTTCCGTGTCACGCAGTGCCGGCGGCGGTCATAGGATCTTTGCACGCTATTTGGCGTACTTGGGGGTGTGCGCCCAAAGCGCCGATTTTTCCGCGACGGCAAACTTTCCTGTTTACGATGCTTGGGACGACGAAATATGTACCCGTTCTGCCTTGATTTGGTAGGGATTCCCCTCAGAACTTTCCGTTTTTAAGCCAAATTACGGAAAGTTTGAACGGGAAATGAGCCGAAACCGGCCTCTCGGAATCTTCGGCGGTTTGGGCTTAGACCCCCTAAAGCTGCGTCGTGCGGGGGCTGGCGTGGTTAGCCGTAACCGCGACCTTGTCGAGGGTGTCGCCGCTCTTGAGGTGGGCGGTGATGCTGGTGGCTCGGAAGCTGTGGTTGCCTATCTTTGTCCCGA
>Ga0302319_10020665_pt1 | contig 11882 bp, 13 predicted proteins | sample Bog_T0_2_FD_203319 | JGI IMG/M metagenome (GOLD analysis project Ga0302319, IMG submission 203319) | Peat permafrost microbial communities from Stordalen Mire near Abisko, Sweden - Bog_T0_2 | ecosystem: Environmental > Terrestrial > Soil > Wetlands > Peat | place: Sweden: Abisko, Stordalen Mire...
GTGGTTTCCAACCATGGCGGCCGCCAGCTTGACGGCGTGCCCGGTTCGCTGCGCGTGCTGCCTTCGGTGGTCGAGGCGGTGGGCAGCCAGTGCGAAGTGCTGTTCGACAGCGGCATCCGACGCGGCGGCGATATCGTCAAGGCGCTGAGCCTGGGCGCCAAGGCGGTGCTGATCGGGCGGGCTTATGCTTATGGTATGGCGGCATCGGGCGATGCCGGGGTTGACCGCGCCGTGGAAATCCTGCGCGCCGACCTGGTGCGCAGCCTCAAGCTGCTGGGCTGCGCCGCCGTGCGCGATCTGGACGGATCCTACGTCAATATGCGAAACGGCTTCCGCGCCGACTGAGCGGCCGCTATTTCTTTTCCGGCACAAGGATGGTGTTGGCCGGGCCGGTGCCCGCCAGTTCCAAAATCACCGGCTCATCCTTGGCGCCGTCCCAATGGATTTGCCCCGGCATGTCGGTGGCAAAGGAGCCGGCCGGCAGCGGATAGGTGGCGTCCGGGTCATAATGGCGGCTGTCGCTGACCCACCAGGTGCCCGAGACCACATAGATGCTGCGGGCGGTATTGTGATAATGCGGCCGGCTCATCTGGTGCGGCTTCCAGCGGATCAGCATCACATAGGGACCCGGCTTGGCCGGGTTCCCCACCAGAAAGGCGTTCTCCTCGCCGAAATTCTTGTCGATCACCCATTTGATGTTTTTCGGCAGGGTGAAGGGAATATGTGCCGGGTCGGGCTTGACCGGCTGGGCCTGGGCCATGGTGGCGGCTGCGGCGGCAAGCAGAGCCGCGCCCAACGGGATCGAAAAACGCATGGCAGACTCCCTTTAGCCCTGGCGCAGTGGGGCCCCTGTTCTAAGCGGCCCTTGCCCTGCCGCGCAGGGCGCGGGGCATTACTATCCGAAAATCCCTGCGCCAGCCATGGCGCGGGGAGGTGCCCGGCAGGCGCGGAACTTTTTTATTTCGGGGCCGTTTTGCTAGGCTACGGAGGGGTCCAAATCCCCGGCGGGGGAGCGGTTTGACAGCTTTGCAGGACAAACAGAGAGCTGAAACCGCGCCTTTTCTGGCGGGCGGTGGCGCCTTGGCGGAGCTGATCAGCGCCCGCGACTGGTCGCCGACGCTGGGGCCGATTGCCGCCTGGCCGCAAAGCCTGAAGACCACCGTTGGCCTTCTGCTCCATTCCCCGGTGCCCATTGTGCTGCTGTGGGGGCCGGACGGCATCATGCTTTATAATGACGCCTATTCCGGCTTTGCCGGCGGGCGCCATCCGGCCCTGATGGGCAGCAAGGTGCGCGAAGGCTGGCCCGAGGTCGCCGATTTCAACGACCATGTGATGAAAGTGGGCCTTGGTGGCGGCACCCTGTCCTACAAGGACCAGGAGCTGACTTTGCACCGTTCCGGCAAGCCCGAAGCGGTGTGGATGAATCTGGATTATTCCCCCATCATCGACGAAAGCGGCAAGCCGGGCGGGGTGATCGCCATTGTGGTGGAAACCACGGCGCGGGTGCTGGCGGAACGCCACGCCAATTTCGAGCGGGAGCACCAGCGCCGCCTGTTCGCCCAGATGCCTGGCTTTGTCGCCGTGCTCAAGGGACCGCAGCACAATTACGAATATGTCAATCAGGCTTATCTCGGCCTGACGGGCGACCGCGATTTTGTCGGCAAGACGGTGCGCCAGGCCCTTCCCGAACTGGAGGGGCAGGGATATTTCGAACTGCTCGACAGTGTCTATGCCGATGGCCTTTCTCATGTTGCGCGTGGCATGCCGGTCCAACTGATCGGCGAAAGCGAAATCCGCTATGTCGATTTTGTCTATGAGCCTGTTCGCGATGAGGCCGGCGCCGTCACCGGCATTTTCGTCGGCGGCTATGAAACGACCGATGCCTATCGCACTGCCGAGGCGCTGCGCCAGAGCGAAGCGGATTTGCGCGTAAGCGAAAGCCAGTTCCGCGGTTTTGCCCAGGCGGTGCCAAACCATGTCTGGGCGGCGGCGCCGGATGGTTTGCTGAACTGGTTCAACCAGCGCGTTTACGATTATGGCGGTGCGGCGCCGGGGACGCTGGACGGGACGGGATGGACCGCGATGGTGCATCCGGACGATCTGGAATTCGCCGCCGCGCGCTGGAACGCCTCGCTGGTCTCGGGCGCCGTATATGAAACCGAATTCCGCCTGCGCCGCGCCGATGGCGTTTATCGCTGGCATGTCGCCCGCGCCGTGCCGATCCGCGATGATTCCGGCGCGATCACGCGCTGGATCGGCACCAACACCGACATCGAAGAACAGAAATCGGCGCTGGCGGAATTGCGCACCCTCAACGCCGAGCTGGAACGCCGCGTCATTGAACGCACCCAGGCGCGGGGCCGCACCTGGCAGCTCAGTCCCGACCTGATGGGCGCGCTGAATGCGAAAGGCTATTTCGAAACCTCCAATCCGGCCTGGCAGACGATGCTGGGCTGGTCAGAAGCGGAAGTCGCTTCCATGTCCATTTTCGAGCTGCTGCATCCGGACGATGTCGCGCGCACCCGGGCGGGATTCGAGCTCACCCAGCAGGGGCAACCCGCCATCCAGTTTCCCAACCGCTATCGCTGCAAGGACGGCAGCTATCGCTGGATCAGCTGGGTGGGCGTGCCGGACGAGGACGGCTTTGTCTATTGCAGCGGCCGCGACATCACGGCGGAACGGCAGCGCGATGCCGAGCTGCTGAATATCCGCACCTTCTATACTTACTCGTCGGAATTTCACGCCATGCTGGCCCAGCGCGAAGACGGGACCTTCGAGTATGAAGAGATCAACCCCGCCACCTTGCAGCTTTACGGCATGACCCGTGAGCAGGTGATCGGACGCACGGTTGACGACCTGTTCGAGCCCCCGGTGGCCGCCATCCTGAACAGCCATCTGACCGAAGCCCTGCGCCTGGGCGAGCCGCATCGCTATATCCGAAGCCAGAACGGCACGGCGATTGAGGCTATCGCCACGCCCGTTCCCGCCGATGGCGGACGGCGGCGGCTGACGGTGACGGCGCGCGATGTCAGCGAACGCCTCAGCCTGGAGGAACAGCTTCGCCAGGCGCAGAAGATGGAAGCGGTGGGCCAACTGACCGGCGGCATCGCCCATGACTTCAACAATCTGCTGCAGGGCATCACCGGCTCGCTGGACCGGGTGCAGTACCGCCTGGCGGAAGGCCGCACCAGCGATGTCGACCGTTTCCTGAAGGCGGCGATTGAATCGGCCAACCGCGCCGCCGCCCTGACCCACCGGCTGCTGGCCTTTTCGCGCCGCCAGACCCTGGACCCCAAGGCGCTGGATGCCAACAAGCTGATCGCCGGGATGGAAGACCTGATCCGCCGCACCATCGGGCCGAATGTGTCGATGGAAGTGGTCGGTGCGGGGGGCTTGTGGCCAATCCGGGTGGACCCGTCGCAACTGGAAAATTCCCTGCTCAATCTGAGCATCAATGCCCGCGACGCCATGCCGGACGGCGGCAAGCTGACCATTGAAACCGCCAACAAGTGGCTGGACGAACGCGGCGCGCGCGAACATGAGTTGACGCCGGGGCAATATGTCTCGCTCAGCGTCAGCGATACCGGCACCGGCATGACCGATGAAGTGATCGCGCGGGCCTTCGATCCTTTCTTCACCACCAAGCCGACCGGGCGCGGCACCGGCCTGGGCCTGTCGATGATCTATGGCTTTGTGCGCCAGTCGGGCGGCCAGGTGCGGATCTATTCCGAACCCGGCCAGGGAACCACCATGTGCCTGTATTTTCCCCGCCACCAGGGCAGCGTGGAAGACGAAACCTCCGCCGTCACCGAGACCGTGGAGCGCGGTTTCGGCGAGACGGTGCTGGTGGTGGACGACGAAGCCACGGTGCGGATGCTGATCGCCGAAGTTCTGTCCGAGAGTTTCTACAATATCCTGGAAGCCGGCGACGGCGCGGCGGCGCTGAAGATCCTGGAGACGGACCGGCGCGTGGATCTGATGATCACCGATGTCGGACTGCCGGGCGGGATGAACGGGCGGCAGGTTGCCGACGCGGCGCGGGTGCTGCGCAAGAATCTGAAAGTGCTGTTCATCACCGGCTATGCCGAGAATGCCGCCATCGGCGGGGGGCATCTGGACGCCGGCATGGAAATCCTGGCCAAGCCCTTTGCCATGTCCACTCTCGGCAACAAGGTGCGAGAGATGCTTGAGGCCCGCGTGTGATCAGTGCCTGATCCGCATCGGCTTGATGATGGTCTTGTCGGCGCGCTTGAAGGCGGCATGGTCCGCCTTGGTGGCGGGCGGGCCCTTATGGGTTTTGGGTTTTGGCGCGGGCCTGGGCGGTTTCTTGCCGGTCATGGGGTGCTTTCGCGGGGTCGCCTCTTTACTACAGCGCATCGGCGCCGATAGCGAACGGGTTTTTCGGCAGCCGGATTTTGCTTTCCCGTGCCACACTCAAGCGGGAAAGGGAGGCGCCTTTGCATTCGCCGCTGCGCATGGGCCGGACGGAATGGCTGCTTCTGCTGGCCCTGTCGGGCCTGTGGGGCGCGTCGTTCTTTTTCTACAAGGTGCTGGACAACGCCTTGCCGGTTTTCACCGTGGTGCTGGGGCGGGTGGGGCTGGCGGCGCTGGCGCTCAACCTTCTGCTGCTGGCGCGGCGCGACCCGATGACGCTGACGCCGAAGCTGTGGCGCGATTTCCTGGTGCTGGGCCTGATCAACAATGCCGTGCCCTTCACCCTGTTTGCCTGGGGCGAGACGCGCATTGCCAGCGGACTGGCGGCGATCCTGAATGCCACCACGCCGATTTTCACCATCCTGGTGGCGCATTTCTTCACCCGGAATGAAAAACTGAGCTGGGGAAAAAGCTTTGGCGTGCTGTTCGGCATTGCCGGGGTCGGCGTGCTGGTGGGACCCAGCGTGATCACGGCCAGCAGGGACTTGCCGGCGGAAGCCGCCTGTCTGCTGGCGGCGCTGAGCTATGGCTTTGGCAGCGTCTTTGGCCGCCGCTTTGCCGGCATCAAGCCGCTCAAGGTGGCGACCGGGCAGGTCACCGCCAGTGCGATTATCCTGTTGCCATTCTGCCTCGTCATGGACCGGCCATGGCTGCTGCCCATGCCCGGCATGGGTGTTTGGGGTGCGCTGGCGGGAATTTCGCTGCTCTCCACCGCGCTGGCATATATTCTTTTTTTCCGCATCCTGGCGGTGGCGGGCGCCACCAATCTGGTGCTGGTAACCTTCCTGCTGCCGATCAGCGCGCTGCTGCTCGGCACGGCGTTCCTGGGTGAGCACATCACGCCCGGGGCCGTGATGGGCATGGCGCTGATCGGGGCGGGACTGGCGGCGATTGACGGCCGTGCCTGGAAAAAGCTGCGCGGTCTCTAGCTGTCGGTGCCGTCCGGGCGGACGAGGCGGCGCACCACCAGCTCGTCAATTTCCAGCCGCTTGATGCGCGCGCGCTTGATGGCCAGCCGGCCGACGACAAGCGTGCCGATCGCCAGCGCCCCCACCGCGACGGCGCCGATGGCCAGGGCGATCAGGGCCGTGGCGGCTTTTTGCGGCAAATTTCGCGTCATGGCGATCTCCAGTGCTGGGCGCCCGGCCAAAAACCGCCCGGCGCCAAAGGCTTAGGCGGATGGGGCGAAATTCCGCCGCCGGGCGTTCTCATCCCGTGATCCAGCATGTCACACTCACCCCTGACTTTCACAGAGGCCGCCATGGAAACTCCCGCCGAACTTCTTTTCCGCAACATGCAACCTTCGAAGGCGCTGGCGCAGCTGGTCAAGGAGCGGGAGGACAAGCTGGAGCATCTTTACCAGCATATCATCAGTTGCCGGGTGACCATCGGCCAGCAGAACAAGACTCACCGCACCGGCAATGTTCTGCAGGTCCATATCGACATCCAGGTGCCCGGCCACACCATCATGGTCAATCACAATCCGGGCGAAGGCGACGACATGGCCGTGCTCCACAAGGCGTTCGATGCCGCGGCCCAGCAACTGAAGGAATACAAGGCGCGCAAGATGGGTCATGTGAAACAGCATGGTGCGGAAATCGCGCCGCCGGAATAAGCGCTAGCGCCAGCCCGTCAGCAGATCGCCGGAATAATAGGCCAGCCCCCCGGTGACGGCGCCGATGGCGGCGAAGGGCCACCATGCCTGGGGATAATGCAGCCACGCCATCAGCATGGTGCCGGTGTCTGCGCCTTGCACCTGGGAGAGTGATGAGGACAGCCAGCCCACGATCATTCCCGCCAGCGCGCCGGCCAGGATGGTGACGGCCCAGGCCAGCAGATGCGCCCGTTTCCAGTTCAGGGGATTCATCGCTCAGACCGCGCGCGCCGTATTCTGGTCCACCAGGACCGGAACAAAGGTATGGACCACCGACACATTGGTGCCGGGACGGGCGGGCGTAATATCGATATGGGCGCCCAATTGCATGGCCAGGGCCGTTACAATGCTGGTGCCCAGGCCGGGCTTGGCGCTGTCGTCCGGCATGCCGACGCCGTCATCGCTGACCGACAGGGTCCAACTGGGGCCGCGGCCGCGATAATCCACCAGGATGCGGCCGCCGCGATTGCCGGGAAAGGCATGCTTGAGGGCATTGATCACCAGTTCGGTGACGATCAGGCCCAGGCTGACCGAGGTATCGGCGGTGGTGAGGCTGTCATCGGACTGCACCGACAGGCTCACCTGGTCGTGATCGCGGATCATGGAAGCGCTGATGCTGTCGCACAGCGCCACAAAATAGGGGCGGATTTCGACATCGCCCAGCCGCGACACCGCCAGTTGCTGCTGCAGGGCGGCGACCGACATCACCCGTTGATGGGCGTCGTAAAGATGCGTCCGCGTTTCCTCCGACTGCACCTTGCGGGCGCTTTGCATCAGCACACTGGCGATGATCTGCAGCGAGTTGGCGACGCGGTGGTGCAGTTCCTGGAGCAGGACGTCTTTTTCCCGCAGCAGATCCTGCTTCAGTTTCTCGGCGAGGCGGGCATCGGTGACATCGGCGACGGACAGCACCAGCCGGATGTCGCTGGCATCGCCATAGTTGAGTTTCTTGGCCGTGAGGACCAGGCGGCGGGGCACCTGACCGTCGCGCCGCAGGTCGATTTCATAGCCTTCGATTTCCGAAAAACCCGAGGCGGTGGCTTTGAGCAGGGCGGAAAGCTGCGGCACATTCCATTCGCCCGACCCCAGCGCGGCCAAGGGCGTGCCGGGCGCGGCGACGGAATTGAGCAGGAACGCCTTGCAAAAGGAGGTGCTGGCCGCGATCACGGTGAGATCGCTGTCCAGCAGCAGCAGCGGCACGGCGGAGGCGGCGACAAGCGCCAGCGCCAGATTGAGGGAGACATCGGAAACCGGCGGCGAACGGGGAGCCATGGCTACCCCTTTCCAGTGACCGGAGGCTCGCGAAGCGAAAGCCATACCCGGCACGTTGCGGCACGTGCGAGTCCCGTGCCGCATCGCAACCTATCACGGCTTGCCTCGCCAAAGGCTTTTATTTGTCTGTTTTCGGACATTTATTTGGACACTGAACTAAGGCGCCGGAATCGTTCAACGACCCGGCTTGCGGTGGTTCCTTTTTCAGGCGGTTCGGCGCCAGGTTCCGCCCAAGACGCCGCTATCGCCGCCGCCTGGGGGCCGTCAGGGTTGCGCATCGCAGGAAGAAGAATGTTCGCCATGCGGGCCAAGTCCGTTTGCGCGGCAAAAAGCGGAAATTGGATTCCCATCCTTCGAAGTCCCGCCGCAAATGGAAACGGTAGCTCAATGGCCGCCATCATTCTGGTTTATTGGCGCAGGGAGGGGCGGTGCTTTTCCAGCGACATTTCTGTGATGACGTGGCGCAAATGATTGTTTTCCTGCTCCAGCAGCGAGGGTTTGCCGTGATGGCCGCTAAAGCGTCTGGTCAGCCAGAACAGCAGGCCAACGACGATAAAACCGAGTATCACATAATAAGGAGCCATGCGGGAATCCTCTCCAGGCGATGGCATAGGTATTAGAGCGCCGACGCCGCCACGGGTAGCCACGGAATCTACCGGTGCAAACTTCTAATTGTTGTTAAGCAATATCGTCCGCCGGATGGGACCCTGAGATCATTTCGGTATGACCTTGTATCGTTGCGCCGCACCTTGTCAGGGCTCACAAATGCCGTACGCGACCTAAAATGGGAGCATCGCGCAATGCCCTTCATGCGCGGCGGCTCTTAACAGACCGCTAACCCCGTTGGCAAAGTGTTGGGACCCCAGCGATGCCCGCCCCGTTGCATATTGATGGGTTGAAGCATCAACACATTCCATAATCGTTGCAGGCTGGCCGCTGCTTGCGCGGCAGAGGGGTTATCCAATGAGCATAGTTCTTCGCGACGAAGCCTTCCGGAGCATTTTTGACGCCGTCCATGACGGCATATTCATTTCCGATCCCGCCACGGGAAAGTTTATTGAGGTCAATGCGCCGGCCTGCAAAATGTTCGGCTACCAAAGGGCCGATCTTATAGGCCGCGATATCGCGGCTCTGTCGAGCGGCGTCGCGCCTTACACCCGCGAAGGCGCAGTGGAGAATGCGAAGAAGGCCGTGACAGGGGCGGGTCATGTCTTTGAGTGGCATTGCAAGATCAAGGATGGTTCCCTGTTCTGGGCCGAAATTTCCATCCGCTACACCGAAATCGACAAAATGCACGTCATTGTGGCCATCGTGCGCGATATCACAGAGCGCAAGCGGCTGTCCGAGAAACTGAGGGCCGCTCTTTTTGCCGCTTCCGAGGCCATCAAGGCGGAATCAGCCTTTCTGGCGACAATGAGCCATGAATTGCGAACGCCCTTGAATGCCATCATCGGCTTTTCAGACTTGATGGCGACGCAGCATTTGGGGCCGCTCGGAATCCTCCGCTACCGGGAATATGCCGGTTACATCCACAAAAGCGGTTCGCAATTGCTCAGCTTGATCAACGATCTGCTGGATTTGTCGCAAATCGATGCCGGCAACGCCAAACTTGTCGAGCAGAGCGTCTCTTTGCGGCATGTCATCACAGAGGCCGTTCGCATGGTGGCGCTTCAGGCCAAACAATTGCATGTAAAAATTATGACCGAACTTCCGTCCGATCTTCCGTTTGTTTACGGTGATGAGCGGCGCATCCTGCAGATTATTTTGAATCTGCTGTCAAATGCCATAAAGTTCACCCGGGCCGACGGCACTGTCAGTATCCAGGTCGAGCATGAGACAGGTGATCTCCTGCTCAAAGTCAGCGATACGGGAATTGGTATCGCCGCGAAGGATTTGCCCAAGGTGCTTGAGCGGTTTGGCCAGGTCGATAGCACATTGTCGCGCAAGCACAAGGGAACCGGACTTGGCTTGCCGTTGGTAAAGGACCTTATCGAGCTTCACGGCGGCTCGATCAGCATCGAGAGCCAGGTGGATATCGGGACTATCGTTACCGTTCGTTTTCCGCGCGATCGCATCATCGAGACGGCGAATAACGTCGCTGCGTAGCGAAAAATAGTCAGATACGGCCGCGTCCGGGGCACGCTGTCGATAGGCAGTAAAAGCGGGCAGGCCGGCAAATTGCAGGTCCGAGCTGGTGACCCGCAATCTTCATTCACCCCAAAGTGTCCCAGATGGCCGGGGTGACGCCAAATGAAGGGTTTCGGTGGCTTCCCGAACTCCCCTGGTTGATTCAGATCCGCGCTATTCCTCACGCGCATAGACGCAAATAGGCGCCTTGTCGGTTGGAGCGTGCCAGGCCTCAAGCCGGTCGTCCTCGTCAATGATGAGATATGGCGCGGGCAGGCTTTTGTCATCGAGCGCAAGTATATATCGCGCGGTATTTTTCAATGGATAGCTTTTGTAACCGAGGCTTCGGCGGCCATCTTCAAAGCCCACATCCGCCTGCGTGTCGGTCGCCAAGGTGATGTAAATCGAGGATCCAAGAGGGCAAGGCTCGTCACTATTCCACAGGTCAACAAAATTCGTTCGGTAGACCCATGTCGCTGGCATCGCAATGGCGGAGACACACGGCATGACGACAAATGCCAAGATAAAAGTACACAACACGAGAGAAGGAATAGACATTCGATTTCCTGACGAAATATCGCGGCAATTGTGCATGGTCAAATCATACACCCCAATGAGAATCCGGTAAACGCGCCGCGCCCAGCGACCTTGCGATCACTGGGCGGCCCAAGCGTCCAAGGCAAACGGACTAAGACTTCGTGGTCGCAGTCTTCGCCTTGGGGTGGCGCTCCATCCGGACTTTATGGACCAGCCTGGTTTTATGGTGCTTGATCAGTGCCACGCTCTCGGCCTTGACAGTCTGAGTCGCGGCACCGGCGGGCTTGGTGGTGGCGGGGGCGGCCATGGCCAGCGCCGGCATCATGGCGATGGCGATGGCGGCGGCGGCAATCATTGCATTGCGCAACATAGGGATCTCCATTTCAATGCTGCGGCAGAGGTATTTCTGTGCGCGTAGGAAAATGCTAGCGCCAGACGCTTGAACCCAGGCTGAATGAATGCCGGCTGAAATGAGGCTCCTCAGTGCCATGGCCGAATGACCGCTCTTGGCGCGGAGCGGACATTGGGTCTGCCAGCGATATCGCCAAAATCCCAAAAATCGACCCAGTTTTTCTCGCAGATGCGAACCAGGCAATCTGGTGCCGTCAAGGACCTTGGCAAGCGTGGAATGATCAAACCCTGGTGCCTTGGCCGGGCGGGATCGGCCATGCGGGTAATAGCCGTAATTTCTCAATCATTTGGGGAGCAGACATGAAAGTGAACAGCACAGGCCATTATGTTAACTTTCTGTATTTATTTTCCGATCCCTGGACGTCCCAGGGACAGAGGCATGTTTTTCGCTGACATTTCCAGTTTCAACACGCTTTCCGATTTGAAAACTGCGCCGATCAATCCCGGCTGGATTATGGAAGGCGCGCCCATCGCACGCAGCCTGAAGGTGGCAGGCAGCAGCGACCATTCTGCCTGGACCATGTTGTGGGACTGCACCGCAGGACGATTCCATTGGATCTACAAAGTGGATGAGACCGTCCATGTTCTGGAGGGAAGCGTCACAATCGCAGTGAATGGCAAGATCAACACATTGCGCGCCGGCGACATCGCATTTTTCCCGGCCGGCTGCGTTGCGCAATGGCACGTGGAAAGTTATGTCCGCAAGCTCGCCTTCTGCCAAAAGCCCCTGCCCATGATCCTGAACGTGCCCCTGCGGGCGGTGCGGCGCCTTCTGGCGCAATTTCACAAGGGCGTGACGCTGGTACAGGGTTCGCTTGCCGCGCCGTTGCCGGAATCCGATGCGCAGCGCGAACAGCCGAACCGTTCGCATGTGAGAATGTAATCCTGCGCGCGGCCTTGAGTGCCCGCCTTGGTCAGAAGCAGACAGCGCCATCAGGAAAATGAAAAAGGCCGGCCCGGTGTTGCCAAAAGCGTCACCGGACCGGCCTGTTCCTGCATCCGGGGTGATGAGCCCCGTCTTTTTACTGCGCGGGCGCGGGCGCAGGCGTAGCGGGGCGCGGCGGCGGCGGCGGGGCGGTGGGGTCCACCGAACCCATGCCCACCACTTCGCCATCGGCCAAAATATGACCCTTCATCTGGCCGGTCAGCCCGTCATAATCGAGAGCCGGATCGGCCTTGAGCGTGGTGTCCAGCGCGAAGACCTGCAGGTGATAGGGGTGCTTGGGGCCGGGGGGCGTGCGCGGGCCCATGAAGGGCTGCGACGTGCCGCGCGCATTGGGGCCATAGCTGGAGCCGGGCGGATTGCCGGTGGGGGTCATGGCGGCGTCCAGCTTGGTGACGCTGTCCGGGATATTATAAAGGGTCCAGTGCAGGATCGGCGCGCCGCGCATCACGCCGCCGGTGTCCTGCATGATCACGGCATAGGATTTGGTGCCGGCGGGACCCT
>Ga0302319_10020667_pt1 | contig 11880 bp, 12 predicted proteins | sample Bog_T0_2_FD_203319 | JGI IMG/M metagenome (GOLD analysis project Ga0302319, IMG submission 203319) | Peat permafrost microbial communities from Stordalen Mire near Abisko, Sweden - Bog_T0_2 | ecosystem: Environmental > Terrestrial > Soil > Wetlands > Peat | place: Sweden: Abisko, Stordalen Mire...
GGGGAGATGAAACTGCGCACGCCGGAACGGCGCGAGCCGCATCCGCGTCTGGGTCACCAGCTCGCCGATATGCTCATTGTGCGCGCCGAAATAGAGCAGGCTGTGGAAGCGGATGTTGTGAACCGAATAGGCCTCCTCGGCGCCCTCCTGCACCAGTCGAAACGAAGCGCGGTGCTCGGCTTCGAGGCTCGATCGTTCGCGGATCGTCATGCGCGCCGCCGCGAGCCGTGCGCAGATGGCCTCGAGTTCGGCCATCGCTTCGAACATCGAATGTAGATAGCTTTCCGTGACCCTCGCCACGACCGCGCTGCAATTGGGCTTGCGCTCGACCAGGCCCATCGCGCCGAGCTGGCGCAGCGCTTCGCGCACCGGGGTGCGCGACACGTCGAAGCGCGCGGCCAGCGACGTCTCGTCGAGCTTGTCCGCAGGGTGAAGCTCGCCGGTGACGATGAGGTGAGCGATGGCGCGCACCATCTCTTCGACTGTGGTTCCGGTACGGACGACTTCACGGCGTTTCGCGTGTTTCACGTTATCGGCGCCTCAAAACTGCATGCAGATGCAGTCTTGACGCCGGCCGAGTGGAATTTTCAAGGCGCCGGACGATTTTTTGCCCGCGAGTCCTTCAAGCCAAAAGGCGTAGGCGGCGTCGCTGCCGCCGGCGGCTCCGTTCTGTGAGCAGAAAATAGGCTACGGGCGCATAACTTGCATACACTTTTGCCGTTCAGCTAGGCGTCGCAATGTCATTATTTTGCAATATCAATCATTTGCCCGATGGCATAGCGATTGCATGCACTTTTCCGTACCTCCGTCGCGCCCTTCCTGGGAGTCCATCCTCCATGACTCATGACCTGACCTTCAACCGCCGCCGCTTCCTGCAAACCGCCGCCGCAGGCGTTCTTGCCGGCGTCGCGCCGGGGCAAGCCTTTGCCGCCGACGCTCTCAAGATCGGCTTCATTTACGTCGGCCCGAAGGACGATTACGGCTACAATCAGGCTCACGCCGAGGGCGCGGCGGTCGTCAAGGCCTTGCCCGGCGTCTCCGTGGTTGAAGAAGAGAACGTTCCCGAAACCGTCGATGTCCAGAAGACCATGGAGTCGATGATCAATCTCGACGGCGCGACCCTGCTGTTCCCGACCTCGTTCGGCTATTTCGATCCGCATGTGCTCACCGTCGCCGCGAAATATCCAAAAATCCAATTCCGCCATTGCGGGGGTTTGTGGAAGGCCGGCAAAGATCCGATCAACGTCGGCTCCTATTTCGGCTATATCTTCCAGGGCCAGTATCTGAACGGCGTCACCGCGGGCTACGCGACCAAGAGCAAGAAGATCGGCTTCGTCGCCGCCAAACCGATTCCGCAGGTTCTGCAGAACATCAACTCCTTCCTGCTCGGCGCGCGTTTGGTCGATCCGACGATCACCTGTCAGGTCATCTTCACCGGCGAATGGTCGCTGGCGGTCAAGGAAGCCGAGGCGACCAATGCGCTGATCGATCAGGGCGCGGACGTCATCACCTGCCATGTCGACAGCCCGAAGGTAGTGGTGCAGACCGCCGCCGGCCGCGGCGCGTTCGTCTGCGGTTATCACGTCAACCAGTCGCCGCTGGCGCCCGGCAAATACCTGACGGGGGCCGAATGGGCCTGGGGCAAGGTCTACACCGACTTCGCCAAGAAAGCGCAAGCCGGACAACCGCTCGGCAATTTCGTGCGCGGCGGCCTCAAGGACGGCTTCGTCAAGATGAGCCCGCTGGGACCGGCCGTATCCGCCGAGGCGCGCAACAAATTCGACGCGACTTTGGCCGAAATGTCGAAGGGCCAGTTCTCCGTCTTCAAAGGCCCGCTCAAGGACAACAAAGGCGCCGAGGTCATTGCCGCCGGCAAGAGCTTCCCCGAAGACGCCATCGAACTCGAGAGCCTGAGCTATCTCGTCGAGGGCGTTCACGGCTCGACCTCCTGAGTACACGGACCCGAGAGGCAGCCAACCGGAGAACACGATGACGATCAGCGCCGACGCAGGGGTCGAGCGAACGGGAGGCCCGCTGAGGTCGCGGCTGAGGCCGCTGGCGGAGACCTTGGCGCGGCGGGCCGAACCCGTCGCCATCGGGCTGAGCGGCATTTTGCTCGGCCTGGCGGTGTTTTCGCTCTTCATACTGGCCGTCGGCAAATCGCCGACGACGCTGTTTTCGCTGATGTACGTTGGCGGCTTCGGCAGTTGGTTCTCGGTCCAGAACAGTCTCAGCCGCGCCGCGCCGCTCCTTTTGACGGCGCTTTGCGTCGCCCTGCCGGCGCGCCTCGGATTGATCATCATCGGCGGCGAGGGCGCGTTGGCGCTGGGCGGCGTGGCGGCGGCCGCCGCCGCCATGCCGCTCGTCGGATCGTCGCCGCCGTGGCTCGCGCTCGTCGTGATGGCGGCGGCGGCCATGGCGATAGGCGGCCTGTGGATCGGCTTCGTCGGCTATCTGCGCCATTATCGCGGCGTCAACGAAACGATCGCTTCGCTGCTGATGGCCTATATCGCCATCGCGCTGATGAACCATCTGGTCGAAGGCGTGTTGCGCGATCCGGCAAGTCTCAACAAGCCGTCGACCACGACATTGCCGGTCGCCTACATGATCGGCAAACTGCCGGGCGTTGACGTGCACTGGGGCCTCGTCATCGGAGTCGCCGCCTGCGTCGTCTCCTACATCCTCATCGAAACGACGACCTGGGGTTTCGCCGCCCGGATCTCTGGCGGCAACACGAGGGCGGCGCAGGTTCAGGGATTGCCCGTCGGCCGGTTGATCGTCGGCTTCACCGCGCTGGCCGGGGGCTTCGCCGGACTGGCCGGCATGATCGAAGTGGCCGCGGTGCAGGGCAGCGCCAACGCCTCTATCGTCGCCGGCTACGGCTACACCGGCATCCTCGTTTCCTTCCTGGCGCGGCACAATCCGCTCGCGATCATTCCGATCGCGATTCTGCTCGGCGGCATCGAAGCGGCGGGCGGTCTCATCCAGCGCCGCATGGGACTTCCCGACGCCACCGTTCTCGTCCTGCAAGGCGTGCTGTTCGTCGTCATCCTGTTCTGCGAAACGCTCTATGGCCGCTTCAAGATCTTCAACCCCGAACTCTGGACGAGGAGAGCCTGATGGAAACCGCCGCCATCGGCCTCTGGGGCGTGCCGCTCGCCATTCTCGCCGGGGCGATTCGGGTATCGACGCCGTTCATCTTCGTCAGCCTCGGCGAGACGATCACCGAACGCTCCGGCCGCATCAACCTCGGGCTGGAGGGCACGCTGGTGTTCGCGGCGATGACCGCCTACGCCGTCGACGTGCTCACCGGTTCGCCGTGGCTGGGGATGTTGGCCGCCATGGCCGCCGGCGCCGTGTTCGGCTCGATCCACGGCTACATTTGCAAATGGCCGGGGGTCAACGACGTCGCCATCGGCATTGCGATGATGCAATTCGGCCTCGGCCTCGCGTTCTTTCTCGGCAAGCCCTTCATCCAGCCGGTTGCGCCGCATCTGCCGTCGCTTCCGCTCGGATTCTGGTCGAGCGTGCCTCAGCTCAGATCGGCGCTCGACGTCAACGTGCTGTTCCTGGTTGGGGCGGCGCTGGCCTTCGCGTTGAAATGGGCGTTCGCCAACACCGGCGTAGGGCTGATGCTGCGCGTCGTCGGCGACAGCTCCGATGCCGCCCGCGCCTTGGGCTTCAACCCGGACCGGGTGCGCCTGCTCGCCACCGCTCTCGGCGGCGCCCTGGCGGCGGTGGGCGGCGCCTATTTGTCGCTCAGCTATCCCGGCTCCTGGAACGAACGCATCTCCTCGGGCCAGGGCCTGATGGCGGTGGCGCTCGTCATCTTCGCGCGCTGGAACCCGGTCGGCTGCTTCTGGGCCGCTCTGCTGTTCGGCGGCGCAGGCGCGCTCGGCCCGGCGCTGCAATCGGTCGGGGTCAGCCAAGGCTATTATCTGTTCTACGCCGCGCCCTATGTGCTGACGCTCATCATCATGGTCGCCAATTCTTCGCCGACGCGGCCCGCCGCCGGCATGCCCGGCGCGCTGGCTTCCCGCTAAACTGACGGCCAAACCTCTCACGACGGGCGATCACGGGGATACAAGAATGAACGCAATCGCTGAAGCCAACGGCAAATATGTCGAAGCCGACCCTTATGCGTGGCCCTACAACGGCGACCTGCGCCCGGAAAACACCGCGCTGATCGTCATCGACATGCAGACCGACTTTTGCGACAAGGGCGGCTATGTCGACTCGATGGGCTACGACCTGTCGCTGGTGCGCGCGCCCATCGAGCCGATCGGCCGCGTGCTTTCTGCAATGCGCGCCGCCGGCTATCACATCCTGCACACCCGCGAGGGCCATCGTCCCGATCTCGCCGATCTGCCGGCCAACAAACGCTGGCGTTCGCGGCGCATCCACGCCGGCATCGGCGATCCCGGACCGTGCGGCCGCATCCTGGTGCGCGGCGAGCCGGGCTGGGAAATCATCGACGAACTCAAGCCGCTCGAGGGCGAGTCGATCATCGACAAGCCCGGCAAGGGATCGTTCTGCGCCACCGACCTCGAACTGATCCTGCGTCAGAAGGGCGTCGACAATATCGTGTTGACGGGGATCACGACCGACGTCTGCGTTCACACCACGATGCGAGAGGCCAACGATCGCGGCTTCGAATGCCTGCTGCTCGAAGATTGCTGCGGTGCGACGGATTTCGGCAATCATCTGGCGGCGATCAAGATGGTGAAGATGCAGGGCGGCGTGTTCGGTTCGGTGGCGAATTCCCGCGCGCTCGTCGCCGCGCTGAGCTGAAGCTCGCGCGCCGCGGCGAATTCCAGCTGAAGGAGCCCATCCATGAGCGACGAAAAACCCGCGGAGTCGAAGCACGGCAAGGCGATCGCGGTCGAGACGCTGGGCATGACCATGCGCTTCGGCAAGTTCACCGCGCTCGACAACGTGTCTTTGAACTTTCCGGCCGGCGGCTTTCACGCGCTGTTGGGCGAAAACGGCGCCGGCAAGTCGACGCTGGTCAAATGCATGACCGGGTTCTACCAGCCGACCGACGGTTCGTTGATCGTCAACGGTCGCGAAGTCGACGTCGTTTCGCCGCGCGACGCCGCCCGCTACGGGATCGGCATGGTCTATCAGCACTTCACGCTGGCGCCCTCGCTCACCGGCGCGGAAAACCTCGTCGTCAGCCGCTCGGAGACGCCGAACGTCGTCAATTGGGCGCGAGAGCGACGGGAACTGGCCCAATTCATGTCGCGGATGCCATTCTCGGTTCCGCTCGACCGTCCGGTGCGCGAACTCGCAGCTGGCGAAAAGCAGAAGCTGGAGATCATCAAACAACTCTATCTCGGTCGCCACTTCCTGATCCTCGACGAACCGACCTCGGTGCTGACGCTCGCCGAAGCCGACGAGATGCTCGGTCTGGTGCGCGCCCTGACCAGGAGCGGCGAACTGACCGTGCTGATGATCAGCCACAAGTTTCACGAAGTGACCAAGTTCGCCGACACCGTGGCGATCCTGCGGCGCGGCAAGTTGATCGGCCACGGCAGGACCGACGCGCTTTCCACCCAGGACATGGCCGCGATGATGATCGGCGACGTCAAACTCGCCGAGATCGACAATCGCGTCGCCGCGAGCCCAACGGCGGCGCCGGTTCTCCGACTCGAGAATTTCGTCGCCAACGACCGTTCGGGGCTGAAGACCATCGAGATCGAAGACCTCGTCGTGCGCGCCGGCGAGATCGTCGGCGTCGCGGGCATTTCCGGCAACGGGCAGAAGGAGCTCGCCGAGTGCCTCGCCGGCCAGCGCCCGCTCGAACGCGGGCGGGTGATGGTCGACGACAAGCCCTTCCATTCGACTCGCGCCGAGATGCGCGACCTCAAGGTGCGTTTCATCCCCGAGGAGCCGCTGCAATCGGCCTGCGCGCCGCGCATGAGCGTCGCCGAAAATCTGTTTTTCCGCGAGTTCGACGAGACGGATCGCGGCGGCCAAGCCTTCTGGTTGTCGTCCGCACGGATGACCGAAAACGCCACGCGCCTCGTCGCCGACTTCAAGGTGAAGACATCGTCGCTCGCCTCGCCCATCGCCTCGCTCTCGGGCGGCAATGTGCAGCGCGCGGTGCTGGCGCGCGAACTGACCGGCGAGGTCGATCTGCTGGTGGTCGCCAATCCCTGTTTCGGCCTCGACTTTTCTGCGGTCGCGGAAATCCGGGCGCGCATCATGCGCGCGCGCAATCAAGGCGCGGCGGTGCTGCTGATCTCCGAGGACCTCGACGAACTGCTGGAGCTCTCCGACCGCATCCTTGTCATGTCCGAGGGGCGGATCTCCTTCGAAACTCCGGCGCAGGGCGCCGACGTCGCCGTGATCGGCGCGCATATGGCGGGACACCATTGATGACCGAAATCAAAGCTCTTCCCACTCCCTTTGCGCTGAAGCGGGACCGCGTGGCGCTCATTGTCATCGACATGCAGCGCGATTTCATCGAGCCGGGCGGATTTGGCGAAAGCCTGGGCAACGACGTCAGCCGGCTCGCAGTCATCGTGCCGACGGTCGCGCGTTTGATCGAGGGTTTCCGCGCCGCCGGTCTGCCGGTGATCCACACCATGGAATGCCATCGGCCCGATCTGTCGGATCTGCCGCCGGCCAAGCGCGACCGCGGCAATCCCGCGCTACGCATCGGCGACGTCGGACCGATGGGGCGCATCCTCGTCAGCGGCGAACCGGGCTCGGCGATCATCCCCGAGCTTCAGCCGACGCCCGGCGAATTGGTGATCGAGAAGCCGGGCAAGGGCGCTTTCTACGCGACGTCTCTCAAACAGGAACTCGAGGCGCGCGGCGTCGCGCAATTGGTGTTCGCCGGCGTCACCACGGAAGTCTGCGTTCAGACGACGATGCGCGAGGCCAACGACCGCGGTTACGAGGGCCTGCTCGCCGAGGACGCCACCGCAAGCTACTTCCCCGAATTCAAGGCGGCGACGCTGGCGATGATCCGCGCACAGGGCGCCATCGTCGGCTGGACGGCGCGTGTCGACGATATTCTGGAGGCGATTGGCAATGGCTGAGATCGAGCTCGGCTTGTTGGAAGGCGGCTGGAAGACCCTTGAATTCGAACCGTTCCTCGACAATGTGGAGATCTACTGGATCCGCCGTTTTTCCGGCGCCGAGCCCGGCGTGGCGATCCTCAAATATCAGCCCGGCGCCGTCGTCCCGCGCCATCGTCACGAAGGCGTCGAAACCATCCTGGTTCTCGAAGGCGAGCAGATCGATGAAAGCGGCGCCCATGGAGCCGGATCTTTCGTGGTGAACGCCGTCGGCGACGAACATTCGGTCTGGAGCCCGCAAGGCTGCGCCGTGCTCATTCAATGGCAGAGACCGGTCAAGATACTCGAGGACGCCAACCCATGACTGACACTCTCGCCTTCGACCTGACGTCGCTGCATCGCTTCTATACGCACGGCGGCAGACCCGAGGATGTCGTCGACTTGGCGTTCGAGCGGCTGGAAGCGGCAAACGACCCCGGAATCTTCATCCATCTGACCCATCGCGAGGCGCTCAAGGATGCGGCGCGCGCCCTCGGCGTCTTCGATCCCGTCGCCAAGCCCCTGTGGGGCGTCCCCTGCGCGATCAAAGACAATATCGACGCCACCGAGGCTCCCACGACAGCCGCCTGTCCCGATTACGCCTATACGCCGCGCGCAGACGCGACGGTGGTGAAGCTTCTCAGGGCGGCCGGGGCCCTGATCGTCGGCAAGACCAATTTGGATCAGTTCGCCACCGGCCTCGTTGGCGTGCGCACGCCGTATCCTGTGCCGAACAACGCGATCGACCCCGCTCTGGTTCCCGGCGGGTCGAGCTCCGGCTCGGCGGTGGCCACTTCGCGCGGAATCGTGAGTTTCGCTCTCGGGACCGATACCGCCGGATCGGGGCGCATTCCCGCCGGCCTCAACAACATCGTCGGTCTCAAGCCGAGTTTTGGCGCGCTGTCGACGACGGGCGTCGTTCCTGCCTGCCGCACCCTCGATTGCGTGTCGATTTTCGCGCTGACCGTCGAGGACGCCTACAAGGTCTTTCGCGTTGTCGCCAAGCCGGACGCCACGGACGATTTTTCGCGCGCTTTCCACGTGTCCGATCTCGCCGAGCCCAGCGCGCTGACGATCGGCGTACCCGCGGTCGCCGATCGTCGCTTCTTCGGCGACGCGATCATGGAAGCCGCCTACGCGGCCGCGCTCGAACAACTCGAACGCCTCGGTCACCGCTTGGTCGAATTGCCGTTCGCCGATTTCTTCAAGGTGGCCGACCTTGTTTACGAAGGCGCCTGGGTGGCGGAGCGCTACGCCGCCGTCCGGGCGTTCTTCGATACCCACGCCGACAGCTTCTACCCCGTTACGCGAAAGATCTTCGGCGGCGCCAAAGCGCTCTCGGCCGCTGACGCCTTCGACGGCCTCTACGCCCTGCAAGGCTTGAAAAAGCGCGTAGCGCCGCTGATTGCTTCGGTCGACATGCTCTGCGTGCCGACCGCGCCGCGCCACTTTACGCGCGCCGAACTCGAAGCCGAGCCGATCCGCGAGAACTCGCGGCTGGGCACTTACACCAACTTCGTCAACCTGCTCGATTTGTGCGGCGTCGCCGTGCCCTCCGGGTCGCGCTCGGATGGATGGCCGGCGAGCGTCACCCTGTTGGCGTCGGCGGGCAACGACGCGTTGACCGCCGGCGTCGCCGCGGCGCTGCACCGGGCCTCGAAGCTGAAGCTCGGAGCCACCGATTGGCCAATTCCCAGCGCCGCGACTCCCAGCGCCGCGAACTCGGGCGAAGATACGGAGTCCGTCGATCTGGTCGTGGTTGGCGCGCACCTGACCGGAATGCCCCTCAACCACCAGCTCCTCGAATCGGGCGCGCGCCTCGTCGCCAGGACGCGGACGACCGCGAGTTACCGCCTGTTTGCTCTCGAAGGCCAAACTCCGCAAAAGCCCGGCCTCAAACGCGTCGCAGAGGGCGAGGGTTACGCGATCGAAGTCGAGATCTGGCGCCTCGCGACCGAAGCTTTTGGCCGCTTCGTCAGCCGCGTCCCTGCGCCGCTCGCGATCGGCGCCGTCGAACTCGAGGATGGGCGCGTCGCGAAAGGCTTCCTCGCCGAACCGATAGCCTTCGAAACCGGCGAGGACATCTCGACCTATGGCGGATGGCGAGCTTTCATCGGCGGCGGCTGATCCTCAGAGTCGAGGAGCGTATAGCGCCGCCCGCAAAAGCGGCGCAGCGTCGCCGCGCGCGTCACCGGCGGGAAAGCTCGTCCCTCAGCCAAAACCGATCCGCGCGCAGATCATCGGCTCCTTTCGGAGCCCGGATTCGCACAGCGGATTGCGAACGCCGATCGTTCATAGGTCCTGCCGCTAGGGCGTCGCCGCCGCTTTCAACTTGGACAAGGCGCGGACTTTTACGCGGACGCCGGCCGGTTTGGCCGCTGCTTTGATCATTTCGCCATTGGCGGGATTGCGAACCAGCGTCCCTGCTCGCCGCGCGGGGACTTTTCGCAGGGTGACTTTCAGCAGGCCCGGCAGAGTAAACTCGCCGACGCCGCGGGGATGCACGGAACCCAGGAACAACTCCTCCAACGTGGCGTAGACGGCTGCCGCGGCTTTGCGAGAAAGCTCGTTCTTCTCGGCGATATGGGCAATCAACGCCGATTTCGTCAGCGTCTCTTTCACCGGACGAATTGCAGCGGCCACGCGTTGGCTTGCCGGCTTAGCCGCCGGTTTGGTGGTTTTCGCAGTTGCCTTGGCCATGAATGAAAATCTCCGTGTCATGCGATTCGACGCGCAAGTTGTTGTCGAGCGGTAACGAGTTTGTGGTCGATTGACAATCCTTGAGCCGCCGCACGCTTGCCCGCGCGCTTGGTCGGGGAGCGCCAATCCAAAGTTGCAGATAAATGGGCGCATTTCGAGGGGACGGACGTCATAGAAACCACGCAAACGCGCCGCTGCGCCGTCGCTATTGCCCTTTGGACTCGGGCGCGTCCCGAGGACCGTCTTTTGATTTCGGCTTATTTGCTTTCGCCCGCTTGATTGGAGCGGGGGCCTCCTCGACCGGCGCGTCGGCGATCACAGGCGTCGGCGGGACCGCCTTTGGCTCTTTATCTTCGGCGGTCTTCGGCACAAAACGAATGGCCATACGCTATCCTCATTATCCGCTGAGATCGCCTGCGCCCCTTAGCACTTTTCCAGTCGAAGCCTGTCAAGGAATACGCCCATGTCCGTCACATATTATGTCGTTGTCCCCTTCGATTTCGACGAATCGGGAGACTTGAGAGCCGGTGAGGCCAAAGAAGCGGCGAGCGCACGAGCGGCGGAACGTAGCGCGAGCGCCTCCGTCCCCCGTCATGCAGGCGCTGTGGCGTTCTCCCGGACAGGCGATTCGGCGACGGGCGACTTCGAGAACGCGGTCATCTTGGCTCAATTCGGTCAAGTGGATCTGAGCGCGCTGAGCGCTTGATCTCCGGGTCTGCAGTGCGCCGGCGCGCTGAGAAGTCCGATCGACCTTTCGAATGCGGCCGGGCCGAGAGGTCCGTCGTCGAGTCCCCGTGGTCTTTCGCGATCGGGTTCGCCGCTGCAACGCCGAGTGGCGCGCCCGACCTTTCGATCCGAACACCCGCGGTCCTGAGGCTGCCAGCTTCCAGGAGGCGGGAGCGCCTCCGACGCGCGCCCGCGGGGGGGGACTCACCAACGAGCCGAGATCGAAGCCTACGTTGGCGGCCTGTTCCGGCGTCAGCTCCACGCCGCGATCGAGCGCCTTCCTGGCGACGATGTGATCCCTCACCCGGTTGACGCTGTCGGCGGCGACCAATTTCCCGGCTATAGCCAGACGGCAGACGCCGGGTTCAAGGACGGGGGCCGGCTATCTGTTCATCATGGGCCGCATCGACGACATCATCAATGTCGCGCGGCGTCGTCTTTCGACTGGCGGCATGGAAGAGGTCGCCTCGGCTCATCCTGCCGTCGCCGAATGCGCCGACATCGGCGCAAGAGCCAGCCTGAAGGGAGAAACGCCCTGTGGCTTCGTCGTACTCAAATCCGGCGGGACGATTCCCGCCGCGCAGGTCGAGAAGGAAATCATTCAACCTGTCCGCGAGAAAATCGGCCACGGCAGCGCGTGCCAATCGGCGCGGTCGAGAACGACCGGCCGGCGAAAATTCAAAGCCCTTGCTGCCTCTCCGGTACCCGGTGCGGATTTCCGGGCGGGATCAGATCAGGGAGGCGCGGTCGGGGATATTTGGACCGTGGACGCCAGACGGTCGCCGAAGACTTCGAAGAACGAGATTTTGAGTTTGCGACAGGTCTTGACGAGGCCGAGCATGGCGTCACGAGCCGTGCGTGCGTTTTCGCCGACGGTTCCGCCGGAGACCTTTCGTTTGGCGGCGCAGGCGCGAATGTCGTTTTCGGAAGCGTTGGTGTGGAGAGGGATCTCGGGTCGATCGAGAACGCGCGACAATTCTTGTTTTCTGGCGAGCAGGCGCTTGAACAACTGATTGAGGAGGGCATAGGGGGTCTTGCGCCTGAAGATGGGTTCGTTGGCGAGTTCGCGCGGCTTGAAGCTGAATGAATGTGCAGAACTGAGCTCGCGGGCCGACAACTGTGCAGGAGAGCCGGTTCCCTGGGCCGATTTTCTCACAGAGTCTCTTTGGTCGCGCCGATTGTGATCAACCGGAAACTCGGGGTCTTTCAATAAAGACGGCGGGTAGCACGCACGCCTAATTTCAAAGACAAGCTCATAACGCCTTCGCGTCTCGTCGTTCAGGCCCGCGCCAGCGCCCGGCGATGATCGGCACGACGTTGCCGGCGGCACGGACGGCTTCGGCCATGATCGCCGCGACCGCCTCGCCGCGCGCGGCCTCGATACGGG
>Ga0302319_10020668_pt1 | contig 11880 bp, 12 predicted proteins | sample Bog_T0_2_FD_203319 | JGI IMG/M metagenome (GOLD analysis project Ga0302319, IMG submission 203319) | Peat permafrost microbial communities from Stordalen Mire near Abisko, Sweden - Bog_T0_2 | ecosystem: Environmental > Terrestrial > Soil > Wetlands > Peat | place: Sweden: Abisko, Stordalen Mire...
CTGTGACGGGCTAGTCCGTGGATCGTGTGGTTCTGGCAGGATGCGGCGATGCCTGCGGGCGAAGGGCCGGTGGATAGCTTGGCATTCGCTTGGTTGGCGGCGATTCGGGCCGGGGATGACGACGGCGCGACGACCTCTGGAATTTCCGGTTGAACGGGAATGCTCGCCGTGCTGGCGAGTTTTGAAGCTGCGCGCTCGGCGGCGCGACGAATGGTTCTTGCTCTCATGAATTTGACTCCTGACCAAGAATTTAGCGAGCCGCACTTCATGACCTAGCCGATTTTAAAGAATTTGGATTGGCGAATTGGGCGGTAAGCGATTGATTCGGTTGGGGATACAAGTATCTTTAGTTTTTTTGCGAGAGTTGTGACTGAAAAAGCGCGCCCAAAAGGACGGCCGCTAGAAGGTGAAGCCTACTAGGAAATCGGCTTGGTTATTGCTGCCGGCAGGGAACGGGTTGAATGCCGTTTGACCCCAGTGGGTATAGCGAATCTCAGGTGAGATCCGAAGAATGAGAACTCTTAGATTGATGCCGCCGCCGATGGCAAATCCAGCGCTATTTGCGTTTGCCGGCGGATATGAATTGCTGGTTGAGACGTGCCGGTAGACCGGCCCTGCGTCCACGAAGGGGTGAACCATCGGGACACCGGGAAGTTGGTATTTGCCAAGGATTGGAACTTGCCAGTCATTTACTGAAAAGATGCCGGTTGGTATCGATCCGAAGAAGCCGTCAACTCCAAAGCCATTGCGCCTATAGAGCGCATCTGCTTCCACGGATAGGTGAAAGAGAAGATGGATCTCCGCCGTTGGGCCAATGATGTAGTTATCTTTGAAATTGCTAGTGGTTCCTGCTGGGGCGCTGATATCGTGAAAAGCATCTGTGAGAGGCACACCGGCCTTGACGCCGACGGAAAACAACTGCGAATACGCTGGCACGAACGATATTAGTAAAAGAAACACCAATTTCATAGCAATACTTTGTCTGGACGCGTCTAATTCGAATCTGGTTACTAAACGTATATCCGCTTGACCCGCGCATGAATGCCGCAGAGCACGCTGTATGAAATCGTGCCGGCAATTTTGGCAATCTCCTGCGCATCGATGGAAGCGTTTCCCTCTGCGCCTAGTAGCGTGACCGCGTCGCCGACTTTGACTTCCGGACTGGCTGTAACATCGACAGTTGTAACGTCCATGGAAACAGCGCCGACCATGGGCGCGAGTTTGCCATTGACGATCACCGAGCCGCGATTCGAAAGGCGATGCGGAATACCATCGGCATAACCGGCAGCGAGAATCGCAAGGCGAATGGGTTGCGGGGCACGGAACATGCCGCCATATCCAATAAGAGAGCCGGCTGGAAGATCTTTTACGGAAAGAACGGTGGCTTTCCAGGTGAGGGCCGGCTTCACTGCGAGACTCGGCGCGGGTGCATGGCCGCGGGCGGGCGAAACGTAACCATAAATGGCATGGCCTGGCCGCACCATGCCGCGCCAGGCACGCTGGCGACGATAGGCGATGGGTATGGTGCTTGATAAATGAAATAACGGGGGGTGAATGCCCGCTTGTGCTAAGTGGTCAGCAGTCTGTTCAAATAGCGCAACTTGGTCATCAGTCTGGCTGATTTGGTAGTTACCGGCGGAGGCGAAGTGGGTCATGAGGCCTTCCAGCTCCACATTCGGCGCAGCTAAGATCGCTTGGGTGATCTCCGCAGCACTGGCGAGGGTGCCTAAGCGGCCCATACCGGTATCGATCTCCAGATGAAAGGCAGTGCGTTGATTGCGGTTCCCCGCCAGACGATCGAGTTCGGCTAGATCGGCGAGTGAGTGAAGCACGGGAGTGAGGTTATAGGAGAGAAGCGCCTCACGAGTAAATGGCAGAAAATCTGCCATAACGAGGATGCGGGTACGAATGCCCGCGTCGCGCAGAGCGACGCCTTCGTCTGTATTGCTTACGGCCAGCCAGCGTGCGCCGCGCTCTTCTAAGACGCGCGAAACTTCCACCGCGCCGTGGCGATAGGCATCGGCCTTCACCACTGGCATCACTTCCACATTCGCGCTCACTGTCTGGCGAATGGCATCGAAGTTGGCGCCGATTTGTGCGCGCGACACTTCTACCCATGAACGATACGGCATCATCCTACTTTGATCCTAAGCTGGTCAACAGAGCTTCGTATTGATCTGTGACCGCATTCCAACTGTATAGTTTCTCAATACGGCTGCTGGCGCGCCGGCCCCACGCCTCACGCTCGCTTCGTGGCACATTTACGGCCCATTGTAGTGTCTCCACTAACTGGTCTGCTTCGAACGGCACGGCCGCGTCACCGGCTACTTCGGCGCTCTCTGGAGTCTGCAAATACAGCACGAGCGCCCCACGGCCCATGGCTTCGATGAGTGCTGGATGCGTGCCGCCCACTTCGGTGGCTTGCACATAAACGGCACAGTGCGATTGCAGTTGGTTGTACCCTTCGCCATAGACGGCGCCGGGAATCACGATTCGTTTATCCGTGGTGTCTTTCACCTGGCGAATGTAATCGGCCGCGTAAGGCGCGTCGCCGATAATGGCGAGCTTGAAATCTGTCTGGATTTTTTCGAATGCCTGGCGAACGAGCAGCGCGTTGTTCTCAGGCTCCATACGGCTCACGTAGAGGACGTAACGGCCAGGTTCCAGGCCTAGTTTTCGCACATGATCATCGGCGGCGACTTTGTTAGTTTCAGCGCCATAGGCAATAAAGGTAGAGTCTTTGCCATAGCGCTCCAGATAATACTCGCGAATTTTTTCCGCATCGGTGATCACGGAAGAGCAGCACCAGGTGGCAAGCCATTCTGACATCAGATACCAGGATTTGGCCAGGATGTTCCATTTCTTGCGGCGCCGCTCGACGCCGTCTACGTTGAGTGCGGTGGGCATGCCGAGCAAGCGCGGCCAGAGAGTAAACACCGCGTTGGCGGCGTTGCAATAGAGCACAACATCAAAACGATGGAGTAGCACATCCAGTGTGGAGAAGCCGGTATGGGCAATGGTCTCGAAATATTTGTGGCGGATTGAGGGCAAATAGCGCAGGTTTACGCCGCGATAAACGGGTTGCTGATACTGCTCGCGGCAATAAACGGTGACTTGATGGCCGCGTTCGACAAGGCGCACAGACAATTCTTCAGCGAAGGTTTCAAAACCACCGTAGTTGGCCGGTATGCCGCGTGTGCCGAGGAGTGCGATCCGCATCAATTGCCGGTGAACCAGGCGGCCATGTATTCGTCGGAAACGCGCCTCTTTTGCATGATGACACGACGCTTGGCCCAAGTCTTGCGCCAGAGACGGCCGACGATAACGAATCCTTTCAAAGAAGAGTGCTCGCGCAACAGACAACCGGCGATGACCATGCAATCGCGAAGGGTGATGGCGATGAAGTGCCGGGCATACAAACGGGCAGTGATGTTCTTAATGCGCATGAGCCAGCGGTTTTTCACGGAATGCATGTTGATCAACGCGGGCAGCCCAGAACGTTTTTCGGGCAGTACGTGGCGCACGTGATAGGCGACGGCTTTGGGCGTGTAAAGACATTTCCAGCCGTAGAGTTGGGCGCGCCAAGCCAGGTCGGCGTCTTCGCGGTAGGCGAAGAAATCGTTATCGAAGTATTCGCCGTTGAGCGCGATGTCGTCCATCATTTTGCGGCGGTAGAGACAGGCGGCTCCTGTGGCTCCGAAGACGTATTCGGACTGCTCATATTGACCGGTGTCGGGGATTTGGCTGCCACGGTCGAAGTGCCGGAGATTGGGCGTGAAAACGATACCGGTAGAATCGAAGACCGGCTGAGCGGGGATGCTGAGATTGCCATTCATGCCGAGCAGTTTGCCACATACGCTTCCGACTGTTGGTTCAGCTTCGCCGGCGGCCACGAGCGTGCTGACAAAGTTGGGGGTAAGCCGGACATCTGGGTTTAGGACCAGCCACCAATCCGCTGGAGACAAACCCATGGCCTGATTCTGTCCGCCGGCAAAGCCGACATTCTGATCGTTATAGACGACCTTCACTTGCTGTTCGAACTGCTTCAGAATGGCGGGTGTTTCGTCAGTTGAGGCGTTATCGACCACCACAATTTTCAGCGCCGGATAATCCTGCTGCAACACGTATTGTAAGCACTGCGCAATGAAACGGGCGCTGTTAAACGTAACAATCGTGACGGCAACGGTCATGCGGAGTTCACCCCTCAGCGTAACCTAGTAGAGATTGTTGAACCTGCGTACGATTGCCCTCAAACTTGAACACCATTTATTCAAGAAAGAGGGCGCGTTGCTGCGGAAACTGGTTCCCCGTAAGGCCCAAGCGGCGATACGGCGGCGCATGCGGGCGAGGTATTTGCTGTGGGAAGCGCGGCAATATCGGGCTTGGCTTGAGCAGAGGATGGCGAGGCGGAAAGCGCAATACGCCTGCGCGCTGGAACCGGGTTTGCTTTCGATTCTGACGCCCGTTTGGGATGGTACGCCGCTCGCGTACTTTCGGTTGTTGGCGGAAAGTGTGATTCAGCAAAACGCGCAGGGCGCCGCGGAATGGGTGTTGCTGGACAATGGCTGCCAAAAGCAGGAACTGCTGGCCTATCTTGCGACGCTTGAGCAGTATTCGTGGATCAAAGTTGTGCGCTCGCCTGAAAATGCGGGCATTATTGGCGGGATGCGCTTATGTCTGGAGGCAGCTACCGGGCGCTATATTCTGACGGTTGACTCAGACGATTGGCTCTACCCTGATTGCCTGCGGATTGTGACTTGCGGGGTTCAGAAGAAAGGTTATCCGCCGATTCTTTACACAGACGAAGACAAATTGATTGGCGAGCACGCGGTGCAACCTTATTTGAAACCTGATTTCGATCCAGTGCTGCTTTTGAATTCGGCGTATATTGCGCACCTGGGAGTGATTGATCGGAAACTGGCGATGGAGCATGGGGCGTATGCGGACACCCGCACGGAAGGCAGCCCCGATTGGGATCTGTTCACACGCTTTTTTGTAGCGGGATTGCCGGCCGTGCATATTCCAGAGGTTGTTTATAGCTGGCGGATGCATCCGGATTCGACGGCGGACGATGCAGGGAGTAAGCCGTATATTCATTCGTCGCAGAAAGCGGTGCTGCAGCGTTATTTGGATACGGCAGGGTTGGCGCAGAAGTATCAAATTGAGTACAGCCCGATCCTGAAAGATACTTGCGATTGGTGGCTGCATCGGCGGCCGGTTGACTCACCGGCCGCGAAAACGATAAGGCTCACCACTGATGCGGCGCGGGGCACGCTGAAGACGCTCGCGGCAGAGGGCGACTGGGTGTGTCTGGTTTCGGATGACCTCAAGCTGGATCGCGCTGATTGGCTCTCGGGTGATTGGCTCTCAGAGGCGATTGGATTGTTTGAACGTTTTCCGGATGCGGTGATGGTGGGCGGGCGCATTCGCGATGACAAAGGCTTGATTTTGACCGGGGGTTGCGTACTTGGTTTTGGGCGAGGCTGTGACTGCCCGGATCGAGGAAGACCTGCCATTGATCCGGGCTATTTCACGCAGATGGCGAAGCAACGTTCGGTGAGTGCGGTTTCATCGCAGTTCGCTGTTCTGCGCGCACACACATTGCGTGAAGTAGCAGAAAAGTCTCCCAGTGACGCGACGATTGCGATGTTAGGGGCCTGGGTGGGTGCCTGGGCTCTGCGAAACAACAAACGGGTGATCTATTCGCCTTATTTGAGTGCGCTTTCGAGCATCGATTGGGACACGCTGGCAACACCTGCCGAGATTGTAAAGTTTCGAGAGATGAACGCCGATCTCATGCCGGACAACCGGTTCTATCCAGAGGCGTTTGGGATGCAGCCGAGCACCGCCTATCGGCTGGAAAAATATCCAATAAGATTGTCTGAAGCGAGAGGACCTGAATGACTTATGTAGCCAACGCAAAAAGATACGAGAATGCGCCGTTCCGGCGTTGCGGCAAATCGGGGATTGTGTTGCCGCCCGTTTCGCTGGGACTTTGGCAGAATTTTGGCGGGGTGGATTCCTTTGAAACAGGCCGCGCGATGATCCGGCGCGCGTTCGACAGAGGTGTGACGCACTTCGACTTGGCCAACAATTACGGGCCGCCGTACGGATCGGCGGAGGAAAACTTTGGGCTGATTTTGCGAAAGGATTTCGCAAGCCTGCGCAATGAGTTGCTGATTTCAACGAAGGCGGGATGGGATATGTGGCTTGGGCCGTATGGGCTAGGTGGGTCACGCAAATATTTGATCGCGTCGCTGGACGAAAGCCTGCAGCGGATGGGATTGGAGTATGTAGACATTTTCTATTCGCACCGGCCGACCTTTGATGTGCCGTTGGAAGAGACGATGGGCGCGCTGGTGCAGGCAGTGCGGCAAGGCAAGGCTCTGTATGTGGGCATTTCGTCGTACTCGCCTGAGAGGACACGCGAGGCTTTTCAGATTCTGAAGAGTGAAAAAGTGCCGCTGCTGATTCACCAACCCTCCTATTCGATGCTGAATCGTTGGGTGGAAGACGGGCTTTTGGCGACGCTGGATGAATTGGGTGTGGGTTGCATCGCGTTTTCGCCGCTGGCGCAGGGATTGCTCAGCGATAAGTATTTGACAGGCGTGCCGGAGAGCTCGCGCGCAAAATTGGAAGGCTCGCTCCAAAAGGGGCAACTGAGCGAGCAGAACCTCAAGAACGTGCGGCAACTGAATGAGATAGCGCGCTCGCGCGGACAGAGTTTGGCACAGATGGCGATTGCCTGGGTGTTGCGAGATCAACGAGTGACCTCGGCGTTGATTGGCGCGCGCAATGTGGAACAGCTCGACAATTCGCTGGACGCGGTCAAGAAATTGCAATTCACCAGCGACGAGTTGAGTGCGATTGATAAGTACGCGCAAGAGGGGAATATCGATCTTTGGAAGAACGCCCGCGAGGGCGCGGCATAAACTGGAGAGAACATGCGTCACGTTACGTTGTTCGCCTTAGCGGCATGCCTATGGGGGCAAGAACCCAGCGTCACACCAAACACGTCGCCTGCCAATGCGGGCATCAGCGCCGCGGCCATCGCGGGTTCGCGCCAGGATCCGGCGGCCTTCGATCGCGGCGGCAAGGTCTTCGCGACTTTTTGCGCAGGGTGCCATGGCATTGCGGGCAAAGGTGGGCCGGGTGCGCCGGACTTGATTCGCTCTGTTCTGGTTCTGGATGACGAGAAGGGCATTCTGATTGCCCCAGTGATTCGCGAAGGGCGGCCGGATAAAGGTATGCCGAAGTTGCCGCTGACGGAAGCGCAGATTGCCGATATCGTGGCGTGGCTACATGTGCGGACCTATTCCGCCGGGCATCGTGGCACCTATGCATTTGGCGATGTGCTGACGGGCGACGCGCATAAGGGAGAAGCTTATTTCAATGGCGCGGGTAAATGCAGCACTTGCCACTCGGTAACCGGAGATCTGGCTGGCGTTGGCAAGAAGTACGATCCATACTCTTTACAAATGCGCTGGTTGCAACCGCGTAGCCGAACGAGGGGCTCGCGCGGCGGCGGATCTAACACGAACCCGGCAATCACTGTGAGGGTGACACTAGCCAATGGCGAAACGGTTGCCGGGACGCTTGATCGGATTGACGACTTCAGCGTGGCGCTGCGCGATTCTTCAGGCCAGTATCATTCGTTCTCGCGTGATGGCGACACGCCCAAAGTAGTAGTGACCGACCCACTGGGGGCGCACAACGCGCTACTGCGGCAATACACTGACGCCGATATTCACAACATTACCGCTTATTTGGTGACACTCAAATGAACCGCTGCTTCATGTCTTTATTGCTTGTGCTTTTGCCCGTGGTTAGCGGCGCGCAGGGTCTTGATCCTAAGGCATTGTTGAAACAGCCGCCGAACGCATGGCCGACCTATAACGGCGATTACTCGGGCCGGCGCTTTAGTCCTCTGAAGCAGATCAATGCGTCGAACGTGCAGAATTTGTCGCTTGCGTGGGTAACGCGTTTCACCGGCGGCGGCCCGGCCGGCGTCAACATCAAGGCCACGCCATTGCTAGTGAATGACTTTCTCTACTTCACTGCGCCGAATAACGTGTGGGCCGCCGACGTGCGAACGGGCCGAGAACTTTGGCATTACGCATATCCAGCCAACACGGGCAGCACTATTGGCAATCGCGGCGTGGGTATTTATGAGAACTGGTTGTTCTTCGAAAGTCCAGACAGTCATCTTGTGAGCTTGGATGCCAGGACAGGCAAAGAACGCTGGAAGGTAGAGATTGCCGATCCGAAGCTGGATTACACGTCCACTGTTGCGCCGGTGATTATTGGCAACCACGTGATTTTGGGTATCGGCGGAGACCATCTGGATAATCCGGGTTTCATTCAAGCGCGCGATCCCGAAACGGGAGCGTTGCAATGGAAGATGAACACGACACCGCGTAAAGGTGAGCCGGGTATTGAGACCTGGCCCGATGAGTATGCGTCCGCGCATGGCACCGGCCAGCCTTGGATGCCGGGTACTTATGATCCGGAATTGAATCTCTACTATTTCGGAACCGGCAATCCGAATCCGGTGATGGCAGAGAAGAGCCGCAAGGGCGACAACTTGTATACGTGCACGATTGTGGCTATTAATCCCGATACAGGAAAGATGGTTTGGTATTACCAGGTCTCGCCGCACGACGTGCATGATTGGGATGCGTCTGAGACGCCGGTGCTCATTGACGGCGTGATTGATGGCAAGCCACGCAAACTACTGGCGCAAGCGAGCCGCAACGGTTACTATTTTCTGCTTGACCGTACGAATGGGGAACACATTGTCACGAAGGCGTTCATCGACACGCTGAACTGGACGAAGGGTCTGAACGCTAAAGGGCAGCCCATTCCGAATCCGGCGAAGTATCCGACGACAGATGGTGTGTTGGTTTCCCCAGCCTCTGGCGGTGCGACGAACTGGCCCTCGCCGAGCTTCGATCCAGAAACAGGATTGCTTTACGTGGGCTCTAGCAGGACGTTCAGCATGTTCTACTTGACCGACACCGACGACCGGCCTGAAGGTTGGGGTGGCGTGGACAGCGTGGTGGGGAGCGATGGCGGCGCACTGCTCGCTATTGACTACAAGACAGGCAACACGGTTTGGCGGCATGATTGGGCGTCCGGCAGTGGAGTGGTTAACCAATTGTCGACCGCGGGGCACTTGGTGTTTACGAGTAATTTGAATTATCTGGTCGCGCTTGATGCCGGTACTGGCAAGATTCTGTGGCACACGGGGTTAACGGGTATTCCCGGGGCTGGTCCGATCACTTATGAAGTGGATGGCAAGCAGTATGTGCTGGTGGCTGCGGGCGATACGATGTTCGCTTTTGCGCTGAATAGATAGATGTTTTCATCCGCGCTCAATAATGGCCGACGGGGTCGCTGGCTGGAAAAGTCTCTTCTAAGTCGTGATCCAGTTCAAGCTCGTCGTGCTCTTTCAATTTTTTTTCTTGCGAAGCTCTGGCAAGAAATAACGGAATCAAAAGACCCAAGCCGATTCCTAACAGGGCGAATCCGCTGAAAACTAAGCTTCGCCCTCTTACATCTGAATTCTGTTCCAATATAGGCACCTCCTAAAATGGAGCACATCAACGACCAATCTTGATCATTCGGCCTAAAGCCTTGCAGTCGCGGTAGTTAGCTCGATTCGCCAGCTCGCAGATCACAACTGTGGGTGTGAAGGAATGACTCGTTTTGAGAAAACTTCCCGCCTCAGGCGAGTTTTCGGCTGGTGCGGCTTTCACGAATTCGGATCTCCAGCATGTAAAGCATGATGGCCAGATTAACCGCAAGGACCCCGACAGTGAGCCAATTTCGATGTTCGAAGACCTTTTCGATCTCGATGGGAAGATACAGAGATCCAGAGAGCAGTGCAAACCATTCCGCCCAGACACGGCAGTGCCACAGTCCCCAAGCTTCGGTGAAGCGCACCGCTGCATAGGAGAGCGCTAAGGCTAAGACAGTCCAAACGCGCATGTCACTCAGATCAGCGGCGCCATGCAGAACGGCTTGGGCTAACTTGTGATCGAAGGCTATGTGGAGATGATAAAGAATCTCCTCAGCTATGTCCTCCACGTGATGCCGTACGGAGACCAGAATCACGGTAAGCACGAGCGCGAAAAATCCTTTGATCGCTTCAAAAGTCGCGACGGTGCGTAAACCTGCTTTGCTGGTGTGTTCGTCCACCGCCTGCGGAGGACGCTCTAGCTTTGTCGGATCGCTACCCATTCCCTTCCACATGCTCCCACACCCAATCCTGGGAGCGAATTGTCTATTCAGTAAACTAAACCAGATGGCGTCCGCCCAGTCAGAGACGAACTCGTCGTACGAGCGCCGGCGAGGGCGCAAGAAGTCCGCTCATCGATCGCGCGGCAAAGCTCTGAGCAACCCGAGCCCGTTGCAACTGGCGGCTGCGTTGTTCTTTGTGATCGCGGGTGCGTTCCTGGTTTATTGGGTTTTGCAGATACACGCGCGCTATACCATCGGCCTGCAATTACCGTTTCATATGCAATTGCGCTGGCCTTTGGTGGTGGCGCAGCGCATGATTTCGGAAGAGGCGAAAGAGGCGCAATTGGACCAGCACCACGCGCTAACACCTTATCAGGAATACACCTGCCTGAAGTTTGGCGCGGCGTGCCGAGTAGCGCTGGCGATTCAGCGGGCGGAGAATCCAGAGGGTAAATGCGAGACCTACCATTACAATTCCGACGGCACCCTGGACTGGGGATATTTTCAGATCAATACGGTCCATTTGAAGCGTCCGGGATTGAATCTAAGGGACTTATTGGATTGCCGTGCGAATATAGACTTTGCGTACCAGCTCTATTCCGAACGGCAAAGTTTCGCGGCGTGGAGCGTTTATAACAACGGCTCTTATCGGAAGTATCTACGGCATTAATCGGTTGCGATACCGAAAAGCGTAGAATTGGGACAAGATTATTACAGTTATTTGTATTCCCAGAGAATTTTTGGGGTATACTGGGGTTACTTAAGGCGTGACGTCGGAACGCGTCACGTTTTTCCTCCGAACAGCAAAGGTCCGAGATCTCGAGTCCCGGACCCTTGCTGGAAAAATTCTGAAGTCAATGCCTCCGAAGAGAATTTTCTGTTTCCAACGAGTGGATTGCAATCCACAACGTTGGATCGGCCCGGCTTGCAATTATTAATGCCAGCGTTCACCAGCGCGATGTTCTGCTCTATGATCCGCCAGTTCGTCGTGTTGAGGATCGTGAGACTGAACGGTTTGCCGTTGATGACGTTCTGAAATTGAAGGTTTTTGTCACCGGTAAGAAACACGTCAAAGCCATTTGCTGAAACAAGCTTCAGCGGTTCGCCATTTTTGATTCCGCTCCAGCCCATGGAAGCGGCACTATCAACTTTGTGACGAGGCAGAGCTTCTGCCAAAGGCTCGGGCAGGTTTTCGTCGAGGAATACCTTCCTCAAGGCTGGGGCTGCGGTTGGTGGGCGAAGTAGAAGTCCAGCACGCCGCGCAACGCCTGCGCGCCGACTCTTGGGAAGCAGCGGAGCGTTTCATTGAAGGCGGCGTCATCGTCCATTCCTTCGTCGCGGAAGGCCTCGTAGTTTTCAGGCAGCGAGTCTGCGAACACGCGTGTTTTGCCCACGGCAGGCTGGCCAGAAACTGTTTCCGGGTCTTTACTGACGTATTTGCAGCCCTCCCAAAACTCGGCACTCATAACGTACTCTCCACTTCTTTATTTTACGCTTCTCCAACGGCAAGTTCGCAAAACAGTAGTCCCCCGGCACTCGTATGGGCTGCCGATAACGTCTTGAGCACCTCAAGCCGGGGAAGGAAAAAAAGGGCAAGTTGACGATTGAATAGACCCTTCGAGGTCTGCGGAAATTAAC
>Ga0302319_10020670_pt1 | contig 11880 bp, 11 predicted proteins | sample Bog_T0_2_FD_203319 | JGI IMG/M metagenome (GOLD analysis project Ga0302319, IMG submission 203319) | Peat permafrost microbial communities from Stordalen Mire near Abisko, Sweden - Bog_T0_2 | ecosystem: Environmental > Terrestrial > Soil > Wetlands > Peat | place: Sweden: Abisko, Stordalen Mire...
ATACTCTCTTCACCTACCACAGAACCTGGGAGACGGGGTTGAAAACGGAGATTAGGGTCGCCGCTTTCAGCCCCGCATTTTTTTGCCCTCCACTCTCTAAATCCCAAATCTAGCTCATCGTTTGCCAGCCCACCCCTGACTCACCCTCGTCACTCCCCCGGTATACCCCGCTCCCACCCTCGCATCGAATAGAATCATAAGTAACGAATTCCACAGTCCAATTTCCCAGTGAGGCACTGATGCAACGTCTGTTCGTTCTTTTGCTGCTCGCCTGTTTTCTGACCCCGATTCTTTCCGCCGATGAAAACTCCGACGTCACGAAGGCCTCGGGACGCATCGAAGCCGCCGGCACCGTTCTCGACGAAATTCAGGCTGCTCCCGACAATCGTATTCCCGAAGAAATTCTCGGTAACGCCGAGTGTGTCGCCGTCGTTCCCTCCCTGCTCAACGGAGGATTCGTCTTCGGCGGCCGCTACGGACGCGGCGTCGCCAGTTGCCGCACTCCCACCGGATGGAGCGCCCCCGCCTTCTTCACCATCGGTGGCGGCAGCTTCGGCCTCCAGATCGGCGGCCAGGCGAGCGACGTCATCATGCTCATCATGAACAAGGGCGGTATGGATAACCTGCTCTCCAGCAAATTCAAACTGGGTGGCGATGCCAGCGCAGCCGCTGGCCCCGTAGGACGTCACGCCGCCGCCGACACCGACTGGAAGATGCGCGCGCAGGTCCTCACCTATTCCCGCTCCCGTGGTCTCTTTGCCGGACTCGAACTCTCTGGCGCCGTCATCAAGCAAGACAAAGACAGCACTCGAGACTTCTACGGCCGCATGGTCCCCTTCAAGACCTCGCTGACCGGAGCCGTCGAAGCCCCCAAAAATGCCTACCCGTTCTTGAGCAGCCTGGCAAAATGGGCCCAGCAAGCCTCAAAATAAGCACCCGGTATCCCGCATTCAGTTCCCGGCGGCCGAGTTTCAAATAGGCCGCTGAGGACTGGGTACTGGGTACTGGCCACTGGGTACTGCCCCTTGCGCGAACGCCTCGAATACGCTCTCCTCTGGCCTTGGATCAAACTCCTCGGCGTGCTCCCCCGCCCCCTCGCTCGCGCCATCGGCATCACTCTCGGACTCATCGTCTACTCCGTCCACGGACGTCTCCGCCGCGTCGGCTTCCGCAACCTGACCATCGCCTTCCCTGAAATGTCGGAACCCGATCGCCGCCGCATCGTTCGCGGAGAATTCATCTCGCTCGGACGCCAGCTCGCCGAACTCTGTCTCTTTCCCCGCTACACCAAAGAAAATGTCTCCCGCACCGTCGTTTACGAAGGCTTCGAAAATTTCGATCGCGCCTACGCGCGCGGCAAAGGCGTCCTCTTTCTCACCGGACACATCGGCGCATGGGAACTTTCCGCCTTCGCCCATTCACTCCAGGGCCATCCCCTTTCCATCGTCATGCGCTCCCTCGACAATCCCTATGTTGACGCCCTGCTCCAGCGCTACCGCACCATGCACGGCAATCGCACCGTCGACAAAGATGATTTCGTTCGCGGACTTCTCTCCGCCATGAAGGCCGGAGAAACCGTCGGCATCCTCATGGACACCAACATGACTCCGCCGCAAGGTGTCTTCGTCGACTTCTTCGGAATCCCCGCCTGCACCGCCAGCGGACTCGCTCGCATCGCCCTCCGCACCGACGCCGCCGTCGTTCCCGGCTTCACCGTCTGGGATAAAACTCTTCGCAAATACGTCCTTCACTTCGAACCCGCCATCGAGCTAATTCGTACCGCCGACAACGAGTCCGATATCGTCGCCAATACGGCCAAATTCACGAAAGTCCTCGAAAATGTAATCCGCCGCTACCCCGACCAATGGCTCTGGGTCCACCGCCGCTGGAAAACGAGGCCACCCGGCCACCCCCCGCTGTACTAAGCATTTGATCGCGTGGTGACGGGACTCCCCCGTAAAGGCTTGCGTCGGGACGGCCGCTTCCGTTCAAACGGAGCTCTGGGTACTGGGTACTGGCGACTCGGTACTGATTACGCGACAATAGACACGCATGAGCCAAAACCTGCGCTCCCTCGCCGAAAAACTCGGCTGCCATCTTCTCGGAGACCCCTCTGTCACCGTCTCGCGTGTCTCCAGCCTACAATCCGCCACACCTGACGGCCTCGTCTTCGTGGAAGACGCTCAACACCTCGACGCCGCTCTCGAATCTCAAGCCGCCGCCCTCATCGTCGGAGATTTCGCCGCCACCAACTTCGCCGCAGCCACCTCGAAGTCGCTGTTGATCTCCTCGCATCCACGCCTCACCTTCGCCCGCGCCGCCAAGCTCCTCCGCGATCCCGAGAAAGCTCGCACAATTCATCCCTCCGCCGTGGTCGCTGAATCTGCCAGAATCGGCCACAACGTCTCCATCGGCCCTCGCGCTGTAATCGGAGAAAACGCAAGAATCGAAGATGACACCACCATCGGACCCGGCGCTGTCATCGACGATAACGTCGCCATCGGAGCCAACTGCCGCATCGATGCCAACGTCACCATCTATCAGGGAGTCAATCTTGGCAATCGCGTCGTCGTCCAGGCTGGAGCCGTTCTAGGCAGCGAAGGGTTCGGCTACGTCCGCGATTCGCAAACTGGACGCTACGAGCAGTCCCCGCAAATCGGGCGCCTCATCCTCGAAGACGACGTCGAAATCGGAGCCAACTCGACCATCGACCGCGGAGCCCTCGACGAAACTCGCATCCGCCAAGGCACAAAAATCGATAATCTCGTTCACATCGGCCACAACTGCCAACTCGGAGAAAATGTAATCATCGCCGCCCAAACCGGCCTCTCCGGCAGCGTCACGATCGAAGACAACGTCGTCATGGGAGGACAAGTCGGCATTGGCGACCACGCCCGCGTCGAAGCCGGCGCTATGATCGGAGGACAAGGCGGCATCCTACCCAGGAAAATTTTGCGCGGAAATGGCGTAGTTTTCTGGGGAACTCCCGCCAAGCCTGTGCGGGAATATCTCAAGGAGTTGGCGTTCCTGGCGCGATCGGCCCGGAAAGGAAACTGACAGCGTGCGAAGCCTAACTTTGACCCTAACTCTGACGTTGATAGTTCTGCTGTTCGCAGGTTTGGCCTTGGCGCAGAGACATATTTCGTTTCCCGCTCCGGATGGTTACCTCCTTCGCGCCGATCTCTACGGAAAGGGCCCACGCGGTGTGGTGCTGGCGCATGGCGGACGCTTCACCATGGAGAGCTGGGACAAGCAAGCCCGAATTTTAGCTAAGGCTGGCTTCCGTGTGTTGGCGCTCGATTTCCGCGGATACGGCCAAACCATCCCCGGAACGCAGACCTCCGACGACAAAAGTTACCCAGACGTTTTGACCGCGGTGCGATACTTACACTCCACAGGAGCCAAGTCAGTTTCTGTGGTGGGAGCAAGCATGGGTGGAGACGCTGCCGCCGATGCCGCGATAGCAGCACGTCCAGAAGAGATCGATCGAATCGTTTTCCTAGGGTCCGACGGAGGCGATACACCCGAACGCTTGCCCGGACGAAAACTCTTCATCGTCAGCCGCAATGACGCGAGCGCTGAAGGCCTTAGACTTCCCAGAATCTCAGAACACTACGGCCGAGCTCCTGAGCCCAAACAATTGGTGATTCTCGAAGGCTCAGCCCATGCGCAATTTATTTTCGATACCGACCAAAGCTCGCGCCTGATGCAGGAACTGCTTCGCTTCCTTTCGGAACCGTAGCCAACGAAGTCGTAAGCAGCCAAGCTGCGGCAATGAATCGTCGTCAGCGCGAGTAAGCTAGAAGCCAGAAGCTAGCAGCCAAGACCGACTCCCATGCCCATCGTAGTCATCGGCGGCCACACTCGTAGCGTCGGCAAAACCAGCGTAGTAGCTGGTTTGATCGCAGCGCTGCGCGAGTTTCACTGGACCGCCCTGAAGATTACCCAATACGGACACGGCATCTGTTCGGCCGACGGAGAGGCCTGCGATTGCGTTACCGCCGATCATTCGCTGGCGGTGTCAGAAGAGAAAGGTCGCTCCGGAGATTCTGACACCTCGCGCTACCTGCTTGCCGGAGCTGAGCACTCGTGGTGGATCCGAACCCAACAAGGTCAACTGGCAGAAGCTATGCCGCGCGTCCGCAAGATTCTGTCGACGACGCAAAACACGATTATCGAATCGAACAGCATCTTGAAGTTCCTAAAACCCGATCTGTATCTGACCGTACTAGATCCCGCAACGGAAGACTTTAAAGCGTCCGCGCAAACTTATCTGGATCGCGCCGACGCCATCCTCCTTCACTCCAACTCCGACTCCCAGAAATCAACCTGGAAGAACGTTTCTCTAAAGCCAGTTATGAATCGCCCCACCTTCGCGATTCACCCACCCAACTACGTGACTTCGGAGGTAGTAAAGTTCGTTCGCGCCCGCCTGCAAGCCCCTGCCCAGACTTCGTCTGCCCAAGAAAGCTCGAAGCAGTAGTAAGAAGATCCCAAAGATTTTCTCGGCGCCCTCCGCGTCTCGGCGGTGAAAGCACTACGCGCCCGCCTTAATCTCCACCGCCTTATCATTCTCGAACGCAATCACCACCGCCTTACCTCCGTTCGGATACTGCAGCGTCCGCGATCCATACTCCCCCGACCCCTGTGGCACGCCATACCCAATCGCAAAGCTTACCTGCAGCTCGCTCATGCCGTTCTGCACTTCATGCGCGTTGATCTTCTGCCAAACCTCCGCTGGCCAATACTTATAAAGCTCATGCGGATCCTCGATAAAAAACACATCGTCCGCCCGCAGTTTGAAATCTCCGCCTTTGTCCGCTCCAATCGGCACCGCGTACGATTTTCCGTCCAGCGAAAACACGGCCAGTACCTGCTTCAGCCCCGGAGCCTCCGGAGCACTTTCCTCCACCACATCCTGAATCGCCAACTTTTGCAATGGCTTCAAAGTCCCCGCATCGTGCCCAAAATCCGCCCGATGCCGTGCGACGTCATACGGAAAATAAGTCATCTGATACCCGTACTTCACCCAAACTGGCTGCGCGGACAACTCCTTCGCCGACTTCAGATCGTAGGCGTGAAATTTCTTCGGAGTAACGTAGTAGTCCGCCTTGAGCGCCGTCTCCACTTTCGGCTTCGACTCTTCTTTTAACGCCTCATGCCGCTCATAGACGATGTACCCCGCTCGCGCTCCCGCCACCACGATCGCCACCACCATAAAAACCTGCAGTTTTTTCTGAAGCTCCGGATCAAGCGCCATGATCTAAAACCTTTATCCTCTCAATTCTGTGGAGCGCCGGGCGTCCTCGCCCGGCCAAGGCGAAAGAATGGGGCGGGACGGTCCAGTGTGGGGACGGGCGACTCGCCCGTCCAGTCGGCTATAGAATAAGAGCTAGCGAAGTTGTTCTTTAAGCAGACCACCCGCCAAGAAGGAATCTATGCCCATCGTTCAAGACGACGTCCTAAACGCCCTTAAGCAGTGCTACGACCCCGAAATCCCGGTCAACATTGTCGATCTCGGCCTTATCTACGACATCCGCTTCGACGATCTTCCCGAAGGCCAGCAAGACGTCACCGTCGACATGACCCTAACCGCCCAAGGATGCCCTGAGCACGTCAACATCAGCGCTCAGGTCAAATCCCGCGTCGAGCAACTCCCCGGCGTCCGCAACGCCAACGTCAACGTAATCTGGGAACCCGCCTGGACCCCGGAGCGCCTAAGCCCCGAAGCCCGCAAACAACTAGGCATCGAGTAACGTGTGGGGACGGGCGGCCCGCCCGTCCAGCCGACCGAAAGCTCGGCAAATCTTTCTGGTCCAAGCAACGACGAACGACCACCGACGAACGACCGCACTAATACTCCCCCAACTCCTCAAATGCCAGCGCCGCCCGCTTGTCCGCCAACTGCTCAATCTTGCTCCCAATCTTGATCGCGAGATCCAGATACCGAGTCCCCTGCCGCACATACGACGGCAGTTCTTCCCGAATCTGCGCGAACCGCTCCGGATACTCCGACGCCAGCACCGCCAATCCGACACTCCCCGCCAGCACAGCCGCCGGACGCCGCCCCTTCACCAACAGCAATACCGCAATCCCCGCCGATCCCGCCACCGCCGCTCGCTTCCAAGTATCCATATGATCTCCTGATGCTACTTCTCGTACTGAATTAAAGCTTTGCAAAGGGTCCGGCTCTAGGCCGCGCCGTAACCCGTCACCAGAATCGGGCTCTTAGCCCTGAGGTACATCCCCCAGCCGGATTCTAAACCAAATGCTTTATACTTCCGCCGACACGACGAACCAACTCCTATGATGCGCTTTCGCATTCTCCCGTTTTCGGTCGTCCCGATCTCCCTGATTCTCTTCTCACTCCTCTGCCTCGCCGCGGACCAGCCCAAGCCCCGTGCCCGCGATCTCGGCGTCCCCTTCGACGGCACTCCCGGCCCCTACAACGCCATCACTGACGTCCGAGGCGTAGAAGTCGGACACACCACCCTCATCTCCGGCGCAGGCAAACTGAACGTCGGAGTCGGCCCCATCCGCACCGGCGTCACCGCCATCCATCCCCGCGGCAAGAATGCCAACGACTCTGTCTTCGGAGCCTGGTTCACCCTGAACGGCAACGGCGAAATGACCGGCACCACGTGGCTCGAAGACTCCGGATTCCTCAACGGTCCCATCATGATCACCAACACCCATAGCGTCGGCGTCGTCCGCGACGCCGTCATCGCCTGGAAAGTCAAACGCGGCGAGCCCGACATGGAAGGCTACTGGTGGTCGCTCCCCGTCGTCGCCGAAACCTGGGATGGTTGGCTCAACGACATCAACGGATTCCACGTAAAGCCCGAAGACGCCTTTCACGCCCTCGACGTCGCCCATGGCGGTCCGGTCGAAGAAGGCAATGTTGGCGGCGGCACCGGCATGATCTGCAACGAATTCAAGGGTGGAATCGGCACCTCCTCCCGCGTCCTCGACGCAAAAGAAGGTGGCTACACCATCGGCGTACTCGTACAATGTAACTACGGACGCCGCGATCAACTCCGCATCGCCGGCGTCCCCGTAGGCAAAGAGATCCCCGAGCATCCCGCCTACGAAGACGCGGAAAAACAAAAAGAGCCAGTCGACACCGGATCCATCATTATCGTCGTCGCGACCGACGCCCCTCTCATTCCCACTCAACTTAAGCGCCTGGCCCGCAAAGCCTCTCTCGGCCTCGGCCGCGACGGTAGCTACTCGGGAGACGGTTCTGGCGACATCTTCGTCTCCTTCTCCACCGCCAATCCCCAAGCGGCCTCCTCCAAGAGTGTCCGCGACCTGAAAATGCTACCGAACGACGATCTCGACCCCCTATTTCTAGCCACCGTCCAAGCCACCGAAGAAGCTGTAGTCAACGCCATGGTCGCCGCCGAAACCATGACCGGCATCGACAACCACACCGCCATCGCTCTCCCCCACGACCGCCTTCGCGAAGTCCTGAAAAAATACAATCGCCTTGCAAAATAAGATGTTGCTTTTGATCGTGTGGGGACGGGCGTCTCGTGAGCCTGCCCTGAGCGAAGTCGAAGGGTCCAAACCGAGCGCAGGTCGGCCCCATATCAGCGGACGACAAGGTCACATCCCATCGTTACTTTCGCTGCCTCACCAACGCGTCTAGCAAACATCCGTGGAAGGACTAAACTCAAAGCAGTGAAAGCCTATCGCATCGAGCGCATCAAGAGCGGCATGAGATTCGTCTGCACCCATTGCCCTCACAGCGTCAGCACCCTCGACTTCGATACCAAAGCCGGAAACCTCCGCACCCAGGCCGCCTCCGCCATGAACGAGCACGCCACCAAAGCTCACCACGAGCCTATGGTGATTTCCCCCTCCGACGGCATGCAACGCGCCTGGCGCTAGCCAAACACTCCACTCTGCTGACAGCTTTTCCGCTACCATAGATTTCTTGCACGTGTGGCGACGAGCTCGTTTGCGTGGGGACGGACGCATTTGTGAGCCTGCCCTAAGCGAAGTCGAAGGGTCCCAGCCGAGCAAAGCTCGGCAATTTGCAGCCATACCTAAATCAGGGATTGGCGAAATCTCATGATCGAGCACTTCCATTTCCCCGACCTCCGCACCCTCTTCGCCAAAGCCAACGAAGAAAAATCCGGAGACCACCTGGCCGGAATCGCTGCCCGTTCCGACCGCGAGCGCGTCGCCGCCAAACGTAAACTCGCCGATCTGCCCCTGCAAGAAATCGTTAACCGTCCTCTCATCGACCCCGATGACGACGATGTCACCCGCCTCATCCTCGACACTTACGACCGCCAAGCCTTCCACTCCATCGCCAGCATGACCGTAGGCGAATTTCGCGAATTCCTTCTCGACGACTCAACCGCCGAGTCCCAACTCCGGCCGATCCAAAACGCCATCATCCCCGAAATTGCCGCCGCCGTTGCCAAGCTCATGAGCAACAAAGACCTCGTCCTCGCCGCCGCCAAAATAAGAAACGTCACCCGCTGCCGCAATACCATGGGAGAACGCGGCGTCCTCGGCATCCGCGCCCAGCCCAACCATCCGACCGATGACATCGGAGGAATTCTTCTCTCCGCCTTCGAAGGTCTGCTCTACGGCTGCGGAGACGCCGTCATCGGCGTTAATCCCGCCACCGACTCCGTCGAGACCGTGAGCGCAATCCTCCACGCCTTGCAGCGCCTGGTCGATGCCTACAAAATTCCCACCCAAACCTGTGTCCTCGCCCACATCACCACGCAACTCGCCGCCCTCGAGCGCGGATCCCCGGTCGATCTTCTCTTCCAATCCGTAGCCGGAACCGAAGCCGCCAACCGCAGCTTCGGCATCACTCTCTCCATGCTCCGCGAAGGCCACGACAAAATCCGCGCTCACCATCGTCAGCGCGACACTCCGTGGGTAGGAGACAACGCCATGTACTTCGAAACCGGCCAGGGCAGCGCACTCTCAGCCGAAGCCCATCACGGACTTGACCAACTCACCCTCGAAGCCCGTGCCTACGGAGTAGCCCGCACCTTCCAGCCATTCCTCGTAAATAGCGTCGTAGGCTTTATCGGCCCCGAATATCTCTATGACGAACGCCAGATCATTCGCGCCGGGTTAGAAGACCACTTCATGGGTAAGTTGCTCGGTCTTCCCATGGGATGCGACGTCTGCTACACCAACCACGCCGCCGCTGACCAAAACTCGGCCGATAACTTGCTATTACTTCTGTCCGCCGCCGGATGTAACTACTTCATGGGCGTACCCTGCTCCGACGATGTGATGCTGAACTACCAATCCACGAGCTACCACGACGCCCTCGCTGCGAGGCGACTCTTCAACCTGCGCCCAGCGCCCGAATTCCTAACTTGGCTGCAAAACATGGGAATCTATCACAACACGGAACCTGCATCCCCAAACGAGCCGGTAAGGCGCCGGCTCATGCAAGGCCTGGAATCCTCCCTCGCAAAAGCCATCGATTGACGGATACGCCAACAGTTGCTTGCTAGAGAAGGGGTATTCTGACACTGCCGAGAGCAGCGGAGGAGGAGCCTTCCGCAGCTCGATCCCGCGGAACGAACGTGAAATCCCACCCTCGCGCAGAAAGTGCACTAAGGTGGGATCTTCGTTGCCGAAATGACTCCAGCTTTGTTTGGATTAGTCGACCTGCTGCAACACCTTGTAACGCTCTTCCGCGTCTTGCAGTTCTTCGCGTGGAGAACTGGGCAGGGCGAACGCTAGTACTTCGTCAACCGTCTTGACATAGTGCGTGGTCAGTCCGACGAGCTGCTCCGGAGTCAGATCCTCTTCGACGTTGGTTTTGTTTTCCGCCGGAAGAATGACGTCGTGCACTCCCGCCCGTTTCGCGGCAAGCACCTTCTCTTTGATCCCGCCCACCGGCAGAACATTGCCGCTCAGCGTGATCTCTCCCGTCATGGCCGTCAATGGGCGCACCTGTTTTCCGGTCAGCAACGAGACTAGCGCGGTCACAATCGTCACGCCTGCCGACGGACCATCTTTCGGAATTGCGCCCGCCGGAACGTGAATGTGAATATCGTGGGTGGCGAAAAATTCTTCGTCAATTCCCAACTCTTTCGCATTCGACCGCACCCAGCTCAGTCCCGCCTGCATTGACTCGCGCATCACATCCTGAATCTGTCCCGTGATGGTGAGGCCGCCTTTGCCTTTCATCTGGTTGGCTTCGACGAAGAGCACGTCCCCGCCCGACGGAGTCCAAGCCAAGCCGACGACGACACCCGCCCTCTTAGTGCGCTCGGCGATTTCGCCCTCGCTGCGCACCTTGATCCCGCCCAGAAATTGCTGCACAGTCTCTTTGGTGACCACCAGCTTTTCGGTCTTGCCTTCCGCTAGTCGCCGCGCCTGCTTGCGGCAGATCGTGCCAATCGTACGCTCCAGATTACGCACTCCGGCTTCGCGCGTGTAATGACGGATGATGTAGCTCACCGTCTCTTCCGGAAATTCAATCTGCTCCGGAGTGATTCCGTTTTCTTCGATCTGCCGCGGAATCAAATACTGAAACGAGATGTGAACCTTCTCTTCCTCCGTATATCCCTGAAGCTCGATGATCTCCATGCGGTCGCGCAGCGGCTCGGCGATCGGATCGAGCATGTTCGCGGTCGTAATGAAAAGCACCTTCGACAAATCGAACGTCACGTCCAGATAGTTGTCGCGGAACGTCGAGTTCTGCTCCGGATCAAGCGCTTCGAGCAACGCCGAAGACGGATCGCCCCGGAAGTCACGCCCCACCTTATCGATTTCGTCGAGCATGAAGACTGGGTCCTTCGTCTCGGCCCGCCGAATGCCCTGAATGATCTGGCCGGGCAAGGCTCCGATGTAAGTGCGGCGATGGCCGCGGATTTCGGCCTCGTCGTGCACTCCACCGAGCGAGAGTCGCGTGAACTTGCGACCCAGTGCGCGCGCAATCGATTTGCCGAGCGACGTCTTACCTACACCGGGAGGGCCTACGAAACACAGAATCGGGCCCTTCATGCTCGGCTTCAGTCGCCGCACCGACAGGTAGTCAAGAATGCGATCCTTCACCTTCTGCAAGTCGTAGTGGTCGGCGTCGAGAATTTCCTTCGCTTTCGGAATCTCGATCTCCCCACCCGACGTCTTCGCCCACGGCAACACCGCCAGCCACTCGATGTAGTTGCGCGTGACCGAATAATCGGCGGCCATTGGCGACATGCGTGCCAGCCGTCCGAGTTCTTTCAGCGCTTCCTTCTTCACTTCGTCCGGCATGCCCGCCGATTCGATCTTCGTCTTCAGTTCCTCGGTGTCGCGGGCGCCTTCGTCCTGCTCGCCCAGTTCTTTCTGAATCGCCTTCATCTGCTCGCGCAGGTAATACTCGCGCTGCGTTTGCTGCACCCGGTCCTGCACTTCGCTCTGAATCTTGTTGCGCAATTGCTGTACTTCGAGTTCTTTCGCAAGATGCTGGTTGATCTTCTCCAGGCGAATGCGGACGTCTGTAGTCTCCAGCGTCTCCTGCTTGTCTGAGGTCGAAAGCGATGGCAGCGACGAGGCGATGAAGTCCACCAACCGGCCCGGCTCTTCGATGTTCATGGCAACGGTCGAAAGCTCGTCCGACAGCGTCGGCGATCCCGCCACGATCTGTTGGAAGAGCGTGAGTACGTTGCGCTGCAGAGCTTCAATTTCTGAGTCCTTGGGCGGAATGATCTCCGCAATCGTGGAGACGCGCGCCCGCATGAACGGTGTCAGCTGAGCAAAGTCCGCAAGTCGCACACGCTCCAAGCCCTCGGCAAAAACGAAGAGGCTCTGGTTTGGCATCTTGACAACTTTATGGACGACGGCCAGCGTCCCGACGGAATAAAGGTCGGTGGGCTGCGGCGAATCGACGCGCGCCTCGCGCTG
>Ga0302319_10020671_pt1 | contig 11880 bp, 14 predicted proteins | sample Bog_T0_2_FD_203319 | JGI IMG/M metagenome (GOLD analysis project Ga0302319, IMG submission 203319) | Peat permafrost microbial communities from Stordalen Mire near Abisko, Sweden - Bog_T0_2 | ecosystem: Environmental > Terrestrial > Soil > Wetlands > Peat | place: Sweden: Abisko, Stordalen Mire...
GCGATTACCGTGTCAATTGGCGAAGCCAAAACCTGACGCTCACAATTACGTGAATTTTAAACCACTTCGGCCGCGAGTGTGACTTTGTCAAACTAAGCCCTTCTCCCGCAAGCGGGAGAAGGGTTTGCTGCCTCAGATCGTCTCCGGCTCGCTCGGAGACTTCTCGCCGGGCGCGTCGTCGTCGGGGCTCGACGTTTCGCTTCGCTTGCGGCTCTTCGTCTTGCGGGTCTCCGCGTCGCCCTTGGCGCGTTCGCGCCCGGCCACGAGCAGATCGCGCTCCAGCCTGGGCTGCGCGGGCCCTTCCGGGTAGACGAAGCCGAGGCTCTTGACCCCAGCGTCGTCGCCGGTGACGACCACGCGCACGACGCCGCCGTTCTTCAAGCGGCCGAACAGGACTTCGTCCGCGAGCGGCGTCTTGATCTGCGACTGAATGACGCGAGCCATCGGGCGTGCGCCCATGGCTTCGTCGTAGCCGTGGCTGACCAGCCAAGCGCGCGCCTCGTCCGAAAGCTCGATCGAGACGTTGCGGTCGGCCAATTGCGCCTCGAGTTGCAGGATGAACTTGTCGACCACGCGGGCGATGACGTCCTGCGGCAGACGCGCGAACGGCACGATCGCGTCGAGCCGATTGCGGAACTCGGGCGTGAACAGACGATTGATCGCCTCGGTGTCGTCGCCCTCGCGCTTGGTGCGATGGAAACCGAACGCGGATTTCGCCATGTCCTGCGCGCCCGCGTTCGTGGTCATGATCAGGATGACGTTGCGGAAGTCGATCTGCTTGCCCGAATGATCGGTCAGCTTGCCGTGGTCCATCACCTGCAACAGGATGTTGAACAGGTCCGGATGCGCCTTCTCGATTTCGTCGAGCAGCAGCACGCAATGCGGATGCTGGTCGATCGCGTCGGTCAGCAGGCCGCCTTGGTCGAAGCCGACATAGCCGGGAGGCGCGCCGATCAGACGGGAGACGGTGTGACGCTCCATATATTCCGACATGTCGAAACGAGTCAGCTCCAGGCCGAGGCTGGAGGCGAGCTGCCGAGCGGCTTCCGTCTTGCCGACGCCGGTGGGGCCGGAGAACAGATAGCTGCCGATCGGCTTTTCCGGATCGCGCAGACCGGCGCGAGCCAGCTTGATCGCCGAGGACAGCACCGTGATCGCCTCGCCCTGGCCGTATACGACGCGCTTCAGCGTATCCTCGAGATGCTGCAGCACTTCGGTGTCGTCCTTGGAGACGGTCTTGGCGGGAATGCGGGCCATCGTGGCGATGGTCGCCTCGATTTCCTTCACGCCGATGGTCTTTTTGCGCTTCGGCTCGGGCAACAGCATCTGCGAGGCGCCGGTCTCGTCGATCACGTCGATCGCCTTGTCCGGCAGCTTGCGGTCGTGGATGTAGCGCGCGGACAATTCGACCGCCGCCTTCACGGCCTCGCTGGTGTAGCGAACCTTGTGGAACTCCTCGAAATAAGGCTTCAGGCCTTTCAGGATCTCCACCGCGTCCTCGACGCTCGGCTCCTTCACGTCGATCTTCTGGAAGCGCCGCACCAACGCGCGATCCTTCTCGAAGTACTGGCGATATTCCTTGTAAGTGGTTGACCCGATGCAGCGCAGCGAGCCTTGCGCGAGCGCGGGCTTGAGCAGATTGGAGGCGTCCATCGCGCCGCCCGAGGTCGCGCCGGCGCCGATGACGGTGTGGATTTCGTCGATGAAGAGAATAGCGTCCTTGTGCTGCTCGATTTCCTTCATCACCTGCTTCAGGCGTTCCTCGAAATCGCCGCGATAGCGCGTGCCGGCGAGCAGCGCGCCCATGTCGAGCGCGAACACCGTCGAGCCCGAGAGCACCTCCGGCACTTCGCCGTTGATGATCTTGCGCGCGAGCCCCTCGGCGATGGCGGTCTTGCCGACGCCGGGATCGCCGACCAGCAGCGGGTTGTTCTTCTGGCGACGGCAAAGCACCTGGATGGTGCGCTGCACTTCGCTTTCGCGGCCGATCAGCGGATCGATGCGCCCGTCCCTCGCCTTCTTGTTGAGGTTGACGCAGTAAGCGTCGAGAGCGCCTTCCTTTTTCTTGCCGTCGGGATTTTCCTTGGCTTCCTTCTGCTCGCGCGCGTCCGGCTCCTCGTCGGCGCCGCGCGGCGAGCGCGAGGGATCGGACAGGCCCGGGCGCTTGGCGATGCCATGGCTGATGTAGTTGACCGCGTCGTAGCGGGTCATGTCCTGCTCCTGCAGGAAATAGGCGGCGTGGCTCTCGCGCTCGGCGAAGATCGCGACCAGCACGTTGGCGCCGGTGACTTCCTCGCGGCCGGACGACTGCACATGGATCGCGGCGCGTTGCACGACGCGCTGGAAGCCAGCGGTCGCCTTCGCCTCCTCGCCGGATTCGACCACCAGGCTCTCGAGCTCCGTGTCGATGTAACGCGCGACATTCTTTCGCAGGATCTCGAGATCGACATTGCACGCGCGCAACACCGCGGCGCCGTCGGGATCGTCGATCAGCGCGAGAAGCAGATGCTCCAGCGAGGCCAATTCATGCCGGCGTTCGTTCGCGATAGCGAGCGCCTTTCGTAGGGTCTTTTCGAGCGCTCGGGAAAATACGGGCATCGCAGGCCTCTCACTTCTTTTCCATGATGCATTGCAGCGGATGCTGATTCTTTCGCGCGTGGTCCATGACCTGCGCGACCTTCGTCTCGGCGATCTCGTAGGTGAAAACGCCGCACTCGCCCACGCCGTTGTGGTGCACGTGAAGCATGATCTGGGTCGCTTCCTCCGGGTTTTTGTTGAAGAAGGATTGCAGGATGGAGATCACGAATTCCATCGGCGTATAATCGTCGTTGAGAAGCAGCACGCGATACATGTTCGGCTTCTTGGTCTGCGTACGCGTTCGCGTGATGACCGCGGCGCCGTTGCCCGGCGTATCGGGCGTGCGCCTCGGCTCGCGCGCGGCCACGATATCCGCGGAAGGCGCGATGATCGCCGGCGCGGGACGAGAAACGAAAAAGAAACGCGCCAACAGCGCCATCCCGGCCCGGAATCGGCTCAAAAACGGGTGCGGTTCGGCGATCAAGTGAGACCTCTTCATGCTTGGCGAGCGGCGCCACGCCGCTGATGCGGTCCGCCGCTTCGGTGCCGCCGGTCTCATTTAGGCGCCGTTGACCCAAGGCGCCAGAGGCCGACGCAGTGACGGCAGGATCACCAATTCTTCGCCTCCGCGCAAGAGGCCCGAAAGAACAAAAAAAGGGCCGGCGAAAACGCCGACCCTTGACAAGATCGCCTACAAAGAAGGCGCCGCTGGGGCGTCGCGCGCGGGACGCGAAGAGCGTCCCGACTACGCGCGCGAAGCCCGCGACAAAAGCTTACTTGGCCTGAAGCGACGAGAAAGCGGTCTGAACGGGCTTGAACGCCTCGCCAGCGAGCTTGGTGAGAAGCTCGTTCATCTTGGTGGACTGCGCGACGAAGCCTTCGTAGGCCGACTTGGCGAATTCCGTCTGGATCTGGATGGCGGTCTCGACCGACTTGGCGCCGAGGAGCTTCTCGACGACGGCGCTGTTGGCGGCGAAAGCCTTCTTGGAATAGTCGGTCGACTCGGCCGCGATTTCCTGCAGGCCCTTCGTTACCGTGGTCGTGACGGCGGTGACGGTCTCGATCTGCTGCTTCGAGAACTTCTGGAAATCTTCGAATTTCGGCGTGGTCGTCATGGGAAACCCCTGAATGGTTCTTGTGGCGCACCGGGTGAAAGGAGTTCGCCTCGGCGTCGTGTGATGCAGTATGTGCGCCGCACAAAAAAGTCAAGAATCTTTTTGCAGCGCACCATTTTTGGCTGCGCCGGACGGTCGACCCCTCGAAAGACAAACGTGGTTAAGTCTTCTTAACGATCTGGTTTCATCAATTCATCCGGCGATTTAGCTGCCCCCGGCGAACCGCGACATCGAGGCTCGCCCTTATATCGCCGAGGCTTACGGGCGCATCCGACGCAATCCGCGCATCCCGTTAACCCCGCCGTAACCGCGTCCTCATAGGTTTCCCCAGTGTGTGGGTTTTGCAACGGCCTCCTGCCTCGTCGGGGAACGTTGGTTGGTAATGAAGGCGCGTTATGACGGTTTGCGGTCTGAATCTCCCCGTGTCCCGCTTCGTTGGTCTCGCCGCGGGTCTGTGCATGGCGGTTTCCACGCTGGCCCTGTCGACGGCTCCCGCCGACGCGCGCGGATGGCATGCCCGCGCGCATTACGCTCAAGTTCGGCATCACGCGCGCTCCGTGGCCTCTTCCGATCCGGCCTTCTCGGCGATCGTCGTGGACGCCAACACGGGGCGTGAAATCTGGGGCGTCAACGAAAACGGCCTCCGGCATCCCGCCTCGATCACGAAGGTCATGACGCTCTATCTGCTGTTCGAGCAGCTCGAGAAGGGTGCGATGACGCTGCAGACGCAGATCCCGATTTCCGAGCACGCGGCGGCGCAGGAGCCTTCCAAGCTCGGCATCTCGGCCGGCGATTCTCTTTCTGTCGAGGATGCGATCAAGGCGGTCGTCACCCGTTCCGCCAACGATGTCGCGGTGGCGATCGCCGAGGCGGTCGGCCACGACGAAGACAATTTCGCCGCGATGATGACGCGCAAGGCGCATTCGCTCGGCATGTCGCGCACGATCTATCGCAACGCCTCGGGGCTGCCGAACGACGAGCAGATCACGACGGCGCATGACCTCACCGTGCTCGCCCGCGCGACCGAGGAACACTTCCCGCGCTATTTCAAATATTTCTCCACGCATGAATTCACCTATGACGGCGAGGTCATCGGCAATCACAATCACCTGCTCGGCCGAGTCGATGGCGTCGACGGCATCAAGACGGGATACACGCGGGCGTCCGGCTTCAATCTGCTGACCTCGGTGCACAAGGATGGCCGTTCGCTGGTGGCGGTGGTGATGGGCGGGCGCAGCGCCGGCGCGCGCGACCGTACGATGGAGCAACTGATCTCCGACCATCTCGCCGAGGCGAGCACGAACGGGCACACGGGCCCGATGGTCGCCGACAACGAGCCGGCCGACGCCGACGCCGCGCCCATTCACGCCACGCCGGCGCGCTTCGTCGTCGCCGCGAATGCGCCGACGCCTCCTGCTCACCATGTCGTCGAGGCCGCCGGCGAGGGCGACAACAACGAGGACGACGACGCTTCGCCGCGCCCGCCCGCGAAGCTCGCTCCGACGGCGGCCGCGCGTGTCGTCCAGGCGCCGGCGCGTGTCGTCACGCAACCGGTCAAGGCGCCCGAGCCGCCGCATGTCGAACGCGTCGCCTCCGTCGCGCCTCAGATGCTGGGTTGGAGCAAAGGCCCCGACGCGGTGAACGCCCCCGCCGCCAGGCCGCTCGCCGCCGCGAAGGCGCATGAGGAGGCGCCGAAAGCGCTGGCGCATGAGGAAGAGGAAACCCGCGTCTCCCGCACCGATGCGCCGCGCGCCGGCAAGGACGCCTGGATCATCCAGATCGGCGCCAGCGACGACGCCGACAAGGCCAACGAATTGCTGATCCGGGCTCGCGCCCAGAACAAGTCGACCCTCGCCTCCGCCAGGCCCGTCACGGAAAAGTTCAAGAAGGGCGACGCGGTGTTCTACCGCGCCCGCTTCGCCGGCCTCGACGCCGCGACCGCCGAGCAGGCGTGCCGCTCCCTCAAGCGCAGCGGGTTCGCCTGCTTCGCGCAGCATGACTGAAATCGAGAACTTGTAAGCGTAAGCCCAGCGTCAGTATCGGAGTTCACGTCAACCATGTCGGCTCAGCAGAACATCCTTGGCTTGATTGACCCGCGCGGCCAGAGCGGTAGAGCCGCCATGATCTGGATGAAGCTTCTTCATCAGAGCGCGGTGGCATCGGATGATTTCCTCGGCTCCCGCGCCCTTCGGCAGGCCCAGGATTTCGTACGCTTCGTCGCGCGACATCGCGCCGGAGCCGCCAGCGCTCCCCCGCGAATCCGACTGACCCTGGTCTGCCTCACGCCATCCGGCAAACCGGCGGTCGAGATAAGTCTCTAACAACGTCGCGCCCTCGGGATCGTCGTGTCGGCAGATCTCGTACAGGCGCAGACAATCCGGACGCGCGAGCGATTCCAGCGCGCGGCCCTGGAACGGTCCCGCGATCGCGGCGCCGCTCATCACGCCGGTGTCGAGATCGAGCCGCATTTCGATGGTCGCGGAGCGCGCGACCGAGACCCTCGCCCGTTGGCCGCCGAAGCCCGCCGCGCGAAAAGCCTGCGTGAACGGGTTCGTCCCGCCCTTGACGGCCGCGCCGAGCGCCAGGCTCGCGATGGCTCCGAAAATGCCGAAGCTCCCGCGCAGCAACAGCAGCAGCAGGCCCACCAGACCGAGCGCGAAGCCGCCCTTGCGCACGATGCGCGCGGCGTCGGCGGGGCTGAGGCGGCCGAATTGCTTGATCGCCGCCAGCAGCAGATAGAGCACGAACAGGCCCGCGAGAAGTGTCGGCATGGCTGGGGTCTCGTTGATGTCGTCGAGAAACGGAGCAAGCCCCGTCTAATCCATTTTCGTCAGCTTCGCATCTGCGCGAGCAAGGGCCGCGCCTCGGCGTCGTGCCGGGCGAGCGCCTCGAGCGCGGAGCGTCCGCCCGCGGCATAGGCGGCCGCGGCGCGCAGCAGCGCCTCGAGCCTCGCGGCCGAACCCGCGTCGAACGCGCCGAAGGCGCCGCCGGTCAGCCGCGCGACTTCCTGGAACGCGCGGCGCGCCTTGGGATCGTCGCCCTCCAGGAACATGAACGCCTTGACGCCCGCCAGCGCGAGTTCGCCCGCGACGTGGCTGAGATCATCGACGCTCTCCTCCATCGCGTCGCCCACGAACACCAGCGCGCCGACCTTGGCGATCTTGGCCTGTTCGCGCGCGTGGATCAGCACCCTGCGCAACTGGGTGAGGCCGCCGCGCACGTCGATGCGGCTCATGAGATCGCCGAGGCCGCGTCCGTCGGACACGAACGGCGAGGCGCGGCATTCGCCGGTTCCGCGAAAATAGACGAGTTGCACGTCAAGGCCGCCGATCTTGGCGGCGGAGTCGAACATTCGCCCCTGCAAGCCCTGCGCTAGGTCCCAGGTCGCCTGCCGACTCATCGTCGCGTCGAGCGCGAAGATCAGCCGCCCGCGCTTCGAGGTCGAGGGCGCCGGCGCCCGGCGTGCGGCTTCGACGAAAGCGGAAATTTGCGGGCTCGTCGCCTTCGGGGTGAGCGTTCCTTCGCCTTCGGGACGGGACATTTCAAGACTCCGCGCGCGATACGCGCTCTTGTTAGATTGGCGCGATCGACGCGAAGCGCAAGCGCCTCGAAGACCCCCGGCGCCGACACGGCAATTTTCATTGACCGTTTCCGCTCGCCCGGGCCATGGTCGGACGTGGGGAAACGCAACCAACACACCAGCCAAGGACATTCCATGATCCGCGTCGTCGCCGTCATCACCGCCAAACCCGGACGTCGCGAGGAGCTCCTCGCGGCCGCCCACGCCAACATTCCCAAGGTGCTCGCCGAAGAAGGCTGCTTGGAATACGGCCCCGTCATCGACGCCGAGGGTTTCGGCGCCTTTCAGGCCAAGATGGGCCCGGACGTGTTCGTATTCATCGAAAGCTGGGCCAGCGCCGACGCGCTGAAGGCGCATGGCGTCGCCCCGCACATGGTCGACTACGGCAAGGCGACCAAGGATCTGGTGGCCGACCGGAAAATACATATCTTCCAGCCGGCGTGATCCGCGCCCTTCGAGGTCTTTGATGTCGCTCCTGTTCAGTGAGTTTTCCCTGCGGGGCGTCGCACTGCCCAATCGCATCGGCGTCGCGCCGATGTGCCAATATTCCAGCGTCGACGGCTTCGCCGGCGATTGGCATTTCGCGCATCTGACCGCGCGAGCGGTCGGCGGCGCGGGAATGGTGATGACGGAAGCCGCCGCGGTCACGCCGGAGGGCCGCATCTCACCGCAGGATTTGGGCGTCTGGAGCGAAAAGCATTTCGAGCCGCTGGAGCGGATCGCGCGCTTCGTCGAGAGCCAGGGCGCCGTCGCCGGCATTCAACTCGCCCACGCCGGCCGCAAGGGCGGCGTCTACCGGCCTTGGTCGGGCGAAGGCGCCATTTCGGAGGCGCAGGGGGGATGGACGCCCGTCGGGCCGAGCGCCCTACCCTTTTCATCGACATACCCGACGCCGACGGCTTTGACGGCCGAAGGCCTCACGGCGATCGAACGAGCGTTTGCGGACGCCGCGTCGCGCGCCTACGCCGCCGGTTTCCGGGTGGTCGAGTTGCACGCGGCGCATGGGTATCTCCTGCACCAATTTCTCTCGCCGCTGAGCAACAAGCGCGAGGATGCGTTCGGCGGCTCGTTCGACAACCGCGTTCGCTTTCCGCTCGCTTGCGCGGCGGCGGCGCGCGCCGCCTTGCCCGACCGCTGCCCCCTGTTCGTGCGCGTATCCGCGACCGATTGGACCGAGGGCGGCTGGGACATCGAACAGAACATCGAATTCGCGCGGCGGCTGAAAGCGGTCGGCGTCGATCTCATCGACTGCTCCACCGGCGGCAATGTCGAGGGGGCCAAGATTCCCGTCGGCCCCGGCTATCAGGTGCCGTTCGCCGCGCGCATTCGCCGGGAAGCAGGCATTCCCACGGCGGCGGTCGGCATGATCACGCAGGCCGAACAGGCCGAACAGATTCTCGCGAACGGCGCGGCCGACATGGTGCTGCTCGCGCGCGAATTGCTGCGCGATCCCTATTGGCCGCTGCATGCCGCGCAAACGCTTGGACATCCGATGTCTTGGCCGGCGCAATATCTTCGTGGCGCTCCGCGCAGCGCGCCCGAGCGCGCGCCTTGGGTCGACGGGGAGTGACCCGCGTCAAGGCGGCCCAGGCCGCCCGGCGCCATAAGTGTTCGATGCGTGGCGCCCGCGCCGCGCCAGCAGGAGTTGGCGTGATGACAATCTTCAAATTCGCGGCATTCGCGGGGATCGCGCTCTCGTTCATGGGATTGCCCGCCCACGCGGGGCCCTGCTCGCAACAAATCGCCGACGCACAGGCTGTGTTCGACGCCAAATTGACCGCGTCGGCGCAAAACGGACCCGCTGGCGCGGAATCCAGCAGCGCGACCCTGCACCGGCAGCCCACTCCGGGATCGGTCGCGCAAGCCGAGGAAAATTTAGGGGAGCTCTCCCCGGAGAACGCGCGCGACTTCGCCGCGGCGATGACGCGCGCGCGCGACGCCGACAGCGCCGGAAACCGTGAGGACTGCGAGCGCGCGGTCGGCGAGGCGCAAAAGGCGCTTCAGAACCTGAAGAAATAGTCAGGGCTTCGCCGTCAGATCGATGCAGTCGCGCCGGCCCGATGCGATGCAGTTCTCGATTTCGCGGTGGCTTTGCAGCGACTTGAACAGCCAGAAGGCGCCGACGAACAGCACGAGGATGAACACGATCGCGACGATGTTCGCGCGCAAACGGTCCTCGTCGTCGTGCGGTCCATCCGGCTCGGGCGCGCCTCGGCGCTTGGCGTCTTCCGACATGTTTACCCCTCGATGCGCCATCGCGAAACGCCGCGATTTCCGTTAAATGACCTGACGTCGTTATGAGCGGAAATCGGCGGAAATGCGATTCGAGGGAAGCGGGCATGCGGGCGAAGTTGACGCGATGGATTATTTTGTCGGCGATGTTGGCGCTCTCGGCCTGTAGCCCGAAGCCCGAGGTCGACCAGATCGCGCAGAGCCGCCTCATCGGGTTGTCGCAGAAGAAGGTTCTCGCCTGCCTGGGCGAACCCGCCCGCCGCGTTCCCGTCGGAACCGAGCAGATATGGACTTATCCGATCGGCCAGATGCTCAACGAGGGCGGTCTGCTCGCGCTCGGGCTGAACGAATATTCCACACCCTTCCCGCCCAGCCGTGATTGCCACGTGAATATCGTGATCGACCGCTATGGCGTCAGCCAGGTCCATTATTCGCAGCCGAACGGCAGAGCGCTGCCGCTCGGCCAGCTCTGCGAATTCGACGTCAACCGCTGCATCGACCGCTGAGACTACTTGCCGAGGTAGCCCATCAGGGCGGTGAAGGCGTCGCTGGATACGTTCGCGTGACCCTTCGCCTTCACCAGCAGCTTGTCGCCGTCCTGCGCGAAAGTGGCGCTTTCGATGTCGATGTCGAGACCGGGAATCGACGGCGCGGCCGCGCGGGCGCGCGTCGTGTCGAGCACTTTGCTCAGTTGCTCCGACAGCGCGGCGTCGACGTCGCCCACCAATACGGTCGCCGCTTCCCGCAATTTGGGATTGCTGGTGTCGAGCGTCGCCGTTGCCGACAGCCGCAGCCCGACAGCGCGTGGGGTCGGCAGGTAAAGTTCGACCGGCGCCGTGATGCGCACGTCGTCCTCGGCGAGTTTCGTCTTCAACGGCACGCCGAGCACTTTCGCGCAGACCCAGACCGTGACATGGGCCGTGAGGTCGATCATCACGCTCGTCTTCATCGGCCTGAGGCTCGCGGAGTCGATGTGGTTGACGACGAGGTTGACGCCCTTGCGCTTGCAGGCGTCGCTGGGCAGCTTCAGCCCTTGCGCGATCGGCAGCGCATTGTCCTGGATCGCTTGCAAATCGCCGGTGGCGAACGCCGCGAGCGCCATCGTGTCGGCGTCGGTGCGCACGTCGAGACGCCCGATCACCGGAATTTCGACGGATACGCCCGCAACCTTCAGCGGGATGGCTTTCGGGCCGACGTCGAGCGCGAGGGCCTGGGTGGCGCCGACGATCAGGACTGCCGCCGCGATGAGCGCCCTCATGGCTAGATCAACCCCAGTTCGCTGAGTTCGCGCCTCAGCGCCTCCGGCATGTCGGCCGCTCCCGCCCCCGCCGCGGTCAGATCGGGCGGCGCGTCCTTGTCGGCGAAATAGCGCCAGCCCTGAAAAGGACGCATCGGACGCGGGCGCACCGGCTTGACCTCGGGCTCCAACCAGAGCCGGCAACGGCCGATGCCATCGACATCGACGAAAGGCTCGATCTCGATCAGACCCTGACGCGCCGCGAGCTGGCCCTTGATGATCCAGTAGAGCGACCCGCCATCGACGAGTTCTGCGGCGCGGCTCGGGACCATGCGCGTCACATGCTGCGAACGTGGCGCCGCGCCCCGCCGCGCGCGTTCGGCCACGCGCTCGGCGACCCATTCCTCGAGATCGGCGATCGATTCGGCGCCTACGCAGAGTTTGACGAGATGCAGCGGCATGACGCTGCTTATCGCGCGAATGAGGGCAAAAAGCGAAGGGTATGTCACCCTTCTCCCGCTCGCGGGAGAAGGTGCCAAGCGAAGCGAGGCGGACGAGGGGGATCGAGCGGAGCGAGATGGCTTGTTGTGCAAAGCGGAAAGTCGCCTCGCGCGTTGGGGCCCCCTCATCCGGCGCTTCGGGCCACCTTCTCCCGCTCGCGGGAGAAGGGCCTGTCACTCCTCCGGCTCGGTTCCAAACCGCAGCGGATAGCCCTTCGCCATGCCGGCTTCGGTCCCGCGCGTCGCCTTCGTCTCGGCGATGTCGCGGGGATAGACCGAAACGACGCAGACGCCGCGGCGATGCGCGGTCATCATCACCCGATAGGCCTGATCCTCGCTCAAACGGAATTCGCCCTGCAGCACGCGCATGACGAATTCGCGCGGCGTGAAGTCGTCATTGAAAAGGATGACCTTATAGAGCTTCGGCCGTTCGACCTTGACGGTCGGTTTCAGCCGCGGCTGGAGGTTGGTGTCGCTCATCGCGGGCATCGCTGGCAGGAGAAAGCGAGCCTAATTTTCGCATGGACGGGCCGCCTCGTCCACGCCCGGCTCAAGACCTCGCCGCCACTTCATGAAACCGCCGCCGCAGCGCCAGCGTCACCGGCCCCGGTTCGCCGGACCCGATCTTTTGACCGTCGA
>Ga0302319_10020672_pt1 | contig 11880 bp, 9 predicted proteins | sample Bog_T0_2_FD_203319 | JGI IMG/M metagenome (GOLD analysis project Ga0302319, IMG submission 203319) | Peat permafrost microbial communities from Stordalen Mire near Abisko, Sweden - Bog_T0_2 | ecosystem: Environmental > Terrestrial > Soil > Wetlands > Peat | place: Sweden: Abisko, Stordalen Mire...
CGTGCTGAACGAGTGGGGCGTGAGCACGACCGACGATTTCGGCCAGGTCGTCTTCAATCTCGTGAACTCCGGGGTGCTCGGCAAGAACGAGACCGATTCGCCGAACGACTTCAAGAACGTGTTCACCTTTGACGACGCGTTCGTCAAGCCGTTCGTCCCCCGCAATGTCACCGCGCCCGTGCGCAAGTCGACCAGCCCCAAGTCCAAGACGCGCTCCTCCGCCAGCACGAAGAAGAAAAAAGCCGGCTCACTCTGAGCAATCGGGGCCGTTCGGCCTGCCGATGGCGTCAAGGCCAAGTCATTCACCTCCAAATCTCCTATTCCCATGCCCCATTTTCCCAAGGCCAGTGACATCAAGGTGGGCGTCGTCGGTTATGGCGGCGCGTTCAACATGGGCCGGGCCCATTTGCTGCAGATGAAGGCCGCGGGCATGACGCCGGTCGCGGTGACGGAGGTCGATGCGGCCCGGCTGAAAGTCGCGGAAGTCGATTTTCCGGGCATCGAGACGTACAGCACGGTGGAGGCGATGCTGAAGAAATCGAAGGTGAACCTGATTGCGCTGATCACGCCGCACAACACGCATGCGCCGCTCGCCGTCAAGTGCCTGAAGGCCGGGCGCCACGTCGTCTGCGAAAAGCCGCTCGCCATCACGACGGTGGAGGTCAACGCGATGATGGCCGCGGCGAAGAAGTCGGGTGTGATGCTTTCGACTTACCATAATCGGCATTGGGACGGCCGCATCCTTGAGGCCGTGCGCCGGATCAAGAAGGAGAAGGCGATCGGCAGCATCGTGCGGATCGAGTGCCATATGGGCGGCTACCGCCAGCCGGGCGATTGGTGGCGCACCAGCCGCACGATCTCCGGCGGCATCCTGTACGACTGGGGCGTTCATCTTCTCGAATACTCGCTGCAACTGATCGACGCCGAGATCACGGAAGTCACCGGCTTTTGCCATCACGGCCATTGGGCGCCGCTCACCGCGTGGAAAAAGGACAGCAACGAGGACGAGGGTTTTCTCGTCGCCCGTTTCAAGAACGGCCAATGGCTGACGCTGATGATCAGCAGCATCGATTCGAAGGCCAAGGAGGGATGGGTCGAAATCACCGGCACGAAGGGCACCTACCTGATCGACGGGGACCATTCCAAGACGTATGTGCACGACAACGGACACATCACGACGACGCAATTTCCCAATCCGCCGGACGAAGGGCAGCGTTATTACGACAACGTGCGCGATCATCTGGTGAAGGGAAAGCCGCTGGTCATCACGGCCGAGTGGTCGCGGCGGCCGATCCATATCCTCGACCTGGCCGTGCGCAGCGCGAAGCTGGGGAAGTCCCTGCCCGCGCAGCATACGTAGGGGTGCTTCGAAAAGTAGGTTTGGGTCACTGCCCTGCCCGCCATTTGAAACCATTGATTCGTTCCATTATTTTGCTCGTGGCTCGTCGCCAATGAGGTAAAGTAATAGATTCAGTCGCTTCGGCGTCTTCAAGCTTTTTTACCTTTTAACTATGAGTTCCGAACGTCCCCTCATCACTCCGCCCCAGGTCGAGATTCGCGAACTCTCCAATGGCCTTAGCGTCCTCGTCCAGCCCGACTTCACCGCGCCGGTGGTCTCGATTCAATTCTGGTGCGCGTCGGGGAGCATCCACGAAACGCCGTGGCTCGGCGCGGGTCTCTCGCATCTACTGGAACATCTCATGTTCAAGGGCACGCCGACGCGCGGCAACAGCCAGATGGCGCAGCAGATTCAGGATCTCGGCGGCCACCTCAACGCCTATACCTCCTTCGACCGCACCGTTTACCACGTCGATCTTCCCTCCGACCACGCGCTGACCGCGCTGGAAATCCTCGCCGATGCCGTGCTCAACTCGACCCTTCCCGCCGAGGAGTTCGACAAGGAGATGGAGGTCATCCGCCGCGAATTCGCGATGGGCCGCGACAATCCCGATTCCGAATTGGGCAGGCTCATCTTCCAGACCGCGTTCATCCGGCATCCTTACCGGCATCCCGTCATCGGCTATCTCGATCTCTTCAACCAGCTCAACCGCGATATCGTGGCTGCCTATTATCACGAACGGTACGCGCCGCAAAATCTGACGCTGATCGTCTGCGGGGCCGTCGCGCCGGAGGCCATTTTCGCCCACGCCGCGGAAATCCTGGAGAAAACGCCGCGCCGCAAGATGGCCGATCTTTATCTCGCGCATGAACCGCGCCAACACCAGCGCCGGGTGCTGCGCCGCGAATTTCCCACCCAGCTCAGCCGCATCGCGCTCTGCTGGCCCATCGGCGGCTTCGACCACGCCGACACGCCTGCGCTCGATCTCCTCGCCATGCTGGCCGGCGGAGGCCGCAGTTCGCGGCTGCACCAAAGCTGCGTGGAAAAACTCGCCCTGGCCGAGCAACTCGACGCCTTCGCCTACGCTCCCGCCGACCACGGCCTTTGGGGAGTCGAGGCCCGTTGCGCGCCGGACAAGGAGGAAGCGCTTCTCGCCGAAATCAACCGCCAGATTCTTCTTTTCCAGGAGACGGCGCCACAGGTGCGCGAGCTCGACCGCGCCAAACGCCAGAGCCTGCTGCACCAGGTGCACAGCCAGAAAACCATGTCGGGCAAGGCGGCTTCGCTCGGTCGCGGCTGGCTCTCCCAGCGCGATCCGCATTTGAGCGCGCGCTACCACGAACACGTCCAGGCCGTCACGCCCGAGGAGATTCTCGCCGTGGCCCGCCGCTATTTCCACACCAAGCACGAGAACCTGATCTCGCTGGTGCCGCAGGCGAAAACATCGGCGGTCGCCACGCCCGCCCGGGAGGCCCTTGCCCGGCCGATTCCGCAACTCATCCCTCTTGGCGCCTCGGTCGCCACGTCGTGCCGGGCCCTCTACATGCCGCAGCACACGCTGCCGCTCCTTTCCCTCCGCGCCACCCTGCCCGGCGGCCTGATGAGCGAAACGGCGGGCAAGGCCGGCCTCGGCCGCCTCGCCGCCAATCTGCTGGTAAAGGGAACGCGCCGCCGCAACGCGGAGCAGCTCGCCGGCGATGTGGAACAGCTCGGCGGTTCGCTCAATTCCGACGCAGGCAACAACAGCGCCACGCTTTCGCTCGAACTGCTCAGTCCCGACTGGAAGCCCGGCCTCGATCTTTTCCTCGAAATGCTGACGGAGACGGCACCGACGGAAGGCGAATTGCAGACGGAAAAACGCAAACAGCTTTCCCTTCTCCAGGCCGAACTCGATTATCCCATGGCGGCTGCGCGCGATCTCGTGCGCGCCGCGCTTTATCCGGGCCATCCGTATGGCGGCAAGAATTTGGGCACGACCGAGAGCATCGAGTCGATCACGCTCAAGGACATCGCCACCTACCAAGCGTCGCGCCTGCTGACCCAGGACCTGATCTTCACGGTCACGGGGCCGATTCCGCCCGAGGACTGGACCGCGCGGGCCGCCGCCGCAGTCGCCTCGCTGGCCCCGCGCGAGACCAACTCCCGGAAAAGCAGCCCCATTCCCGCGCTGAACAAAATCGTTCGCGTGGAGAAAATCGTGCCCAAGGAACAGGCCGTCCTGCACCTTGCTTTCCCCACCGTTCCGGTCGCGCACCCGGACCACGTCCCGCTTTCGATCCTGGATGAGGCGCTCTCCGATCTCGGCTCGCGGCTTTTCATCCGTATCCGCGAGGAGCTTGGGTTGGCCTATTTTGTCGGCACGTCCCAGTTCCTCGGCCTCGAAGCGGGCTACTTTTTCTTCTATCTCGGCACCGACCCGGCCAAGCGCAAGGAAATCGAAAGCGAGCTTTTGCAGGAGGTCGCCAATCTCGCGCGCCAGGGAATCACGCCGGAGGAATTCGCCCGCGCCCGCGCCAAGATGCAGAGCCAGGACAAGCTCGACCAGCAGAACCCGTCGCAGATCGCCTATGCCTCGTCGCTCGACGAGCTTTTCGGCCTCGGTTACTTCTATGGCCGGACGCGCCGCGAACGGATCGCGGCGATCACGCTGGACGAAGTGAACGCCATCGCCGCGAAGTATTTCTCCGCGCCGAACTACGTCCTCGCCACTGTCTCGCCCTCCTAGGAAATTTCCGTTGCCCAATCCGCGCTGGCTGGTATGAGGTGGGATTCCACAGCGTGGATTATTATGACGTTTTCTTCTCCGTGCGGCCTCTCGTTGGCACGAAAGCCGGCGCACCTTTCCTTCATTCTGGCCGCCGCGGCAGCGATGGCGTTTTATCCGTGCCACGCCGACGACGACCCGGGTTCCGTTTTTCCGCAACCAGCCTATCGGGCGGAGCAGTTTGTCGACTTCATCGGTTTAAACGCCTCGCCGTTTGACAAGTATCTCGATTCCGGTCCCTACAAGGGCGCTGGCACCAAGTTTCCGCCCGAATTGTTTTTTGACCTTGGCGTGCGCCATTATCGCTGCGGCTTGAAGTATGAATTGACGCTGCCCGACGCCGCGGAACGGGTCAAAGCCGCTTACGCCAAATATGGCGCCAAGCCCATGTTTCTGATCAGTCCGGGAAAAAGCGGCAGTCCGTCCGAGGTCGTCCAGCTGCTGAAAGACTACGGCGGCTCGGAAGTGGTCGGGGAATTGGAAGGGCCGAACGAGGTGAACAACAAATTTCCACCGCAGGAGCTGAACCTCAAGTATGGCGGCAAAGTCGATGAGGCGGCCGGGGCAGCTTACATGGTTGATTACAACCGGGCGCTCAAAGCCGATCCGGCGACGAAGGACATTCCCTTCATCGCTTACACGGCCATTTTCACCGATTACCGGCTGGCAAGACCGTGCGATGCTTTTGACTGCAGTAACATGCATTCCTACCAGGGTTACAACGTCCCATCGGCCAGCCTCCTGCCCAATTTCATTTCCGCCAATCATCTCCTGCCGGAGGGCGGAGTGATCAAGCCGTTCGTTCCCACGGAGTGCGGCTACAATATTGAAGAAGACAAATCAAATCACCTGACAGGCAATGGCAGCCCGCACGCGCAAGCGATCAACATCCCCATGCTTTGGGGAGAATATTTTCGGCACGGTTTCATCAGGCGCGCCTACCTCTTTGCCCTCACCAACACCGATGGTTATGGCCTGCTGGAAAGCGATCAGGCGACGAAGCGCCCTTCCTATTACGCGCTGCAAAGCCTCATCGCGGCCCTGAAGGATGCCACCTGGAATTCTTCCACGCGCAAATGGGAGGGCGGCCAGTTCATCCCCAAGGCGCTCCTCTACACGGTGGAGGGAGCGCCGCTCACGCTCAAAAGCGTGACGCTGCAAAAGGCGAATGGCGAATATTCCATCCTGATGTGGAATGAGTTGCCCAATTGGGATTCAGCCGCAAAGCGCGATCTGGACAATCCCGCCGCCAATGTGACGCTCCAATTCCAGACACCGGTCGAAGGCCCCGCCCAAGTGTTGCGGCAGGATGAAAGTGGCGCTTTCAAACCTGCGGAACAGGTAACGCTCGACCACGGATCGATGCCGGTCAGCGTGCCTTCGTCCCTGATTATTATTCGCATCAAGCCCGGGGCCGGGATCGAAACGACGCTCCCAGCCGCCCCCGAACAACTGACCGGCAACGCGACGGAAAACTCGGTCAACCTCAGTTGGTCGGCGCCATCGCACGGCCCCTCCCCGGCGGGCTACTTTGTTTTTCGCAATGGATGGTGCATTGCCTCGACCGACAAAACTTCCGTCGAAGACAAAACGCCCTGGATCCGTCCCGGCCTGGGCTACACCTACGCGGTGCAGGCCTACGATGCCTCGGGAAATATGTCCGACCGGGTGACGCAGGTCGTCCAGACACCGGCCAAATATCCCGATTATATCATCACCGATTTAGGTCTGGAAAATCCCGCCGCCCAACCGGGCGACAAGGTGCGCTTGCGTGCCAAAATCAAAAATGTCGGGGATGGCGCAAGTCCCGTGGGGACGCCGCTGAGTGTTACCTTCCATATGGACGGCACGGTCATTTCGTGGGGAGGCACTGAGAATCTCGCGCCCGGCGAAGAGAAGGAAATTGTGGGGGAAGGCGGTCCGAACCCAACCCCTTCCTGGACAGCCACCAGCGGTGCGCATCTGCTCGAGGGGCATATCGACGATATCGACCGCGTCCCGGAAGAAAAGGACAAGGCGAACAACGTGCAGGATAAAACGATCGTAATCGGCCATGACTTCAAAGGGGAATTAATGGGGGCTTCCGAGGAGGCGCCGTGGAAAGTCGACCTGACCGCCGAGGGAACGGAGGATTGGGTGCACTGGGGCCTCAACGATGCGAAGGCCGTGAACCGCAAGGCGAGGGTCAAGGAGATTAGCGATGTCACGATCAACGGTGCAGGTTTCGCTTCGTGGACGGGTGGCTTTGCCGTTCGGAGTTTGTGGAGCGACGGCGATCCGGCTCCGGCGAGCAGCGAAACCAATTCGAGTCTCTGGCTGAACGGTGTGGGAGGCACTTATAGTTTTACCGCGCCCGCGGACGCGAGCGAGCGGACTTTGAAAGTCTATGCCGGGGGACTCAACGGCGTCTCCTGCTCGTTAACCGCGACGCTTTCCGATGGCTCCGCATCTCCCTACGTCAGTAGGACGTGGACGGGCAATTCGGGCCAGGGCAACTGGACCCCGGTGCCGGGAGACTTTGCCGTGGTCTACACCATTCACTATCACGCCGCGAGCGCCGGGCAGAGTCTGAAGATCGACTTTAAACTCGAAAATGAGCCTAACCGCTTCCTCGGCCAGGCGCGCTTGAGCGCCGCGACGTTATCGCTTCAGTCAACGAAGTGAACGTGGTTACCGCCCGGACGGCAACTACCTGGAATGCGCGGTCAAACCCGCGACTGCTCCCAAGGCCACTGCCGCGCCGATATACCTCAGGCAAAACCACGGGAAGTATTGCCAAAATCGCGTGATAAAATAATAGGCGCCTCCGAACGGGACAAAGCAGACGAGCGCCAGCGTCCTAAAATCCTCATCGAGAACGCTCGCCCAGATCACACCTGCGGCCACTAACACCGCGGCGATTCCGGCGCATAACAGACAATAGCCCGTGGTTTCATCCAGCCGGGCCATCAGGTAGGCTCCGCCAGCGGCGAGAAAACCTCCCACGGCCAATCCCGCCAATTTCATCACGGCTTCGCGCGACGGCAGAGGGATTGGGCCGCTCGCTGCGGCCCGGGCCTCCTCATCCAGTTGGTCTACCCGCGCTGAAACCGCATCGGGTGGCATCTCGCAGGCAACCACGAATTGCGGCTGCCAGGAAAATGGCTTCCAGCCCTCCTCGCCGTCGAGCCGGGTCATGGTTTCGCCGGTGATGATTTTGCGGCGCAAAAGCCCCGCCATCTGGACGAGGTCGTAAGGCCCCGCCACGACGCGTTGCTCGCGTTCGACGTAGAAAAGCGGCTCAGGTTTCATGGCGCGATGACGACACGATAGCGAATCCCGCCCGCGCGGATCAATCCCGGCCATTAAGGCATGCGTGGTCAGCGCAGGCGTCTGACGAAAATGATCGTTAGCGATCAGTCGACAAGGGGCTGGCGCGTGTTAGTTTGTAAATACTATGGCTGAACTTGATAAACAAACCTCCGCAATCGGCAACGCGGAATTGGCCCAGCGCTTCGTCCAGTTTGTGATGATGCAGGCCCAGAATATTTTTTACGTGCTTGGCCGGATTCCATCGCCGGATGGGCGGCCCACTCCGCCGAATCTCGAGGTGGCGAAGCTGCTGATCGACCAACTGGAGATGATCCAGGAAAAGACGCGCGGCAATCTTTCCTCGCAGGAGTCGACCATTCTCGATGATGCGCTGAAGAACGTGCGGCTGGCTTTTGTGGAGTCGAGCGGCGGCACGCCGGCGAGCATGATGCCGAAAACGAATTTGCCCGATTTTCCGCTCGAGGAGGAAGGGGGCGGTCATGCGGAAGTGGCGGCGCCGCCCGCCGAGAAGGCGAAGCCGAGCGCTCCTGCTCCCGCAACGGCCAAGCCCGCTGAGCCGGAGGAGAACAAGAAGAAGTTCACGAAGACTTACGGTTAAAAAGGACGCTGCAAGCGCGAGCGTAGGGGAAGCCGTCGAATTGCCGTAGATTAATTGGCGGCCTCCTGTGGCCGGAGAAAGACAAGCCGAAGCAAGCTTGGGGTGCGTTTCTTAGAGCTCGTAATCCGCGGCGACATCGATGCGTAGCGAGGGAAATTCATCGCAGGCTTCGCCGATGGTGCCTTCAAGGCCAAGCTCTTTGCGAAGCCACATGATGGCGGCAGGACGGCCATGAAAGACGTTGGCACTCCACCCGAGATCTTCCGCGAAAGCCTGCCAGAACCGCGATATGCCAAAAGCGAAGGGATCGGGAGCAATGATGGCCACGAATGCTCCCGGCGTAAGTTGAGCCGTCTTGCGATTGACTTCGATGACCTGGCGAATGGAGTCCGGTGTGGCCTGCAATTCTGTGGTCTGCGAAAAATCGATGAGCGCGTACTTCAGCTTCTTGCTGCGTTCGACGTCGGCAGCGACCTGTAGCGCGTTGTGATAAATTTCCATTGCCGTTACAACTCCGGTGCCGACCTTGAGCAGGCCCTTGCCTGAGTCGACGTAGTAGGACTCGTAAGGCATACGGTTTATTAGCGATAAGTTCTAAATGAACTTAGGCTTATCAAAAGCTGCTCGCGATTCTGGATTACGCAATGGGAAATTTCTTTGGCTTTCCGGGTGTATTTTGGCACGAAGTAAAACTTGGGGAGGAGGCAAAGGCTGCACCGCCGATAGGGACATCGGCGGCTACCACGGAAACCGACGGCGGTCATAGACCTCCGCTACAACTGCACCGCCGCCCGGCGTGCGGCGTCTACCGGGGTGAAGGTAAAGTCAGGTCAGGACAGAGTTTGACCCTCCAGAACCCGCTTCAGCAGTTGCTGCTGCGCGATGGCCATTTCCTTGGCCAGGACAGGCGTGGTGTCGTCGTAGCCGGCGAGGTGGAGGAGGCCGTGGAGGGCGTAGAGGAGGACTTCCTGGTCGGTTTCGAGGCCGTATTCCGTCGTGCGATCACGGGCGATAGCGGGGCAGACGAGGATTTCGCCGTAGGGAAAGGTGATGACGTCGGTTTCGGTGGGGTCGCCGAGGAAGTCGCCGTGGACGCGGGCCATGGTGGCGCGGTCGACGAGGACGAAGTGAACCGCAGAGAGCTGCGCCGGAAGCGGGCGGGGCAGGAGCGGGAGGGAGGCCTTAAGCCGCCGCAGAAGCGGACGGACCCGCACTGGAATTTCGTCTTGTTGGTTTGACAACCGTAGTCGCACTGGTTTTGTCCTTCTTAGCGTAGGAGATGCGGGTGTGCATCATGTTTTTGAGCGTGACGGACATGGCCTCTGCCGCGGTGCGAATTTCGTTCATGGTGAGGTTGCTCTCGTCGAGCTGGCCGGTGTTGATCTTGTGCGCGATGATTTCGTTGACGAGGTCCTCGATGCGCTGCGCGGTCGGCTTTTCCAGCGAGCGCGAGGCCGCCTCGACCGCGTCGGCGATGCCGAGCAGGCCGATCTCCCTGGTCTGCGGCTTCGGGCCGGGATAACGGAAGGAATTTTCGGAGACCTCGGGCACGTCCTCCTCGCGCATGTTCATGATCTTGCCGCCTTCGCGGGCATCCTGTGCCTGCTGGAGCGCGCGCTGGTAAAAAAAGCTGACGACGGAGTCGCCGTGATGCTGCTGGATGCCCTCGATGACCTGCTTTTTCAGCCCGTACTTGAGCGCGAGGTCAATGCCTTCCTTGACGTGGGCGATGATGATGAGGGCGCTCATGGTCGGGGTGAGATTCTCGTGCGGATTGGCGCCGGGCGGGATGTTTTCCGTGAAGTATTCGGGTTTGATCATCTTGCCGATGTCGTGGAAGTAGGCCATGACGCGGCAGGCGGTGGCGTCGATGCCGATGGCCTTCGCGCCCGCCTCGGCGAGGTTGGCGACGAGGAGGCTGTGATGGTAGGTGCCGGGTGCTTCCATGGTCATCTGCTGGAGGAGCGGATGGTTCAGGTCGGCCAGCTCGAGCCAGGAGATCGTGGTGGTGATCTGGAAGGCGCCCTCGACGAGGGGCAGGATGGCGCTGACGACCATCGCGGTGATGATGGCCGCGCCGATGGCGAAAAGCGCCTCGACGCCGAGGTGATCCATGCTGCGTCCGTGCACGAAACCGAGGATGATGGCGCACAGCAGGTTCAGGCACCCGACGGCGCAACCGGCCTTGAGCAGGTCGGCGCGCTTGCGCACGTTTTGGGTGAAGTAGACCGCAGTGAATCCGGAAAGCAGGCTGACGAGGAGGAAGATGAAGCTGCGGTCGATGAGCAGCGAAGCAAGCATGCTGACCTGCACCACGGCAAAGAGCCCGGCGCGGGTGCCCAGGAGAAGAGTGATGAGGAACGGCGCAAAGGTACAGGGGGCGAGGAAATAAAAGAGGCCCATGTTGGCCGCGTCGGTGGGGGTGAACCATCCCCACTCGACGCCCTTGAGGTAGATGCCCTTGACGATGACGAGATTGAACCAGATGGCGCCGAGGATAAGCAGCAGCCGCGAGTTGGAGCGCCACATGCCGGAGGCATCGAGCTCGAGGAGCATCAGGCCGCTCATGAAGACGATGAAGGCGAGAATCTGGTCCTCGAGCAGTTTTGCGCCTGGCGTGCCCGGCTGCCCCCAGACGACGCCGACGTGCAGCACGGCGATGAAGAAGCCGAGGATCAGCAGGCGTAGTTTCCAGCTGCAGTCGGCGCGGGTCTGGAGGTTGTCGTCGGAATGGCTGAGACGCGTTTTATCGCACGCCAGGCCCTTGCGGACGAGGCGGCGGCGTTCGAACCAATCGAGGATCATAGGCCGTTATTATAGCGTAAGACTGGTGGTTTTTTCACCACGATGTGCCTTGTAGGCCCGGATAATCTTCTGAACTAGTTCATGGCGAATGACATCCACTTCATCAAACTTGGTAAAAAAGATGCCTTCCGTGCCGTGCAAAGCCTGCATGGCCTCGATCAGGCCTGATTTGCGGTTGTGGGGAAGGTCGATCTGGGAGGGGTCGCCAGTGACGACGCATTTCGAGTCCTGGCCGAGCCGGGTGAGGAACATGAACATCTGCTCGGTGGTGGTGTTCTGCGCTTCGTCGAGGATGATGAAACTGCGGCTGAGGGTGCGTCCGCGCATGTAGGCGAGCGGGGCGATCTCGATGATGCCCTTGTCCATGTAGCGCTGGATTTCCTCGTTCTCGAGCATGTCGTTGAGGGCGTCGTAGAGCGGGCGCAGATAGGGGAAGATTTTTTCCTGGAGATCGCCGGGCAGAAAGCCGAGGGCCTCGCCGGCTTCGACCGCAGGACGGGTCAGGACGATGCGGTTGACTTCCTCGTTCTTGAGCGCGGCCACGGCCATGGCCATGGCGAGGAAGGTCTTGCCGGTGCCCGCCGGTCCGACGCCGAAGATGAGGTCGTTGGTCTTGACCGCCTCGACATATTTTTTTTGCTGCAGCGACTTGGGGATGATCGGCGGTTTCTTGGCCGAGATTTGCAGCCGCGCGGCGTGGAGGTCGGGCAGCTTGACGTCGCCGTTCTTCATGACGGAATCCATCGCGAAATTGAATTCGGTCTTGCGGATGTGGAGCCCTTTTTCGCGCGCGAGGTGGAGTTGCTGGAAGACGTCGCGTGCCCTGGCGATGGCGTCGGGCGCACCGTCAACCTTGATCCAGCCTTCGCGGGTGGTGATCTTGACGGCGAAGCGTTCTTCCAGCTTGCGCAGGTTTTGCGGGTCGTTGACGTAGAGCGCCTGCGCCGCGCGGGCGTTCTCGAAGTTAAGGGTTTCGCTGGTGGCCGCCGGTTCAGTCAGGGTATTGGTGGGCATGGGTAAAGGGGAAATTATGACGGGATGACGGAATTCCGTCGAAAATTA
>Ga0302319_10020673_pt1 | contig 11880 bp, 11 predicted proteins | sample Bog_T0_2_FD_203319 | JGI IMG/M metagenome (GOLD analysis project Ga0302319, IMG submission 203319) | Peat permafrost microbial communities from Stordalen Mire near Abisko, Sweden - Bog_T0_2 | ecosystem: Environmental > Terrestrial > Soil > Wetlands > Peat | place: Sweden: Abisko, Stordalen Mire...
CCGTTTGTCGTGCGAGCTCCGTGGCGCGTCCCCAGTCGGCGAGTTCACCAATGCCGCTCGTGGGGCCCTCGAACAGCATCCGTGCGGGCAGCGGCGTCGGAGTCTTGCGGCCGAATCGCACCACGGGGAGCACCTTGATGTGGGCCGGAATCTTCAGTTCGCGCAGGTCCTCGACGTCCGTCTGAAAATAGTCGGGCTTGAGCACGCGGCAGATTTCGTCCACTTTCATCTGCAGCGGATGCTGCGCCACCGCGATGCGCAGCATCCCCGGGGGTGCCAGAGCAGCCAGCTGCGCCGCCTGCCCGGGCGTCACCTGGCGCGGACTCGGTGCAAACACGAAGCCAATGGCGTCGACTCGGGCGTCGGCCGCGGCGCTCACGGCGTCGGCACCTGTGATGCCGCAGATCTTGATCCACATCGCGGCGAGTGTAGCCATTTAGCCCGGGCGTGTCCGCGTTGCGCCGAGAATATCGTGGAGCAGGGCACCCGGGTCGCTTTCGGCCATGAGCGCCGTGCCGATGAGCGCCAACCGGTATCCGAGGTCCTGCATGGCCCGCGCATCCGCCGCCGTCGCGACGCCACTTTCGGCCACCGCCGGCCAACCGTGCGGCAGGTGTGGTGCGAGCGCGCCGAAACGCGTAGGAACCACCTGCAACGTTTGCAGATCGCGGCAGTTGACGCCGACCAGAATCGCCGCGGCGGCGAACCGGCGCTGGTCGAGGAGGTCCACTGCGGCGTCGAGATCCGCTTCGTCGAACGCCTCGAGGAGCACGAACAGACCGTGCGCGGCGCTGCAGTCGAGCAACTCGAGGCTCTGCGACCGCGACAACATCCGCAGGATAATCAATACCCCGCCCGCTCCCGCCGCGCGTGCTTCGATTACCTGATAGGGATCGACCAGAAAATCCTTGCGCATCGCCGGCACGCCGAACGGCGCGAGAACCCGCGATGCTTCACGCAAATGATCGAGTGAACCGTCGAAGCGCGTCGGCTCGGTGAGCACCGAGACGGCCGCGGCGCCACTGCGGGCATAGGCGGCAGCCCGCAGCGGCCACGGATCGCGTGCTCCCGCCAGCGCTCCCGCCGCCGGCGAGCGCAGCTTGATCTCGGCGATGACGTCGAAGCCGCCGTTCGACAGCCGCAGGGGCGGTGCAGCCGGCGTTTCACGTGCGCGCGATTCGAGCGCCTGAGTCGGCTCGAGGCGTTTGGCGCAGGCGACCCGCTCGGCGCTGCCCCGGGCCATTTCGTCGAGAAATCCGCTCATGCACCGGCCTCCGCGCTCATGCACCGGCCTCCGCGCTCATGCACCGGCCTGCGCGCTCATGCGCCCGCCCCCGCGCTCAAATCGGCCTCCGCGGCGGCAAAATCGCGCAGCCGCTCGAACCACACTTGCGCCCGGCCGCTGGCCACTGCCGCCCGCGCCAGCGACACACCGGCGCCGATCGACTCGGCACGCCCGGCAACGTGCAACGCAAGCCCGGCCTGCAGCGCCAGGGCCGACAGATGCGGACCGCGATCGCTGCCGGAGAAAACGGCGCACAGCGCCGCGAAATTCGCCTCGGGATCTCCGCCGGCAAGATCGCGCGCGTCACAGCGCTCCACGCCGATGTCCGCGGGATCGAACCGCAGCCGTCGCACTGCGCCGCGGTTCACGTCGAAGGCGAGGAACGGACCGATCGGCGTCGCCTCGTCCCACCCGCCGGCGCCGTGGATCACCCAGGCATGTTCGATCTCCATGCCCGCGAGCGAGTCGGCCATGAGTTCGGCGGCCGCAGGGTCGTAGGCGCCGATGAGGTAGAAGCCGGGCGCGGCGGGGTTGGTCAGGGGACCCAGGAGATTGAGGAGCGTGCGTACGCCGAGCGCCGCGCGCACCGGCGCGAGCACCTTCATAGCCGGATGATAATAAGGCGCGAACAGGAAGGTGAAGCCGGTTGCGGCGAAACACCGCGCCGCCCCAGCCTCGTCGAGCGGCAGCGCGAACCCGAGCCGCTCGATCAAATCGGCGCTGCCGCTGCGGCTCGAGATGGAGCGGTTGCCGTGTTTGATCACCGGCAGGCCGCATGCCGCCGCAAGCAGCGCGGCGCCGGTCGACAAATTGAGGCTGCCCGACGAGTCGCCGCCCGTGCCGACGATGTCGATGGCGCCCAAGGCGCCCGCGAGCAGCGGTTTGCGCGCCAACGCGCGCATGGCACCGGCGAAACCGCGGACCTCCGGCGCGGTCACGCCTTTGGCACGCAGGGCCGTCAGCAGGGCGCCAGCGAGGATCGGTGTGGTATCCGGATCGGTGAGGCACTCGAGCAACGAGGCCGCGGCACTCTCCGACAGATCTCGGCGATCCAGAAGCTGTTCGAGCACAGCGCGCGGGCCTTGCATCATGGGTTTGAAAACTTCAGGAAATTGGCCATCAACAGCGGTCCGTGCGGAGTGAGCACGCTTTCGGGATGGAATTGCACCCCCGCCACCGGCAGGTGCGTGTGGCGCACGGCCATGATTTCGCCTTCCGCCGTGCGCGCGGTGACCTCGAGGGCCGGCGGCATGCTGGCGGGCTCCGCAATCAGCGAATGGTAACGGCCCGCCGGAAATTCCTGTGGCAACCCGGCGAACAGCCCCTGCCCGTCATGAAGCACCGGCGAAACCTTCCCGTGCATCAGCCGCCCGGCGCGCACCACCCGGCCGCCGAAGACCTCGACCAGGGATTGATGCCCGAGACAGACGCCGAGGATCGGAATGCGCCCGGCGAACGCCTCGATCATGCGCATCGACACGCCGGCCTGGCGCGGCGTCCCCGGTCCCGGCGAAATCACTAGGTGCGTGTGGCCCAAGCCGAGCGCGGTCTCGACGCCGATCGCATCATTGCGGAAGACGTCGACCTCGGCGCCGAGCACGAGGAACGCCTGCACCAGGTTGTAGGTGAACGAATCGTAGTTGTCGATCAGCAACAGTCGCGCGGGACTCGCGTTCACAGGCCCTCCGCGGCAATCGCCAGGGCGCGGCGCATGACCGCGCTCTTGGCGAGGATCTCCTCGTGCTCGGCAGCGGGTGAACTATCTGCGACGATCCCGCCGCCGGCTTGGTAACTGTACGTGTCGCCGCGAAACACCAAAGTGCGGATCGTGATCGCCTGATCCATGTCACCCTTGCGGCCGAAATAGCCGACCGTGCCGCCATACAGCTGCCGGCCGACCGGTTCGAGCTCATCGATGATCTGCATCGCGCGCACTTTCGGCGCGCCCACCAGCGTACCCGCCGGAAAGGTCGCCGCAAACAGGTCGAAGGCATCCTGGCCCGGGGAGAGCGTACCGGTCACGCCGCTCACCATGTGCATGATGTGGCTGTAGCGCTCGATCACGCGGAACGGTTCGACCACCACCGATCCAGCCGTCGCGACGCGCCCGAGGTCGTTGCGCGCGAGATCGACCAACATCACGTGTTCGGCGTTTTCCTTCGGATCCGCACACAACTCGGCCTCGAGCGCGGCATCGGCCGCGGCGTCCGCGCCGCGCGGTCGCGAACCGGCGATCGGTCGCAGCTGTGCGGTCCGGGCATGCAGCTTGACTAGCGCCTCCGGCGAGGACCCGACCACCGTGATGTCGCCGAGCTCGCAGAAGTACATGTAGGGCGAGGGATTCAGCAGGCGCAGCGCGCGGTATACCTCGAAGGGCGAGAGGGTGTGCCGCCCCTCGAAGCGCGACGAAAGCACCAGTTGGTATACGTCTCCCGCACCGATGTATTCCTGGGCGCGGCGCACGCCGGCCGCGTGCGCCGCCTCGCCGAGCGAGGCGACGGCCGGAGAAAATCGTCCGGGGGCGAGTACCAGCGGCACCGCGCCGCGCAGTGCCTGGATCACCTCGCGGCGCAGGGCGAGGCGCTCGCTCTCGCTGCCATCGTGCAGCAGCGCGACGCCGCGCGTGAGGTGGTCGAACACGAGCAGCGAGCGGGGCGCAACGTAGTGCGCGTGCGGCGCATTCGTGGATTCGAGACTTCGCCCCGGCAGATGTTCGAAGTACCGGACCGCATCGTAGGAGGTGAAACCGACCAGGCCGCCAAGCAGGGGGACGCCGGGCAATTCCGGCAGCGGCTGGGGTGCCTCGGCGAGCGCGGTCCGCAGCACATCGAGAAATTCGCGCCTGGATCGCGGCCGCGGGCCGCTGCGCCCACCCACGGTGTAGCCCGACGCGTCGAATCGCGCCTCCAGGCATTCACCGAAGCCGATGAAGGAATAGCGGGCCAGCCGCTCGCCGCCCTCGACGCTCTCGAGAAGGAAGCGCGGCCGGAACGGTGCGAGCTTCAAATAGGCTGAAACCGGCGTATCCAGATCCGCTGCAATATCGAACGGTGCCTTCATCTTTCCACTACGCTGCAAATTTCACGGACAACAAAAAACCCATCCCGGCGGTCGCGCGGTGATGGGTTCTTTAGGGCAAGGACGAAATGAATCTAGCCTAGGCCAACCGGCATCCCGCTAAGTCGGAGGCTTCGCCACGAGGGACGCGCTGGTGGATGGCAGATGAAAGCTTCCATGCGCAAAGTATCGCCGTGCCCGTATGCAGCGTCAAGCCCGAAGGCGCGGTGCGCCCGGGAAACGCCGTGCGCCCGGGACCGGTCTGCGACCCGGTTCGGCCCCCGTTCCCGGCGAGCAACTCCTACGTTCGCTGCGCCTGCAGCTCCGCTTCCAGGATCTTCTGGTATTTGCGCGTGAGTTCGACGAAACGCGGCGTGAGGCCCGCATCTTCGTAGACGGGGTCGCCATGATCATCGCGGGAGATCACCTTGGGTCCCGCCTCGTACGGCATGGCCGCGGCCACTGCATCGAGGCTCACGTGCAGCAGATCCGTGATCATGTCCTCGAGCGGGCGCCCGGGAAAGAGCTCCGCGAGCGCCTGCAGGCGCGACGCATCGTCGATGGGCAGACGCACGGCATATTGCCGGGCGGCATGCAAGGGGGCCGACTGTTTCTTCCAAAGATCGAGCAACGACTTGAATTTCACTGCGACTCCGCCAATACCGTTACGGGAAAGCGCATTCTATCGGGTGATGGCAATGATGAGTGAACCGACCGGTTTGAGCGCTGGGTTAGGAGCCTAGGCGAGCGTGTCCTCGCGAGCCGCACCGGTTGCCTTGGCGCCGGCCGAGGGGGCGCTGCAGCGCGGTTTCTTCGGCGTCTTCGCCTACAGCCGGCGCGCGCTCGAGCTCGTGTGGACCACGGACAAGGCGCTCAGCGTCGCATTGATGGCCCTCACCCTGGTCGGCGGGGTTCTTCCGGCGGGCGTCGCCTACGTGGGCGCGTTGATCGTCGATGCCGTCGTGCAAGCCGCGGATCTGCACCGGCGCAGCGGGGCGATGGCGCTCACGCCGGTCCTGACCTTCGTCTCGCTCGAGGCCGTGCTGGTCGCAGGCACCGCCATGGCGCAGCGAGGCATCTCGCTCGCGCAGTCGCTGCTCCGGGCCCAGCTCGGCCAGCGCGTGAACGTCATGATCCTCGACAAGGCACTGACGCTCGACTTGACGCACTTCGAGGACTCGGAGTTCTACGACAAGCTGACGCGTGCCCGCCGGGAGGCGTCGAGCCGGCCGCTCAGCCTCGTGATGCGCACGTTTGGGCTGCTGCAGAACCTGATCTCGCTGGTGTCCTTCGGCGGCCTGCTGGTGAAGTTCTCTCCCTGGGCGGTTGCACTGCTCGTGCTCGCCGGGCTGCCCGCCTTTCTCGCCGAGGCGAAATTCTCGGGCGAGGCGTTTCGTCTGTTCCGCTGGCGCGCGCCGGAAGCACGCATGCAGATGTATCTCGAGTCGGTGCTGGCACGCGAGGACCATGCCAAGGAGGTGAAGCTCTTCCAGCTCGGGCCGCGGCTGCTGGCGCGCTACCGCGACATCTTTTCCCGCCTGTACCGCGAGGACCGCGACCTCACACTGCGGCGGGACGCCTGGGGCCTGGGATTGGGACTGCTCGGCACGGTGGCACTGTATGGCGGTTACGGGTGGATCGCCATCGAAACCGTCGCGGGGATGATGACCCTCGGCCAGATGACCATGTATTTGATGCTGTTTCGTCAGGGACAGTCCGCGGTGAGCGCAGCCCTCTCCGCGGTGGGCGGGATGTACGAGGATAATCTGTACCTCTCCAACCTGTTCGAATTCCTCGAGCAGCCGGTGGGACATGCGAGCGGCAGCACCCACGCCGGCACCATGCCGGGCGACGGCATCCGCTTCGAGAACGTCGACTTCATTTACCCGGGCGCCACGGCGCCCGCGCTGTCGGGAATCACCCTGCACGTGAAGCCGGGCCAGTCGCTTGCGCTCGTGGGACAGAATGGCTCCGGAAAGACCACCTTGATCAAGCTGCTGACGCGCCTCTATCAGCCGACGCGGGGCCGCATCCTGCTCGACGGCTTGGATCTTCGCGAGTGGGACGAGACCACGCTGCGTCAGCGCATCGGCGTGATCTTCCAGGATTTCGCGCGCTACCAGATGCTGGTGGGCCAGAACATCGGGGCGGGCGACGTGCGCGCCTTCGACGACGAAGAGCGCTGGCGCAGCGCCGCCGCGCAGGGACTCGCCGCCGATTTCGTGGAACAGCTCCCCTCCGGCTACCAGACACAGCTCGGCAAGTGGTTCAAGGACGGCAGGGAGCTGTCCGGCGGACAATGGCAGAAGATCGCACTGTCCCGGGCGTTCATGCGCAACGAGGCCGACATCCTCGTGCTGGACGAACCCACCGCCGCCATCGACGCCGGCGCGGAGGCCGAGGTGTTCGAGCACTTCCGCGAGCTGACGCGCAACCGCATCGCAATCGTGATCTCGCACCGCTTTTCGACGGTGCGCATGACCGATCAGATCCTGGTTCTCGACGACGGGCGCATCGTCGAACGCGGCAGCCACGAAGCGCTGATGGCCGCCGACGGTCGATATGCGAAACTGTTCTCGCTGCAAGCACGCGGCTATCGCTGAGGAGCACCAATGCCGTCCTTCGACGTCGTATCGGAAATCGACACACACGAGCTCACCAACGCGGTCGACCAGGCAATCCGGGAACTCGCGCAGCGCTTCGACTTCAAGGGCACCGATGCCGCATTCGAACTCGAGGACACGACGGTCACCATGGTCGCACCGGCGGATTTCCAACTGAAGCAGATGTTGGAGATCCTCAAGCTGCGTGTCGCCAAGCGCGGGATCGATGTCGCGTGTCTCGAGGTGAAGGATCCCGAGGTAAACCTGGCGCGTGCGAAGCAACAGGTGATCCTGCGGCACGGGATCGATGCCGAAACGGGTCGCAAGGTGTCGCGCCTCATCAAGGACTCGAAACTCAAGGTCCAGGCGCAGATCCAGGGTGAGAAGGTGCGGGTGATCGGCAAGAAGCGCGACGATCTGCAGGAGGCGATCGCCTTTCTGCGCCGGGCCGATCTCGGCCTGCCCCTGCAGTTCAACAACTTTCGGGACTGAAGGCAACGGGTCCACCCGGGGACCGCTCAGCGGGCGGGCTCGAGTCCCTTCGAATAGATCACGGTGCCGTCGAGCTTGACGATGATGGCGTCGATGTCGTCGATGCGGTTGTAGATCTCCATCGCCTTCTCGGGCCCCAGCACGAACGCGGTCTTCGAAAGTCCGTCGGTGCGCGTCGCGTACGGGCCGATGACCGTCGCGCTGCGCACCTTGCTCGCCGAATGCCCGGTACGCGGATCGATGATGTGATGGTAGCGCACGCCGCCCTCGTCGAAGAACCGCTCGTAGTCGCCGGACGTGGAGATCGCCGCATCCACCAGCGGGACGCTCGTGATGACGGCGCCGGGGCCCTTGGAGGGATCGCGGATGCCCACCATCCAGGGTTTGCCGAATCGATCACCGACGATGCGGCTGTCGCCGCCGGCCCCGACGTAGGCGCGGGTGAAACCGCGCGCTTTCAGGATCTCGATACCACGGTCAACTGCGTAACCCTTGGCGATTCCACCGAGATCGATGCGCACCCCCTTCTGGGTGAAACGCACCGTCTGATTGCCGCGATCGAGCAGCACGTGCCGGTAATTCACGGCAGGCAGCGCCTTGCTGATCGCCGCTTCATCGGGATGCACGTGCTTGCGAAAGTCGTAGAGGTAGCCCACGCTGGCATAGGTGATGTCGAACGCGCCCTCGGTGATCTCGGAATATTCAATTGCCGTGGTGAGCAGCCCGAACAGTTCCTTGCTGATGCGCATCCGACCGTCCGCTGCGCGGGCGTTCACCCGGGAGATCTCGCTCGTCGGCTTGTAGGTGCTCATGGTCTCGTCGATGTGGCGCATCTCGTCGAGCACGGCATCGATGGCCTCGTCCGCCTTCTGCCGATCCTCGGCCCATAGTTCCACGGTGATGCGCGTGCCCATGATGCCGTCGGTGATCCGGGATACCCACTCGGCGTGCGCCGGGACGGCGCAAATCAGCAGAAGACCCACGCGCAGGGCGACACGGATCGCGGCGGACCAGCCTCCCGGCGTTTGCATCCGCTCAAGCACGGCGAAAACGCCACTGAATGATCACCAAGGCACTACCGATCATGCCCCCGAGATGGGCAAAATGCGCCACGCCCGCCTGTGAACCGGTCACGCCGAGGACGAGTTCGAGGCCGGCATACAGGGTGGCGAAAAGCCAGGCGGGCATCGGGATTGGCGGAATCAGCGGGATCACCTTGCGCGTCGGAAACATGAAGGCATAGGCGAGCAGCAGCCCGAAGACCCCGCCGGAAGCACCCTCGGTCGGACTCGGCGGCGCACCGAACAATGCCGGCACGAATAGCTGCGTGAGGGCGGCCGTGAGGACGGAGGCAAAGTAGCATACGAGAAGCCGCCGCGGCCCGACGTAGCGTTCGATTTCGGCGCCGAACATCCACAGGCCGAGCATGTTGAACAGCAAGTGCTCGATGTGCCCGACGCTGTGGAGGAATGCATAGGTGATCAGCTGCCAGCCGTGAAAATACGCCACGCCATTGATTGGCTGCAGCGGCCAGAGCGCAAACTGCAGTTCCACCGCGCCGTTCGACATGCCCTGGACGATGTAAATGAGAACGTTGGCCGCGATCAGCGCTTTGACGGCGGTAAGCTTCATTCTCGTTGCGGGACCTTGACGGGCGGCGGCATTCGCGCATTCTAACCCGCCATGGAATCGGTATTTCTCGATTACGGAACGGTGTCGGGGGGCGATCTCGACCCCTCGTCGTTGATGACGCGCCTGGCCGATTTGCAGCTGCTCGAATTCACGGCGGATCGCGACGTCGCCGACCGCATCCGCCATGCCGAAATCGTGCTGCTCAATTCCGTGCGCATCACGCGGGAATTGCTGGCGGCATCGCCACGCCTCGAGCTTCTTGGCCTCGCCGCCACCGGCACCGACAATATCGACCTCGTGGCGGCGCGCGAGCGCGGCATAGCCGTGTGCAACGTGCGCGGCTATTGCACGATGTCCGTCGCGCAGCACGTGTGGTCCATGATCCTGGGACTGACCCAGCGACTGGCGCGGTTCGCGGCGCACCAGATGAATCCGGTGCGAAAGGACCCGGTCCGGAAGGACCCGGTCCGGAAGGACCCGGTCCGGAAGGACCCGGTCCGGAAGGACCCGGACTGGTGGACGACGGCCTACCAGTCCCTTCCCGATCCGCCGATCCGCGAGCTGGCGGGCCGCGCCCTCGGCATCGTTGGGTGGGGGGAATTGGGCCGCGCCGTGGCACGCATCGGCGAGGCGTTCGGCATGCATGTTCTGATCGCCGACAGACCTGGTGCCGCGCCCCAGGCGGGACGCATCGACCTCGCCGAACTGCTGCGCACCGCAGACGTGGTGTCGCTGCACTGCCCGCTGACCGATACGACGCGCGGGATGATCGGTGCGGCTGAGCTCGGCTCGATGAAGTCGGATGCGCTGTTGATCAACACCGCGCGCGGCGCACTGGTCGACGGTCATGCGCTCGCCGCCGCGCTGCGCGCCGGAAAGCTCGGCGGCGCAGGCATCGACGTGTTGCCCGAGGAGCCGCCCGTGCACGGCGACCCGCTGCTCGACCCCGCCATACCCAATCTCGTGCTGACACCGCATATCGCCTGGGCCGCCCGAGAGGCCCGGCAGCGATGCCTCGACGAACTGGCTCTCAACGTCGAGGATTTCTTCCGTGGCGGCAGCCGCGGCCGGGTCGTCTGAAAGATGCGCGGCCGGCCAACTGAGACCGGCCAGGCGCGGCCGGCGATGCGTGAGCGGCGTGGCAAGGCCACCGGCGCCCGGGAGAACTGCGGGAGCGCAAAAAACCTGCTCCGGCTCGCGGGGCGAAGCTGGCTCGGCGACCGCCCCGCAGGGGATGTCGCTGGCGCAATTCGATGCGGTGCAGCGAAGCACTTCTCAGGCTTTGAGCGACCCCCCGATTTCAGGGGGCCTACCTGCTTCAATATCCGCCCGCCGCAAAATGCCCGTCAAACGCTGAATCAGACGTATTCATCGACAAATTCGTTGCGAAACCCGCGCGCTCGTGTGCATCCCGAAGCCGTCGAGATACGGCCGCAAGCCGTTGCCCGAGAACCAATCGATGATCCCGTCGACACCGGCTAGTAGGCGCCCCGGCGATCAGCCCTTGCTTTCTTTCTTCGCTTTCTTGGCGGCGCGCTTCTCCTCCAAAGTCTTGGTCGGCTTCTTCTTGCCCTCTTTCTTTCGATCCATGCTCTTGGCCATGACTCACTCCTCTCGGTGGAAAAATCTTTTGGTTCCGGTGGCCCTCAGCGGCGCGTGAGCAGCTTTCGCGGCGGCTTCGGCGCCTTCGCGGTGACGCGGCTGATGCGCAGTTCCCTTCCGACGACGCGAACCTTTTGCAACTCCTTAAATATCGGCTTCGGCATGCCTTCTGGCAAGTCGACATAGCTATGATCCTCGCGAATGTCGACCCGTCCGATGAACGTTCCCTCGAGGCCCGCCTCATTTGCGATGGCACCGACGATGTTGCCGGGTTTGATTCCGTGCTGGGCGCCAACCTCGATGCGAAAGGTTTCCATCTCTGCAGCGCTTGCACGGCCACGAACTGGCTCCTCGCGCGGCGTGGCGCGCACCCGCGCGCGAGTCCGCGCGGGTGCCGGCGTTGGCATGGAAACGGGCGCGCGCGTCAACGCGGGCGCGAGCGCGGCACTGGACGCGGGGTTGGGCGGTGACGCATCTGCGTGCGCCGGCCGCGCGTCGGGGAGCCGCGCGTCGGGGAGCCGCGTGACCGTGGCCGCCGGTCGCGGCGCGGGCATGTCCGCAGACCGCGTCTCGATGGGCTCCGCTGCTGCGGGCCGAGGTGGGATAGGCCGCATCTCGGCAGGCCGTCGCCTGGCAGCGGGCGGCGCGACGCGAGTTTGCGGCGCGCCCGCGTCGCCCGCGTCGCCCGCTTCGACTTTCGCGCCTGTCGCCCCGGTCGCCCCGGTCGCGCTCGTCGCCGCCGTCGCGGCCTCGGGCTTCGCCCCGAGAAGCAGAGGGGTGTTGCCTTGCGACATGCTGGCAAGCGCAGCGGCGATGTCGAGGAGGGCGACGCCCGTCTCGCGCTCGAGTTCCTCGAGGACCGGGCGAAACACCTCGCTCCCGTTCTGCGCAAGCGCTTCGGTCACGCGCTGTTTGAACCGGGCAATACGCCGCGCATTGACGGCATCGGCGCTCGGCAGGTTCATCGCCTCGATGGACTGACGCGTGGCGCGTTCGATTGCCCGGAGCATGTTCCGTTCCCGAGGCGCCACGAACAGGATCGCTTCACCCGTGCGCCCGGCACGGCCAGTGCGCCCGATCCGATGGACGTAGGACTCCGTGTCGTAGGGCACGTCATAGTTGATCACATGACTGATGCGCTCCACATCGAGCCCCCGCGCTGCAACGTCGGTCGCTACCAGGATGTCGATCTGTCCGGACTTCAAGCGC
>Ga0302319_10020674_pt1 | contig 11879 bp, 12 predicted proteins | sample Bog_T0_2_FD_203319 | JGI IMG/M metagenome (GOLD analysis project Ga0302319, IMG submission 203319) | Peat permafrost microbial communities from Stordalen Mire near Abisko, Sweden - Bog_T0_2 | ecosystem: Environmental > Terrestrial > Soil > Wetlands > Peat | place: Sweden: Abisko, Stordalen Mire...
GTTACGACCCGGCCGACATGATTCCGCGCCGCATGTTCCTGCTCGCCTCGCGCATCGGTGGCCAGGTGCTCGGCGCTTTCGCGGGCGACACGCTGGTGGGCTTTGCCATGGCGTTGCCCGGCTACCGCAACGGCCGCGCCTATCTGCACTCGCACATGGTGGGCGTGCTGCCGCAGTACCGCAACCTCGGCATCGCCCGCGCGCTCAAGCTCGCGCAGCGCGACGACGCCCTGGCGCGTGGCATCGAGCTGATGGAGTGGACCTTCGACCCGCTGGAGATCAAGAACGCCCACCTGAACATCGCACGTCTTGGCGTGATCGTGCGCCGCTACCAGCGCGACTTCTACGGGCCCTCGAGTTCGCCGCTGCAGGGCGGCCTGCCCACCGACCGCGTCTACGCCGAGTGGTGGCTGCGCTCGCAGCGCGTGGAGCAAATCCTGCGTGGCGAAACCCCGCACTTCCAACTCGTCGATCAGGTCAGCGTACCGGCGGAGATCTACCAGTGGAAGGCCGACCCCCAGCACCGCGATGCAGCGCGCGGCGTGCAAGCGCGCAACGCGCTTGCCCTGGAAACGGCCTTCGTTGCGGGACTCTCCGTTCTTGGCTACCAACGCAACGAACATGGCGACGGGCACTTTCAGTTGGGCGTCTGGAACGAAGGCCGCAGCGATTAGTTTTTCTCTACGCTCTATCCTCTACGCTCTACACTCTAGTCTTATGAAGATTGAAGCCATCCACCTGCGCGAGATCAACCTGCCGCTCGCCCACCCGTTCGAAACCAGTTTCGGCGTCACCACCGGCCGCCGCATTCTGCTGGTTGAGATCGTCAGCGAGGGCCTCAGCGGCTGGGGCGAGTGCGTCGCCGGCGAGCATCCTTACTTTTCCGAAGAGACGGTGGACACCGCCTGGCTCATCACGGAGACGGAGCTCGCGCCGCGCCTGCTTGGCGAACAGGTCGCAGCAGGCGGGGACTGCCCCGCGCTCTTCGCGCAGGTACGTGGCCATCGCATGGCTAAGGCCGCGCTGGAAAATGCGGTGTGGGACCTCGACGCGCAGCGGCAGGGAATCTCTCTCTCGAAGTTGCTTGGCGGCACGCGCGAGATCATCCCCTGCGGAGTCTCCATCGGCATCCAGTCCTCGCCCAACAAGCTGCTGGATGTGATTGCGAAGGAACTCGAAGCCGGCTATCAGCGCATCAAGTTGAAGTGCAAGCCTGGCTGGGACACGGAGATATTCTCCCGCGTCCGCGCACGCTGGCCAGAGATTCTGCTCAGTTGCGATGCTAACTCCGCCTACTCTCTCGATGACGCCGACCGCATCGCAACCTGGGACGAGTTCAAGCTGCTGATGATCGAGCAGCCGCTGTGGTACGACGACTTCTTCTTCCACGCCGAGCTGCAGCGCCGCATCCACACCGACATCTGCCTGGATGAGTGCATTCGCAACCGCCGCGATGCCCGCGCCGCACTGGAGCTGGGCAGCGGCCGCATCCTGAACATCAAGGTCGGCCGCGTCGGCGGATTCACTGAGGCCGTTGCCGTCCATGATGTCGCGCAGTCACTGGGCATCGCCGTGTGGTGCGGCGGTATGTTAGAGACCGGCATCGGCCGCTCGCACAATATCGCACTCTCCTCGCTGCCCAACTTCTCGCTCCCCGGCGATGTCTCCGCTTCCAAACGCTACTGGGAACAGGACATCATCGAGCCGGAGGTCACGGTCAGCCTGCAGGGCACCATCACCGTCCCGACGGCGCCGGGGCGCGGCTTCGCTGTGCAACTGGACCGGGTCGAGCGTCTCACGGTGAGGAGCAAAACGCTCACAGCGCTGACTTAACGTAGTGGAATCTTCTCCGCCAGCAAAATGCGGATGGCGTCCTGGTACGAAATCAGGCTCGGCAGGAGCTGGAACTCCGACGAACTCATCTCGGTATGGACAGGCACCGTCTTCACCATCAGCTCGCGAACGGTCAGGTTTTCGCTGAGATGTGAGTAGACCCACCGCCCGCCGCCCGCATCGGCCTGCTCAAACTCGAGGGTCCCACCGGGAAAGATGCGCCCCACCACGCCCCAGCCGAAGTTCACAGGACGGACGATGTGGGCCTCGGCGCGAGTCAGCCTTTGGCTGGAGGCATCGATCCACAAGCGCCCGGAGATGCCGGTCAGCAGGTCGGCGATCATTGTGGGCGGATGGAAATGGGGGTCAGAGTGAAAATCCAGAACAATCTGCCGGGACTGCGTTCCGCTCGGCTGCGGCTGGCCCGGCGCGTAGCTGTAGATCATCGCCGAAGGCATCAGCTGCACCAGTTCCAACGTGTACTGCCGGGACTCGTTATCGTGTTTATGGTGGCGCAGGAACTCTTCGGGTGACGCCAGGGCGGCCTGGAGGCGGACTCGTTCCGCGGCGTCTTCCTGGGCCGTGATCGGCCTTCCATCGCGTTCTATCAGGCGCGCCACGCCACCTTGTTTGCTCTCGATCGTCTCGCGAGTGGTATCTCCCCTGGCGTCGATCTTGCGCACGCGGTAACGCAGGGAGGTTCTTGCCTGCTGAACAATAGCCGTCTCGTTCTGTGCGGCCGCCTGCACCCAGGAGACCGGCGGCCGCTCCGACGACGCGTCGGAGACCACCGCTTGTTGGGCGCGGCCCAGGATACCCCCCAGCAGGCATCCGGCCAGCACGGGAGCAAGCCTCCATCGCCAGTCGCGCTGCCTCCGTTGCTGCTTCACAGCATCTCTAACAGTGCAATCGATCAAGCGCGGACAGCCTCCCCTCCACTTTAGACGAAGCTCGAGCCCCGCCGGTCGATTGTGTTCCCGCCACCATGTTGGGTATAGTCGGGCTGGCACCCGGATACGCGTTTCCAAGCTGTCCATCTGCCAGGAGCGGCCAGAATTTTATGAAGCCAGGTGAAAGTTCCACTGTGATTGGGCCCTTGACGAAGATCCATGGCGAGCTCTTCGGCACCGAAGACCTGTTGGTCGACGGAGAAGTCGAAGGGGTGATTCATCTTGAGGGTGCGACCCTTACCATCCGTCCCGAAGGCCGCGTCCGAGCCACAATTCTGGCCCAGGATGTTGTTGTGCTGGGCTACGTTGAGGGCGAGATACGCGCTGTAGGACTGGTTCACCTGCGTGGCAGCGCAGTGGTCCAGGGCGACGTTTACGCCGCCCGCCTCTCCATTGAAGACGGCGCAACGCTGCGCGGCAACGCCGATCCCTCCAAGGCCTCGGAGTCGCTGCCGGTTGGGCGTTATCAGCCTGCCCGGGAGCAAGGCGCGGCTCTTGAGCCCGCGGCGTCGCAGGCCTGAGCGGTACCAGAGCGGGGAGCATCGCGATGTTTGGCATCTTCAAGAAGGAGTCCGGCTCGGTCACGCCATCGGCGGAGGGATACGCGCGCCACTCCCGCGGCTGGAATGACGTCCGCACTCACCTGCAGAAGAGCGACTCACTGCGCGTGCTGGACTTCGGCTCCACTTCGCCGGCTAACATCAACTACCTCACCTCGCTCGGCCACAGCGTCTACATGGCCAACATCGTTCAGGACGCAACCCGTCCCGAATGGATGAAGGCGCCGACCACGGATGCTCCCGAAGGTGCCGCCGCCAGCTTTGATGTCGACCGCTTCATCGCCTCCAACCTGGACTTCTCCGGACGCGACTTTGACGTAATCCTGCTTTGGGACACGGCAAACTATCTGCCGCCGCAGATGGTGCCCGCGCTCTTCAACCGATTGCGCGAGGTGCTTCGACCCGAGGGAAGGCTGCTGGCCTTCTTTCACAGCCGCCGCAACGGATCGGACTCATCCTTCTCACGCTATCAACTGAGCGACAACGACGACCTCATGGTACTCGACAGCGGCAACTTCAGCGTTCGCGAGGTGTACCAGACCCGTCAGGTAGAGAAGTTTCTCGAAGGCTTTAGCAGCGTTCGCTTCTTTCTGGGCAAGGACAATGTGCGTGAGGTAATCGCTGTCCGTTAACTCTTGTTTACACGACGAAAAAGGGGGGCGAATTTCGCCCCCCTTTTGCATTTCCTACAAGCCAGTTACTTCTTGGCTGCGATCTCCTTGCGGCGCTCCGCCCAGCGGCGCTTCATCGCTTCCGCAATGCGCTTGCGCCCCTCTGGGCTGAGGTTCCGCTTGCGCTTCTTGGCCTTCGCCGGCTTGGCCGCGTTGACGCTTCCCTTGGGGCGGCCGCGCTTCGGCTTTGCCGTTCCACCCTCATCCAGTAGCAGAATGGCGGCCCGCGCCTGATGCAGTGAAGCAATCTTTGCGTCGATCTCGGCAAGAATTTTCGATACATCCATAATCTTTGTACCCTCCCCTTTGAAGCTTTTTCTGTTTAGTGAAGACGACTCAATAAGACAAAGAATATCTCAAAAATGGACCTAGCTCCGCGGAAAATGGAAAATAATGCAGAAAGCCACGCTGATTTTTTCTTCCCAGGCGAAGCAATTGCAGCCATTTGTAACCACTGCACAGCGACTTTGTACCCACAACGAAAGAGACCGCCAATGCTAGACTCGATGCGATGCGATCGATTCCTTTGCGGCCCTGGGCGCTGGCGGTTGTCTCTGCAATCGCCCAACTGATTCCATTTCCCATCGCAGGCCCTGTGCCTCTGTGGCGTCGGCTATTTTGTTGGTTCTGTCTGGCGCCGCTGCTGTACATGGTGCTGGGACGTGATCGTTCGGGTAAACTGCTTCGCCCGGCGCGGGCGGCACTGCTCGGATATCTATACGGGGTACTTTGGTATACGGGTAACTGCTACTGGATATACCAGACCATGCATATCTACGGGGGTCTCTCGGGGCCGGTCTCACTTGGAATACTTTTCCTGTTCGCACTTTACCTTGGTCTTTATCCCGCGCTCTTTGGCTGGACTCTGGGCCGCCTGCACCTGACCTACTCCACCAGGACGGTACTCTGCGCAGCGCCGTTGGTATGGGTGGCCCTGGAGTTAATACGGGCGCGAGTTACCGGCTTCCCCTGGGACCTTCTGGGTTACACGCAGGTGGATAACTCTGTGCTTACCCAACTGGCGCCCCTCGGCGGAGTTATGTCGCTCAGCTTCGTCATCGCAGCGGTGGGAACTGTCTTTGCCGCGGCCTTTCTTACACACAACCGGCGGGGTCGCTGGGTGCTCTTTGCATTGGCGGTGGTGCTTTCCCTCGCACTGCAAGCCGGAAGCCTGTATCATCCGCCGCCTGACCTGGCTACACGTACTGCCGTACTGTTACAGGAGAATCTCACTGTAGGTGCGGAAGGCCGGGAGCTGGAACCCTTCTCTGCCGAGGATAAGTACCGCCAGTTTGTACTTTGGAGTCTTCACCCGAGGTCTTCCGTTAACCTCTATGACTCCGCGCCCTACTTCACGCCGTTCTCCTCGGCGCGTGACCTGATTGTCTGGCCCGAGGCGCCTGCGGACTTTGCAACCTCGGACCCACAGTTCCGCACGGAACTAAGTGCCCTCGCGCAATCTGCGGGCACTCCCGTCATTGCCGGCAGCATCGGAGTGGACTTTGACCCCGGAGCGGAGCGTGGTTACCACGAGTTCGGCTCCGCTGCTGTCTTCGGTCGCGATGGCATTTATCTCGGACGCTACGACAAAATTCATCGCGTTCCCTGGGGCGAGTATGTCCCTTATAAGAAGTTGTTTTTCTTTGCCGGCAATCTTATCTCCGGTGTCGGTAACATGGAGGCCGGGACACACCACACTATCTTTCAGCTCGGCGGCCACGGTGTCGGCATCATTATCTGTTATGAGTCCATCTTTGGTGATGAGGTCCGCGAGTTTGTCAGGGACGGAGCGCAGGTCCTGGTCAATATCTCCGATGATGGCTGGTACGGCGACAGCGGGGCACCGTGGCAACATCTTGACATGGCACGGATGCGCGCGATCGAAAATCGTCGATGGGTCCTGCGCGACACCAATACCGGCGTGACCACCTCCATCGACCCTCACGGCCGCGGCGTATTTACCACGCCTCGCCACGTGCGCGCGGCTTTCGTTTTTCCCTTTGACTACCGCAGCGACACAACCTTTTACACTCGCCACGGCGACTGGTTCGCCTGGCTTTGCGCTATGGTCACGATGTGTCTGCTCATTCTCCCTCTTGTCACCCGAGGCCGCCCAAGACCACATTTAAAAACTAAGAACTGACAACGAACAACTTCAACCACGCTGACGATACACTGAACTCCTATGTTGTCTGACCTTGAATTTGCCTACTCCCCGGTCCGCGAGAAGGTGCGCGACCTGCGGGAGTATCTTTGACGCTCCCCGCCTGAAATCCGAACTCGCCACGATTGAGAAGAAGATCTCCGACCCTGCTATCTGGGCCGACGCTGCTAAGTCTCAGCCGCTGATGCGCGAGCGCAAGCGCCTGGAGACGCTGCTCGCTGACGACGCCGACATCGCCCGCCGCACCGGCGACATCGACACCTACTTCGACCTGCTCCGCGAGGGTGAGCTCTCAGTCGAACCCGACCTCAAGGGCGAGATCGAAGAGCTCTCTCGGCACATCGATACGCTGGAATCGCGCACCATGCTCTCCGAGGAGAATGACGGCCTCAACGCCATCGTCACTGTGCACCCCGGGGCCGGCGGCACGGAGAGCCAGGACTGGGCAGAGATGCTGATGCGCATGTACCTGCGCTGGGCCGAGCGACAGGGCTTCAAGACCGAGATCAACGAGATCCAGGACGGCGACGAGGCCGGCATCAAGTCCGCCACCTTCACTATCACCGGCGACTTCGCCTTCGGCCTGCTGCAGGGCGAGACCGGCGTGCACCGCCTCGTCCGCATCTCGCCGTTTGACTCCGCCAAGCGCCGCCACACCAGCTTCGCCAGCGTCTTCGTCTCGCCGGAGATCGACGACTCCATCGTCATCGACATCAAGCCCGAAGACCTGCGCATCGACACTTACCGCTCGGGCGGCAAGGGCGGCCAGCACGTCAACACCACGGACTCGGCCGTGCGCATCACGCATCTGCCCACCGGCCTCGTCACCGGCTGCCAGAACGAGCGCTCCCAGCATAAGAACAAGGACCGCGCCATGAAGATGATGCGCTCTAAACTTTACGAATACGAACTGGACAAGAAGAAGGCGACCGCGCGCAAGCTGGAGGATTCCAAGCTGGAGATCAACTTCGGCTCGCAGATACGCAGCTATGTCTTGCAGCCGTATCGCATGGCCAAGGACCTTCGCACCCGCGTCGAAGTAGGCGATGTCGATAAGGTTCTCGACGGCGACCTCGACCCGTTCATACGCGGCTATCTTAGAATGCGCCGCGAAGGCGGCATCCCCGCGCCCATCGCCGACGACCAGGACTAATCGCCCTTTCCCTCCAGCCAGCGGTGCAGCCAGCTGATGTGCAGGTCCAGGCGCAGCGCGGTGTAGCTCAGCATCTCGTGCATCATGCGCTGCGCCGCGTCCAGCTCGTCGATGTGCCCCAGCGGCGCACGCGGCGAGGTGAAGACCTGCAAACCTGCGCGGCGGCACAACAGCGCGATACGGAACAGGTGCGTGCCGTCGCTGACCACCACGATGCGCTGGAAGTGCTCGCGCGCGGCGATCTCCGCCAGCCGCGCCACCTGCTGCTGCGTGTCAAAGGACTGCGTCTCGGCGATGATGCGGTCGTAGGGCACGCCATTGGCCAGCAGGTAGTCGCGGCCGACGCCGCCCTCGGTCTTGCCGGAGTCCTTGTCCGAGCCGCCGCCCAGCGTCACAATCACGGGCGCGATGCCGCGGTTGTACAGCGCCACGGCCTTGTCCAGCCGCGCATGCAGCACCGGCGAGGGCCGCCCGGCGTACTCCGCGGCTCCGAACACCGCGATAGCGTCAGCAGGTTGCGCGTTGTCCACCGTGGCAGTGACCTTGATCTCGTGATGTACCCACACGAACCAGCCCACCGCCGCGCAGACACACAGCAGAGCGAGCCAGCGTATCCAGGGAACGCCGTTCCGCCTCGTCTTCGCTTTGTTCGCAGCAGCGCTCATGGTGTTTCAAGACCAACTCTAAGTATGCGACTAGGGGTTGTGCAGAATCCAGCGTGCGCTGTCCTAGCGCTGCAGCGCCAGCGCGATCTCATGCGTGGGCACGGCACCCTCGCGCAGAATCATCCACGAGTTTCCGCCGCCGCTCAGGTCCACGATGGTCGTCGCTACCGAGCGCGCCGTCGGCCCGCCGTCCACGATCAGCGGAATCTTCTCGCCGAACTGCTCGCGCACGCAGCCCGCGTAGGTACACTCCGGCAGACCGCGTAGGTTGGCCGAGGTCGCGGTGATCGGCAGCCCGAGCTCGCTCACCACGGCGCGGCAGATGGCCGCCTCCGGCACGCGCAGCGCCACGTTGCCGGTGTTGGCCGTCACGCGCAGAGGCAGCTTGCTGCCGGCCTTTACCACGATGGTCAGCGGCCCCGGCCAGAAGCGCTCGGCCAGGCGGTCGAAGGCGCTGTCAATGTTGCGCGCCAGTTCGTAGGCCTGAGACACATCCGCGATGAGCAGCGAGAGGGGCTTGTGCCGGGCGCGCGACTTCAGTTCGTAGATGTGTTCCACCGCGCGCAGGTTGACCGGATCGACGGCCAGCCCGTAAAAGGTGTCGGTGGGCAGCGCGACCACGTTCCCTCGTTGCAGCGACTCCACCACCTGCGCCACCAGGTGTGGCTCCGGTTCGTCCGGATGAATACGAAGCACTTCAGCGTTCAAGCGACGGTTTTCCCCCAGCAGTGACTGTACCGCATTCGCGCGCCGTCCGCAGTGCCGGGGTAGTGTCGAAGACACGGAGAACCTGCGCGTACACTGGGTCTCGATGGACCTTGGGATACCCATAACGAGCAAGTCCAACGCCCGCGTGAAGGTCCTGCGCGCGGCGTTCAACGGCAGCGCCGCCGCGCCCGGCGACCTGCTGGGCATTGAGGGCGAGCACCTGCTCGCCGAGGCCCTGCGCTCGCGCCTCACGATGCAGACCGTCTACGTCCGCCAGGGCAGTGAGGACCACTTGCAGCGCCTTACGCTCTCCGGCCTGCACCCCGGCAGCTTCGCGCTGCTCAGCCGAGAGGTCTTTGACAGCGCGGTGGACACGGCGTCGCCGCAGGGCATTGCGGCGACGCTCGTACTTCCGGAGATCGCACTTCCCAGCTCCACCCACCGCCCCGGCATCGTTCTGGTCATCGAGGCGCTGCAGGATCCCGGCAACCTGGGCACGTTGCTGCGCTCCGCGGAGGCCTTCGGCGTGGACCGCATCTTCCTCACTCCGGAGACGGTGAATCCCTGGAACCCCAAGGCCGTGCGCGCCTCGGCAGGTTCGGTCTTTCGCGCCCGCATCGCGCGTGAGCCGCTCCAGCGCATCGCGGAGCGGTTGCACGGCGCCGGCGTTAAGCTCTTCGCCGCGGTCGCGCAGTCGGCCAAGGCTACGCCGGTGATGAACGCTGACCTGCGCATGCCCTGCGCGGTGATGGTCGGCAATGAGGGCGCGGGTCTGTCGGCCCCGGCGCTGCGCCTCGCCGATGAGTGCATCAACATTCCCTGCGCGGCGGAGAGCCTCAACGCGGCCATCGCCGGCTCCACGCTGATGTATGAGGCCATGCGCCAGAACCTGCACGCCTCGTCGCTGGCAACTGGATAACTGGAAAGTGGAAACTGAATCCGTCTAAATGAGCCTCTTCGCACCCGATCCCGCTACCGCTCCCGCTGCCCGCAGGCAGGCGCCACTGGCCGAGCGCATGCGCCCGCGCTCGCTCGATGAGTTCTTCGGCCAGACCCACCTGCTCGCGCCCGGCAAGCCGCTGCGCACACAAATAGAGAACGACGACAGCGCGAGCCTCATCTTCTGGGGCCCTCCCGGCGTCGGCAAGACCACCCTCGCCAAGATCATCGCCAACGTCACCAGCGCCAGCTTCATCGAGTTCTCCGCCGTGCTCTCCGGCATCAAGGAGATCAAGGAGGTGATGGTGCAGGCCGAAAAAGCCGCGCACTTCGGCTCGCGCACCATCGTCTTCGTTGATGAGATTCACCGCTTCAACAAGGCGCAACAGGACGCCTTTCTGCCCTACGTCGAGCGCGGCAGCATCCGTCTGATCGGCGCGACAACCGAGAACCCCAGCTTTGAGATCATCGCCGCGCTGCTCTCGCGCTGCCGCGTCTACACGCTGCGCGCGCTGGAGCAGGAGGAGATCGTCGCTCTGCTGCAACGCGCCTTACAGGATGAGGAGCGCGGATTAGGCGCGCTGCATCTGCAGGTGGACGAGGGCGTCCTCGAAACCATCGCCAGCTACTCCTCCGGCGACGCCCGCAACGCGCTGAATGCGCTCGAGGTCGCGGCGAAATTGACTCAGAGCCGCGAGGACAAGCGGCTCACGCAGGCCATCGCCGCCGAAGCCCTGCAGCAACGCGTCCTGCTCTATGACAAGAAGGGCGAGCAGCACTACGACCTCATCTCCGCGCTGCACAAGAGCGTGCGCAACTCGGACGCCGACGCCTCGCTCTATTGGCTGGGCCGCATGCTCGCCGCCGGCGAAGACCCGATGTACGTGGCGCGCCGAGTCGTCCGCATGGCGGTGGAAGACATCGGCCTGGCCGCGCCGGAGGCGCTGAACCTCTGCATGAGCGCGCGCGATGCCATGCACTTTCTCGGCAGCCCCGAGGGCGACCTCGCGCTGGCGCAGGCGGTCGTCTACCTCGCGCTCGCGCCCAAGTCGAACGCCGTCTACACGGCTTATGGCGCGGTGCTGGCCGACATCGAAGCCAGACCCGCCGAGCCCGTCCCGCTGCACCTGCGCAACGCGCCGACGAAGTTGCTGAAGGAGCTCGACTACGGCAAGGACTACCAGTACGCGCACGACGTGGAAGGCAAGGTCGCCGCCATGCAGTGCCTTCCCGACGGCCTCAAAGACCGCCGCTACTACCACCCCACCAGCGAAGGCCGTGAGAAGCTGCTGGCGCAGCGGATGGAGGAGATTGCCAAATTGCGGAAGAAGAAGGATTAGATGCAAATCCGTCAAAGCACACTTAGTTGTTCTTTAAGGTGACTACGAATCCTCAGGAGGTCATCACTATGAATGCATTCTCGAAATGATTTAGGTCCTCGATTCAAACCGCTAGGGTGACCTATGTGCACTGCGAGTCGCGTACGCCCAGCAATAGGTATTAGCGGGGTTGCGCCATATTTCGGAGTGACTGGCAAAACAGAATAATCGCGCGCAAACTGGTTCCAAACATCAAAAGCCTTTATCCCAACAAGAACAATGACAATCGATCCGGAACATCCCAATAATTTCATAAGGTATTTGTCGGCGCAGGTCTTGCAGGCCAAACTCACCCCGAGTTGACTTTTTGACTTGCAATGAGTGACTTCGGAAAGCGCAAAATCTTGTCCGGGCGCTGCCGGACGCTCTATCAGCTCTTCGCATCGCTCTTTGATTTGCTTCCAATAGGCAACGGCCTTGTATCCGCCATCGACCTTCAAAACTTTCAAATCCCGACTCCAACGGCTAGTGAACCTTTCAGAAAAGAACTGCCACACCTCCTCTTCCTCCCATGATGCAGTTGGATATTGCTCTTCGGGTTCAAAGCTGGGATTCGAACCGAGAAAGAGAACTGGAGCGGTAGTAAGATCACCGCTCCACGGTTCCGGGACTTGAAACGAACCCCAATTGGGAGCCTGTTGAGCATTCACGATTTCTGAACAAGTGTGTTTTGAATCTGGATTAGTGATTATGGATCGCGCGACCTCACATGAGGCGATTTCCGAAAGTAGGGCCTTCGCGGCTGCTGTAGGGGGAATCAATTTGTTTTCTCCAGGTATCGGTCCGCACTTGCCCTATCAGTTCACGTACTTCACGCTGCACCCATACGGTCTTGTCACCGGAGTCGGCACCGGCTT
>Ga0302319_10020675_pt1 | contig 11879 bp, 8 predicted proteins | sample Bog_T0_2_FD_203319 | JGI IMG/M metagenome (GOLD analysis project Ga0302319, IMG submission 203319) | Peat permafrost microbial communities from Stordalen Mire near Abisko, Sweden - Bog_T0_2 | ecosystem: Environmental > Terrestrial > Soil > Wetlands > Peat | place: Sweden: Abisko, Stordalen Mire...
GGGACAACACCTACCGCGCCAACGTTGGCTCCCAAGGTGCGAATCTTTGATATTTTCCGCGAGCGTTCGGCGTGGGGCACTTGCGTTGGGCAGATTTGCATTAACTATGGCTTGTATTTTCTGGTGGCTTGGTTGCCGTTTTATCTGGTGCGGGCGCGAAATCTTTCGATGAATCAGATGGCACGAGTTGGAGGATTGATCTTTTTGTTTTCGGCGGCGGCGGCGCTGCTGACGGGTAAGGTTTCCGAGCGGTGGATCGCAGCTGGAACGTCGGTATCGCGCGTGCGTAAGACTTTGCTCGGCGGAGGCATGACAGGGCTGGGAGTCGCTCTGGCCGCAGCTGCGATAGCGCCGGACCATGAATTCGGATGGGCGCTGGCGATTGCCGGCATCTGCGTCGGCGTGAACGGGGCGAACTGCTGGGCGGTCACTCAAAGGCTGGCTGGGCCGCGGATTTCAGGGCGCTGGACCGGAGTGCAGAATTTTGTGGGGAATTTTGGCGGAGCGTTCGCGCCCGCAATTACAGGATTCCTACTCAACCGCTTCGGGCACTTTTATTGGCCCTTCCTGATTGCCGCAGTATTCTCCTGGATCGGAGCGCTGGCCTGGGTGTTTGTGGTGGGTCCGATCGAACCTGTGGCGTGGGAGGAGAGGATCGGTCGAGAGGACTTTGGGACGAGTGGTTCTGAGGCAACAGGCACGGCGGGGCCGTAATACGCTTTTTTCAGATGAATGTCGTCCGATGAATGTTTTGTTGATGTGTGTGTTTTGATGAGCGTCTTTTGATGAACCAGGAAATTGAAATTAAGTTTCGTGTGGACGACTTGCGTGGGCTGGCGCGCAAGCTGCGGGCGGCTGGATTCCGCGTGACGACGCCGCGCACGCCTGAGATGAATACCCTGTACGATCTTCCCGGTGAGGTATTGCGAGCACGCAAGGAGTTGCTGCGCGTCAGAAAATACGGCTCGGAGTGGACTCTGACGCATAAAGCCGGAAAGAAGGCGGGGCGGCACAGCAGCCGGCAAGAGCTGGAAACGGGCGTGAGCGATGGAAAGCAGTTGGATTTAATTCTTCGCGCACTGGGATTTGAGCCTTCGTTCCGCTACGAAAAGTTTCGCGCCGAGTGGACCGACGGCAAAGGGCAGGTCGTGGTGGACGAGACGCCGATTGGGAATTTCTGTGAGATCGAGGGTGCGCCGCGGTGGATTGATGCTACTGCGAAGAAGCTGGGCGTGACGGCGGCGGATTACATCACGAAGAATTATGCGGGGTTGTTTCAGGAGTGGAAGGAACAGACGAAGAACCCGGCTGAGGAGATGACATTCGGGGCCGTGCAGGGTCTTACCATTCGCCTTCGGCATTCGTAGAGATGCGGCCTCGCTCCGCGCGGCCGGACAGCCGAGGCGGCTGCCCCTACATGGTTCATTTCACTGTCAGCGGCGAGCTTTACGCGCCGTGACATTTCTTGTATTTCTTGCCCGACCCGCAGGGGCAGGGATCGTTGCGTCCCACTTTTTCCTGGCCGCGCACGACCTGTTGCACGGGCGCTACGTCGCCGGCGCCGGCCATGCGCGCTTGTTCCAGTTCGCGACGCTTGCGGCGCATGAAAGCTTCTTCCAGATCGTCGGCGGAGGTTGCGACCAACTTCGGCGGACGATGCCCGTTGCCGCCAGTTCCCTGCTGCGAAGGCACTCCCGGGTCCGGGCCATGACCCGCAGGATCGCCGCCTTGCGGACCGGTACCGGGCCCTGGCGGGCGCTCGATGATCTGCATCAGGTAGAGGTAACGGACCGTATCTTCCTGGAAGCGCTGCAGCATGGCCTCGAACATCTCAAAGGATTCCTTTTTGTACTCGACCAGCGGATCGTGCTGGCCGTAGCCACGCAGGCCAATGCCCTCCTTCAAGTGGTCCATGCTGAGGAGGTGGTCTTTCCACTGCTGGTCGATCACGCTGAGCATGATCATGCGCTCGTGATGGCGCATGGCCTCGGGACCGATCAGTTTTTCTTTCGCGTCGTAACGTTCCTTCAGCTTTTCGAAAATCGCATCGCCGAGTTCCTGCCGGTTGAGCGAGTCGGGCTTCACGCCTTCGGCAAGGAAATCGACGCCGAAGCGGGTGAAGATCGCGTCTTTCAGACCCTTGATATTCCAGTCGTCGGCATGGGCCTTGGGCGGGCAATACTCCTCCATCAGGTCGCCGAGAATCGCTGAGACATAATCCTCGAGGATCAGGTCCTTCTGGTCCATGCCCTCGAGCAAGCGGCGGCGGAGGCCGTAAACCGCCTCGCGCTGCTTGTTCATCACGTCGTCGTATTCGAGCAGATGTTTACGCGATTCGAAATGCTGGCCTTCCACCGCTTTCTGCGCCGTCTCGATGCGGCGGCTGATCATCTTCGACTCGATGGGCATGCCTTCTTCCATGCCGAGGCGCTCCAACAATTTCGAGACCCACTCTTTCGCGAAGATGCGCATCAGGTCATCTTCCAGCGCAAGATAGAAACGCGAGGAGCCGGGATCGCCCTGGCGGCCGGCGCGTCCGCGAAGCTGGTTATCGATGCGGCGCGACTCGTGGCGTTCGGTGCCGAGAATGTGCAGGCCGCCGACAGCGATCACTTCATCGTGCTCCTTATCGGTCTGCGCTTTGTATCGGGCGAAGGCCTCGGCCCACTTATCGGTCGGGACGGTGTATTCGTTGCCGTTGTAGTAGAAAACGGAAATCGTGCCGTCCTCCTGCGGACCTTCGATCTTGCCCTGGGCCACCCGCAGTTGCTGCGCGATTCCCTTCTTCACCAACTCCTGCTTGGCCATGAATTCTGGATTGCCGCCGAGCAGAATATCGGTGCCGCGGCCGGCCATGTTGGTGGCGATGGTGACCATGCCTTTGCGTCCCGCTTGGGCCACGTACTCGGCCTCGCGCTCATGGAACTTGGCATTCAACACGACGTGCTGTTTCAGGCCTTTCTTCTTCAGCAGGTCGGAAAGGCGCTCGGATTTCTCCACGGACGTGGTGCCGACCAGCACGGGCTGGCCGCTCTCGGTCAACCTTTGAATCTCGTCGGCGACGGCGAAGTATTTTTCTTTCTCGGTGCGGAAAACCACGTCCGGGTTCTCCAGCCGCAGCATCTGCTTGTTGGTAGGAATCACCGCAACTTCCAGCTTATAAATTTTGTCGAACTCGGCGGCTTCCGTTTCGGCTGTTCCCGTCATGCCTGAGAGTTTCTTGAACATGCGGAAATAATTCTGGAAGGTGATGGTGGCGAGCGTCTGATTTTCGCGCTCGATCTTCACGCCTTCCTTGGCTTCAATCGCCTGATGCAGGCCGTCAGACCAGCGGCGGCCGGGCATCATACGCCCAGTGAATTCGTCGACGATGATGACTTCGCCATCCTTAATTACGTACTCCACGTCGCGGCGGTAGAGCGCATGCGCCTTGATCGCGGTCTCGACGTGATGCTTGAGCGGCCAGTTCTCCGGATCGGCGATGTTGCCGATGCCGAGCAGGCCTTCGACCTTCGTCCAGCCCTCGTCCGTGACGGTGATGTTGCGGTGCTTTTCATCGACCACGAAATCGCCGGTGAGTTGCGCAGGTTCGCCCGGAGCGACCTCAAGCTCTTCGCCCTTTTCGAGTTTGGGAATGATGCGGTTGACCTTGTAATACTTGTCGGTCGATTCCTCGCTGGCGCCGGAAATTATCAGCGGCGTGCGGGCCTCGTCGATGAGGATGGAATCGACTTCGTCGACGATGGCGAAGTTGTGGCCGCGCTGCACGCAATCTTTCAGATCGAACTTCATGTTGTCGCGGAGGTAGTCGAATCCGAATTCGTTGTTGGTGCCGTAAGTGACGTCGGCGGCGTAGGCGGCGCGTCGCTGCTCGTCATCCAAGTCGTGAACGATCACGCCCACAGTCAGCCCAAGAAAACGGTAGAGCTTGCCCATCCATTCAGAGTCGCGCTTCGCCAGGTAATCGTTGACCGTAACCACGTGCACGCCGCGTCCGCTGAGGGCATTGAGATAGACCGGAAGCGTAGCGACCAGCGTTTTGCCTTCGCCAGTCTTCATTTCCGAAATCATGCCCTGGTGCTGCACCATGCCGCCGATTAACTGCACGTCGAAGTGACGCATGTTAAGCACGCGGCGTCCGGCCTCGCGCACCACGGCGAAAGCTTCGACCAGAATTTCGTCGAGAACTTCCTGCAGAGCGTCGTATTGCTCTTTTTCGAGTTGCTTGGCACGGTCGGGATCGTTCTCAGTCTCCGCCTCGGAATCCGGCGCGGCGCTTGGGGCGACGTGACTCAGCCGCTCCTGAATGCGCTGGCGGAACTCGTCCGTCTTTGCGCGCAATTCCTCGTCAGTGAGCTTCTGCATCTGCGGTTCAAGCGCATTGATGGCCGTGACCCGAGGCATCAAGCTCTTGACGACCCGCTCGTTCTTGGTCCCAAAGACCTTGCCGATCAGTGTGTTAATCAAACCGTGAATCCCTCAGCGGGCGGGAGCTGCCCAGTGTAATCTCTTTTAGCCTAGCATATTAGATGCGGAGGAAGGCGCCTGGGTCGAGAGTTTCCGGATGGTACGATTATCCAAGGATGGGTGCGAAACCATGGCTGAACCCGCTCGAAAGAAGACGGAGAAGATGCCCAGCGAACGAACCTCGAAGCGGGGGACTGCGGCAGGGACGCGGAAACAGACTCGGGCCGGCAAACTGGCCTCGATGATCGAGGGACACATGAGTGCTCTGGGGCTTTCCGAGACCGAGAAGAACCTCCGCGTTTCCAGGTTCGCGCAGCGGGTAGATTTGGCTATCGAGGGCCGCGCCAAATCTTGAGCATTTCCCGATACTGGGGATGGTCCTGCGTAATTCCGAAATCCTCTTCCAGGCCCGCCCTAAACGTCGCCTCGTCGCCCACTCCCAGGAGCTTTCCAGTTTCTGCTTCAGTTCCCGCTCACGAAGACGGGCCGCGGCCCGACCGCTTCTCGGACGGAAAGAGTCAAACGTTTTCATGACGACGCATCTACGATATGCGGTTCCTTGATGTTTTCGTGTATATTCCACACGACTCATGCCCACTTTCTACGACCGTTTTGTCGAATGCGCGGAGCGCTGGCCAGACAACGTCGCACTGGAAATCCAGCGTCACGATCATATCGAGAGTTGCACCTACGCCGAACTCCGCCGCATGGCCGAATCCGTGGGGCGATGGATCGGCGAAAACGGGTTCGCCCGCGGATCGCGGCTCGCCATCGTCGCGGATAACCATCCGCGGTGGGTCGCGGCCTATTTGGGCATCATCGCATCTGGATGCGTCGTGGTCCCGCTCGACACTGCGCTGCATGCCGACCAGCTTGCCAAGTTATTGAAAGACAGCGGCACGGCGGCATTATTCTGCGATGCGAAGCACGCGCAGCCGGCTCGCGAGGCCGTGGCCAGCCTGAACATCGGCCTCGTTCTCACAGACCCGGATCGCACAAGCCAAAGCCCTTCCCATCAGCAGTGGTTGGGAGATCTGCCCGCGATTTTTGCTGGCGGGCCGGGCAAATTTCATACTGCACCCGCCGCTGAGGACGACCTTGCTTCCCTGCTCTACACATCCGGAACCACCGCCGACCCAAAGGGGGTGATGCTGACCCACGCCAATTTTCTCGGTGAAGTGGAAGCTGTGTTCAATTGGGTCGACCTCGGCCCCAGCGACGCGCTGCTGGGCGTGCTGCCCATGTTTCACGTGCTGGCGCAGATGGCGAATCTGCTTTTGCCGCTGGTGAAGGGCGCACGCGTGGTCTATCTCGAAACTCTCAACACGACTGAGCTTCTGCGTGCTCTGCAGGAGCGGAACATCACCGGCTTTGCCGTGGTGCCACAGTTCTTCTATCTGATCCACGAACGCATCTTTCAGGAGATTGCAAAGCGAGGAGCGCTGACGCAGAAAGTATTTAAGGCTCTCGTGGCTTTCAATCGAACTCTGCGCAAAGTTGGAATCAACGCCGGTCCCACGCTTTTTCGCAAAGTCCATGAAACGCTGGGCAAGAACATGCGCTATCTGGTCACTGGCGGATCGCGCTTCGATCCGCAAATTGCGCAGGACTTTCACGATCTCGGCATCGACGTGCTGCAAGCCTATGGCCTGACGGAAACCACAGCGGCCGTGTATGCGAATTTGCCTAACGATAACGTGATCGGTTCGGTGGGCAAAGCCATGAAAGGCGTCGAGGGCAAGATCGTTTGCTCGACCGACGGCGCGCCACCGCAGGAAGCTGGCAGCCCGGCCACGGGAGAAGTGGCGCTGCGCGGCGCGGTGGTGATGAAGGGATACTGGAACCGTCCCGACGCGACTGCCGCAGTGCTGCGCGATGGATGGTTCTACACCGGCGATCTCGGCTACTTCGACGCCGACGGCAACTTGTTTCTCACCGGCCGCAAAAAAGAAGTGATCGTGCTCAGCAACGGGAAGAATATTTATCCCGAGGAGGTTGAGGCGCATTACCTGAAATCGCCTTACATCAAAGAACTGGCAGTGATGGGATTGGAGGGCAAGCCCGGGGAAAGCGGCGACCGGCTGCATGCCGTGATCGTGCCCAACTTCGACGTGCTGCGCCAGAAAAAAATTGTGAACGCGAAAGAAGTGATCCGCTACGACATCGAAGGCCTGTCGCAGACAATCGCCTCCACCAAGCGCATCGGCAGCTATGAAATCTGGCAGGAAGATTTGCCGCGTACGACGACGCGCAAGATCAAGCGCTTCGAAGTGGAGAAGCGGGTGAGGGAGAACCAGGCGCGAAAGCTGGACGACGATGCGGAGTTGCCAGCGGCGCCGCCGCTGACAGAGGAGGATGCAGCCTGGCTCGACCAGCCCGACGTAAGGCGCGCATTGAAGATCGTGCGCGAGGCCGCCCCTGCCGCGCCGCCGGCATTGCGGCCCACTCATAATCTGGATCTCGACCTGGGGCTGGACTCGATGCAGCGCGTCGAGTTGCTCAGCCAGATCGAAGAACAGATCGGCGGCAACGTCGAAGAATCACAGCTCGCCGAGATTTATACGGTGCGCGATCTGGTCGATGCGGTTCTGCAAAGCGCTGCCACCGGCGCAGGTGGCCCGGGCACACGCACCACTTTTGCCGGCTGGAAGGCAATTCTGGCCGAAGATCCGGAGGCCGCGGATGTGGTTTCTCTGGTCGGTCCACAGCGGCTCAAGACCGCATTCTGGTATCTGGTTTCTCGTCTCATCCAAGTCATTTCGCTGGACCGCTTCGATCTCAAGGTGCGCGGAATTGAGAAGCTGCCGAAGAGTGGTCCGTACATTATTTCGTCGAATCACCAGAGCTATATCGATCCGCTCATCCTGGCGAGCATTCTTCCTCCAGAAGTGTTTGACAAAGTTTTTGCGGTGGGCACCAGCGAGATCTTCGGCAAGGGATTCATGCTGCGCCTGGCGCGTTCCCTGCGGGTTGTGGTGGTCGATCCGGACGCGAATCTAATTCCCGCCATGCGTGCCGGCGCGTTCGGCTTAAGGCAAGGCCGTCCGCTCATTCTTTATCCCGAGGGCGAGCGCTCGATTGATGGCACTCCGAAAGTCTTCAAGAAAGGCGCGGCCATTTTGTCGATTCACATGCAGGTGCCAATCGTGCCTGTGGCGATTGAGGGTTTCTACGATGTGTGGCCGCGCAACCGGGCGTTTCACGGATTCCGCCCGCTTAAGATCGTGTTCGGCGATCCGATTTTTCCGCCGCCGGAGAGCGAAGCATCAGAAGCGGCCTATGAAGAGTTGACGGCGGAGTTGAAGGGGCGCGTGGTCGAGATGTGGGAGGAATTGCGCGGGTGAGTTCGGCATCCGCCCGGCGGTTCTCGCCAGTGCTACTTCGCCCGCGGATGCGTCTGGTCGTAAACCTGCAGGACGTGCTTCATCGACAACTGCGTGTACCGTTGCGTCGTGGCCAAACGTTCGTGGCCAAGCAACTCCTGAATGGCGCGCAGGTCGGCGCCCTCCTCCAGCATGTGCGTGCCGAAAGCGTGGCGCAGCGTGTGCGGATGCACGTCGGGCGAGAGCCCTTTAGCGACGGCGATTTTCTTGATGATGCGTCCGACGCTGCGGGTGGTAAGGCGTCCGCCGCGCCGGTTGATGAGCAAAGCAGTTGAGGGCTTATTAAATGCGGCAAGAATTTTCTGGCGCGCAGGCAGATAAGTTTTAAGAGCCGCAGTCACTGCATCGCCAAATGGAACGTAGCGTTCTTTCTTGCCCTTGCCGCGGATGAGAATCGCCTCCGCACTCAGCCGAATGTCATCCACATTGATTCCGGTAAGCTCCGAATTGCGAATGCCGCATCCATACAGCAGTTCGAACATGAGCCGATCGCGCTCGGGGAAGGCCGCCACTTCTGGCATTTCGCCGTCGATCACGAAATTCATTTCTTCAATCGTGGGCACGCGCGGCAGTTTCTTGGGCAGCCTGGGCGTGGCCACCAGCTTTGCCGGATTCTGCTCCACCACGCCTTCGCGCGCCAGCCAACGATAAAGCGAGCGCACCGCAGCGAGAGCCCGGGCCACGGAAGTTTTACTCAGCCCAGTCTCGTAAAGTTGCGACAGAAATCCGCGCACCGCGATGTGATCAATCTGCTTCCATCCGCGCGAACCAGCGTAGGCCGCGAACAGCGACAAGTTGCGGCTGTAAGCCTTAATCGTATGCAGCGAGGCGTTGCGCTCGCGCAGGTGGCGGATAAAATCTGCGCCGGCTTTGCTCACTGTAGTTCCGGCTTCTTTGCGCGCGGCGATCTTCATCTGGCTTTCGCCCTCGGATGATGTTTCTGATACACAGTACGCAAGCGGTCGAGCGCCAGGTGCGTGTAAACCTGGGTCGTCGAAATATCGGCGTGCCCCAGAATAGTTTGCACGGTCCGCAGGTCGGCGCCGTTTTCCACCATGTGCGTGGCACAGGAATGGCGCAGCATGTGCGGCGACGCGGCGCGGCCGGAGGCGGCCGAGGCCGCACGCACCATCTGCCAGATGCGCTGCCGGGTCAGCTTGCGTCCTCCGCGCGCGACAAACAAGAACGGTGAATTCCGGATCGACGCGACGCTTGCCGGTTTTCCTTTCGGCGTATCCCTTTGCTTCCCGGCCACCAGCGCCGGTCGCGAGTGCGCCAGATATTGCATGAGCGCATCCTCAGCCGATTTTCCCAACGGCACTATGCGCTCTTTATCGCCCTTGCCGCGCACCAACATATATCCGGCATCCAGTTTCAGATCTTCCAACTTCGCGTTCACAATTTCGGAAACCCGCAGCGCGCCCGCGTAGAAGACTTCCAGCATGGCACGATCCCGAGCAGCCAGCAGGGGGGACTGCGCGTCGCGCGTGCCGCCGCTGCCCCGCACGAGCGGTGCGGCCAGCATCAACTTCATTTCATCCGGCGCCAGCGCCTTGGGCAGAACCTTCCATTGCCGCGGCGATTCGATGTTCAGCGTAGGATCGTAATCGAGTTTCTGATCCAGCAGCAGATAGCGATAAAGATGACGCAGCGCCGAAAGTTTTCGCCCCACGCTGCGGCCGTCGACTTGGTGTGTAAAAAGCTGTTGCAGAAAATCGCGCACGTCGATGCGCCCGGCCGTCAGCAGCAGGCGCTCGCGTTTTTCCAGAAATTCCGAGAACTGCAGGATGTCGGTGGTATATGCGCGGATGGAAAGCGGCGCCAGACCTTTCTCAATCCGCAGGTAGTCGAGAAATCCTGAGAGCACGCGCGAATTGGCTTCCACAGCCATAACGAGGGGTGAAGGAAGTATGCGCGTTATCGGACATCGATAAAAGTGATGAAGGAGGTGCCATGCGCAGATCCTTCATCCAATCGATCCGTTACTTTCCGCCGGCCTCCCTCAGCAACTCCACCGCGAACAACGCGCCCTCCGGCGTTTCCTCGTGTTTGAAGTAGGCAAACACGTCACGCCCGGCAGCCATATGCTCCCCGATGCGCGCGACCATGCCGCGACGCTCTTCCCCCGAGTAACTCGGCTTGCGGAATCGGTAATAAACAAAAGGGCCGGTGACCACATCCGGCGTAGTGCGCTCCTCCGTCTCCGCCACACAAAGGGCTACTCCGCGCGATTTCAGAATCTCCCAAGTCGAGTCGGAGAACCAGGAATCGTTGCGAAACTCAAATGCTGCTGGCAACGTCCGCGGCAGCAGCGCAAGAAAATCTTTGAGCAGCGCGGCATCGGCCTTCAGATTCGGGGGCAATTGAAACAGCACCGGTCCCAGCTTTCCGGCCGCCGCCAGTGGTTCAATCGTCGCCAAAAAGCGCGGAACAAAATCCTCCGCGCCTTTCAACCGCTTGATGTGCGTGATTACCTGATGCGCCTTGATGCCCAATCGGAAGGGCGTCGGCGTCTGCTCAATCCAGTTCTGGATTGTGCTCTCCTTCACCAATTGCCGGAAAGTGAAGTTCACCTCCACCGTATTGAGTTGCGTGGCGTAATGGCTGAGAAATTTCTTCTGCGCCAGCTTCTCGGGATAGAAGTCGGGCTTCCAACTCGGATAAGCCCATCCCGAAGTCCCGGCAAAAAATTGAGGCATGGCAAGCTCTCGCAACGCGCTCCGATAAGTCTCGCGGCAATTTCGTAGCGGGATTATACCTTGCGCTTCGGCTTGCGCGCCTGCAACCGCTTCCCGCCCTTCTTTGCCATACGGTGCTCGACGTCTTCCGCTTCTTCCTCGGCCTGAGCGGCAATCGAGATCCCCGGCGGCGCCGCCGCAACCGCGGCAGATCCTTTCAGATCCGGCAACCGCTGTTTCAATTCCAGCACCGGCGCGAACAAGTCGCCTAGCTTGTCGACTCGTGCCACCACTTGCTTCGCTTCGAACACGAGCAAGCTGGCATCCTTTTTCTTCAACGCGCGCTCCGCTTCCTCCCACGTCACCGGCGTCGAAACCGTTGGCTGCTCTCGCGCCCGCAACGAATACACGCCGATGGTCGTTTTGTGCTCGTCGTTCTGACTCCAGTCGACAAAAACCTTTCCCGTCCGAAGTTGCTTCTTCATATCCGACACAACCATCTCCGGATGCTCGTGCTCGAGCAATTGCGCCAGGGCATGAGAAAAAGTCTTGGTCGATTCGTAGTTGGTTGGCGTGTTCAGCGGAACGTAGATTTGCAGCCCCTTCGATCCCGAAGTTTTGGGAAAACTCTGCAGCCCGAAGTGCTCAAAGATTTCCCGCAGCCACATCCCGACTTGGCAGCATTGCACAATATTCGCCGGCGGCCCGGGATCAAGATCGAAGACCATCATCGTCGGACAAGTAAGGTCTTCCGCCAGTGCCAGCGACGGATGCAGTTCGATCGCAGCCAGATTCGCCAGCCATACCAGCGTCGCCAGATCGTCAGCCAGAATATAGTGGATGGTGCGGCGGTTTCTCCCGCTCCAGATGGGCGCCGTCTTCACCCAGTCGGGCCGGTGCTGCGGGGCGTTCTTCTCGTAAAAGAATTCTTCATCCACGCCGTTGGGATAGCGTTTTCGCGTCAGCGGACGCCCCGCCAGATGCGGCACCATCGCCGGCGCAATGCGCACGTAATAGTCGATGACCTGCTGCTTGGTGAATCCCGTGGCGGGATACAGAACCTTCTCCAGATTCGACAGCTTGAGTTGTTTCCCCTGGACCTCGATGGTCGAATCCATGGCCGCATTCGCTCCCGCAGGCATTGTGCCCTGAAAGCGCGCGCAACGCAAAATACACTTTTCTCCCAAAGCGGCGCCTGGATTCAAAAGCAGGTAGTGGGTCAGTTTCCGCGCAGAACAGAACAAACCATGGACGACGAAGGACACGAAGGCCTTGGACTCATTGATTTCCTTAGTGTCACTTCGTGTCCTTCGTGGTTAGACTCTTTTAGACTGATCCACTACCCAAACAC
>Ga0302319_10020676_pt1 | contig 11878 bp, 8 predicted proteins | sample Bog_T0_2_FD_203319 | JGI IMG/M metagenome (GOLD analysis project Ga0302319, IMG submission 203319) | Peat permafrost microbial communities from Stordalen Mire near Abisko, Sweden - Bog_T0_2 | ecosystem: Environmental > Terrestrial > Soil > Wetlands > Peat | place: Sweden: Abisko, Stordalen Mire...
ACAAACAAAGATCGGCGAAAAACCCGGCTCGCCTGTTCTTTGCCGCTCAAGCCGAAATGCACTTCCCCCAATGCCCTCTCCGCGGTGCGCACCGCTTCCACCATGGCTTTGAATTCGTGCGGCTCCAGAGAGAAACCGCTATCCGGCCCGGGAGTTGCGCGTGACAACGTCAAATGCTTTTCGATGATGCAGGCGCCCAGCGCAACGGCAGCCACCGGGACCGCGATTCCCATTGTATGGTCAGACAGTCCCACGGGCACTGCGAAGCGCCGCGCCATCTCCGGAATCGTGCGAAGATTCATTTCTTCCGACGGTGCGGGATATGCGCTCGTGCATTTCAGCAACGCAATCTGGGTGGCGCCCGCGTCCCGCGCGCTCTGCAAAGCCTCTTCGATTTCCTCCGCCGTGGCCATGCCCGTCGACATAATCAGCGGCTTGCCAGTCCGTGCCATTCGCTGGATGAGAGGAATGTCCACCAGTTCGCACGAAGCGACTTTGTGCGCCGGCACGCCTATCTCCTCGAGAAAGTCGACCGCAGTGGCATCGAAAGCGCTCGAAAATAAAATCATTCCCAGGTCGTTGGCGACCTTCTTGAGTTTCGGCTGCCAATCCCAAGGCGTGTAGGCTTCGCCGTAGAGTTCGTGCAGATTGCGCCCATCCCACAGCGTGCCCCCGCCGATGCGGAATTCTTCCCGGCCACTGCGGATCGTGATTGTATCTGCCGTGTAGGTTTGGAGCTTAACCGCGTCGGCACCCGCTTCCTGGGCTGCTTCGACGATGCGGACGGCTTGCGCGTACTCCTGATTATGATTCGCCGAAAGTTCTGCGATGACGTAGGCCGGCTGTCCCGGCCCGACAGTCCGGTCGGCGATTTTCATGCTGCCAGACCTCGCAGTTGCTCAGGGGCAATAAGCTCGCCGCGCCCGCTGCGGATGATCGCCCCCGACTCTGGTCCTTGATTGAATAGCAAGTCCAACGCGGAGGCGCAGGAAGCAAAAGGAGGAAACCGCTGCTCGTACTCCGGAGGAGTGTAATTCTGGAACCACACCTTTAGCCCATTCTCCTCGAACAGTCTTTCATCGTCCAAAAGGTAAGTCGCAGAGCGCGGCGACACATAATCCCCGGCTCCAAGCAGCTTGCACACGGACACCAGCCGCTCCGATCGCTTGCCCTCCACACTCAGCGTGGATGATCGAATCATCGGCGTCGTCACGCCTAACTCCTGGGCCAGCCACTGAATCAACGCAAGGTTCAGATCGAGCAGCTTTCCCCGAGAGCAGCTCTGAAGTATCTGGTTCAGCGTGGGATAATAGCGCTCGAAATAGCGCGCCCTGCCGTAATTCACTGCCACGGCGCGCGTATGTTTTTCCCAGAACTGCGGCTCTCGGATCATCACTTCCGAAATCGCCTGTCCCAACCGGCCCCGGAAGACCACTGGAACCGTCAGCCACTGCAGCCCTGAGCTTGACTTGATCCGGTTCCGCTGATGCCACGACTGTTTCACAAACTGCGCGTCATCCAGCAATACGAATTGATCCACCTGGTCGACCAGGTCAAAAAATCCGCACCACGGCAGATAGCTCGGTTGTGAGATGGCTACCTTCAATCTTTCGACTCCGCCAACACATAGCGTTCACTCACTCTGCGAAAGCCCAACGACTTCCATAAAGCTGCGGCCGCGTGATTTCCCTCCGTCACTTCCAACTGAATCTTGGTCGGCGACTTGGACTGTAATTCCCGAATGGCCTCGCGCGCGACCATCTGCGCCACACCTTTCCGGCGGAACTCAGGTTCGATATAGAGTTCGTAGATCATGCCGTTGAGACGCGGCAGAAAACGATGCGCCTCCAGGCCAAACAGCACGAAGCCAGCCCGTATCTCGTCGACAACAATCCAACGCAGGGACCAGCCGGTGTTGCCCAATATGTTCTCGAAGTAGCATGCTTGCCAGTCAGGTTGCGGCGCAAAACTCGGATTCAATCCGCGGAACAACCGCTCCGCCATCGCGAGAAACGCATCCCGCTCAGTTGCCGCAATCGTTTCCATTCTGACGTTCACAAGTCGTGTAACTCCGGCCGAGATCATCGATTCCAACGTGCGCCCCGCGCCACGCCCATCGATGCGTTGGCGAGCCAAACGGCATATGCGCGCCCGCCGGTCCTGCGCATGGATCAACGCGACCAGCGCATCCGCCGTCCCCGTTCGGGTGCAATCCCGCGGCAACCCCAAGGCTCCAACAATTTCCTCGCCGCTGAGTTGAGAAATAATCTGCGCCTGCACCGCATCTCTAGCGTAGCTCAAGACCGAACAACCCATGAAGAGCAACTCCCAAAGGGTACCACCGCCCGCGATCAAGGCAATATCGGCCCAAGCCATCAGCTCCGGCATGTTCGAGGGGTCGGTCAGCAACTGGATGGATTCCTGGGCTCGCGCAGTCAGCCGTTGCAGCGACTCCAGATGAGGATTGCTGCCTCCGGCCACGACGACCGCCTTCAGCCCTTCGATTCTAATTTGCAGCAAGGCTTCAATTGACTTCGCCGAAACATTGTCGGGGTCGCTGCCTCCCATGGTGATAAGAATTTTGCAGCCGAGGGAAGGAATTTCTCGCTTCCATCCCCGCCAGCGCGCGAACTCACGGCGCAGCAAGACATAGCGCGGGCCGAGAAGAAGCCGCGTGTAAGGCTCGCGGCTCGGATACAAACTTTCCTTGGCGTGCACGTTCTGATTCAGCACAAGATCCGCAGAGTAGTGTCCAGCGTGGCTGTTATCGTCGATGAACAGCACCTTGAGTCCCGCACGTTTCAGCGCCGCCTGATAGTCCGCTCCGAAGTGGTAGCCATCCACCACGACCCAGGCGGCCCGCTTCTCCTGGGCCAGCGCAATTGTCTGTTGTGCATCGTCGCCCGAACCCGGCTCAGCCTTCAGTCGTGCCAGTCCCGCGCTTTCTCGCTGCAGCCGCTCCTCCATGGTGGGCGTGTCTTGGGCCATGACATAAACTGCGCTTCCGCCGGCGTCCTGCCAGGCTTGCGCCAGGGCCAGGCAACGCATGGCATGCCCGGTGCCGATGGCCACGCTGGCATCGCACCGGAAAAGCAAAATTCCACCGGCCGTCATCCTTCGTGCACCGCTTTCTGGACGATGTGCCGGTTGATCTCGGCCAAAGACGGATCACTCTCCACCAATTCCAGGACCTCGCCCCAGCCGAAGTCATCGCGGCCTTTAAACCGCGCATAGATCGCTTGCAGCAGTTGCAGGTCCTCCGGGGTATCGAGAGTCCAGCGGTGCTGGCTGCCATCCGCGTCATTCTCGATCCCCTCCAATTTGAACTTGTCGGGATTCTCGTAGAGGTAGGGCGTCACGTGTTCGCGCTGATAGGACTTCGTGCTCTCCCGCCATGCCCGCTCCAGGGCCTCCACCGTCATCACTTCCGTGTCCAAGCCGCGGGGATAGCTGCGCACCCGCGTGTTGCTGGCATAGTCGGCGCCGCGCTCGAGAAATGCGCCAATGGTCGCGTCGGTGACCCCAGGATCAATCACCGGACAATCCGACGTAATCCGCACCACCACATCGGCCTTCGAATGTTTTGCCGCACGGTAGTAGCGATCCAGCACATCCAGCTCGGAACCGCGAAACACTTTGTGCGCCTTGCGCTCACAGTGCTCGACAATGGCATCGTCCGCGGATTCTGTGGTCGTAGCCACCAACACTTCCTGAATCAGCTTTGAGCGCCCGAGGCGATTGAGCACCCGGTCCAGCACGGTCGCGCCGCCCAGGTCTTTCAACACTTTTCCCGGCAGCCGCGAACTGCCCATCCTGGCCTGAATGATGGCAACGATCTTCATGCCGCATTCGCTTCAGCGCGCATAGTGGTTCATCACCTTGGTCAGCGCCGCGATTACATCCTGCACGTCCTCATCGGTCATGCTGTGAAACATGGGCAGGCTGATGAGTTGCTCGTAAGCCGCCTCGGCCACCGGACACTCTCCGCCGCGGTAGCCAAACCGGTCGCGATAGTAAGGATGCAGGTGCACAGGAATGTAATGCACATTGACGCCTATGTTCTCGGCCCGCAGCGCCCGCAACACTTTGGCGCGATCCGCGTTTAGCTCCGCGGGGTTAACGCGAATCGGATACAAATGCCAAGCCGGAGTCACATTCGAACGCACGCTCGGTACAACCACTCCCGGCACGCAACGAAACGCAGCCGTGTAGCGGGCCGCAATCTCGCGACGCCGAGCGAGATTCGCCTCCAGTCTTTTCATCTGCGCAACGCCAAGCGCGCACGCGATGTCAGTGAGCCGGTAGTTGAAGCCGAGTTCGACCATTTCGTAGTGCCATTGCCCCCCGGCCTGGCGCTGCCGGGCGTCGCTCGAAATCCCGTGGTTGCGGAAGCGCCGCATGCTCCCCGCCAGATCAGCACGCTCGGTCGTGACCATGCCGCCCTCCCCGGTTGCCAAATGCTTCACCGGATGAAAGCTGAACACTGACAGGTGCGCGATGCTGCCGCTGCGTCGCCCACCGTATTCCGCGCCCAGCGCATGGCAGGCATCCTCAATCACGGTGATCCCGTGCCGCTCCGCCAAAGCAAGAATCGGATCCAGATCCGCCGGGTGCCCGCCGTACGCGACGGGCAAAACAGCGCGCGTGCTGGGCGTGATGCGTTCGGCGAATCGATCCGGATCGAGGTTCAAAGTATCGCCAGAAACATCCGCAAATACCGGACGCGCTCCCTGATAGAGCACACAATTCGCGGTCGCGGCAAAAGTAAGCGGCGAGGTGATCGCTTCGTCGCCCGGCTTCAACCCGGCCGCGAACGCCGCTCCATGCAACGCCGCCGTGCCGGAACTGAAGGCGACCGCATATTTCGCGCCCACCCACGCCGCCAGCTCTTTTTCGAATTCGGCAACCTTCGGCCCCGTAGTCAGCCAATCGGAGCGCAGCACGTCCGCCACGGCCTGAATGTCCTCTTCCGAAATCGATTGCCGGCCGTAAGGCAGCAGCGTTTTTCGAACCGGGGTTCCCCCGTCGATGGCCAGCCTTGCGTGGCTTGTAGGTGTCGCAGCCATGAGGTTTGCGCCTTCTGGTTCGAAGAATCAATCAGGCGGCAATCGGTGATTTCGCCTGCGAGATCAGATCCTGAAGTTGATCGTTGGTAAGCCAACTTGAGTTGCTGTCACTGGCGTAGCGAAAGCCTTCCGGCAAGGCGCAGCCATTCACCCAATTCTCGCCGCTCCACCACGGATGCGATGGCCGGATCACGTACATGCCCTCGACCTCGACCGTGTTTCGCGCTTCATCTTCGGAAACCAACACTTCGTGCAACTTCTCACCCGGGCGTATGCCGATGACTTCGATCTCGCAACCCGGAGCGATGCTCTCAGCCAGGTCAACCATTTTCATGCTGGGAATCTTCGGCACAAAGATTTCGCCGCCATGCATCTCCTCGATGCAGCGAATGACAAACTTCACGCCCCGCTCGAGCGTAATCCAAAAGCGCGTCATGCGCGGATCGGTGATGGTCACTTTGCCCGTCTTACGTTGCTCAAGAAACACTGGAATAACGCTGCCCCGGCTGCCCACAACATTGCCGTACCGCGCACAAGCAAAACGCGCGTCTTTCGAGCCGGCATAGGCATTGGCCTGCACAAACATCTTCTCCGCGCAAAGTTTAGTGGCGCCGTACAGGTTGATGGGGTTCACGGCCTTGTCGGTGCTCAAGGCCAGCACGCGGCGCACGCCCTGGTTGATGGCCGCATCGATCACATTGCGGCCGCCCATGATGTTGGTCTGGATCGCTTCGAAGGGATTGTATTCGCAGGCCGGAACCTGTTTCAGCGCTGCCGCATGCACCACCACGGTGACGCCCGCGAACGCCCGCTCCAGGCGCCCCGCATCGCGCACATCCCCAATAAAGTAGCGCAGGCTGGGATGATCGATTCCCGCGGCGCGCATGTCGTGCTGCTTGAGTTCGTCCCGGCTGAAGATCACCAGCCGCTTGGGGTGATATTCCTTCAGCATGGCCTCGACAAACTTCCTGCCGAAAGACCCGGTCCCGCCCGTGACCAGAACGATTTGTTCGGTCCAGTTCATGCCAACTGCCTCATTTGAAATATCGCTGCGCTCTTGGTTGACGATTGAACAGACAAACTGCGGCTCGCTTTCCGGCTGGGATGACGTTGCCCGTAGTATAGCGGACTTTTTCCAATCCGCGGGAGAGGCATTCCGACGGATCGATGACACCGCCCAAGTTCTAAGAAGAAAGTTCCCCGGCTGTGGCATGATTGCAAGCATGAGCAAGCGGTCGAGAAGAATCGCCAAGCGGAACGAGTTCAAGTCGATCGAAGCAGCCATCGGATCATCGCTCGGCAAAGCCCCGCAAGCGGCAGCGCCCGGCAACGCGGACCCGGGGGCCCGAGACGCACGAATCGAGAAGCCGCTCCGCCGTCAAAAAAAGAAAGTGTAAGTCGCGGCCGGCGATCACACCCCCGGCAGCGGTGTGCATCGCATTCCATTTCCAATAAAACCGCTGGCAAAATATTGCTGAATGGTTTTGCCGCCCCTCAATGCTAGAATATCCGCGAAACCAATACATACCTGCGAGAAAGCCCCGGGCGATGAACCAGCCATCGAATCGCCGGGTCTCTTCGGGTTCGGAGTGTGCCTCATCCGGCCTTCGGGCCCAAAAGGCGCAAACGTTTTTCAGGAGAACGCATGGATTCAGGACCGCTGGTGCAGGCCAATAACCCGACCCTTCGCGAGATGCAGCCCGCAGGCGGGGACTTTGGCAGATCGACTGCCCCGCGCATTTACCCCGAACTGGTTTCCCAGGAATCCGCCCTCGGCGAATATGTTCGCGTTTTAGTCAAGCGCAAGTGGACCGTACTGATTTGTCTCTTCACCATTTTTTCCGCGGTCGCCATCGCCAGCCTCAAGATGACCCCGGTCTATGAGGCCAGCGGCAGCATCGCCATTAACAAGCCGGATTCCGGCCTGGTGAACTTCAACAATTCCCCCACCTTCAACGTCGATTATTTCGATCCCACCGAACTCGACACCGAAGTAAAAATCTTGCAGAGCGATCTTCTCGCGCTGCAAGTGGTGAAAGAATTGGCCCTCGACCGCCGGCCAGAGTTCGGCGGCAAGACGCCCACTCTGCCCTCGTCACTCGATCTTGCTCCCGATCCGCTGCAAGCCGATACCGCCCGGACCTCCGGCCTGCTCGCAAATTTCCGGGGCAACCTGAAGGTCACCCTCGCCCCCAACACTCATATCGTCGAGGTGCACTTCCGCAGTCCCGACAAGGAATTGGCTGCCAACGTGGTCAACACCTTGATGAGCACCTATACGGAAAACAATTTCAAGTCGCGCTTCGATTCCACCATGCAGGCTTCCGACTGGCTTTCCAAGCAGCTCGTGGACCTGCAGATGAAAGTCGAGACTTCCCAGGAAAAACTGGTGCGCTACCAGAAGGAACATGAAATCCTGGGCATCGACGAAAAGCAGAACATCACCACCTCGAAGCTCGATGAACTGAACAAAGCCCTGACCGCCGCGGAATCCGAGCGCATGGATAAGGAGTCCATCTATCGCCTGGTGCAGCAGGGAGACGCAGACACGATTGCATCCGCTGCCACTGTTCTGGACGCGGCTGGCAACTCGGCCCAGTCCCAGGCCGGATTGCTCGAAGGCCTTCGCGCCAAAGAGGCCGACGTGAAGATCCAGGCAGCGGAACTCAGCACCCAGTTCGGACCGTCCTACCCAAAGGTGGCGCAACTGAACAGCCAGCTGAAGGAAATCGACGCGCAGATTCTGCTGGAGACCAAGAAGGTCGCGGGCAAGATCCGCGGCCAGTATATGGCGGCGCTGCAGCGCGAAAACATGTTGCACGATGCTCTCGAAAAACAAAAGCAGGAGGCCAACAAACTCAACGAGAGCGCCATCCAGTACAGCATTCTCAAGCGGGACCTCGATAGCTATCGCCAGCTTTATGAAGGGCTGATGGAGAAGATGAAGGAGGCCGGAGTTTCCGCCGGGCTTAAATCCAATAATTTTCGCATCGTGGATGTCGCCCGCGTTCCGACTTATCCCATCGAACCCAATATTCCTCGCAATCTCGCTTTCGCTTTCATGCTGGGTCTGACCTCTGGCGTCGGGCTCGCCTTCATGCTGGAAGGCTTGGATAACACCGTGCGCACCACCGAACAAGCGCAAATGATCTCCGGCCTGCCGCCGCTGGGCATGATTCCGATGGGGTCGAGAACGGCGCGCGATGGCGCAAACGCCAAACGCCTGGTCATCGCCAGTTCCAAGGAAGCGGTTGAGCTGGTCACGCAAGTCCGGCCGCAGTCGCAGATGGCGGAATCCTATCGCGCCCTGCGCACTTCCCTGCTGCTCTCGAATCTCGGCGCGCCTCCCAAAGTGATTATGATCACCAGCGCGCTTCCCCAGGAAGGCAAGACCACCACCAGCATCAATTGCGCGGTGGTGCTGGCGCAGAAGGGCATTCGTGTGCTGCTGATCGACGCCGACCTGCGCCGCCCCAGCATCCACAAGACCCTGGGCATGGGCCCGCGCAGCGGGCTCAGCAATGTGCTGACCGGTAGCGCAACCCTGCAACAGACGATCACGCGTTCCCCGATTTTACCGAATCTGTCAGTCCTGCCTGCGGGCACGCCTCCACCCAATCCGGCGGAACTCCTTGCCTCCACCAACATGCGCGATGTCTTGGAAGAACTGCGCGGGCAGTACGATCACATCGTGGTCGATACGCCTCCCACGCTCTCCGTCACCGATGCCGTTGTATTGTCGCCGCGCGCCGATGCCATCGTTCTGGTCATCCGCTCGGGGCAGACCACCAAGCAGGCACTGCGTCGTTCGCGCGACGTGCTCCTGCAGGTAAACGCGAAGGTCTCCGGCGTGCTCTTGAATGCGGTCGATCTCAGTTCGCCCGACTATTACTACTACTACGAGTACAAGAGCAAATACTCCCGCTACTATCGCGACGATCCACCCCACCATAACGACGAGGAAGAGGACGGCGACGTCGAAGACGCCGCCGAAGCGTCGCCCAATAGCGCGTAGAGACACTGGCGCCTACGCGCCTGCAGTGGACACCATGGACATACTTCTCAATTCAGCATGGCGGAAAAGGCTTGCCATTGGCGCCTCCGCAGCGCTTTGCCTGATCTATGTACTGCTGGCGGGACGAATCTTTGTCGCTTCCGAATTCGGAGAGCGGCCGGAACTGGCAAGCCTCGAGCGCGCGGCCCACTTGGATCCAGGCAATGCCGACTACCGCAATCATCTGGGGCGCTATTACGCGCTGGTCGCCAGAGATCCAGGCGCAGCCATCGCACCCTACCGCGCCGCCGTGCAACTCAACTCGCATTCCGCCCGCTACTGGTTCGATCTCGCTTCCGCCTATCAGGTGCTGGGCGACATCGCGAATCAAACCTGGGCCCTCGAACACGCCATCGACTCCGATCCCACCACGCCTGACGTGGCTTGGGAGGCTGCCAATTTCTATCTGGTGCAAGGCGAGAATGAAAAAGCTTTGCGTGAATTTCGCGTCGTCCTGGAGAATGAACCCTCGCTCGCCGCGCCCTCGATTCAATTCTGCTGGCGCATCAATCCGGATGTGGACTCGCTTCTCCGCGATGTCGTGCCTGCCCGCTCCACCGCCTACATCGCATTTCTGCATCTGCTGATGACCAAAGAGCAGACCGCCGCGACCGCCAAGGTCTGGGCGGACATGATGGCTACTCCTGAGAGCTTCGAGATTGGTCATGTCTACAGCTACGTCCAGTACCTGTTCGATCACAAAGACGTGGATCAGGCCCGTCTGGCATGGCAGCAAGCGGCCCCGCGCTTCGGCCTCTCTTCCTATTTGCCGACGCGAAATAATTTAATCGTCAACGGAGATTTCAATCTCGACGTTCTCAACGGCGGCTTCGACTGGCAATATCAGAAACAGCCCAGCGTCGCGCTCACCCTCGATCCCAGCGACTTTCACAGCGGCCATCGTTCCCTGCTCATCACCTTCGACGGACCTGGCGTAAACGATGCGGGCATTCGCCAATTCATCGCGGTGCAACCGAATACGCTGTACGACTTCTCGGCATACTACAAAAATGGAGAGATTCAGGGCGCTGGTGGGCCGCATCTTACGCTTCAGGATGCGTACACTCAAGCAATTCTCTATGACAGCGACGAATTGAAGGAAGCCGGTTTCTGGAAATCCGCAACCGGAGAATTCACCACCGGCGACGATTGCAGGCTGCTCGTGCTGCATGTGCGGCGGCTGCCGGCTGGCAGTCCGATCCGTGGTAAGCTCTGGGTCGACGATTTCCGCCTCGTGGCCAAAGCGGCAATCGCTTCCGCATCGCACTGATGCAACCCTCATGCGAGCAACTGCAAATCCCGAGAACCGCCGCCGCGAACGCGCACTTAAAGCCGGCAACTTTCTGCTGTTCGGCATTTTCGGCCTGCTGCTGTTTGGACCGATCGCATTCGGCGCGGTCGAACCCTGGTCGATCTTTCTGCTGGAAGCTGGTTCGGCCGCGCTTTTTCTTTTGTGGATCGGGAAACAAGTGTTGGAAGGCGAAGTGAAGATCAGGTGGAATCCCCTGTTTCTTCCCATGGCAGCGTTCGGGCTGCTTATCGTCGTGCAACTGGTGTTCCGCCGCAGTGCGTATCCGCACGATACGATTTCATTGGCGCTGCTGTATTTCTCTTACGCTCTGCTGTGCTTTCTCGCCGGGCAAACTCTGATTCGAGGCTCGCAAGCGCGCACGCTCGCGGTTGTTTTTTCTCTGTATGGGGCCGCGCTGGCCGGCTTTGCCTTACTGTATGGCGTTTCCTCCAACGGCAAATTGTATTGGCTGCGGCAGCCGAGCAACGGCGGCTGGATCTACGGTCCCTATGTAAACCACAACCACTACGCGGGCCTGATGGAGATGCTGGTCCCCATCCCTCTCGTGCTGTCGCTGACCCATCTGGCTTCTGGCAGAACCCGCGCTCTGGCCGCGGCCGCTGCCGCCGTCATGGTCGGCACCATCTTCCTTTCCGGATCGCGCGGGGGCATGCTCGCGATTATCGTTGAACTCATCATTCTGTCGGTCCTGCTGGTGAAGCAAAAGCGCAGCCTGCGCACCGCGATCGGCGTCGGCGTATTTCTGGCGCTCGTGGTGGGACTGCTGGCCTGGATCGGCGGCGACGAAGTGGTGAGGCGCTGGGCCTCGGTGGGCTCGTCGCACTCCGAGATATCCAACGGCGTTCGCATGTCCATCAATCGCGATGGCTTGCGAATGTTCCTCAAGCGGCCAGTCCTGGGCTGGGGCCTGGGAGCGTTTCCCGTCGTCTATCCGCAGTTCCGCACTTTTTACACCAACTTCTTCGTCAACGAAGCGCACAACGACTACTTGCAACTGCTGGTCGAGATGGGCCTGCTGGGCTTTGCCACCATGCTCTGGTTTCTGGTGACGCTGTTGCGCAACGCCATCAAGAAAATGAAGAACTGGCACGGCGACATGAGCGGCGCGGTGACTCTGGCCTGCGTGCTCGGAGTAAGCGGCATCCTGGTGCACAGCGCCGTCGACTTCAATCTGCAGATCCCCGCCAACGCCGCCCTGTTCTATGTGTTCTGCACCATCGCCGCCGCGGAACCCTTCGCCCAGCCCGCCCGCAAACGCCGCGCACTACGCAGCGAGCCCGCAGCGGAAGTTACCGCCTCGCCCGAACAGCTGCACCAGTCTGCCACAAATTTCTAACCCGCGAACGCGCCTCCGATCTGTGGTTCTCGACAAGAATAAAGTTCGGTGCGGATTTTGCGTCTCGGAGGGTTAGTGCCAGGAGTTTACCATTTGGTTACAGGTACCGG
>Ga0302319_10020678_pt1 | contig 11878 bp, 9 predicted proteins | sample Bog_T0_2_FD_203319 | JGI IMG/M metagenome (GOLD analysis project Ga0302319, IMG submission 203319) | Peat permafrost microbial communities from Stordalen Mire near Abisko, Sweden - Bog_T0_2 | ecosystem: Environmental > Terrestrial > Soil > Wetlands > Peat | place: Sweden: Abisko, Stordalen Mire...
GAATAGTTGTGATTGATCAGGTGCGCCACCGTGCGCCCATCGCTCAACTGCGTCAGGTTGGTGCCGATATTCGCTACGGATGCCGTGACCCTCCCCGGCAGGTCCCGAGTGTCGTGGTAGAGAGCGGCATGAGCCGGCATCTTGCAAAACGCCGTCGTCTGTTTGAAGAGCGGCATCAGCCCCACTTGCATTGCCGTCGGGTCGCCCATCGTATCGGCCAAATGCATATTCAGATACACGGTCGCCGCCAGCGCCTCCGGCACATACATCCGCCAGTAGTCCGATTTCTCCGAAGCAGGCAGCGATAGATAGTCGGTCATCACATCGGTCGGCCAATCGATGAACGCAGCCATCGGGACCACGCGTCCATCGATCCTCGCGGATCGTTGCTTGAGCGCCATAAATGCCGCCAGCAGCGACTGCGTTCCATCCAGATGACCGTCCGCCGTATGCGGACAATAATTCACGGAAGACCCGCCCGGCCCATCAGGATTGCCGCCCCAAAGACCCATCATCTGGAAGTCTACGAATGGGTACACGCCATTGGCGGTAATGTAGATTTCCTTTTTGTATTTTTTCCGCGCATAGTTACGCAGCGTCAACACGATATCCTGCCAATAGACCAGGCTGGTGTAGGTTCCGGTAAATGTCCGGTTCTGTGGCTCCGGGCGGCCCCCAATTATCGTTCCCCACTCCGCCGCAAGCGGATTCGATCGATTGAGAGGAGATGCCTGCCATCGGTTGCGCGCCAGGTAGCCACGATAGTTGAAGGTTCGGCCGCGCGTGGCGGCAGATTTCGAACAATCGAGATTGTCGGCCGGCGTTATGCCATATTTCGACTGCCAGTCAGCCGGGCTGTAGTTGGGATACTTCGCGCACAAAAATCCGCCGAAATCGGCAATATTTGCGTTGTCAAATCCCTCGTTTCCATTGTCTTCATCCCCGAAGGTCGCACCCTGATAGCTAAATTCGACCTCGTCGAAGAACAGCCCGTCCACGCCGCCGTCGATCTGCATCTCCCCGATGCCGATAAGGTATTGCCGGTAAGTCGGAGATGCCAGACTACCGCGGTAGAATTTCATCGCAGCATGAAACACCGGCTGGCCGGTCGCATCGCATGAGACTACTGCATTGAATGCCGACGCTGCCGGAAACTCGTCCTTGAAGAGAGCAGTCGCGGTCGTTCCACCAATAAACACAATGCCTGCGGCACGTGCCTGCGTTGGATAGCTCCAGTTGTAATCGGATGGCTGAACTCCATCTCGATCCCACCGCGCCCACGCGCGCGGGACGACATTGGGCAACATCGCAAGAACCTGCGGATCGGCTTCGAGATTCTGTCCCTCCTGGCTGAAGCCAAAGACCGTAAGCCCGGAAGCATCGCGCTTCCCATAAACTCCCGGATCGATCGCGATCTGTGTGTAAATCCCTCCGCCTCCAACGGGATTGTTCGCCGCCGGCGTAGCGCACGTAGACTGGGTCGCAGGGGGCGGAGAAGGCGGCGCCAAATTGGTCGACGTCTGACCCGAAAGTCCGCCGAATCCGGCGATCAGATCATCTGGCTTTTCGATCGCTATGCCAGGCATCACGATGCCAGACGATTCGTTAAGTTGGCCGACTTTCTCGCCGACGGCCACCTGCTTTGCCCCGCTGCTGAACAAGCGATCCTGGGCGCTTACTGAAGGCATGATGGCCGTTGCAATCAATGCCAAGAGCAGGCCAAACATACGGAGTTTTGTCATATCTATAGCCGCCTCACCTCTGAAGATCCCAAAATACGTCTAGAACAGAAGCAATAACCATTCAATGGTCACATAGGTGCGCTATGCGGTTGCTCGCTTGATACCGTACCGGCGAGTGAGCCAGGCCCGAACCGGTTCGTCGAAGAACTTCAGGAAGAACCACGCAACAAAAATCGCCAGAGGAAGCACAACGAATATCCAGAGGATGATTTGTCCTGTGCCTGGATGCCTGGTCCACGCATAACCGGCTAGGACATAAACGAAACCGATGTGCGTGATGTAGAGCGGATACGAGAGCCTGCCGGAGAATTTGCAGAGCCTGATCATACCGGTACCAGCATCGGAATGCGCTCCACAGAGGATGATCAGCGGAAACAAAAAGAGCACACAGGCTGCGTCGTAGAGACCGTTCCAATCAAGCGCGCCAGCCTTGGAAAACTTCGGCATCTGGAAGCAGACGACGAGAACAATGGACAGAATGAGAAGGCCTATCTTCGGCATCCGGACACGGTCATTGATGCGATAAAGCGAGAGTCCGAGAACGAACGAGACGGTAAGGCGCAATGGGGCCATCCAGATGTTCGGATAGTCCCAGCCGCCGTCGAGCGAGCCCTTTGAGTTCGCGACCCCGATGAGACCGAGGCCGGAGATGGCAAAGACGATCCAGAGCGTGACTGTACGCAGCCGGCGCAGGACGAGCGCGTACGCGATGTTGCCGAGATACTCCTGCATGAGGGACCAGGCTGGGCCATTGAGCGCCTGGGATTCATTGTGGCGGCCGGCGATGGGTGGGGAAGGCAGCAGGAGAAGCGAGGTGAGATAAGCCAGCAAGACCATCGAGAGCGGGCCGCGGTTCATCATCTTGCTAAATGGATCGAGCAGGTAGCCGAGGAGTCCGAGGGTTGCGCCAACGAGCACAAGCGGGTGAAGACGAATGAGGCGGATGCGGAAGAATTGCAGGGTGGTCATTCGCGTCCAGCGGTCATCATAGGCGTAGGCGACGACGAAGCCCGAGAGCGCGAAGAAGAAATCGACGGCGAGGTAGGCGTGTTTGATGAGCGCCCAGGGACCCTGAAAACCGAACGAATAGTTGAAGAGATGGAAGATCACAATGAGGAAGGCCGCGCTTCCTCTTAAGCCATCAAGCACTTCAAAGTGCTCTTTGCCGCTGCTGGTGCGGTCGACAACCACGGGCACATTCATCAGTCAGTTGCTCCAGGACGCACGGTTTGCACAGTACCTTCACGCGTTTCGCAACGAGAAGTTCAGACGGTCAGCTCTCGGCATTGATAGGTTGGCTGAAGTCTTAGAGACTTCAGCCAACCTCAAGACTCGCAACTAAAGGCGTGTCATCCGAGGAGCCACCGACCATCACTTGATACTCGCCCTTCGGCCTATTCCAGGCATTTTTTCCTTCGTCGAAGGTCTGAAGAACACGGTCATCGATCGCAATGGTAACGGTCTGAGATTCGCCAGGAGCAAGCGTGATTCGCTTCCACGCGACAAGCCGTTTGAAGGATTCGTCTGAACCTTTGGGAAGCCGCCCATAGACCTCAGCAATCTCGGTCCCCGCCCGCTTCCCTGTGTTCTTGACGGTGAAACGCGCAGTCTTCGTAGCTGAATCGACGCTCAGGCCGGAGTATGCATAGGTGGTGTAAGACAAACCGAAGCCGAAGGGAAACAGTGGCTTCTTATTCTGTGTTTCATACCACTTGTAGCCAACTTCAGGCCCCTCATCGTAGTGGACAGCGTAACCAGCGTGAGCCGAAGCATTCGCTGAGGGCGCACCGTCGTCGGCGACATCTCCAGCGCGTACCTGGCTCCCGGATGGAATCTTAGGCGCATCGGGATGGGGAAGATCCGCTTCGCTCTTCGGGAAAGACAGTGGGAGTTTGCCTGCGGGATTGACGTCACCGACGAGCACGTTTGCCAGCGCCTTGTGTCCAGAACTTCCGGCGTACCAAGCCTCGACTACGCCCGCTACTTTGTCGAGCCAGGGCATTGTGACAGCTGTGCCGGTTTCCAGCACGACGATCGTGTGAGGATTCGCCGCTGCCACCTGCTCGATCAATGCATCCTGGTTATTCGGAAGCGAAAGGCTCGGCACGTCCATGTCTTCCGCCAGCCACTGCGATGCAAAGACAATCGCAAGATCGGCAGACTTGGCGAGCTTTGCAGCCGACTTCGGATCTGTTCCCGGATCGAAATCGATCTTTGCGTTCGGCAGCTTCGTCTGAAGCGCCTTCAAGGGAGAGGTTGGAAACCAAACAGGCTTCTGCCAGATCGTGGCGCCTTTGCCGGGAGGCATGATGGCATTGCCGCCGGGAGGATCGACCTGCGCCGATCCGCCGCCGGAGAGCATTCCAACGTCCGCATGCCCGCCAATAATTGCAATGGTGTGGACCTTGGACGGATCGATCGGAAGCACCGCCGGACTGTTCTTCAGTAGAACAATGCTTTTCTCCTCGATCGCTTGTGAGACTTCAAGTCCTTTCACAATGTCTACGACGCCTTTCTGTTGCGGATCGTCGACGATCCCCGATAGAAACTCTGCATACAGGATCCTGCGTGCATGTTCGTCAATCTCAGAAAGCGGCAATCGCCCAGCTTCCACTGCTTCTTTGAGCTTTGAACCAAAGAAGTCGGCCATAGGCTGTTCCTGATCAAGACCTGCCGCGGATGCCTTTTCCGTACTGTGGGTTCCACCCCAATCGGAAATGACGAATCCCTTGAAGCCCCATTCTTTCTCGAGCACATCGCGCAGCGTGTAGGGGTTTTCACAGCCGAAGTCGCCATTGATCCGATTGTAGGAACACATCACGGCGGCGGGATTCGCGATGGAAATGGCGATGTGAAAGGCGAGCAGATCGGATTCCTGCATCGCCCGCTTCGAGATTACGGAGTTCATAAAGAAACGCCCCGTCTCCTGATCGTTCATCACATAGTGCTTGATGTCGCCGACCACATGTTGCGCCTGTTCACACTTCATGAGGTTGCCGACGACGGTGCCCGCCAGGAGTGGATCTTCACCCGCATACTCGAAGCTGCGGCCGTTCCGTGGCTCGCGCGCCAGGTCAACCCCACCTCCCAACGTCATGTTGTACCCCTGGGCTCTAATCTCCTGGCCAATCACTGCGCCAAAGTCGCAAGCGGAGTCCGAGTCCCAACTTGCTGTAGCGCCCAGGCTGGAGGGCATCGCGGTCGAATATCGTCCGTTTGCTCCGCTATCCCTCACACCATAGCCCGCGTCGGTGATCAGCAGAGGCGGGATGCCGAGGCGCGGAATACCTTCCACGTACCCAGCGCCGCCGTCGGCAAGGTGTGTCAGGGGCATCTGCCACTGGGACGCGTGGGCCATCCCGTTTCCATGCAACAATCCCAATTTCTCGTCGAGAGTGAGCTGCTTCAGCACCAGATCGGCGCGTTCTTCCGGAGAAAGACTGGGATTCATCCACGGCCGGTCCGCGACCTGAGCGGCGGCTACGGAGGTTGTGATGATCGTTCCCAAGGCTGCGATTACGGTGCAAAGGAGGTGAAAACCAAACTTGCGATTCTGCATTTGTCTCCCGACGGGGCTCATTTGGACCCTTCCATCTTGTTTTGAAGTATGAATTTGGCATTGCTGGTGTGAAGTTCCTGCAGGTATGAAACTCCGTCCACGACGGATGTGACCACGCCGATTCGGTCCTGCTTTCCCTCAATCACGCGCGAAAGAATCTTGAATGTCTTTTCGTCTTCCGTCTTGAAGGTCAACGTCACTTGCGATTTCAAGGGCGCGTTCCATGTGACCTCGTATATCCCGCGAGGAAGCTGGATGTTCCCTGCGCGGGCAGCGGTGACAAGATAGAACGTTTGAGAGTTCTGGGCAGCCATCGCAGTGGCCGAAAACAAAATCGACAAAAGGGCGAGCCCCAGAATGCGTCTCATACAAACTCCTCTTCAATTCGTGGACGAATCCTGCCGGATCCTCCGGATATCTCAGGAACACACTCAGATTAGGGAGTGCTGATTGTTTTTATAAGCTGCATCGTGCATCAGACGGTGCAGAAGCATGTTTAAGTGTCGTATTTTCAATTCAATAAGCAAGGAACGGGGCGCGGTTTTGAGGGATGTATGATACAGCTTTTTCGGTATGGAAACGTCTTACCACGTCTCCACAGCAATAGCCGTTGGCGGTCCGGGATGGCCCTCAATCACATTCGCTTCTGTGACGGCCTCCAGATTCAGTTGGTCCCAGTTCTTCGGAGCCTTCTGCAACATTGCGTACAGACCTCCGTACTCGGCAGCATCGAAGGCAACTGGATAACCATCTATCGGATTTCGGCGAACCTGCGAGTACCATTCCCAGACACAGCTGTTCTAGCCACTACTTCGCGGCATCCAGCCAATTCTAAAAGTGGGCCCAGGGACCTTTTGACTTGGCTACTGCTTATAAATGCGTGACTCCCACGGAGCGAGATTGAGGGTGGTGGAGTTGGCCTGGTGGGATGTGGGGATGTCTGAGAGCAGGAGCTTGCCCGCTGTGAGGTTGTTTGGCAGCGTGTAAGTGACTGAAGTAGAGCTGAAATTTTCAACCACAAGGTACTTCTCGGCGCCCAGAGTGCGGGTGTAGGCGAAGACGTGGAGATCCTGCGGGTCAAGGTCTTCGAAGTCCCCATAGACGAAAGCCCGGGTGTGGGCGCGCAGGGCGATAAGCGCGCGAACGTAGTTGAGGACTGAGGCAGGTTGGGAATCTTCCTGAGCGGCGTTGATCTGCTCGTAGTTGGGATTGACAGCGAGCCATGGGTGGGCGCTGGTGGTGAAGCCGGCCTGGGGGGAGCTATCCCACTGCATGGGGGTGCGGGCATTGTCGCGGGTGACCTTCGCTTCGGAGGCAAGGAAATCCTGGGCGGAGATTTTGCCGGTGTCGACGAGGGCCTTGTAGGCATTCTTTACGGCGATATCGTTGTAGTCGTCTAGCGTCTTGAAGGGAAAGTCCGTCATGCCGAGTTCGTCGCCTTCGAAGAGGAAGGGCGTGCCGCGAAGCGTGAGAATCATGGTCTCAAAGAGCTTGGCGGATGGAACACGCATTGCGGGCGAGTCGTCCCCAAACGTGGAGACGATGCGCGGATTGTCGTGATTGGATAGAAATACAGTGTCCCAGTCGTGCTTGGTAAGAACCCCGGCATGGTTGTCGTAAATTGCTTTCAGTTCTGGCAGCGACCAGGGGCCAAGCGTGCTGAGACCAAAGTCGGAGCGGCCCAGCTTGATCGCGTCGAAGTTGAAGATCATGTTGAGCTCGTGACGCCGGTCGTCGACCAGGTTGCCGGTCTGTGCAAGCGTGGTTCCAGTGGCCTCGCCTACCGACATGTCATCGTATTTCGAGAGAACCTCGCGATCCATCTGCTGAAGGTATTCGGTGAGATGGGGACCATTGGCGTAGGCGTTCGGCGGCGCTTTGAGCTGTTCAGGCGTGAGGTCGGGCATGCCGGTCGGCTTCGAAACCAATGGGATGACGTCCATGCGGAAGCCGGAGACGCCCTTATCCAGCCAAAAGCGCATCAGCGAGAAAACCTCTTCGCGGACCTTTGGGTTCGCCCAGTTGAGATCGGGCTGCTTAGCGGTAAAGTAGTGAAGGTAGTACTCGTCCGTCTTCGGATCGAGCGTCCACGCGGAGCCGGAGAAATACGACGGGTAGTTGTTAGGCGGAGTGCGGGTGCCGTCGGGTGCGGTATGGCCGGGACGCCAGATGTAGAAGTCGCGGTAGGGATTCGTCTTGCTCGACCGCGACTCGACGAACCACTTGTTTTCATCGGATGTGTGGTTGACGACGAGGTCGATGATCAGCCGCATGTGGCGCTGTTTGACGCCGGCTAGCAGAGTGTCAAAGTCGTCCATGGTGCCGAACTCCGTCATCACCTTGCGGTAGTCGCGGATGTCGTAGCCATTGTCGACGTTGGGCGAGTCGAAGTGAGGGCTGAGCCAGAGGACGTTGACGCCGAGCTTCTGCAGGTAGTCGAGCTTGGAGGTGATTCCAGGCAGATCTCCGATGCCGTCACCGTTCGAGTCTTTGAAAGAGCGCGGGTAGATCTGGTATACGACGGCTTCCTTCCACCATTTGGGCTCATAACCGTTTATGAGTTTCTGGGCAGGAGCGGAGATAGCAAGCGACAGCAAGCCGCTAACGAGTGCGATGCGCAGCAGGGTGAGCTTGTGGCGCAGGTACCAGCGCACGCATAAGATGATCACCGCGCGGTCGATGTGCCGCCCTCGAAACAACTTCTCGACGCAATTCAGTTCGCTCACCTTTGATCCTCAACTTTCCAAGAGCCACTCTAACCGACGAGGCGGGCTATTTGCACGAGAGCCCACTGCCCTGGGGTTTGCGATGAAAATGGCGAGGTGAAATGTGAGCAAATCAGATTCCTGCATCGCCCGCTTTGAGATGGCGGAGTTCCCAAAGAAACGCCTCGTCTCCTGATCATTCGTCACAGAGTGCTCCGTGTAGCCGACCGCATGTTGCGCCTGTTCACAGTTCATAAGGCTGCCGACGACGGTGCCCGAGCGGAGTGAATTTTCACCCGCATACGCCAGAGCGGAACTTTGGACGCTTACAGGGATCCTGCCGGATCCTCGGAGATCTCAGGAGAACACTCAGATTAGGGAGAGCCGATTGTTTTTATAAGCTGCATCGTGCATTAGGCGGTGCAGGGGTATGTATAAGTGTCGTATTTGCAATTCAATAAGGAAGAAACGGGGCGCGGCTTTGAGGCGTGTATGATACAGCCTTTTCGGTATGAAAGTGTCTTACCACGTCTTCACAGCAACAACCGTTGGCGGTCCGGGGTGGCCTTCAATGACGTTCGCTTCAATTACGGCTTCAAAGTTCAGTTGGTCCCAGTTCTTCGGAGCTTTTTCGAGCACTGCATCCAGGTACGCCTGATTGGAGACGACCTCGCTTGCGGCTTCGGTTCCTTCCCCCAAGATGCCGGCCAGTATGATGACAGGCTCTCCGGTGACCTTGTCGTGAAGTCTCGCGACTACAGCATAGTCGCGCGCAAGGCTCTTGCCCGGAACCTGCCACTCAAGCATCCAGTTCCTTTTGGGCGAGGTCGTTCGATCGACCACCTCGCGAACGTGGTGACTGTCGTATTCGAATCCGATCGGCAAATCCTGCGTGATCCGCATCGTCCAGGGGTTGTCGAAAGCGCCAATCAAAACGAAGGGGCCTTCTCGCAATTGAGCGAAGCCAGTATCCGAGGCGGCCATTACGCGGAATTCGCCATTCTTCGGCACGAGCGGCGCGATGGAACGTGCAAGTGTAATGACGTCATAGACATTCAGACTGGCACTCTCTCCGGCAGGGATCGGGGGGACTGTTCTGCTTTGAAGATCGACAGAGTCTGTCGGTACGCCGAGACAATAGGTAACCCGACTTGGAGTCGCGGTGATTGGCTCCCAGAAACGCGCTAGACTTGAGGGCTCGCTTGGACGCGCGGGACTTAGAGTTTTCAAGCGGCCAATGCCGAAGCCAAGAAGCAAAGCGAAAAACAGCGCAATAGCTGTTAACAGCCAACTGTAAACTGCAGAACGTGCAAGTTCTCTTTTGGGATCTGCCGACGGAATTTCGGACGCCTTTGGATGTTGAGGCGAGGACTCAACATGCTCAGCGGCCACACGTGTATCGGCGGAGGCGGAGGAATGATGTGCCGGCTCTCGAAACGAGGGGACGTAGGAACCTAGCGGCAATTCGATGACAAGCTCCCCCGCATGGTCGGGACTGTAATAGTACTGAATGAGCCTTTTCCGAACCTCAGCCGCTGTCGTGCGCACCACGGGATCAAGATTTACATCGTAACTCGGTTCGCGTCCGAAAGCCTCGACGCCGATCGTCCGTTCCTTCAAATCACCTGCGTTGCCAAGCAACGTTTGCTCAACGGTGTATGTGAGCAACACTGGGTATCGCTTGCTGTTGGTGAACAATGGGTGCGCGACGAGGCGTCTCAGCTGTTCGCGAACCACTACCGCACTCGGTGGGGATTCAGCCAAGATCGTGTCTTTGTCGGATTGTGCCGATATCCCCATCCTGCACTCATCGGCCGGTGAGACTGAGCCGGCTGCAACTGCTCAAGACCTTCTTACAGTTTTCGCAATTCATTCCAACAAGGCCACAGCCGCAGTCATCCTGTTCGGGACGACTTTGCGCCGGGAGAACTGGTGGGAATCCCTCACCATTCTATGTGCTGGGTCGCAATCATGTATCTTACATCCATCTTGAGGGCCGAGCCAAGCTGAATAACATATTGAAAACAATGGTCTAATGGCTTGCGCTTCGGGGCGACTTCCCGAAAATCTGCCTCCGAGGCAGGCCTGGCGCACATACCGGTGCCATTCATGAAGATCATTGTCTGCAGGAACAGCTTCTGGCCGGTCGCAGGTAGTTTCCCGGACGGTTGGAGTTCAATACCTGAACGCTTCACTCATTGAGAAACGGATCATGACCTGGACCTCGGTCACCATTGGCCGAGTTGCGCGGCCGAGATCTTGGGTTCCGTACGCAAGCAGGCTGACGCCGATGGTTTGCAAAGAGAATTCGGCGACGGCTTCGTTCTCCTCATGATGGACATTACGGACGCCGACGCTGTACGTCAGGCTGCGCAGAAGGTCGGCTCCATCATAGGCGACGCTAAATGTTCGCACTAATAGCAAAAGATTCAAGATCCTCTGTAACAAATCGTCCCTGTAAGAACTCCAACTGAGCGCAAGGGTAGAAGGTCGAGGAGAATTCGCTTTCCGTCCATTTGTTGGAAAGTTCAATGCCGCTCGATGCGATAACGCGAATTCAAAAGAGGACGTCATGAAGGCTTTGCTCGATTTGTATATGCGATTTTCCGGTCTGATTTCAAAGCCTCAATTTCCCTTTCTCCTCGTTGTACGGCTCTATTGGGGCTGGCAGTTCGCGCAGTCCGGGTGGGGGAAGTTGCACCACCTCGACAAAGTAAACGACTTTTTCACCTGCCTCAACCTGCAGGCTCCAAGACTTACCGCACACTTCGTATCGGGGCTAGAACTCGTCGGCGGGATTCTTCTCATTCTGGGATTGGGTTCGAGACTAATAGGGCTCGTGCTTACCGTGAACATGCTCGTCGCGTATTGGGCTGCGGACAAGGAGGCGCTGTTCGCAGTATTTTCCGATCCGGAAAAGTTTTACGTCGCCGATCCATACACCTTCCTCTTTGCCTCCGCCATGGTGCTGGTGTTTGGTGCAGGATTGTTTTCTCTCGATGCATTTCAGCTGAGACGCTGGAACGCAGGAATTGAAAAGTGATGGTTGAGAACCCCCAGGTCGTTGACGAAGCACAGATCATAGCTGCCATCGTGCGTGGCGAGACCCACCTGTTTCATGATCTGATTCGACCTCATGAACGAAGTGTGTACGTGATGGTGCTCTCGTTGCTCAAGAACGAAGCAGAGGCAGAAGACGCTGCTCAGGAGGCGTTTCTCAAAGCCTTCCGGAATCTTTCCAAGTTCCGGGCCGAATCGAAGTTCAGCACCTGGCTGATTAGCATTGCGCTCAATGAGGCCCGCAGTAAGCTTCGTCAGAAGAAGGCGATGAAGACAGAGTCGCTCGACGCCGGACCAGAAGAGGACGGACATGTTTCTCCGGCAATCCTCCGAGACTGGCGCGAAGTCCCTTCTGAAGCGCTTGAGCGTAAGGAGGTGCGGCAAATGATACAACTGGCTGTTGCAGACCTGCCAGGGATTTACCGTGAGATTTTTTTATTGCGCGACGTGGAGGAGTTGAGTGTGAATGAATCGGCAGAGGCCCTCGGCATCTCCCTAGCGTCCGTGAAGGTGAGGCTGCACCGAGCCCGAATCATGCTACAAAAAACGCTTGCACCACAACTGAAACAAGTCAATCCTAAGCGGAGGTGGTTCCCTTGGTTATAGATTGCAAACACGTTTGGGATTACATCTCCGGTTATCTGGACGATTCGCTAGCGCCCGAGACCAAGGAATCGGTGCAGCGGCACCTGGAGCATTGTGAGATATGTTCTGCGATCCTCGACTCAACCCGCAATATCCTAATCCTCACCGCGGACGATCGTATATTTGAACTCCCCGTGGGCTTCAGCGAACGTCTTCACGCCAGGCTT